>ERZ777306.954-NODE-954-length-51850-cov-34.755787_pt1 | contig 51850 bp, 47 predicted proteins | sample MGYA00374966_ERZ777306 | MGnify/ENA primary metagenome ERZ777306 (study PRJEB29329, sample SAMN06343882) | mouse gut metagenome | isolation source: Mouse cecum | place: Austria: Vienna | collected 2014-11-15 ... | reverse complement strand
CGGAAATCTCGGCCATTACGAAGTCCACCGTGCGGATCTCATAGGGCAGTTCACACCACAATAAAACACGACGCTCCGGCAATACTCTCACCGTGGCGCATATATGGATTGGTGCGACTAATCAGCAGTCTGATATTATTATAAAAGACGGGCAACACATCGCTGAATTATGGTTACACGAAAACGGGCAATTAAGACTACTATATAAAGTCGGAGGAATGATTGCTCATTCCTCCTTCTGGCAACGAATCGGTAGTCATTAGCTACGGAATCGTTATTGTAAAGATAATATTTTTTTAAATTAAAGGGAATTTTACATCCGATATTTTTAATCCCTGACATTCAGATATGTCAGGGATTAAAAATATCAATGTATGTTTATTCCGCAGCAGTCTGATATTATTGCGCGGAGCAGACGCGTCAGATAGTATATGTTTGCGGAATCCGTGTCACTGGCGGCTACGTTATTCTTCGCCATATACACCCCGTAGGCCTCGATGGAGTCGATAAGAGCACAGATGATATCTGGGCCGTAAAGCATATTGAAACATTGCGGCTTTGCGGCTCGATGCGTTACTTTTGCGACTCAGCCCCACAGACATCCCCAATTAAGAACAATAATCTTTCAGTCTTATACTCCCTTGATTTACTATCGTCAGTCCGGATAGCTTTCGGGATTCGGTTTGCTTGGCAACCCTACCCCTGAGTTGAGCCTTGTATCAAGTTTCTGTGCGTAGAGCCAGACTTTTGTCCTTAGCGTCCTTCCGATTCTCCTCACGGCAGACACCGTTGCCTCGGACTATGCGCTTCCAGCTATCGGGGCGCGCTCGGGGCTTGCACCCGTTAGATTATGCCCATGTCGAGCGAACTAAAGATAACTCCCGCATAATCCATGCTGATTATGCGGGAGTTTTTGTGTGTTATAAATATTAGAAACCGATCTTGGGACGATTGTTCTGAGATAATCTTTCATGCCGACATGAGTTTATTATCTCGTGAACATCAATAGAATCATTGCCTTTAAGAATTGCATTGACCGAATGTTTGCGGGCAATATTTTCTATTTCTCCACCGGAGAGGTCGAATTGTGACGCAAGAGTATGAGCATCGTGTTCCGAAAGGTCAGGAAGCATTGTCTGCCAGATCTTTGCCCGTGATTCTACAGATGGTTTGTCAAAACGTATCTTGTAAAGGAATCTACGTTCAAATGCTTTGTCAAGATTGGTGGTCAGATTGGTGGTGGCTATCATAATGCCTTCGAGGGTTTCCATTTCCTGAAGTATTATGTTCTGGATGGAGTTCTCCATCTTATCAACAGCTCTTGCCGCGCCCTCCATTCTGACACCCAACACGGCGTCAGCCTCATTGAAAAGTAGTATCGGTGCGAGCTTTGAGTTCTTGCAGATGTTGCGGTAACGATCAAAAAGAGCCTTGATGTTTTTCTCGCTCTCGCCTACCCAGCAACTCTTTATCTTATCAACATCTACGCGCATTATGTCACGACCGGTCTGCCGTGCAAGCTGATAGACAGTCTCGGTCTTACCTGTGCCGGGTGCGCCGTAGAAAATGCAGCAGAATCCCGACCTCATGCCTGCGGAGCGAAGACGGGCCTGCACTTCATTGAACCGGCTTTCTGAAAGTATGGATGACAGTTCCATTATCTGGTCACATTCAGAAGTGTTGTATACAAGATTCTTTTCTGCAAGAGTCTCCGCTTTTATAAGTCCTTTGACAGATTTGCCTGTTTCGTTGATATTAAGCTCGCAAAGGAGTTCCTCTTTAGCTTTATCAGTCAGTTTGAAGGCATCAGAACGGGCCATGCCGTCTTCATTTACATTCTCGATAAGCTCTTTCTCAAAGAGTTCTGATTCACGGGTGCGAAATTCCCGTTTTACCCAACTCGGAATTTCATTGTCATCGAATATGTCGTCAATATCATGGAACCCAATATTGTCATCGTCATTTTCCACAAATAAATGAGCGATAAAGACAAACAACAAAGTGTCTTCATCGCCAAAACCACAGCGACGCAACTCTGTGGCAAACTTGGTATCCTTGATTTCCACAAGCATATCCATTGTCTGCTCCATCAACGAATCGTGGGTCAGTTCATCATCATCTTTCTCGTTCATCAGCTTGTCGAATCTATCGAAGAAAGTCTGAGTATCAGCCACCGGTTCTTCTTCATGAATGTATGGCTGATTCTTGCGCAAGGATTTCAGAACGGCTCCGGGAACACGGTAGCTTAACGATTTGCGACACCGCGACGCACGAAGATAATGCTTGGATTCAAGAATATCTATGTCGTCGGAAAGTCGCAGTATCTTGGTAGTACGACAACCGGCATACTTGGCAATTCCCGAGATCATAATGCGGCTATCCTCGCTTCTGTCAACAAACATGGCGAGCAAAACCACCTGCATGGCAGTCAGTTTCAATTTGCGGACTGCATATTTTATATGAGTCGAGGCTTTATCCAAAAATTCCCTGTCGAGATTAGAATCTTCGGCAAGTTCAACGATATACTCAAACGCCTCCAGAACGCTTTTGGGTTTAGCATTCTTTGCATCATTCTTCTGTTTTGATGTGTCAGCGGTTTTTGCTTTATGAAGGTCTAATTCTCTCATTGCTTAATATTTCTTTGATTTACGGTACAAAATTACACTCCACTTGTATCAAAAGCCGATACAGCATGTGAAAAATCACAATGCTCCTGAGAATTTTTTGACTGGGTTGCCACGTTCAATGTTATCGTGTTTGCTCCATTGGCGTGACCGGGAATCGGCGAGAGTTTTTTCGTTTATCTCACGGAGCTTCACCAGCAGTCGTTCTCTTGCAAGAGACTTGTTCTGCGATTGGGAACGTTCGTCAGAACATTTAACCGAAAGACCGGTAGGTTTGTAAATTGCTCGCACTGCTGTTTCTACTTTGTTGACATTCTGGCCTCCTTTGCCTCCAGATCGACAGGTTTCATAAGTGATGTCAGATTCATCAATCTGCGGTAACGACACTTCATCAAAGAAGTTGACGCCGACAAACCAGTTACTACGCTTATGCCCCGGACGATATGGGTTCTTGGTTGAACGCCATAACACCGTTCCTTGCCACGCTTCAACTATAGACGATGAAATCATTTCTCCTGTGGCGAATGTCATTGACATAAAGCATCCCTCCTCCTGATTGTGAGGTTCGCTATCAGTAAGTTGTAGTGTAGGGATTGCTTTGAATAATTCACGAGCCACGAGTGTGACGGCTCTGGCACATTCCACCGGACCCCGTCCGGCTGTAATCTGTATATAGTGTTTCATTCTCCGTTGTCTTTGATGTTGAGTTTAGGTTTTATCATAGCAATGACTTCAACCGTCGGGCGGATAAGTTCAAGTATCTCATCGGTGGGTTTGTATGCCATCGGTGATTCGTCAAGAGTACCGGCGCAGACTGATGATGAGTAGATGCCTGTCATTGAATTTTCAAATTCAGTCAGTGATATTTGCTTTTTGGCTTGAGCCCGGCTCATAATACGTCCGGCGCCATGAGGAGCGGTATTGAGCCACTGTTTGTTACCTTTTCCTATACAGATAGCAATGCCGTCACGCATATTAAATGGGATTGCCACTTTACAACTCTCGGAAGCGTCGATTGCTCCTTTTCGCAACATTGGCACGTCATCTGTTATGGATATATAATTGTGGGTAGTGAAGATGGATTCAACGCACTTTGCCTTACACAGCTTTTTGATAATGGCGAAAATACGGTCACGAATTATCTGATGGTTATACAGAGCGTATGCCTGGGCTATAATCATATCCGAGAGATAACCGCGTAGAGCATCGCCCCAAAGATAGCCGATGTATTTGGCGCGTTTTGGATTCTGCGCGATATTTCGCCAATGGTTGGCGACTTTCACGCCAAGATTTCGCGAACCGCAATGTATTGTCAGCCAACCGTCTCCGGATTCAGCATCTTCTCCATATTCTATAAAATGATTGCCGCCACCGAGTGTACCAAGGCTTTTGTAGAAGATTCCTTCCTGGAGTTTGATGCGTCGGCAGAAATCGGTGATGAAGCGTGCGTCTACACGGGGAGCTTCATTGATAAGGTCCGGTGCGGTCGAGCGGGCCTTCTGATATTGAGAGTTCAGAAAGCGAAACAGTTCTTTCTCATTGAGTGAGTTCTTCGGACAAATCTCAGTTCCTGTCGGGATTGCCTCGCGAATACGGTGGTCGAGCAGCGGAAAGTCGTCGGGGTTGGCGGCACACGAAAGACGGTGCATCGAGATAGTGCAACCAATGTCAACACCGATATGGTCGGGATTGACATACATTCCTATCGGATAGGCTGTGCCTACATTACATGAGTTGCCGGCATGGACATCGGGCATTTGCACGATAGGCACGCCCTCCATTGCCGGATGGTCGCACAATTCAGTTACCCAGTCGAGTGCCGACTGCTCTATATTATCGGTGAAAATCTCAGCCGATGTCGTTTTTCCTGTAATTATCATATAGTTCTGTGTTTGCGGCAACGGCGAAGCCCTCGCGAGTGGACTGAAAACGCATGTCGGCTTTGTCCGTGCGCGGTGGCTTGCCATTCAGATTCACCGCAAAGTTGAAATGCATGTGCGCAAAGGATTTGCGCACCATTGAAAAAATTGCTATTTTTACGGAAAATATCTGATTATTGCGACAGTTGCAGGGATTTCCGCAGTTGGCTTCATCTATCGACACAATAAGCAAGCTCAACGAGCAGATTTCGCGCCATACTGGCACATCGTTCCCGGCTATGAATATGTAGCATGTGGCAGGATATAAGGGGGCAAAATTTATAGGCGACATATCTGATGCTTACACAAGCGACAGACTATCATAATAGAATCTCAGTCGTTCAAGGCCCGACAATCGGAGGCATTGGTGGTGTATCCATATTTATTGAAGGTGTATCGCAACCGATGGTTTCTAATTGGAGAGAAAGCCACCGACCGCGTACCGCAGGTCAATATCTTTGCTCTCGACCGTATTCAGTCTATTACTGTTGACAAGTAGCATCCGTTTAAGAAATGTGTTGATTTTGATCCGGGACACTGCTTTGATGATACAATCGGTGTGGCTAAGGGAATATTCGACAAGGCGCGGCGTGTAGTTATCAAGATTGATCGACAACAGGCACCATACGTTGAGTCAAAGCCATTTCATAAATCGCAGAATGTTGAGCAATGTTTCCGCGACGGCTCAATTCAGTTATCGCTAAAGGTGGTTATAAACAATTAACTGGAGCGACTCATCCTCAGCAACGGCGCCCATGCCGAAATCAGTGCGCCTCCGGAGTTCCGCTCCCGAATTGCAGGATACAGGATTTGTTTTTTGTTATTCATTGTCCTGTACCGCAAAATGCGCCACCCTTGGTGTAATTTTGCGCTCATGAAAAAATGTCGTAATAAAATCGCAGTGCGCAAAATGACTGCGCAACAACAATCTAACTTTGCGGTCAGTCCGAGTGGCAAGCCACCGCGTATCGGCATTGCCGACATATGCTCTCGGCTGACTCACGAGGACTCCGTCGTTGCATAGAAATATTAAAAACATCAGAATATGAAGACAAATGAAGATTCGCATATGGGATTGAAGTGCATGTCGGCTGAAAGCCGGTGCGCAGTGGCAAAGCCATCAATACCCATCGCAATAGAAGGATATGACGTAAAGATATTTACGGATAACATCGAGGAGAAGGCCTTGGAACAGATTAAGGAACTGCTTTCGATTGACGTGTTTTCAGATAAGAAAATACGCATCATGCCCGACGTACACGCCGGGGCTGGTTGCGTCATAGGGTTCACCGGCGACCTCGGAGACAAGGTAATTCCCAATATAGTAGGTGTTGACATTGGTTGCGGTATGCGCATCCTCAATCTCGGCAAACTCTCCGAGATTGACTTTCATGCATTCCACGAGCATATTCTCGGCAATGTCCCTTCGGGTATGATTGTGCGTGAAGACCGTTTCGGTTTCAAGCCTCTTGTCGGAGAGGAAATGGAAATCTACCGTGAGGCAAAGCAACTGGTGACGGAGCTCTATTGTTACCGTGAGCTGAAAGATACCGGGCGTATCAACAAGTCAATCGGCTCGCTCGGCGGCGGCAACCATTTCATCGAACTTGACAAGGATGATGAGGACAATGTTTATCTTGTTATCCATACCGGTTCACGCAACCTCGGCAAGCAGGTCGCTGACATCTATCAGGCAAAAGCAGTGAAACATCTTACCGACGGAGCCGATGAGTTGGAAGAAACAATCAAACGTACCATTGAGGAATACAAGGCGGCAGGGCGTCGTTCAAAATTGCAGAGCGTCATAAAGAAGTTGCGTAAGGAGCATCAGGACGCCGAGCCGAATCTTCCCGCCGCCCTTTGCTATGTCGAGGGTTACGGGCGTGAGCACTATCTCCACGATATGCGTCTCTGCCAGCGATGGGCTGTGCTCAACCGTAAGCTTATATCTCTATTGCTTATGCGATTCTTCCCCGGCGTGGAGGTAAAGGAGGAATTTGAATCCGTCCATAATTATATCAGCGATGATAATATCATCCGCAAAGGTTCTATCTCGGCTGCCGATGGTGAGCGTTGTATCATTCCTCTGAATATGCGCGACGGTTCATTGCTCTGCACCGGCAAGGGCAATCCGGACTGGAACTGTTCGGCGCCTCACGGAGCCGGACGAGTTTTGAGCCGCACTCAGGCATACGAGAAAATTACGATGGAAGACTTCGAGGCATCCATGCAGGGTATCTATTCGGAGTCGGTCAACGACTTCACTCGTGACGAATCGCCTATGGTCTATAAACCGGCAGAAGAGATCATAGCCAACATCGGTGAAACAGTCAATATTGACACTATCATTCGTCCAATCTTTAACTTCAAGGCATCAAAATGAAAACTATACAATCCCCCGAGGGAGTAGCGCTCCTGATAGAAAATCTCTGGCTTCGTCATAAAGCTGGAATGAAGCAACGTTCGTGCAATGTCTTTATGGTTGAGTTACCACCACCAACAGAAGAAGAGTTGGCAGTGGCTCGTCGCAAGACACAAGAGAACGCCCACACAGATGACGAACCTAAAGAACTTTATGGAGCATGGATTTAGCGAACATCAACTTTGATGAATAAGACATTTTGACTTCATCTCATTATTATCCTCAATCATGTAGCACGAAATGATACAAGTTTTTTTGTAACTTAACGGTGTAAAACTTAGGCAGATATGAACCAACTGCAAAAATACACTTGGCTGATTGATACAATCCGACGTGCCGGGAAGATTTCGCATAAGGATCTTTCCGACCGCTGGTCGCGAAACAAAGATTTCAGTGACGGACAAGGACTTCATCGTGCCACATTCAACCGTTGGCGCGATGCAATCTATGAGCAGTTCAGCATTATGATTGACTGTCAGAAAGTTGGTGGTTATCTTTACTATATCTCTAATCCGGAGGATATTGACGAGGATAAGCTCAAAAAGTGGATGCTTGATTCATTTGCCGTCGGTAATATTATTGGTGAGAACCTTTCACTGAAAGGCCGTATATTGGTTGACGAAATTCCTTCCGGGCGTGACCACCTTACCACCATCTTGGAAGCGATGAAAGAGAACCGGGTCGTGAATATCTCATACCGTCCGTTCAAGAAGGAGCATAGTTACAGCTTTCCCATTGAGCCGTATTGTGTGAAACTGTTTGATAACCGTTGGTATGTGCTCGGTCACAACAACCGTGATGAAATAAAGATTTACGGTCTTGACCGTATGGAGAACGTAGAACCAACAGAAACACTCTTCAAGTTACCAAAAGATTTTGATGCGACAGAGTATTTCGCAACTAAATTCGGTGTAGTTATCGGCTACGATGTCAAGCCAGTGAGAATAGTTATTCGTGCCAACGAAGACCATAAACATTACCTTAAATCACTACCTCTACATCATAGTCAGCGACTTATTGAGGACTACGGCGAATATGCTGATTTTGAGTTGTATCTATCGCCAACATATGACTTCATAATGAAGTTGCTCCATGTCGGTGCAATGATTGAAGTCGTAAGTCCGACATCACTCCGTAAAAAGATGAAAGGCTGGATTTCGGATATGTACGAACTTTATAAGAACGACTAAAGATGCAATATTTGGATATTGGTGCACCATTTAGAGAACGTTGTGGAGTCTTTGCTAAGTTGTTGAGCCAACCATTTTCCCTGTTTGTCTGTCTCGGCAAGCACAGCCTTGATTGTATTGAGTTTAACGACTCCCATTCTCAATAAATTGGTATCTGATGCAACTTACCAATAATTTTTGAGATTTGTTCAGCGCCAGGTATAGCCGAGGCCGAGCATGAGGTTGCCTGATTTGGAGAAGTCAACCAGCCGGTAGCCGGTATTGAGGTAGAGGCCGTGGTAGAGGCGTGTCTTGAGATTGAACATCTGATAAAATCCGCGAAGATCAGACTTGACGGCACTCAGACGGTCATCGTCCGAGGGATAATATACCGTGTCGTGCCGCCGTGGTGTCGGCGCATACACACTGTGGCCGATGCCTATGTTGACCGAAAATATGGGCATGGAAATCTCTACACGCAGCGACACTCCACCCATGATACGCTCACTTAGCGGCTGGCGGTAAAAGCGTGGCGAATCAAATGGCGAGGATGGCTCGAAATGGGCCGACAGATTGGCTCCGTCGTCATACAGAAGGTCGACAGCGGCACCGGCCGCCACCACCGGATTGAAACGGTAGAGCGGATTAAAACTCAACCCTCCTACAAGCCAGCGTCCCGGCACCTCAAGCGCTCCCGAGCCGGTATACGGTTCGTTGACCGAGGGACTGTAGCCCCATTTGCGCCATGCGCCCCACAAAGTGATGTCGTATGACATGCCCGGGCGGAATCCGCTCCAGTCGGCCGAAAGACTGCGAGGCCTGATACCATGCAGGCGATATGTGGCCGACAGGCGTAATCCCACACGATTGACACCCGGATTTGGCAGTGAGGTATTGCCATTGGAATAATGGGCTATCTCGGGACCAAAGCGCAATGTGAGCCTGGGTGTAGCCTCATACGACAGCATGAACGCCAGACCGATATAGGCATTGACCGACGAACCGACACCGTAGAGCAGACGGTCGGCCGCATCGGTCGACGACGAATGCTTCCAGCCGAAGGATGCTCCGAAATTCCATTCGTAGTCGACGGCCAGACGCTGTGTTACCGAAGCGATACGGCTCCCCTGCAGCACATACAAGGCCACCGGCGAGCCAAGCACCCCGGAAGCCGAAAATGATGTGACGCCAAGCCCGATACCCTGCCATGCGTAGGGGTACAGACGTCCGTACTCCGAATCCGGCGCAAAACGCATGGCATACTGCAGACGCCCCGAGAATGACGATGACACCGGCTTCCCCATCCGGTTATTCCCACGCAGAAAAGGATTGGAGCGGAGCACCAGTGATGGTGTCGCGGCTATCGACAACTCGCTCGACACGCCATTGCGACGGCATGTATCGCCGGCTGCAGGACTCTGTGCCACAACATGCAGCGCCGCCGTCATCATCATCATGACGGCAATAGCCACAGCGCGTACATTAATATATCTATTCAAGCGGAATATCATTGCGGGAAACGGTGTAGTCAAACGGAATATCAATCGATAGCCACATATATACTTGGTGAGACTGCGAGGTATGCGCATTGTATATGTCAAGTATGGCGACAAACTGCATCAGCTCATTGTCTGACGCGAGTCGTATCTGTGAAGTAGTATGCGGCGGGATAGAATCTATGGAAGGAAGAGGCGGATAATGGGTAAGCAACGCGGCTCCTTCGGAAGCGAGATCGGCGCTGTCACCAAGCAGCCCCCAGCTCCACATCCACGGGTCATCGGTGAGGCTCGAAGGTATCGGAAACTCCGCACCCTTCACCATATCAAAATACATTTCACCACTCCCCTCTACCCGGCATTTATAGAATACCGGTATCGTGGCCTCGGAAAGTATGAACGGAAACTTCATAGGAGAGTCACTGTGATTGGATATACTGCCGTTGAATATTGTCGACGATGAGCCCATGTCATCATAAAGGGTAGTGCTCTGAAACTGATATTCTACCCCGCGCAATTCATACGGATTATATGCGGGTATTTTGATGGTGTCGGTAAACGACTGGTACTCGGTAGAGAATACAATCTCCACGCTTTCATCGCGCCGGGAATAATAGCGGCTGACCTTTACGTCGACACGACGTCCGGTACGCTCGACTGTCATGTCGACACGCGGATGCGACACGGTAAACCGTCCGTCCCCCTCAAGCCAGTTGCAGTTGGTCATATGCTCGCCACCGGGCAGCGTGGCGTCTATATCGTAGTCGCCCGACTCGACATATATGGCCATCGTCATATTGTCGGCAGGGAGCAAAAAACTGCATTCTCCCCCACTCCCCGGAATGGAGTACGAATCCTCGGCAGGGATGTCGAAAGTATCAATAAATATATCGTTGTTGCACGCCGCAAACAGGAGCGGCATGCACATATATGCTATTATCTGTCGGAGAAATGTCATAAAGGTGGGTAGGAAAGATAGTGTGGTTTTATTGGCCGGAATGCGGAATGTCATAAAGAATCAGACTCGGGTACATACACATATGCGCCAAGATCGGGCTCGGCCCCGCGCTCATTGCCGAAGAAATCTACCGCAGCCTCGCGCAGTGTGAGAGCCGGGTCGGCGGCACCGATGGCCGGCGATCCCTCGCGCAGGCGATAATCGAAGTAATAGTCGGAACGCACAGTATAAAACATAGGGTCCTGCCCCCACATGATTGCCAAGAAATTGTCGTCGTCAGAGCCGTTAGGCTTCAGCAACGATGTACGCAGATAGAAATCGTAGCCGAAAAGGTCGCCCGGCGAAACAATCCCCCCGTTACCGTATATGATGGAGTTGCTTATATCACCCGCGGCATCATCGGCGGCAACATATACCATGGCTCCGTTTACGGCTGAAAACAGGTAGTAGTTGGCCAAAGTGCAATGATTGATAACCAGATGGCTCCCCTCGCCTGCCTCCACCACATTATCGGCGGCCTCGGCAAGCTCACACCCGATGGCACGCACGGACGCACCGGTCACAGTAAGGACATTGGCGGCGGAGTTGCGCAGACGGCAATTGACCAGAGTAAGCACAGGGAGTCGAGGATTAGCTTCCTCGCCTGACACCTCTACTCCCCATGTGGTGTTGCGCACTACAGCATGCGACATGCGGTTGCCAGTCGAACCGAGCATGAACTCTATGCCGCTCCACTGACCCGACATGATGTCATAGGGTATGCTCCCTACCACCTGGTCGAAACGATCACCGGCAATGTCGACAGGAGCCTCTGGAGTACCTTCGGCCACAAGTCTACCGTAGACGCGCATATAAGCGCCGGCATGGAAACAGAGCTGCTGTCCGGCACCAAGCGTAAGTGTAGCGCCACGCTCAACCACAAGGCTGTCGAAAATCTGTATCGGTTTAGTACTTTCCCAACGTGTATCTGACTGAATACGCGGCTCGTGCATACGTGTCACATCGCGTCCGAAAGCGTTAAGCACAATTGTCGATGTCACGCCGTTGACAACTATGTCGACAGGAGCGTTGATTTCTACCGGCAATTGTGCGCCGTTTTCCGGAAGCGTGGCCTCGACGAGCACAAATATGGAGTCATTGGCGCGAATCTCCACATCAGTAAAGTCGCGCCCCGCCATCCCGTCGACATTGAAACGGAACACATCGCGCCATGCATCGTCGCGCACACGCAACGACGACACAATCATACCCTTGTCGTGTCGGTTATGGATTTTAAACAAATGGGTCGGAGTGCCCTCTCCGGTAAATACGAGTCCGAGGCGAAGTGTGTCGGCGGAAAGCTGAGGCTGGTCGGAAGGATTGGTCGAAAAACCATCCTCGACACATGCCGAAAGCATGATAGCTGAGAACATGCCGACAGCCCATATATAGAGTGCGATTATTCTGTTCATATATGCATGATTAACGGCGAAAGACAGTCAAATATTGCGCATACGAATACAATTATGCCATTGATGCCACAGTCATTCTCACGTCAGAGTGTACCTTTCGACGAGGGTAAGGTGAAGTGCATCGGGTCGCGGCGAACGGCCTGACGCAACGCACGTGCGAACGCCTTGAATATACCTTCAATCTTGTGATGCTCGTTGGTGCCCTCGGCGCGCACAAAGAGATTCATCCCGGCAGCGTCGCTAAGCGACTTGAAAAAATGGAAAAACATCTCGGTAGGCATATCGCCGATTTTCTCGCGATGGAATTCCGTATCCCACACAATCCACGGACGTCCGCCAAAATCAAGCGCGACAGTACATAGCGAATCGTCCATCGGCAGCACAAATCCGTAGCGCTCGATACCCATCTTGTCGCCAAGCGCCTCGCGCAGGGTATGCCCGAGCACAATTGCAGTGTCTTCGATGGTATGGTGCTCGTCGACATAGAGATCGCCGTCGGCGTGTACCTTAAGGTCAAACGCGCCATGCTTGCCTATCTGCGCAAGCATATGGTCGAAAAATCCCAACCCGGTATGTATGTCCGTGTGTCCGTTTCCGTCGAGATTTACCTCTACGGAAATAGTTGTCTCCGAAGTGGCGCGCGACCATCCGGCCCTGCGCACACCACCCTGAAGTATTGCGGCAATTGAATCCCATGAGCGTGTCACAGCCACTACAGTTGAATCAAGTCCCATGGATGCAATCTCATTATACAGCGCTTCGGTAGGCTCGGCCAGGAGGATGGCATTGGCACCGAGATTGCGTGCAAGCATTGCATCGGTAAGCCTGTCGCCGATTACATATGAGTCGGCGAGATTGTATCCTCCCGAAGTATACTCGCCAAGCAATGCAGTGCCGGGCTTGCGTGTCGGTGCGTTCTCCTCGGGAAAAGTGCGGTCGATGATAATATCATCAAACTTCACCCCCTCGGCGGCAAAAGTGCCGAGCATCTTGTTGTGGGCTGGCCAGAAAGTCTCCTCCGGGAAAGAGGGTGTGCCGAGGCCGTCCTGGTTTGTAACCATTACGAGCTTGTAAGGGAGGTGTCCCGCGATAAAGTGCATTGCACGCAGTGCACCGGGTACAAATTCCAGTTTTTCAAGGGAATCGACTTGATAATCCACCGGAGGCTCTACTATGAGAGTCCCGTCTCTGTCTATAAAAAGCGCACGCGGCAGTGTGTTCTCGTTGTTCATTGTATCTTATGTCAGGATGAATGGAAATATACAGAATGAAGGAAATATTATAGGATTGTTCAGCCATGAGGGAAAGCGGCCATGGCATCAATCAGCATGGCGTTTTCATCGGGTGTGCCGACGGTAATACGCAGACATCCCTCACATAGCGCCACACGCGAGCGATTGCGCACGATTATGCCTTTGTCGCGCAACCATGCGTACAGGCCATCGGCATCGGTGGTGGCCACAAGCAGGAAGTTGGCATCAGAGGGGTATACCTCCTTAACAACAGAAAGCCGGAGAAGGGTCTCGGCAAGACGATTGCGCTCGCTGACAAGAGACCCGGCCACACGGGCCACCTCATCGGCGGCATCGAGCACTTTAAGGGCTTCGCGCTGTGTGAGGATATTTATATTATACGGATATTTGACATTGTTGAATATGCCAATGATATCGGAATGGGCATAGGCTACACCCAGACGCATTGCGGCAGCCGCCCACGCCTTTGAAAATGTCTGCATGACGATAAGCCTCGGCAGACGTCGCAGACGCGGCACCATCGACCCGATCGTCGAGAAGTCGACATAAGCCTCATCGACCACTGTTATCCCCTCAAAGCGCGAGGCTATACGCTCAAGCTGTTCAAGGGGATATGCGTTGCCTGTAGGATTGTTGGGCGAGCATATCCACAGCACCTTGGTATTTGCGTCGACAGCTGCAAAAAGAGCCTCCTCGTCAATCGAGAAGTCATCGTGCAAAAGCACGGGCCGGTATTCCACATCGTTGATGGCCGCACATACACTGTACATGCCATATGTCGGCTCTATAGCCACAACATTATCGACACCCGGACGGCAGAATGTGCGGTAGGTAATATCGATACACTCATCGCTCCCCACACCAAGAAATATATTGGCGACATCCACTCCGCGTATCCCGGCGAGACGGCATTTTACCTCCGTCTGCAATGGGTCAGGATAACGGTTGAGTCCTGAAATCATGCTGTTTTCATTGGCATCGAGCCATGCACGTGCCTCGCCTGAGTATTCGTTGCGTGCACAGGTATAAGGCTGCATGGCCAATATGTTGGGACGGACAAGCTGTTGGAGTGTCATGTATGGTTCTGTTATGTTATTGAAGTATCTGGTTCCCGGCCGAAGTACGCACTTTTGCAGCGAGTGCATGCGCGTCAAGGCTCTCGGCCTCGGCCATGGCGACTACGACAGGTGCAAGGGTGGCGATACCCTCTGCGGTCAGCTTCTGAAAAGTGATTTTCTTCATGAAGCTATCAATATTCACGCCACTGTAGGCGCGCGCGTAACCGGATGTCGGAAGCGTGTGATTAGTGCCCGACGCATAGTCACCGGCACTCTCGGGCGACCATGGACCGATAAATACCGAACCGGCATTGCGCACATTTCCGCATAGACGGTCGGCGTCGCGATGATTGAGAATCAGATGCTCCGGAGCATACTGATTGCTGAACTCCATCATCTCGTCATCGTCGTGCATAAGAATGAGACGGCTGTGGTCAAGCGAGTGCAACATCATGTCGCGCCGCGGCAGAGCGTCCAGCATCTCATCTATTACGCCGGGGAGGATGTCGAGCAACTTCTCTGATGTCGTAAGCAATATCGACTGGCTGTCGGGTCCGTGCTCGGCCTGCGACAGAAAGTCGGAGGCGACAAAAGTCGGATTGGCATTGCTGTCGGCGATGACAAGCACCTCCGAGGGCCCGGCCGGCATGTCGATAGCGCATCCGTGCAGAGTTGCCTGCTGCTTTGCTTCCATCACATAGCGGTTGCCGGGGCCGAAAATCTTGTCGACACGCGGAATACTTTCAGTGCCGAAAGTCATGGCGGCAATGGCCTGCGCGCCCCCCGTGCGGAATATACGCCCTACCCCGGCCACTTTGGCGGCATAGAGTATGGCGGGATGTATATTACCATCCGATCCGGCAGGTGTACACAATTCTATATAGGGACAGCCGGCTATGACAGCCGGAACCGCAAGCATCAGAACTGTGGAAAACAACGGCGAGTTGCCACCCGGTATATATAGCCCGACACGCTCTATTGCCACAGGCCGCTGCATGCATATTACCCCCGGCTGAGTCTCGACCGTCACCGGCGAGGGTATCTCGGCACGATGGAAATCGGCGATATTCTGTGCGGCACTCTCTATAGCATGTCGAAGAGCGGGCGACAGCAATGAGGACGCACGCTCAATCTCTTCGTCGCTTACAGCGAAATCAGACAAAGAAGAGCCTGTGAACCGCAATTCATACTCACGTAGCGCCTCATCGCCACGCGAAGCCACATCGTCCATAATGGAACGGACAGTCGCAGCTACCTGCGACGCCTGTGATGCCATGGCCCTTGCGGTGAGCCGGGACCATTCGTGCCGGTCGGGATAACGCAGTATTTCCATATCTCAGAGTATCATTTTCTCTATGTCGAGCGCAAGTATTCCCTCGGCTCCAGCCGCTTTCAGTCGGCTTACAATCTGCCAAAACATCTTCTCGTCAAGCACCGAGTGGACAGAACACCAGTCGGCATTGGCCAGAGGCAGGACTGTAGGACTCTTCATGCCGGGAAGAATCGCAAGCACCTCGTCGAGTTTCTGTCGGGGCACATTCATAAGTATGTATTTACGGCCTTCGGCAGCTTTTACTGCCTCAAATCGGAACAGCAACTCGTCAAGAATCGCGGCCTTGTCGTCTGACAATGTAACGCCCGCGCCCTTTATCAGCACAGCCTGCGACTCAACTACGGAGTGTACTTCCTCAAGATTGTTGCTGACAAGAGTTGAACCGGAAGAAACGATATCGAAAATAGCGTCGGCCAGACCGATACCGGGAGCAATCTCCACAGAGCCGCTAATGACATGAATATCCGCGCGTATACCGTTTTCGTTTAGGAATTTGCGCAGTATTACAGGATATGATGTAGCAATCCTGCGTCCGTTGAACCATTGGAGTCCATTATACTCAATATGCTGTGGTATCGCGAGCGAAAGGCGGCAACGACTGAAACCAAGCTCCTTGACCACGTCGACAGCACTCCCCTTTTCGAGCACTTCATTGAGTCCGACAATGCCGAGATCGGCAGTCCCGTCAGCTACAGTGCCGGGGATATCATCATCACGCAGAAACAGAAATTCAACAGGGAAATTTCGAGAGGGCACAAGCAACGTGCGCTTGACAGCTGTCAGTTTGATTCCGGCTTCGGCAAACAGCGCCATTGTCTCATCATACAGGCGACCTTTTGACTGCACGGCTATACGTAATCTCTTTTCCATATAAATAGTATAGAATAAATAGTGTCGATTTTTATTATATAATGGTCGTACAACCCGACAATCGCGGGCAGTCTATAACCTTGATGCAAATTTAATAATTAAATTGATATAAGCCCGTATCGATATCAATTTATTTAGGCCAAACGCCTAATACTGTAGATATATGAAAGGAACTATACGCGACGAGCGCACCTGTATAATAACCAGAAGCACGATAGCGAGAATCACCGCCTGCCATATCGGCCTAAGAGCAATATAGTGGTCGCGGAGAGTATCCGACCAGCGGCGCGGTGCAAAATGCATCAGATAGCCGGCAAGCATCAGGAGCATTACAGCAAGGTATCCCTCGATGAGCTGTGGAGCCACCGACACATGGAAATTTGTGAATATCTGTCCGACCATCTGCCCGACATGCTCCATTGAGCGCGCACGGAAGAACATGAATCCGACAGCCATCAGATTGAATGTAAGGAATATATTGGCCACACGCCGCCACCACTGATCGCGTCTTACACCGGGAGGAGCGGGAAACGCCTTGCGCAGGGCTTTGTGTACGACCAGAAGGATACCGTTCCAGGCACCCCAGATGATATACATCCACGATGCTCCGTGCCACAGACCACCGAGCAACATCGTATTAAACTGGTTGGCATAAGAGCGCTTTACGGAGCAACGGCTGCCTCCCATAGGAATATACAGATAGTCGCGCAGCCATGTCGACAGAGATATATGCCACCGGCGCCACCATTCCGTGGGACTCTGCGACTTAAACGGAGCATTGAAATTGTCCTTAAATGAGAATCCCAGCAACAGGGCCAGTCCGATAGCCATATCCGAATAACCCGAGAAATCGCAATACAACTGTAGTGTGAACCCATATACAGCAAGCAGATTCTCCAGACCGGTATACAAGGCTGGATTGTCAAACACACGGTCGACAAAATTGCCGCTGATATAATCGGCGACAATGACTTTTTTTATCAGGCCGCATATGATAAGAAACAGACCGGCCCCGACCATGGCGCGTGTGGCCACCGGACGACGCTTAATCTGCGGCAACATGTCGGCTGCTCTCACAACCGGACCTGCCAGCAACGGAGGAAAGAATGTGAGGAAAAATATATAGTCAAGCAGATTGGTGGCGGGACGCAATGTGCCGCGGTATATATCCACGATATAGCTTATCGAGCGGAAAGTAAAAAATGATATGCCGGCAGGGAGAATTATGTCGAGGGCATCAAAATCAGTGCCACCTATCGAAGCGAATGTGGAGAATATAAGATTGAGATACTTGAAATAAACCAGCATACCTATATTGACTATCACATTCACGGCCACTATGCAACGACGCAAAATGCGGTTGCGCACATTGCCGAGAATGATTCCGAGCAGATAGTCGGACAGACATACGCCAAGCAGTATGAAACAGCACTCGGCGCTTGATTTATAATAGAAATACAGCGAGAAGAGTATGATACATACCATTCTTGCTCCCGACCATCGGCTGAGCAGCCGGTAGAGGAAGAAAAACGCCACTGCCAGCAGAAGGAACAGACCGGTATTGAATAGCAGAGGATTGACCGGATCAAAGAGCATTACCGCACGCAGTCGCTCGGTATCTATCCACGACGATATTACTTCCCATATATGATGAAGCGGTGTGACAATCTCAAGCTGTGACATTGTTTTCGTGTAGGAGATTTATCTGTAAACTTTTTTATAAGCTCTACTCAGCCGAAAATGCTTTTCTCAGGGCCTCGTAAAGCAACTCGCCCTGCACACTGTAGCCTTTTGCGGAATTATGGATGCGGTCGCGGGCCATCATGCCGTCGGAAATCCATTTTGCCGACGCGCCTGCGCCTCCGGCCACTTCATAGAAATCATATGTAGGTATGCCGTGGTCACGACCGTAACGCAATATTACCTCGCGCATTGCTGATACACGCGGATTAACGGAGTAAGAGCGCACACGCCTGCGGCGTCCTTTCCTTCTCACCATAGTAGAGCGCTGACATTCCATCGGCGTAGTGAGTAGAATCTGCGCCCCGGGGCATTCCATCTGAAGATTCCTTACCATCACTCCGATGGAGCTGTACATCTCATCGGCTGTCATACGGCTGAATGCCTCGTTGGCGCCAAGACTTACCACAATGAGAGATGGCTCCAGAAGAGCGACACCGGAGCCGAAGCCATCTATGCCATTATAGCTCGTATAGGCCGCTCCGTTATTACCGATAACATGGTAAAGCAAACCGCCCGGTATCTCACGTTCGAGCGACATACCGTATACAGCCTCCTCAGCAGGGAGCTCGATATCCAGACCAATAATAGACACCGGCTTGGGAAGAGTCACAACCGACATGAGTGAATCGCCATTCACCGCATCGGCCACGAACGGTACCGAGGGTTCTATTTCCGGTTGTGCACTGTGGAAGAGCACTATTCGGTCAAATAATTGCGGAGTATCGTTACGCGACAGTGTGGACACCTCTATCACACCTTTTCCCGACATTGGCGTGGCGGATACTCCGGTAAATCCCATACGGGTAGCCCATGGACGCTTCATAAGTTTTGACGACACCCACACCCCGTCAATACCCTTAAGGGCATAATCTCTCGGCTCATTTGTACCGGCCATCTTCAATGGAGTCACAAGTCCGCGTCCGGCATCGCCATATACCGACTGCAACCGGCGGCGCACAACCGAGGTCGCCATGTCAGCCTGCAGATGAGAATCGCCTATATGCACAATACTGACACGCGAGGAATCGGCATGGGCAAGCCTGTGACGCAACACACTCCAGTCGGCGCCATTCATACGTATGGTGTCGGCGTCTCTTTTTATAAAAGACGGTATCTCGATTTTTTCCTCGTCGTCGACTGTCTGCCTGTAATCGACTTCAGGATTGATGCGGATGTCCGCATCATCGTCGGATGTCTCCGACGAGAGCTGCTGTGCGCCCCCCGGCAAATATCCGGCCGAGACTGCTACAGCCACACATAATATATATTTAAGGATTGAGTGCATTTTTAAGTGATTTTACAAATTCAGTTGCTAGTACCGCACCACCATGGTGATTGAGGTGGATATAGTCCTTGTTGGCACGCGGCGGTGAAGCTCCTGCCCACGACACAATGGCACCGTCGCCCCCCATGGCCTCTCTGGTGTCCCAAAACAGAATGCCGGTAGCGCGCGCCACCTGGCGCTGTGCATCCACCATATGTACAGCCGACGGCATAGAGCGGACTTCCGCGCCCTGTTTTTGTCCGCGGTCGCCGATACCCATAAGCATTATCACGGCATTGGGATAACAATTACGGATATGCTCTACGACCTTGGCCATGAGTTTTCCATAGGAAGTATAATCGGTCTGGCCGGCTGACATGGCGTTGATGCCGAATTCAAGCACAATAAAGTCGTAGCCCAGGCCGGCATCGGTGAGCGCTCGGCACACTTCGGGAGAAATATCGCGAAGCGTAACTCCTGAGAAGCCGCGCGACGACATACAATCGACTGCAACGCCGCAATACGAGTCAAGCCATACACCGAGAGCGGTGACATCACTTCCTGCAGGCACACTGACTTCGAACGACCGTACTGAAGCACTGTCGACACTGAGAGTGCGGACACCTTCAGACGCATCCATCGTATGTGTATCCCAAGCACCGCCGTTTGCGCGCAACCTTACGGTGCCCCCTGCTGGGGCCCAGAATGCTATCGTAGAACGTGACCATGCCGATGCATGCGCCACCTTCTTAACACCTGAATAACTTGCGGAAGCTGCCTCTCCGGCTTTTACCACAGAATACTGCTCGCTAAGCCAAGCATACCGGCGCATAAATCCCTTGCGCCCTGCTACGCGTACATTCCACCCGCTACCGCTCTGGCGCACAGAGCGACGGAAGCCGGGAAATTCGCTATACATGTTGACATACCCCACTCCGGCGCCGCCATAGATATCCTGAAGCTGCGAACGTACATCCTGAGTAAATATGTCACCCTCTATATAGGAATCACCGACGAAGGCAACCCGCACACAGCGCTCACGACTTTGCGAAAAAGCATCGCGTAGGCGCGATATTCCTGTTCCGCCGGGAGTGTAATCTTCGATTGCGACATAGCCGTCGCGTCGCGGATCAATAGGCTGAGGCATAACAGTTGGTGCGGGAGAATTTTCCTGTACTTCTACCGAGGCCGTATCGGCGGGTAAAACCGAATCAACATACTCATCGTCGCGGATGGTCAGGGTATATGCATCAGCTGACGCGGCTTTCTCCTCGGCCTCAAGTTCGCGCTGCATGGCTGTAAGCGCACTGTCGACTGGAGCCTCATCCTCAATGATGTCGATGCCGGCGGCACGATGCTGCTCTGACAAGATATCGTCGATTAACGAAAAATCGCGCAGAACGCCACCCGACAGTCTCCCTAAAGGCAACAGGGAGACAAGAAACACGATAGCGAGAGATACGAGCAGTATATATGACGCTCGACCAGGATCATGAGGGAGTTTCATAGGCCGGATTCGGATATGCAGATGATGGATTTATGGTATGAGCCGATATGCACCGGCGCAGGACAGCACTTTTGGCCTCGGTCTCAAGCCATTCGTCGGATGGTTGCGACAATGAAGTGATGCCGCCTCCGGCATACAGGCAATATCCTCCTTTGTGATTGAAATTCATACTGCGCAAATTGACAAACGCACGAATGCCTGACGGAGAATTGACACCGACATATCCCCCATACAGACTGCGGTGACCCTCAAGTAAGGAAATCATATCAATGGCCTCGGCACGAGGAGAGCCGGAAAGAGCCGGCGTAGGGCTCAATGCGTTAAGCAATGGGATAATTGGCCCGGAATAGTGTGCGGTAATGCGATGGCACAGATGGCGTATGGAGCCGAACCGCACATCTTCGGCTCCGGATACAGCCGCCTCTATTCCTAACGAGGCGAAAACATCAAGTATGAAACGTGTCACATAGTCATGCTCCTCTATATTTTTCTCATCCCACTCCGAAGTATTGTCGCGTAAAGTGCCGGCGAGAGCCATTGTGGTAAGGAGCGAACTGCTGGCGTCGCGGCGAATCAAGAGTTCGGGACTGGCACCAAGCCAGCACCCGGCATCAGGGGTGGCAAACATGAACCTGAATGTGTCGGGGAAAGCGGAAAAATAGTCGAAAGCCATCGAGGGCCAGTCGACAACAGCCTCCGGATCGGATATGCGACGCGCATATACAGTCTTGCCGCCGGATTGTGCCATATGGTGCGCTGCAATAGCGGATACATGCTCCTTGTACAAGCCAAACTCTGTAGAAACCGGTAATCGAATGTCTCCGACAGAGTCTACGGACATAGAATCGGTATTGTCGCAAGGAATGATAATGCGCGGAGCCTCACCTTTGTTGATAAACGGAGCATAAAAAAAGCCGAAATCATGCTCCTCATCGTTAAGAGTGCCAACAGTGGCAGCTTCAAAGAAACAGTAATGCTCATCGATTCCGGGAAATGCGTACAGAGCCATCGGAATACGGCGGCGCAATGCGTTGCCTACCGATTCTTTAAGAGGGTGTTTCATAACAAAAGTTATTTTCGGGTTCGCAGATTTGAGATGCATTTTGCCTTGCGGATTCTGTAGCATAGCGGGCTATGCGACTGTATCAAAAGGCGAAACACATCCAAAGATGCGAAACTAAAGGGCTGATGTCACGAGAGGTTATAATCATGTAATTCAATTGATAATTTAACCGTGGTATGCATTCTGAGACAAAAAACGCCCTCTAATAGAATCACACATTGGGGGTTGCTATCAATTCGAAAGGAAGAGCCTCGTTTACAGTAACATCGACAAATTCACCGGGATGAAGGGTACACGTTTTTTTGACAAGTACCTCCGGGTCGACCTCGGGCGAATCCCACTCCGTGCGGCCTATATAGTAGTCGGCATCCTCCCTGTCGATGACAACGCGAAGTGTGCGTCCGACCTTGGAGGCATTGCTCCGGTAGGCAATCTCTTCCTGTATGGCCATAAGCCTCGACAGACGCTCTTCCTTGACTTCGGGTGGTATAGAATCGGGGAAATTACGGGCGGCATATGTGTCATCCTCCTCGCAGTAGGCGAATGCGCCCATGCGTTCAAAGCGCTGCTCTCTGACAAAATCAAGCAGTTCCTCGAATTCGGCTTCACCCTCTCCTGGGAAACCCACCATAAGAGTGGTGCGTATATGTATGCCCGGCACACGGCGGCGCAACTCGTCGAGAAGCTCACGTGTGGCCTTGCCATCAATATGTCGTCGCATATTGGCAAGCACATTGTCGCTGATATGCTGCAGGGCTATATCAAGATAGCTGCATACATTCTTACGGCGCGCCATCACATCGGCTATTTCCATAGGGAACTGTGCGGGATATGCGTAATGAAGCCTTATCCACTCCACTCCGGGGATATCGGCCATGCGGTCGATTAGTTCGGGAAGAGCCATACGCCCCTCGGGAAAATCGGTTCCGTAGCTCGAGAGGTCCTGGGCTATTACGTTGAATTCCTTGACCCCGCGGGCCACAAGGTCGCTGACCTCGCTGAGTATCTCGTCGACAGGGCGCGACTTGAACCGTCCTGTAATCAATGGAATGGCGCAGAACGCACAGAAGCGGTTGCAGCCCTCGGCTATCTTTATGTAGGCATGGTGGGAGGGCGTGGTGATAAGACGGTCGTAGCTCGACACTGCAGGACACTCGCCGTTGAGACGCGTAATCACTCCGGCCCAGTCAAATTTACCGAACCATTCGTCAACCTCGGGAATCTCGGCCCTCAACTCGTCGCGGTAACGTTCCGACAGGCAGCCCATAACGAATAGTCGCCGAAGCCGGCCCTCGGTCTTTGCCTGTACATATTCAAGAATGGTATTGACCGATTCTTCTTTGGCATCGCCGATAAAACCGCAAGTGTTGATTACCACAACAGGCGCCGGGCTACTCCCTTCAGGCGGGTCGTGGCGTGGTGTGAATCCGTTGCGGCGCAACATTGCCAGCAGTCGCTCGGAATCGACAAGATTCTTGGAGCAACCGAGCGTCACTACATCAATTCTTTTTTTTGCAGATGTCATTTCTTACACCGTGGTGAAATGGACTTTCTCATTAATGGATACACGCGGTATGTCATCCGGCATTGCCGAAGAGCGACTCTACAAATTCTTTCTTATGGAAAACCTGCAGGTCGTCAATGCCCTCTCCAAGGCCTATATATTTTACCGGGATGCGGAACTGGTCGCTTATGCCGATTACAACGCCGCCCTTGGCTGTACCGTCGAGCTTGGTTATGGCCAGTTCGTTGACCGAAGTAGCGGCCACAAACTGACGTGCCTGCTCGAAAGCATTCTGTCCGGTAGAGCCATCAAGCACAAGGAGCACCTCGTGGGGTGCGTCGGGAACTACTTTCTGCATCACATTGCGTATCTTGGTAAGCTCGTCCATGAGCCCTTTTTTGTTATGCAGACGGCCGGCTGTATCGATTATTGCGACATTTGCTCCGGTAGCCTTGGCACTCTGCAATGTGTCGTAGGCCACGGATGCAGGGTCGCTGCCAAGTTTCTGCTTGATTACGGGCACTCCGGCACGCTCACCCCATACGTCAAGTTGCTCGATGGCGGCGGCACGGAATGTATCGGCGGCACCAAGCACCACCTTATTGCCGGCTTTCTTGAACTGTGAGGCGAGTTTTCCTATAGTAGTGGTCTTGCCCACACCGTTTACGCCTACTACCATTATCACATGAGGCTGGTGGTCGGCAGGGACCGTAAAGTCGGGCAACGACGATTCGTTGTTGTTTTCTGCAAGAAGATCGGTGATTTCCTCACAAAGCAGCGAATTGAGTTCCGAAGAGTTGACATATTTGTCGCGGGCTACACGTTTCTCGATACGCTCGATAATCTTAAGCGTGGTCTCCACGCCTACATCAGAGGTTATGAACACCTCTTCGAGATTGTCGAGAATCTCGTCGTCGATTTTTGATTTGCCGGCTATGGCACGTGCCAACTTTGAGAACACCCCCTGCTTGGTGCGTTCAAGCCCTTTGTCGAGAGTCTCCTTTTTCTCTTTTGAGAAGAAATTGAAAAAGCCCATCTATATCTTGTATAAATTATTTATGCAAAGTTAATGCTTTCCGCATTCATAGGCAATAAAATGCCCGTACATATTAACAGCCCCGGAGGCTATTGCCTTCGGGGCTGTTATCTTAGTGGCGGGAGCAGGACTCGAACCTGCGACCTTTGGGTTATGAGCCCAACGAGCTACCACTGCTCCATCCCGCGATATTTCTGTTTTGCGAGTGCAAAGTTAGCCGATTTTTCCATTCGATGCAAATTTATGCGCGTGAAAAAATGTTAATTATTCAGTAATACTCAGCTATCTTATTATCAATCTGAACTTTGAATCATTCGCATTAATATGCCGCGCCCACAAATATCAGCACAAAGCGAGCAAATACGCCCTACGCATTGTTATAATAATCCAACCGTATAATAAAACATCCATACATCAATTATGAAGAAGCTACTACTGACGGCAGCACTCACAGCCACCACCATTGCCGGCGCAAGCGCCCAAAGCACCATCTTCAACAACCCCGACAATGAGGCATACTTCGGCATACGAGCCATGTATAACCTAAAGTGTCCCGGCGACATGAAATTCGACAACGTAGGCAAAATCGGTCTGCTCGGCAAGGGCTCAGGCGTAGGTGTCGGCTTAATATACAATGTGCCGATGGTTGCCAATCTCTATATCGAGCCGGGTCTCACCCTCTATTACAACACCGAGTCAATAAAAGCGATGGGCAGCATGGTAGACACCGATGGAGCCCTGTTCGACGTGGAGCATGCATCCATGCGCAAATTCGGATTCAGAGTGCCATTGATGTTTGGCTACCACTTCGACTTCACTCCCGACATAAAGGTAAGCGTATTTACCGGCCCGGAACTTGACGTAGGATTCTCCAACGACCAATATATGACCGTAAGCGTAGCCAACCAGGAACTGCATGCAGCCCCGTCGGCCTACGGCGATAATGCAATCATATCGATGCACCGCTGCAACTGCAACTGGAAATTCGGTGCAGGCCTATCCTATGACCACTACTATCTCGGAGTCGGCGGTGGAATCGGCATACTCAACATGAGCGATATAAAGTACTCTACCCTTTACGAGAACTATTTCGAGGTATCTCTCGGATACAATTTCTGACAGCACTCCCAGCGACATAACCAAATATTCATGTATCTATACGACCCAACCCCGATTGCGCATGCACAACCTACGCAATCGGGGTTACAATATATATTATTCTATAGATGCTCAGAGCATGCTTAAAATGCAAGCACAGGACGTAGATTATTGCTGCCGCCTTTACTGGTCTGCATCACCAGGCCATTGCTGAACTGCACGCTATGGGCCTGGGTAACGGAATATTCCGTACTCGACCAATATACTCCCGACAATGACACTGCGCCGGATATTTGCGCGAGCCGATCATTTATAAGCACAGCATTTGCTGTGTCAGGCACATCTCCATAGCCAAGATCGCCGATATTCCCGCCCAAATCGCCGGAACATAGCAACGACACTTCCTTGACCGACGGTACATACCATCCACTCGTGGAAACAGGAGCCTCAGCGCCGGTAGCTACCGCAGACAGTTCCGACCCGACGAGCACCTCATAATCCCAGCCATACTCATCATTGAAAGCATCTATGCCGCAGGTGTTGTTGTAGCCCATTATCTGATTGAAAACACTGTTAAGAGCCTCCGATCTGGTGGCAATCGACACATAATCGGTATTTTCCTCAATCCATTCGCCGACCGACATCCCCACCTCATCATCGAAGTCGGAATAACAATCCTGCCATTCACATTTTTTCTGTTTAAGGCCGACAACGAGACCATGCACACACTCAGGGTGCGCAGCACGTAGCGCGGCATCGTGTTCGGTAGGGTCGCCAATATAAAACACTACGCCGATTGGCATTTTCGAAACATCGAGGGTGGTCGACCATGTGCCGTCGGAATAGAAAAAGTCGCCAGGCTTGGCCTTGTTCACACCTTTGGCGAGCGAAATAGACGCAATCTGCGACAAATCCAGCGATGAATCATAACTCTCCCCTATAGACCACGATGTGTTGTCGGCATTGGCCGAAAACGAAACGTTGCCAGACACCTCGACTGGCGCGCCCACCTTGGGAGTAACTACAAACTGGGCTTCTGCCAAAATATACGAAGCCATGACAGCCAGCGATAACAATACAGTCTTTTTCATGACTTTATCTTTTTATGAATTTAACAGAGCTCTCTCCGACACTAAGCACATAGATGCCACCAGACAGAGCGGAAACATCCACCGTTTCTGAATCGTTGGCAATTACAGCCGAAATATAAATGCGTCCCGACATGTCACACACAGTAAACTGACGCCCCATGCAGCCCATAAGCGTAACTGTCGACGACACAGCATCGGGAAGAATGCCAACTTCAGTTGCGCTTACTTCAGTGATACCGGATGAAGATGGGTCGTAGGAAAACGTGACTGAAGTGACTCCGCTCACAGCCTCTCCGACAGTGCGAATTACAGAAAATGTCTTGGCATTATCCGCTACAACAAGCATACCTACATGTTCCATCGGAATACGCATTCCGTCATCAGTGACCATAAGCCAACCCGAATCGCCTCGCGCCACAGCCGTCGATGCAATCAGCAGCGCGCACATTGCAAAAAACTTTTTCATAAATATATTATAGTATTTCTTCCATTGCAAATATACAAACATTAGACCTAAATCATAGCATTTACTTAACTAAAACTTTATTTTTGTTAAAAAGCGCTTGCTCTACGAGTGTTTTTCCACAAATTTCTTTCACATTCGGCTGCAAAACACTATCTTTGCTCGATTTTACATCACAACCAAGGGGCTGACTGGCTTTGACAGCGTGTAGAGGTGGTGTGTAAGCATGCAGAGCGATGATGCCCACGCTCTTTAATCAGAGACATCAAAAATTTAAATGGCGAAAACAACTACGCTCTCGCTGCCTAATTGAAGTATAGTAGATTAGCTTTATCCCCGCAACAGTTGCGGAGGACGAGACATCGCCCGATTGTCCTTTTTCCGAGACGGATCGACATGGCGGTGCAGTTAAATCGGGAATAGGCGACGGCCTGCCTTGAGCCGGCGCTGAAATCTTAAAGGCTAAGGCTGCGATTGGTGGTCGCGATCCTGTCACAGCCCTACAACCAAGTCGCGAATAAGCATGTAGAAAGCTCATTAGTTCCACGTTTGGACGAGGGTTCAATCCCCTCCAGCTCCACAATCAACACTGATTATCAGTGTTTTGCAAGACTAACACCCAATTTTACACCCCGAAATGTAAGATTGGGTGTTGTTATTTATTTGTTGGTCTAAGGTCTAATCTGAGAAAGACAAAAGAGGGGAAAAGTAGGGAAGAAATTTTATTTTCCCTTTCGTTCTTTTCCCTTTAAGCCTAATCACCATCGGCACACAAACACTTCGTTTTAGTGCCGTATATATAAGGTACGGAACTAAAGCGGAGTGACTATTTGCCGAAGATTTCTCGGAGTGCGTCAGCAAAAGCTTTGTTACATTCGCTTGGCATGTCACTTATTGGCTGACGATATTTCGAGCGGTAGAATCTCATCTTGATGTCGAGGTTTGCAAGGATACCGTTAAGCCACTGCTCACGCTGAGGCGATTCAAGAGTATCAGCAAGACGACTGATAAGGTAGCACACCCGGACTTTCTCACCATTGTTGATTTGGATTGGGTGTGAATTTGGGTGTAAATTGATGGCATGGAAAAATTCTATATTATCTATCTCTGAGAACTGTACTCCATTGCACACCTCGTATATGCCTGCGATGAGGCTTAAAGAGAAAAAAGAAACCGTTTCGGACTCTCCTTTTTTTGCTTCCGGCTCTTCATTAGAATCCGAGGATACATACTTTTCAGCAACAGCCAAAAGCTCATCACATTTGAGATTAACTCGCTCAAAAATATCGTTGCCAATATTTGACATCATATCAATGATTGTCTTTCGTTCCTCGTTGATGGCATCCAATCTAACCTTTTCCTTGTCATATTCAGCTTTGAGCCTGTAATATCTTCGTTCAAGTACCGATATTTCACTTGGAGTCATACCATTAAACGGTGTCATCTCATAGGAGTTGGAAGCCTCTATCAAATCTTTGTCTATTTCACGGAGTTTATATAGCTGTTCTTCTAATCTACATTCCACGCTTTGAAGGTCGTAGTCCCATAGCTGGGATAGCTTCATATCGTCAAGCAAGATATGATATGTTTTATAAGTGTCAATAACATTCTTCAGACCCAATGACAGGCTATTGAGCATCAATGAGAATTTTTCGTGAGGTAATTTCAGTACCGCAGAAATAATCTCGTGCTCTATCGTTGTGCCATTAGGTATGGTGTCTCTAAACTCCACAAGAATATTCACATCTTCTTTGGATATACCTCTTCCTGCCACAATATTTGAGAATATCCGGCTAACACTCCCAACCTTGGGGATAATATGAGTCAGTGTTTCAAACTCGTTCATTTCATCTACGTTCTATATAAGTGTATAACGCTTCCAATCTCATAATGGTGCATTAATGCCCCCAAGAAAAGTCCATTATGGCACAAATCCTTCGGTGAAACTCAAAAACACCTTCAAAGACAAATAAAATCACTCAACGATAAGGGATTATCAAAGATAAATTAGTAATTTTGCAATTGAATATGTGGCAACCCATATCCAAGACATAGATAATCAGAAGCGTTATGCTCATCTTGTAAGTGAAAACGTAGGAACTTTTCATTCGGTGCAAGAGATAGCATAGTGGTTCTCACGCATATAGCGTGGGCTGCTATTGTTACATCTGCACTAATGGTTTCCTACGACCTTCACTTAGACGTGGCATAGTTGGCTCACGTTTCTGCATTATAAATCAATCTCTCTATTGAGCCATACGAGAAAGGAAAAAGCATGAAGCAAATAACTACAATTATTCTGTTCATTGCCTTGATGTTCTTTTCAAGTTGCAATAAGGATGAGCCAAAGTTTTCATCATCTGAAATTCAAAGAGCACTTTTTGAAATGAAAGGCACATATCATGGCGAAATGAGTGTTTCCTACTATCATGGGGAAACAATATCTGAAGGTAATGCGTGCAAAGCTGTTTCAAAGGATTCCTTGACAATCGACATGGATTTGTCTTTAATGGCACAGTCTATTACAGATGAAACGATTGCATCCCGACTTCGTGACATCGGAACAGTTCAGGTCAAAGCCGCTTATGAATTTTATCAAATGGACGAGCAAATGTATCATTTTGTGTTGCTCCCCAAGGATATAATTTGTATTGGCGGATATGGTGCTCCCGAAACAGTTAGAATCGTTTTTGATCAAATTTTTGGCGGCAGTGCCGATTACTTTCATCATAGCATAATGTTCAACCTGTCTCCGAAAGAGCTATGGTTCGGAGATAAAAAATATGAACCATTCCAACAGCTCGTATATCATTTTGGAGGAAATTATGAATAACAAATACCATACCCATATGAAATCACACTTTCTTAAGATTCAATTCATCTTAATCGTCTCTCTCTTAATGTGTGCCTGCACTGACGATAATGAAGAAGGGAAAAAAGTAACTGATTATAGCGAATACACAATCACGGTAGCTTCTATGAAACTCCCAGGTGTTTTAACATCGAGTGGCAATAATATACTTGCTGATGTATATGCTGTAAAAGACGAGAACTCCACCGAGTGGGAGGCTCATGGCGAGATTGCCAAGTTTGAATACGAAGAAGGATATGAATACCAAATACGTATCAGTGAGACGAGCTACTTGGATTATCGCATGGGCGACCCGGCTTGGACTGAATACGAGCTATTGGAAGTTATATCGAAAGAACACAAGAACTCTGAGAATTTGCCTCCTCATTTCATCCCGAATTGGTATTTTGAAAAACATTGTTCGTATATTAATCCGGAATTTGCCTATGCCATTGACGCTGATAAAAAGGAGGACATTGAGAACGACCTTAAAACCGATGTCGCATATAAGTTTGGAGGTTCATGCTGTTATATGTGTAATGCCGACAAATGGTTTCTGTTGGATTATGATATGCAGACAAAGGAGCATGGCATTGTGATTAGGAAAAGTAAGGATCCAACGGAATTCCCTGAATCATACAAACTCCTCATGCCGAAACAACAGATAGTTGCATTTGGTCAATATGATTTTGTGACTGTGCCGGAAGAACCCATTATGCAATATGATGTGATGATTAGCCGACAGTTTCCAACCAAATCCATTAGTCGAGAAACATATATACTATGGCTATATAAAGACATCACGGCTTACTATCAGAGCAAATATCCAGATTCCAACGTAAATGCAGTCGTGATTCGCTATGTAGTGTCGAATCCATGATAATAAAGAATTTTACGCATCATGGGGCTAAACAAGCATTATGATTATACTGATAATTTCAGTGAGATAGTCCATAGCACACGACCGATAGGTGCAGAAGAATTGGCTGACAGATTCTTCCGCGCACCGCAGTGGATTATTACCTTAATGAAGTGCCGTAATACAATGGTAAAACCCTTTGGTCTTAAGGGAGAGAAGAAATTATCGGATTTAATCAAAATCGAATCCGAAAATGTGGCCTCATTAAATAAAATCGACAAACATCTTGATTACGAGGTTATGCTGATAACTGAAAATCTCGGAAACGGCAATCAACGCATATCGGTCAGTACAAAGGTCTGCCTGCATAACTGGCTGGGGAAATTATATTTCGCTGTAATAAAACCGTTTCATAGATTAATCTGTAAGACATTGATAAAACGAGTTCGTAGGAATTTAGAATTATCATAAAGCCTGTCCTCGCCCTCTCTCAATTTTCCAATCATACCGACCTTCCGCGACATCGCCAATCTCATTGAGTGTGTGGCGATGTTTTATTTCATCAAAGGGCTGTCGGTGTTCCGCATAGTCACAGAGCCATGCACCTATTGCTTTCTTCTGCTCGGTGGTCTCGCCGTAGCTCTGCATGACGCTCTTGATGTCGGCAGCTTCATCGTTAGAGAAGATTGATTTGTGTGGCTCAGTGGCGAAATGGATAATAGCATTAATGGCTCGCCGGAACACCTCGCTTGCCTTATAGAGAATATCAGCAATGATATTCAGAATGTGTCCGATATGATTGCGCAATGCGCGCATCCTTAATCCCTATCCCCCTTTGCCACCATCCACAACCCAACGCGTCAGCGCACAGCCCTCGACGCATCCGCATGCCATTAACTCCTATTCCCCTTTCGGCCCCCTCCACAACTCCCTCGTCAGCGCGTAGCCCCTTTTGGGGCGTCAACAACGTTAGCCCCACCCAAGAGCATGCCTGGCGTAGCCCGGCGACTTTACACCAACCCACCCACCAACATCACCATAACCCGCCGCCCCGGCTCGCACCCCTTACCGGAGTGTTAAATATCCATAATCGGCTTGCGATAATCTTGATTTCATGCTATCTTGCAAAAATTATCGATGGGAGCCATGGAAATCACTTACAAATCGAAATTCCATGAAAACACCTATATATATATACTCACCAATCTGTCGAAAGTCCACGTATGAACACCTACACTAAATCCATCCTCGCCACCGCAATTGCCGCATCGGCAGCACTGACACCCGCCAACGCCGGGCAACTGAAAATCACCGTCGACTCAGCGCGCCATGTGGTCATAATCCCCGCCGTGGAGGGTGGAGCCGACGTGGCCGTGTCCATCGTCGACGGTCGCATATCGTCGCCCGACACCACAGTCACCATCGCATCGCAGCTGCTGATGCAGAACGACTTGCGCGGACATGTCGAGGATGCGGCATGGTATCTGCGCACACCGCGCCGTGAGGCCGACCCCGCCGCCGACGCCCTGATGCTGACTCAGGGATGGACACGCTACGACATGCCGGCGGCAATTCGCGGCGAAATCAACGACTCACTCCCCTACCCGCTGGAAATCGGTGCACAGCTCGACGGAGTAATCCGCTCGAAATGGCGCGGAAAGCCTTTGGCCGGAGTCATTGCCAACGTGCTCGCACCGCGCATGGCCGACGGCGCATCGGCCGTCACCGACTCCCTCGGGCGCTTCCACATCACCGGAATCGAATGGGCCGACTCTACATTCTTTGTAATAAGCGCCATGAACTCAAAGGGAAAACTCGAAGAAAACATTCATCCCGACTTCGATTCATTCCCAACTATAGACATTCTCCCCGAATCGCAGTCAATAGCCGAATCTTTTGCCGTTCTCGACGAAGACCCTGACCTATGGGACAACTACGTGGCCCGACTCAACTCATCTCCGCAGGGAATGCAAATCTCACTACGCGAAGTCGTGGTCCGCGCCACCAAAAAGCGCGAGGGAGCCAACGCCATCGACTATCTTGCCTCCGTCTATATACGCCCCGACAATAATAAAGATATCCGTTCATATGAGGAGGCCGTCACTCACATCCCCGGTGTAAACGTGATAAATGACAGATTGTTACACCACCAAACACCTGTTGACGTATGGGTTGACGGTCGATATCTAGGGTGCTCCCCTCCTAATGATAGCGGTGGTAGCAATGTATTCTCCGGAGGCTTGATGAGATTGCATGAATATTCCCGGGCTCTTGCACACCGCGCTTTGGATAACAGCGATATGTACGACACAGGGTTGCTTACCAATCAATTGAGGCTTGTAGACCTTGAGGAGATGTATCCGTTTGAGCACAATGTATCAGTAGCATACTTCCCTCCGTATCTATCAATGTTTTTTACGAAAGGGGCAAGCCGTGCAGGCTCAACATATATGCACAGTGGGGGTGTACTTAATATCACTACTAAAAATCCCGGAAAGATTCAGAATAAACTTTCCCCGGAATACCGCATCATAATGCCCCTCGGCTACCAGAAGCGCAAAAAATTCTACACCCCTGCATATACTCCCGAGGGTATTCCGCAGGACGAGACCGGCGCCACCCTACAATGGCTTCCGACTGTCGACCTCACGCAATCGGTAGAGCTCCCTATCCCCGTCAACATCTCCCCTTCCGAAATCACTGTATCCATCGAGGGTATCACATCGCAAGGCTCGGTAATCTCCAATTAGCGAAATAGTCGCCGGGCTACGCCGGGCATTCCGAGGATGGGGACACCACAATCCTATGGCTGCGAACCGCTAACGCGGCTCTTACCATAGGCTAACGTTGTACACGCCCCCAGAGGGGCTATGTGCTAACGCGTGGAGTTGCAAATGTGTGACCATAGCGGAATCAATTGAACGCGCATATTCCTGACAACCTACGCACAAATACATTGCGTTGCAGACACAATCCAAAGAAACCCCAATTTTAACGTTCCAAAACGTATACGTGCCAACGAGGTGAGTTGTCGGTACAACAAAATCATATCACTAAAAATCATACATTGCCCGTTAATTGCCTACGTAATATACTCTTATAGATTGTCCCAATTTTCGCACCCCATACCATCCCACCCCGGCCCCACCTGCAACTCCTCGCGTTAGCGCATAGCCCCTCTGGGGGCGTCCACAACGTTAGCCCCACCCAAGAGCCGCCATAGCGGTTCGCAGGGTGGGATTGGCCCCCTCACCCCGAATGCCCGGCGTAGCCCGGCGACTTTACACCCCCACTACCAAAACACATTACCCCTCCCACACACATTATCCTCGCCCATCCAACATCACCATAACCCGCCGCACCCCCGGCACCATCCACACCCCCGCGTTAGCGCACAGCCCCTCTGGGGGCGTCCACAACGTTAGCCCCACCCTGCGAGCCGCCATAGCGGTTCGCAGGGTGGGGTTGGCCCCCTCTCCCCCGAATGCCTGGCGTAGCCCGGCGACTATCCACTATGACGGATACTATCACCGGCTCCTCTCCACTGAATTAGGCCGCACTACGTCATGCGTCAGCACCATAAAGAGTGCGGTATTCCCTCATTATTTTCAGATATATGCCAATGCCAAGGACAAGTCCCACCGTTCCCCCCACAGCCATACCCCATATATACGCCATGTCGTCAGACAACGCCACAGCCACACTACCAAGCACAGGCACAAGCAGCACTATCAGTACAGCCATGAACATATGGTGGCGACGACGATAATAACGTGCTTTTTCAGCCACCTCGGCCACCCCCATGCTGCAGCAGTCAATCTTCTTTATGCCAATCATCAGATACAAATCCATCATAGATGCCACCAAAAAGAATCCGCCAAACAAAATCCGCGGAAACATCGGCAATATATGCCTATAAAGTATCACCGACACCACACACATCAGCATCCCGACTACCGTAAATATTCGGTAGCGTCTTACAAGCCGGTCCCGGGCAGTCACAATCCTGCCTACCTTTATCTTTGCCATCTGCTCATCGGTGTTGCCTCTGCCCTCAAGTTCTGTCAGACGGGCATCAAGACTGTCGATTCTGCGTTTGAGTTCTTCAATATCCATATCCTATATTTTTAGAGCTTCTAAAGTTAAGGCCACGTCATTCCTCCGAGTACCTCACCAGCTTCTCCTTTATCCGTTTAAGCCTTGAGGCCACTGTATTGCGGGGCATAGCCATCACATCGGCAATCGCATCATACGGATACCCGTCGAGCCAAAGGAGTATCATCGCTTTCTCCACATGGTCGAGCCTGTTGATAAGCCGGTGCATCTCAGATATCAGTTAATTACGGTTGCACCCGTCATCGGCCACATCGGTCAATGCCGACAACGGAGTGTGGGCGTCGGCCCGGCGGTTTCTGCGGAAGAAACTCACACAACTGTTCAGGGCCACACGGTACACCCATGTACGCACATCCGACTCGCCGCGAAACCGCGCCATACCGCGCCAAAGATTCACATAGGTCTCCTGTCTCATATCCTCGTAATCCTAGACACAGCCAGCATACATGTAGCACACCCGGTTGACCGTACACCTATGCTCCCGCAATAACTGCAAGAAATTGTCATCCGTTTTCTCTAATAAACTAATATCCATATTCAGGAAATCATCTTCAATACCATTAGACGCATCCGCTCCATATTAGTTCCGCCCCAATCATCGTTTATACACGCAAAATTGCATACTGACGTTACGAATATTCGGATTTCTACTAAATCCCAACATTATTATATGTTTTTCCATGAAATATCTTGCATTCCATGACACAATTACATATATTTGCGAAACATACAAATCAATTATTAATACACTATTTTTTCCGGACAAGGACGGAAGTAAAATCAATCGCTATGCTACCCACCAATCGAGGCTTTTGGCTCACACTCATCCTGTCAATACTCACATTAGGTATCTATCAGTGGTATCTCGTCTATGCATTTGCCCGCGAGACAAATATCGCATGCCGCAGAGACGGCCAAAACACTACAGGACTGTTCCTGTTCATCATCCTGACAATAATCACATTCGGCATCTATTCGATTGTCTGGTACTGCAAATGGATTAGCCGCTGCAACACATATCTCGCAGTCAACGGACAGCCACAGGGACTACAGGTAAGCACCTATCTCCTCTCTCTCTTCTTCGGATGGCTTACACTCGGCATATTCAATCTTGTCGTCTTCTGCAAAATGCTCTATCTGCAAAATGCGGTAAACAATACCTACAACAACATCACCGGATGCACATCAGAAGCTCCCGCAGGATATGCTCCCGCCGCAGTCTGATTATAGTCTAACGCCGCCTCCCAAACATTCCTCCGCCCGGCGCAGTTTGTCGAGCGTACCTATATCGTGCCAGTTCGTACCCGCGGGCTGGCACCATCCTTTTATATACATCCTGCCGCACGACTCGATATAATAGTCAGTAATCGAAAACACCTTCTTCCCATTGGCCCGGCCATAACGGCATATATCCTCAACCAGGCGGGGAGATACAATATGAACCCCTCCAAACGCCATCGTCGCCAGCCCGGATATATCCAGTCGCTCCGGACGCACTCGGCCACTGCGGATATCAGTCCAGCCATGCATACGCATGTTCTTGTCAAACAGCAGATAGCGCGATGTCGCCCTATGGCTGGTAAGCAACGTGGCATCAGCGCCCGACGCCTCATACACCCTCTGCATTTCCACAAAATCCACATCGGTATATATGTCGGCATTATGGAGCAGCACAGGCTCATCGCCTGAAAGCCAATCGGCGGCTGCCGCCACTCCGCCTCCGGTGTCAAGCAGCATACCGCTCTCGTCGCTTATATGCAGCCTCATCCCGAAGTCGTCGTGCTCTCTGAGAAAATCTCTCACCTTGTCGGCAAAATGATGCACATTGACCACCGCCTCCCCTATACCGTATGACTTCATGCGTGTAAGCACACGCTCAAGCATTGCTACACCGTCAAGCTCGACAAGCGCTTTAGGCACACTATCGGTAAGCGGACGTAGCCGTGTGCCCAGACCGGCGGCAAATACCATCCCTTTCATCGACGCGCATTATAAATAGTAGAGATGCCCTGCTCGCGATGACAAAGCACCACCTTTACTCCATATTTTTCATTGAGATGACGGGCCATATGCTCGGCGGCATACACCGACCGGTGTTGCCCGCCGGTACAGCCGAAACTCACCATCAGCTGCGAGAATCCACGCTCAAGATAGCGGTCGACAGTCATGTCCACGAGAGCATACGCATTGTCGAGGAAACGCGTTATCTCCCCGTCACTCTCCAGGAAATCTATTACCGGCTGGTCGCGCCCGGTAAGGGTAAGATACTGGGGATAACGCCCGGGATTATTGAGCGCACGGCAATCAAACACAAATCCGCCGCCATTAGGCATAGAGTCGTCGGGGATTCCCGACTTACGATAGCCGAAACTGAACACCCTTATTGTCATATCCTTGCTCTGCGAGCGCTCATTGTTCCATCGAGGCAGTTCTGTCAGGCGCCGCAGCGTGTCCATCAAGCATGGCATACCGTCAGGGGCATCAGGGTCATCAAGCAGAACGCGCAGATTGTCAATCGCCGACGGAATGCTCTGGAGGAAATGGGCCTTGCGCTGTACAAGACCTCGCAGCCCGTATGCACCGAGCACCTGGAGTGTGCGCAACAGCACAAACAGCTTCAGTTCCCGACGGAATTCAGCTCCATCGAGAGCTATATACGGCCTCGATGCCCGGATGTATTCATCGATAAGTTCATCGCGCAACTCATCCGGATAATGCGCCTGTGCCTGCCACAGAAAAGACACTACATCATAATGATACGGGCCACGGCGTCCGCCCTGGAAATCAATAAACCGCGGACTGCCGTCGGAGGCAAGCATAACATTGCGCGACTGGAAGTCGCGGTACATGAATGTAGGCGTATCATGTTCGAGCACCTTGTCACACAAGACAGTGAAGTCTCGCTCAAGCATCACCTCGGAATGCTCCACCCCTGAAGGCTTCAGAAAGCAATATTTGAAATAATTCAAATCCCACATCAATGCCCGACGGTCCATACGCCCCACCGGAAAGCACATCCTGTCGAAGTCGAGCCCTTTGGCTCCCTCCCACTGCAATACCGGCAGCGCAGCTATAGTGCGCCGCAACACATCACGTTGCTCATCACTCCATATGCCCTGAGTACGTCCGGGAGCGATAAATCCGAACAGTGCCGTAGAACCGAGATCCTCCTGTATATAATATATACCGTCGTCACTCACGCCACGCACCTCCGGCACCGGAAGGCCTTTGACGCGAAAATGACGTGAAAGCTCCACAAAGGCCCTGTTTTCCGAAACGTCGGTACCGACAACTCCGATGAGCGATTCAACACCGCGCATGCGGTAATATTTACGTCCCGAGCCGGCTCCTGGCAACAGCATCATGCTTTCAGGAGCATACCCGGTAGCCTCCTGATATAGCCTGTAGAGCACATTGTCAACCCCTATTGTACCGTTTCTTTCTTCATTCATAAATCAGCATCTAAGAGCATATTAATAATCCATGAATTCCTGACAGCGGATTTCACAGCACAGTTCAAAATCCGCCTCGCCGACGAGTCCTCAGTGTGCCGGCTTGCTTGGATGTCCCTGACTGAGACGATCGGCAAGCACCACTCCGAAGAGTATCAGGCCGCATCCGAGATAGCCTATCCATGTCACCTGTTCACCAAGGAACACTGCCGAGGCCACAAGTGTGATTATCGGCTGTACGTATAGATAATTGTTGGCCTTTACAGCACCTATGCCCTTGACCGCCCAAGCCCATATGAGAAATGCAAGCATTGAGCAGAACACGCCAAGAAAAATGAAATTGACCCATACGGCCGTATCGGAAAATACTTTCAGATTTCCGTGTTCAGGCTCGGTAAACAGGAATGGCAACGCCGTAAGGAGCCCATAGAAAAAGGTCTTTCGGGTTATGAACAATACCGTATAGAACGCGCTGAGTTTACGCAACACAAGTGAATATACAGCCCAGCTCACTGCGGCAGCCAGCGCAAGCAAATCGCCGAGAGGCTTTACCGCCAGCACAAACGAACTGTTGAAAATCACCAGACCCACACCGAGAAACGCGACAAGCGAACCGGCCACCATGCCACGCGACGGACGCTCTGATTTATACAGAACGCCTACGAGAAGCGTAGTTATAAGTGGCGCGAGCGTGACTATGAGCGACACATTCGACACAAGAGTATGCTCAAGAGCGGTATTCTCCGCTATGAAATAGAGAGAACCGCCACACATGCCGCACGCCACAAACAGCAATTCATCGCGCACAGAGTTGGAGACCATACGTCCATGGCATACAAGCAGTATCAGCAGATATGCAAGCAACGTACGGTATACATACACCTCGGTTGGCTGAAGGCCATGCTCAAGTAGCACTTTTGTAGACACAAACGACACTCCCCAGGCCGCTACTGTGAGCAGCGCTCCTACATTATAGAGTATCATTGACATCTGTGGACGATGGTTTGCAGTACCGGTATGCTGGGACATAAAGGCTCTATTTTGGCAATGTGGTTATGTTGATAATCAAAAATCGCTCTCTTTGATATTGCCCAAACTATATTGATTCAGATTTTGAAAAGTAGACAATCTCTCACATGCAATTTTTATGCAAAGATAGCGATTTTTGAATATTTTCCATCAGTCGGAAAATAAACTTTTTCAATCTCTGCTCCATGCCACAACGCCTCCGGCCTTGCGGGAGGCCGCTACATCGACAAGGCGCTGATTGGCCGAACCGCGGAACAACAGAGCTGTGTCGCGCATACTCTCTATAAAAGGCCCGTCGACAAGCACATCGACAAACTCCATAAGTGGGGCAAAACGCGGCGCAGCAGCTACATGCTCGTAGGTGAATCCTGTGTAGCACCACAATGTATATCCGGCTCGTTTTACTGCACCGGCGAGAGCAGCGACACCTTCGGCCTGATACAAAGGGTCACCGCCTGAAAAAGTGACATTGAAGTCATTCTCCCTCACCGTGTCCATTATCTCGGCCACACTCATCTCGCGGCCTCCGTCGTGCGCCCACGATTCCGGATTATGACATCCGGGACATGCATGGTCACATCCGGCCAGATATATCGACGTACGGAGTCCGGGGCCGTCGACGCTAGTGCCGGCAACTATGTCAAGCACCCTCAGCCTTATGTTTTTTTCTTCCTCAGTCGGAGTATAGTCCGCGTCCTGCAACATCATTTGTGTACTACACGGTCGTTGAGTTCAGCCAGCTTCGCGCTGTTCCAGCGGTCGGTGGTTCCTACGAGATAACCTGTGATACGCTGCAGCTTGTCTATTGCATGGCTGCCGCATACCGGGCATTTCTCAAGATTGTCCTGGGCATCCTCATATCCACATGCCATGCAGCGATTGCGGTTGTGGTTGACCGAGCCATAACCGATATTGTATTTGTCCATCATGTCAACAATATCGCTGATAGCATCGGGATTATGAGTGGCGTCACCGTCGATTTCGACATAGAATATGTGGCCGCCGCCTGTCAGGGCATGATAGGGAGCCTCGATTTTAGCCTTGTGACGTGGCGAGCAGTGGTAGTACACCGGCACATGGTTGGAATTTGTATAATAAGTGCGGTCAGTCACTCCGGGGATGATGCCGAACGACTTGCGGTCTTTCTTCGTGAACTTGCCCGAGAGCCCTTCGGCAGGAGTAGCCAACACTGAGAAATTGTGCTGATAAAGTTCGCAGAACTCATTGACGCGGCTACGCATGTGGCTTACAATTCTCAGGCCAAGTTCCTGGGCCTCCTCGCTTTCGCCATGATGTGCGCCGACGAGAGCTACCAGACATTCTGCCAGACCGATAAAGCCGATACCGAGCGTACCCTGATTTATCACCGGCTCGATAGTGTCGGTCGGTTTCAGATTTTCCGCGCCTATCCACAAGCGCGACATGAGCAGGGGGAACTGCTTTACAAGCGCAGTCTTCTGGAAGTCAAAGCGGTCGCACAACTGACGAGCGGTAATATCGAGCACATCGTCAAGACGACTGAAGAAACGGGCTATACGCTCCTCCTTGTCCCGGATATTCATACATTCGATGGCTATACGCACGATGTTGATTGTAGAGAAGCTGAGATTACCGCGTCCTACCGAGGTCTTCTCGCCATAACGGTTTTCAAACACACGCGTACGACACCCCATGGTAGCCACCTCGTAAAGGTAGCGGTCGGGGTCGTCGGCGCGCCATTTCTCATGCTGATTGAATGTAGCGTCGAGATTCAGGAAATTGGGGAAGAATCTGCGGGCTGTCACCTTGCATGCCAGCTTATAGAGGTCGTAGTTGCGGTCACCGGGCTTATAGCTGATTCCGGTCTTTTTCTTCCATATCTGTATGGGGAATATCGCAGTGGCGCCGTTGCCTACACCCTCATATGTCGAATTAAGTATCTCGCGGATGATGCAGCGTCCTTCGGCCGAAGTGTCGGTGCCATAGTTTATCGAGCTGAACACCACCTGGTTGCCACCACGCGAGTGGATGGTATTCATATTATGTATGAATGCTTCCATCGACTGGTGCACACGCCCTACCGTCTCGTTGATGGCATGCTGTTTCATGCGCTCTCTGCCTTTGAGGCCATCGAGCGGACGCTTCAGATAGTCATCAATCGGAGCGTTGTAAAGCTCACTAAGGTCCTCGCCGCTGAGCGACTCAAGAGTCTTGATTTCTTCGATATATGATGAACGTACGAATGGAGCCAGATAGAAATCGAATGCAGGTATGGCCTGGCCGCCATGCATCTCGTTCTGGGCTGTCTCAAGAGATATGCAGCCGATGATACTTGCTGTCTCTATGCGCTTGGCAGGACGCGACTCGCCGTGGCCGGCAGTGAAGCCGTATTTCAATATCTTGTCGAGAGGGTGCTGTACGCATGTCAGACTCTTGGTAGGATAGTAGTCCTTGTCATGTATATGGAGATAACCGTTGCGCACAGCCTCGCGCGCTTCGTGCGACAAAAGATAGTCGTCGACAAACGGTTTGGTGGTCTCGCTCGCAAACTTCATCATCATACCCGCAGGCGAGTCAGTGTTCATGTTGGCGTTCTCGCGGGTGATGTCATTATTCTTGGCCTCGATTATCTCAAGGAACATGTCGCGGGTCTTGGCCCGGCGTGCGATGTTACGCTGATCGCGATAGGCAATATATCGCTTGGCCACCTCCTTACGCGGGCTCTTCATAAGTTCGAACTCCACCCGGTCCTGAATTTCCTCTACTGTCATGCGTTCATTGCCGGTCATGCTGATACGATCGGTTATCTTAAGGATAAGACTTTCGTCCTCCCCGATTTCAGTCTGCAACATAGCCTTGCGGATAGCTGCTTTTATCTTCTCGTCATTGTATCCCACGACACGGCCGTCGCGCTTTACTACAGTCTGTATCATCTTATTTTATGGTTAGGTAGCTGCTTGATAAAATGCGTTTTTATTGCGAGTGCAAAGTTATACAAGGATGCACAATTATGCAATCATCAACACAAATAAAATGCCAAAAGTTTTTATTTTGGAAAACTTTTGACATTAATGAAATTTACAAACACCATAGCATCAGACATTTGCGATTTTTTTTGGAAAACTATGCTTTAAAACATACGCCGAACATTTGCTAAAATGTAATTTTTCTCAACCGACTGCGACATACATTATTGATTCATATCGCGCATCTTCGGCAGATGTCGCCATATGTACCATACCGATACAAACGCAAGCACCAGACTTACTACCGCCAGCACGGCATGTCCGCCGCCGGAGCCGGCACCAATCTCATCAAGCGCCACGGTATCCACGCCGCGACGCATAAGCCACATGGACAGCACTACAAGAGAATTGTTGAATGCATGTGCCACAACCGGAAGCCACAGCGAACCGCTCCACCAGTAAAGATATCCGAAAAATGCACCCAGCAGCACCCTTGGCACAAAACCGAAAAACTGCATATGGATAGCACTGAATACTATCGCGGCAATCCATATCGCCACATGCGGATTGCCGAACAGACGCATAAGCAGCGACTGGAGTCCGCCCCGGAAAAACCATTCCTCCGCCACTCCTGTAAGAACGCCTATTATTAGTACCGACACAATCAGGTCGGCCACACCGGTGCCGCCGAGCAGACTTTCAATCATAGCCCCGGCGGTAGATTCATAAGCGCGCAGCAGCCTCTCGAAATCAGCCATACTCTCGGGAAAATGAATGCTCTCGTTCCATCCCACAACGCAGTTCATGGCCGGAATAGCCACGACGAGCGTAAACAGGGCGCTACACACCCCGAACCATCCGGGACTACGGTCGATACCAATGAAATGCCATGGGCGCCATGCGGCTATCAGCATGGTCATTGCCACGGGAAGCATGAATATAATAAGGTCCTGAAGCACGACGGCCAGACGTATACGGTCGAGTGTGGCGCCACCGACAAACCCTATTGCCACCAGGCCTATGGCCCATGAAAAAATCCAGCAGCATACAAAAAGCGCCAGGGCTTTCCCGGCCGAAATGCGCATAACGCCGCTCACTCCGTCAGGAGTGGAAATCCTATTGTCAGACATTGAATTGAATTGTTTTGATTGCCACAGACACAGATCAGTTGACGCGCCTGCGCCTTACTCCGGGGTCAGGCTCCTTCAGCAGCGCCTCCATCTCCGGCGGCACGTTGAATATATCATCCTTGTCCTTTGGACGCAATGCCTCATACCATTTGAACTGCGGCAGATAATATATCGATTTCTTTGCAAGATACAGAGGTGTCACCGTACCGTCGACATCAGGCCACATGGTCAGTTTCTGTAGCGTAGAGTCGTTGAAATGAGCGGTCAGATAACTGCTTGTCGAGCTTATTATCTTATTATATGTAGAGTCGTTCTCCTGAGGGAGCATGATATTCTCGACATTACCGCTCACATCAAGCTGCGACAGAGACCCGTCGGCAAACTGCGCGAGCATCTCGCGCCCGGTAAGCTGATTGTAGAACTCGTCGCCGATATGCTCGGCAACGAAGCCAAACTCCGGCAACTTGGCCCAGTCGACAGTGGAGTCATTGAAATGCACCTGGATGACATTGCCGAACACCTGACGTTCACCGCTCCACACTATCGGATGACGGTGCATGTACATCAGCGAATCGCGCTCAACCACGCTGAGCGAGTCGCACAGGCCCTGGAGGTCGACGCGCCAGAAGCGCACACGCGGATAGGCGGTCATTATATGCGTCGAGTCGCTGTCGCTGCGTTGCACATAAGTGCGTATCGTGTCGCCATGGAGATAAAGAGTATCCTTGCGGCTATATTCAAGAAGTCGGGCGCGTATGGTGGCAAACGAGCTGTCCTCCTTCTCGAAGTAGCATCCGTAGCCCCCTTCCAGAGCCGACTGACGCGCCGAGTCGGTAAGAATCATATTGCCCCAGGCCTCGCCGAAACCGGTAGTCTGGTCATAGAACAAAGTGTCGCCGGTAAGCGTATTGCCGCGGCGGGTCTTTATAAGCGACCGGTCGTACAGGCGCGTTGTGTCGGCTTCGGTATTGTACATACCGTTGCTGGAGTATACCGTGGCACTGTCGGTCACTATCACCGACGGCTTCACAATCCGGGCTATATGATTGTCGGTATTATAGAGCAGCTCCTCGGTGGTGAGAGTGAAATCGCGCTCGCCCTTGTCCTTAAGCACTACATCGAGCCTGAACTGAGCGTCCTTGGTAGCGGGACTGTATTCACCGTATACCGAGGTGAGCACATTGGCCGTGTCGGCCAATGTTCCGCCGTTGGTATAGTATCCCAGATCCTGCCCCAGGTCATAGTTGAAAACGTCGGTGGTAAGCTGCACCTCCTTGTTTATCAGGCGCACCTCTTCCACTCCGTTACCGTAGAACACGGCCATCTCTTCGGGGTTGTTGTAGTTGAGCTCGTCGGCATACACAAACAGAGTGTCGCCCTGCTCCATCCTTACGTTTCCGAAAGCGTCGAAACTACCCTCCTGGTCATAGAAATGCGCGCTGTCGCAGTACATGAACATGTCGTCCTTGCGAAACTGCACGTTGCCTACAAGTATCTGGTAGGCTATCGAGTCGCGGCTGTCGTCGGTCCACAGCCTGTCGGCTCGCTCCAGAAACACCTTTCCCGGGGTATGCCTGTCGGTAGAAGGCACTGTCGGTTTTATTTCGTATCGCTTCGGCGGATTCACCGGAGGCAATTCCGTAGCCGGAGATTTAGGAGCATCGGGGTGACCCGACAATATCGCGGGCACACCGAGAGCCATCAGACACGCCACAGCCCAGCGGCCACGGTGCCAGCCATTGCATCCGCGACTGCCTCGGTCAGTCTCCCGAAGCATTCTGTCGCTTTTCGGATCCTGCATGAGTGAGTTGTAAATTGTATTGTTATGTGAGGTAGGGTCAGTGGGAAAACTGTGGCCTGCGGTCACTCCTTGCTGTCATCCCGGTCTGACGAAGAGTCAGAGCTCACGCCCTCCTTAATCCAGCCTTTATGCTTGAAGTCGCAGTCGCGCCACCCTTCTTCGATTCTCACGTAGGTATCAGCAATCTTCTTCTCTACCCACTTTGTCACGATATCCTCCTTGGCATGCGACTCATAGAGGTTTTTGATAAGCTGATAGTCGTCGCTCATATTGGCACGGTGGCCGGGGATACGGTTGCTCAGTTTCACCATCGCCACGATATCGCGGTTGCGCTTGGGATCCTTCATTATAAATGGCTTGGACAGCTCGCCGACACTCATATCGGCCACCACCCGGCTGACTTCCTGAGGCAGTTCGCCCATCTCAAATCGTGTGGTATTGTTCTCCTGGTTCACCATCTGTCCGCGGTTGTTGTGGGTGTCCTTGTCCTGCGACACGTAGGGCACGGCCTCCTCGAAGGTAAACTTCTCGGCCAGTATCTCCTGACGCACGGTATCAAGACGGGTCATAGCTTCGATAAGATCCTTGTCCGACACTTTGGGACGCAGTAATATGTGGCGGGTGTTGATACGGTCGCCTCGTTTCTCGATAAGCTGTATGATATGGTAGCCAAACTGTGTCTCGACTATTTTCGACACCTTTTTGGTATCGTTGAGATTGAAAGCCACAGCGGCATATTCCGGTTCAAGATTGGCACGCCCGATAAATCCGAGCTCGCCTCCGCGCAGACTGCTGCCATCTTCGCTGTAAAGAATAGCCAGGGTGCTGAAATCGCTCTCCCCTTTGTTGACACGCTCGGCATAGTCGCGCAGTCGGGCCTTGACCTCGTCAATCTCCTCGCGCGGTATTACAGGATTGAGGGTCATAATCTGCACTTCGACCTGAAGCGGCACAAAAGGAACACTGTCTTTTGGCAGAGAGTTGAAGTAACGTCGCACGTCGTTGGGAGTGGCCATGACCTCCTTGGTAAGCGAGCTCTGCACCTCCTCGACGAGCTGATGGTTGCGTATCATGTCACGCAACTGCTCGCGCACAGCCGGGAGCGGACGTCGGTAAAATTCTTCGACTTTCTGCTGGGAGCCAAGGTTGGCTATAAGGAAGTTGACCTGCTGGTCGACCATCTGCATCACCTGGTTGTCAGGCACTTCTATAGAGTCAATCTCCGCCTGGTGGATAAAAAGTTTCTCCACAGCAAGGCGTTCGGGAATTACACAGTACGGGTCACCCTCGATATCGCTGCGCTGCGACTGCATGGTCTGGTATGTCTCCTCGATTTCACTCTTATAAATAGGCTGGTCGCCAATCCACCAGGCCACCTCCTCGACAATATTGTTCTGGGCGGCAGCCATTATAGTCATAGCGCTGAAAGCGCCGGCGAGTATTAGCTTTGATATTTTCACTTCCGTAAGCGATTAAATATGTTATTTTTTATTTGTTATCCTGTTTATCAGCCGGTGACATGCCGACCTTTCCAGCAAGTTCCGGCGACAGCTTTACCAGTCCGTTGTCATACGCACGCTTTACAAGGTCGCGGCGCAGACGCCGGTCGTAATCGGCGGCGGAAGCCGACTGCAACATGCCGGCCACCGCATCGCGGGCAAGCTCGAAAGGCATCTGGTCGCCATCCGACAGACGGTCATTGACAGCGAGCATATACACCCTGTCGCCTACCGTGGTCTCAAAGTCCTGATGCCTCGCCGGAAGTTTCTCAGACTCGGCATCGACTCCGCCGGGCACACGCGCCACGATATCGCTCCATGGCAGCCAGCGGTCGCGGAAGTAGATGTACTCTACCGCCGGGTCGAGACTCTCTTTCTCAAGTTTCTCGAGGTCGGCTTCAACCGACGACCGGCTCCATCGTCGCAGGTCGTTGATATGCGGATGCTTCTTGTCTACAGAGAGGAATATACCGCGTACCATCGGCTGAGAACAGCGGTACAGACCCGGCTGACGGTCATACTCTCTGCGCAGGGAGTCATCGGAATATTGCGGCGCACCCTGCTGCTCGGCCATCACCTTGCGGTACTCCAGCATAATCAGGTCGTTGCGATACTCCTCGGCCATGCGATCGATACGCCTCGTGTCGGCAATATTGCGCGCGGCCTCAAGCCCAACGGTCTTGCGCTCAATCCAGCTGTCAATGTAGCCCATACACCATTCGGCGCTGTCGGCGCCTGAAAGTCCGTAGGGCATCGCCTCGTTAAGCTCCGACACGGTCAGTCGCGCATCGCCTATCTTCACAAGCACACCCGGCTCCGACACACCTCCGTGCGACCCTGCACCGCATGATGATACCATCGCGGCGATGACACAGGCTATCGGAAAGCATACGAGTAAATTATGCATTGCAAAGTATCTTTTCATGACCGGAACCATACGCGCTGCAACATGACTGCTGGACACTTGTCCGGATTCAAGCCCCAAATTTACAAATTTTCCGCCTAACTTCCCAAGCAATTGGCCGGGCTATTTCATGGATTGATGAAATAGCCCGGCCAATATTGTCTTTTAATATATTTTAATGATACGAGGCGATGCAATGGTCCGTCAGACGGACAATCTTGATTAGCACCGCATTATCGCCCGACATTCAGATGTTGTTTCACTGATTTCAGCACCTTCTTGTTGACTTTGACCTTGTGGGTGGCACGCAGCTGCTCCACCCACTCGCGCTCGAGTTCCGCCTGATAGTCGGTAGTGACGGCACCGCGCACATCGGCGGCTTCCTCCGGAGCCTCTATCATACGCCCATTCCAGGGCATCCAGCATTTCCACTTTCCGGGCAGGTCGGGACGCTCGCCTCCGAAAGCCACAGCGTCGACCACCCGGTTGTCGCCCTTGGCGGCAAGCACACGCTCGATGCGCACATCCTTGTCAAACTGACGCTTGAGCACCACCCCTATCGAATCGGGATTGATGTCGCCGGCAGCAGCCACATACTCCCTGACTACCGTCATCATAGAGTCGTTGGGAGTATAAATCATGAATCCCTTGTATTTGGGTTCGGCCAGAGAATAATCGCCACGATGGGCCTCGAAGTATTTCTCGATACCCTCGGTATCCTTTGCCGCGCCTTCCCATATCTTGCGGTTGCTTATCTCGAACAGCAGCATACCGTCGTGATACTCGCGCAACAGGTTGGCGAAATCGGTATCTTCCGCTGCAAGACGTTCGGTTTCAAGGTCGATAAGCTCGTTCTCGCTGAGCGAGTCGGAAGGCGAAGTCTGGAAACGCGCTCTCAGTTCGTCCATCTTCTTACGGTAAGGAAGCTGAGCGCGTCCGTCGCGCTGCATCATACCCATAATCTGCTGACGCACATCGTCGAGAGCCGGCACACCGCGGTGGCCGAGAGTCTTCACGATATGATAGCCGTAGGAGGTCTGGAAAGGCTCCGACACGGCACTGTCGGCCAGTGCGAATGCAGCCTTCTCAAACTCCGGCACCATACGTCCTGCACCGAACCAGGGGAGCATGCCGCCGTTCTTGGCCGAACCAGGGTCCTCGCTCTCTCTGCGGGCGAGATCGCTGAAGTCGGCGCCACCCTTAATCAGAGTATAGATAGAGTCAATCTGAGTCTTGGCCCGGGCCTGCTCCTCGGGGGTCTTGCCCTGGGTGAGCTTAAGTATATGCTGCGCCAGCACCTCGCCTGTAGCGGCGCGGCGTGCGCCCGACCTTACGATATGAAATCCGAACGGTGTTTCTATCACCGGCGATATCTCCCCCTCGGGAGTGTCATAGGCCGCCTTCTCAAATACATAGGGGAAACGTCCGGGAGTGATGTATCCCATGCTGCCGCCGTTGCGCGAGGCCGAACGGTCAATGGAATATTTGCGCGCAAGGGCTGCGAAATCCGCCCCCCCGACAGCGGCGGTGCGGATGCTGTCGAGCAACGCCTTGTTCTTCTCCCGCTCTTCGGGTGTCTTGCCGAGGGCCACCATTATGTGGCTCGCTTCTACCTCTACCGGATAGTGGGAATAGGCTTCTGATATCAGGCGCTCCTCCTCATCCTTGTCGGTAAGATAAGGACGCACGAGGTCGAGGCGATACCCCTCGTATTCCTTACGGAATGCCGCAGTGGTGTCAATGCCGGCCGCAATGGCGTCGGCCACCTTCAGCTTGTAGGCGATAAACATATCGAGATATTCGTCGACAGCCACCGGCGACTGCTGCTGCATATTGTTCTTTCCGTAGAGATAATCGAACTCACTAAGGCGCACATCCTTTCCGTCGATGGTCATCAGCACCGGATCCGAGGGCTTCTTTCCATCGGCAGCCAGAGCCACGCCCATGCCCATGGCAAGCACAAATAGCGATTTGCGTAGATTCATTATTAAGTATGTGTTCTAAATTATTTTATATTACAACAGAGATATAACGCAGAACCGCAGCTCCTTATTATATCTCTGACGATAACTTATTTCACTTGGCATATAGCGCGCATCCATGTCCCGGGCGAAACCGAGACATGGATGCGTTTTATTCGTGATTACTGATGTGATGCGCTGTAGTTGGGCGCCTCGCTCGTGATGGCCACATCGTGGGGATGACTCTCCATCACTCCGGCTGCGGTGATGCGGGTAAACTTCGCTTCATGCAGCTTCTCGATGTTGGCGGCTCCGCAGTAACCCATACCCGAGCGCAGACCACCGAGCATCTGATAGGTGACTTCGTAGAGCGACCCCTTGAAGGGCACACGTGCGGCAATACCCTCCGGCACGAGCTTGCGGGCATCGGTCTCGCCACCCTGGAAGTAGCGGTCCTTCGAACCCTTCTCCATGGCCTCCAGCGAACCCATGCCGCGGTAAGCCTTATATTTACGGCCATTATATATAATGGTGTCGCCGGGGCTCTCCTCCACGCCGGCGAGCATGCCGCCGAGCATCACCGAGTAAGCACCTGCGGCAAGAGCCTTAACGATATCGCCCGAATAGCGTATGCCGCCGTCGGCAATCAGAGGCACATCGGTGCCTTCGAGAGCCTTGGCCACATCGTAGACGGCCGAAAGCTGGGGAACACCCACTCCGGCGATTACGCGGGTAGTGCATATCGAGCCGGGGCCGATACCTACCTTCACACCGTCGGCACCGTTCTCTACAAGGAAGCGGGCGGCCTCGCCGGTAGCGATATTGCCTACCACCACATCAATTTCGGGGAAAGTCTCTTTAATCTGGCGCAACACGCCTACCACACCCTTGCTGTGGCCGTGGGCAGTGTCGATTACGATGGCGTCGACGCCGGCGTTGACAAGTGCGGTAGCACGCTCCATCACGTCGGGGGTCACACCCACACCGGCGGCTACACGCAGACGTCCCAGAGCGTCCTTGCATGCATTGGGCTTGTCCTTGGCCTTGGTGATATCCTTGTATGTCACCAGCCCTACCAGATGGCCTTCGCTGTCAACTACGGGCAGCTTCTCGATTTTGTGCTCCTGAAGTATGGCGGCCGCCTCCTCAAGATTGGTCGACTGACGGGTGGTCACGAGATTTTCCTTCGTCATTACCTCGTCGACCGGACGGTCAAGATTGCGCTCGAAGCGCAGGTCGCGGTTGGTCACAATACCTACCAGCAGCTTGTTGCTGTCTACCACGGGTATGCCGCCGATATGGTATTCCTCCATCATGGCGAGAGCGTCGCGCACTGTGCTACCGGTAAGTATCGTCACAGGATCGTAAATCATACCGTTCTCGGCACGCTTCACGGCATGCACCTGACGGGCCTGCTCGGCAATCGACATATTCTTGTGGATAACGCCAATGCCACCCTCGCGCGCTATCGCGATGGCAAGACGGGCCTCGGTGACGGTGTCCATGGCGGCCGACACCAGAGGTACATTCAATGTAATACGGCGGGAAAATCTTGTGGTGAGATCAACTGTGCGCGGAAGCACTTCACTGTAAGCGGGAATAAGGAGGACGTCGTCAAATGTTAGTCCCTCCATCTTCACTCGGTCTGCAATAAATGATGACATATGGCGATATGGTTGTATTTATTGCGCACAAAGTTACTAATTTTCCCCGAATCCACCGCATCCACTCGCCCATCTTTTTTCCTTTCCCTTCATTTTTTTCTTCATTTCACTCGCGGCATACATCAATGCATATATCCGTAAATCGGCAACGAGGATTCATAATCTGAGTCAATTCGTTGTGTTGTCAACCGAGTCGGGCAGCAAGTCTTCCCGGAAGAATTCCTCCCCATCCTCCCGTTTATAATAAATAAGACCATACTCCTTACAATGATTCGGTAAAATTTGAGGTTGTTCAGCCTTGGCTAAGCCGCTAACTG
>ERZ777306.934-NODE-934-length-52771-cov-15.751499_pt1 | contig 52771 bp, 45 predicted proteins | sample MGYA00374966_ERZ777306 | MGnify/ENA primary metagenome ERZ777306 (study PRJEB29329, sample SAMN06343882) | mouse gut metagenome | isolation source: Mouse cecum | place: Austria: Vienna | collected 2014-11-15 ... | reverse complement strand
CAGGTTCTCGTCCGTAATGGAAACCACATCAGCGTATGACACACCCGTATAGCAGCAAAAGGCGAAGACGTCCCGGATTCTGTCGAGCCGGTCGTTGGGCAACTCCCTGCGGATAAGCGTATCGAGTTCCTCTTTGGTCAGCGGAACCTTCACGTTGGTCTTGTCGATTTTCATCTTATAGTATTGAAACGGGTTCTTCTCGACCCATTCGTTGCGAATCGCATAAAGCATGAAGTTTTTCAGACAGCAAAGCAGATTGACAGCTCCGTTGTTCTTACACCGGTGCGCTGTCTGCATGAATGTATTCAATCCGTCGACATATTCGTAGGTAACGGCGTATAACGGCAAATCATCTTTCTCGTACTGTTCTTTCGTGTACTCGGTCATGTAGCGTAACAAACGATGATATTTATTCGCCGTGAGCTGGGTAATACGTATGCCGACCTCTTTCTGTCGTTTGTCGCAGTACTTCGAAAATTCAGACAGAAGCATCCGCGACCTGCCGACTTTGTTTTCCATGCGTTCTTTTATGGCGAAACAGTTCGGCTCCCAGCCTTCCTTGATAAGACTGTCGTAGGCGGCAAGGATATTGGCACGGTAGGAGGCTATGATACCGTTGATCTGCATCGAAACGTCATCCCGCAGCATACAGCGTTCCAGACGCTGGTTCCAATGCTCGGGTTCTATCTGGCATCGGGTGTAGATTTCGGTAGATTGTCCTGAGGTGGTAATGCGGGCATAGAGCGGAGCCTTGCCCTTTTTCGTGATCTTGGTTCTCTTGCAGAAGAAAACGACGCTGAATGAAATTTTACTGCACATGACTGTAATGTTTTTAATAATTAACGTTGTGCAGCATAGAGTTGTTGCGGTGTAAAATAATGCAATACAGCGAAATACGCCTTATTCGTGACCTGTTTTCTCGGACCTTCGGAAAAGGTCACGGATAGGGTCGTGAAAAGTTGCTTTCCAATGCACCAGCCGGAACAGCCTCCAAACGAAAAAACCTTACATATCATTGATACATAAGGTTTTTTGCTTTCTGCTGCCTTCTGTTTCAAAGGCTTCCAGAGCGGAAAACGAGACTCGAACTCGCGACCCCAACCTTGGCAAGGTTGTGCTCTACCAACTGAGCTATTTCCGCAGTATGTTTCGCACGTGTGGGAGTTATCTCCCGATTGCGAGTGCAAATATAGAGCTTATTTCCCGTTTCTGCAAATTTTGCGAAACTTTTTTCGTCCTACATGCGGCGATAATCGCCATTCTGCCCATGCCGGTCTCGATAAACCGACCCGAATCGGTAGACCGGAGTGGAGTGGGGCAGCAGCTGTCGCATTCCGGTCGAAAAAAGAGTCCGGGCACCGGCGAGCGGCATCCGGACTCTGCGGGAAAAGTTGCATCCGCAACGGGGCAGGGGCGTCACGGTACGGGCTGCAGCCTGCGCTTCGTAAAGACGATATGCGCCGGGGCATCGCCCGTCTCGACCGACCATTTCTTCGTGCCGTCCGGATTGAAGCAGTAGAGCGTACCCGGGGTAACGTAATCCTTGGCGTCGGTGACGAATATTTCGTGCGTAACCGGATTGACGGCCAGCCCGAACGGCACCCGGATCTCTTTGTCCGTGCCGTCGGTGATAAAGTTGCGGGTGAGGATCCTACGGGTGTCGACGTCGACCGTGGCGTAGGTAACCGTATTGCTTTGCGTCTGATAGTTCCACTCCGTGCTGTAGACGTAGAGACGCCCGTCGCAGAGCGTCATATTCCCGTTGGGGAGCAGTTCGAGACGCTCGATCACCTGGTCCGTCCGGCTGTCGATCACGTAGGTGGCGGAGTGGTTTCCGTAATAGTCGCCCCGCGACGACACCCAGATCATGCCGTTGTCGTCCAACTCCATGCGGTGCAGGTTGATCGCCACGTCGATCTTCCGAATCTCCCGAAAGGTGTCGAGGTCGACGACCGAGACCGTGCGGTCGTAGTCGGGCACGCGGTAACCGCCCGAATTGGCGACGTAGAGCTTGTTGCCGGCGATCACCATCTCCTCGGGCTGATAACCCACGGTGCACTCGCCGACGACCTGCATCGTCACGGTATCGACCTTCGCGATGCACCCCAGCCGGGCATTGGGATCGATCTGCACGGGACCGGCATAGGAGCTGACATAGGCATAACGGCCCTTGAAAGCGATGTAGCGGCAGTTCGGAATGGAGATCTGGGTGATGTGTCTGGCCGTACGGACATCCATCACCTCGACGAAATGCGAGCAGTTGATAACGGCGTAGAGCTTGTCTCCGTGGATCTGGATATCGTTCCCCACGTCGCCCAGCTCCTTCACCACGCCCGGATTGCGCTCTGCGTAGATGTTTTTGGTGTAAACCCCGGTTTCGTAGTCGAAATAGTCGAGGGTAGCCTTGTTGCTGCCCATGTTGCCCTCGTTGAGCAGAAAAAAGCCGGCGATTTCACCCGCCTCTCCGGGGTCGGTCACCTCCGTGCGGGTGGGAGGGACGATCGTCTCCTCCTTGCGGCAGGAGACCGGCAACAGCATGGCCGCCGCGAGAGCGACCGATAATAATCCGTACTTTGAGATCATAACGTCCAACTGATGATACATTTAACATTCGTTCCGGGCATGGGGTAGCACTGCACCACCTCGTACTGCTGGTTGAGCAGGTTATTCACCTCCACGGTCGCCTTCAACCGCGACCTGCCGAGCGGAAACTCCTTCGACAGAGCCAGGTCGCTCGTGTACCACGGCAGGGCATGGTTCTCGGGGATATTGGCTACGGACTCATACCGTTCGCCCGTGTAGATGAAGCTGTAGTCGAGCGACCAGCCCCGGATGTTCAGCCCGATAACGGCTGAGCCGCTGTGCCAGGGGATATAGGGAATCTGACCGCCGTAAAAGCGGCTCGCGGGATCGGTGAAGTCCTGCGCCTTCTGCCAGGTGTAGGTCAGCCGGCAGTCGATCCCGACCGGACCGAACTGCAGGGAGCCGCCCGCGGCCAGATCGAGCCCCCGAATCTCGACATAGCCCAGATTCAGCATCGTCCACTGGAACTGGTTGGAGGTGGGCATGGCGACGATCTTGTCCTCCACCTCGTTGTAATAGACATCCGCGCTCGCCTCGATACGGCGCAGACGGGACAGGGGCCACACCTTCGCATAGGCCACTCCCACGTTGTACTGGGTGGTGTACTCGGGCTTCAGATACTTGTTGCCTACGAACGTGTAGTAGAGATCGTTGAGCGTGGGCATCCGGAATATCCGCTTGTAGAAGGCCCGCAGCGAGAGATCGACATCGTTGAAGGGGGTGTACTGCGCCACCACGGTGGGGGTGAATACATGCTTGCTCGCGGCCGCGGCACCCTCCTCCTCCGCATAGTCGTCGACGAACGTATGGAGCAGGCTTCCCTGTATCTTCACCTTCTCGAAGCGGAACGACGCGGCTGCGGCCGTGAGCGCCGTGAAACGCGACGGATAGACGAAATTGACCAGATCGGCATCGAGCGTGTTGTACTGTACGTCGGTCGCCAGATTGACATCCCACCAGGGGCGGATCGTGAACTCGTGAGCCGCGGAGAGGTAGGCCTCGTGCTGACGGTAGCGGTTGTCAACGTACATCGTCGTCACGTCCTGCCGCGGGTCGGAGAGATAATGCAGAAAGTCGTAGGCGTACTTGGCATTCACCGCGAGACGGTACCAGCCGGCGAACGACTTGTTGAAACCGCCCTGCACGAAGAAATTGGTGTCCCACTGCCGGTCCTCGTGGCGGAATCGGCCCGGCTCCTCGCGCACGAAGGCGCCGGGATAGCCCCTCTCGGAGTCGTAGAAGTAGACCTTCGCCCGCCACGCCCCGTCCTTGATCCGGCCGAAGAGCCCCTCCTCGATCCGCAGGGCGCGCACGTCGCCGTTGCGGCGCACGGCCGTGGTGTCGTATCCGTCGGCCTTGACATAGGAGAACCGGTATCGTCCCGTCGTGTAGAGGTACTCGGCATTGAACGAACTGGAGATGCGGTCGGTCAGCCGCTGCTCGTAGAGCACCGAGGGATTCACCGTCCCGAACGAACCGCCCTTGAGCGTCAGTTTCAGCCGATAGCGCCGCTGCGCATCGAGATCGGGCGTGCGGGCTTGCAGATAGACGGCACTGGCCGAGGCATAATCCTTGGCCGTCTGGATTCCCGAGCTCTTCTGCCCGTTGTAGAGGGTCACGGCGGCCATGTTGTCGAGCGAATACTTGCCCAGGTCGATCTGTCCGTTCTGGGCGTTTCCCAGCTGGATGCCGTCGTAGAAGACGCCGACATGCTGCGTGCCCATGCTCCGCACGTTGATGGTCTTCAGGCCGCCGATACCGCCGTAGTCCTTGATCTGAACCCCCGAAAAGTAACGGATGGCGTCGGCTACGGAGTGGGCCGACAGGCGCTGCAGCTGCGGCCCGCTCAAGACCTGCGCGGGGATGATCTTCTCGGGCTGCCGGGTCGCCACGACCACCACGGAGTCGATCCGATGCACCTTCGACGTCAGGGTCGTGTCCTGCTGAGCGTATACGGCCGATGTTCCGGACCCCAGCAAAAGGGTCCGGAACATCGCCGCCAGCAGCAGTCCGCGCATCTTCGTTCTTCTTCCGGTCCGCACGGCCTTATTTGATTGCGTTGTAATCCTTGACGCCCAGCACCTCGGTCGACACCTCTCCGATCCGTCCGCACGACTGGTTCACCGCCGTCTGAATCTTCACGAAGTCGATGTATTTCAGATTCGCCGCACGCCCGTCGAAGGTCACGGCATCCGAGATCCGGAAATGGTTGTCCTGCGGCGCGGCATTCGGATTGTCGCCGCCGGTCAGCCGATCTATGGGGCTGAAGTTGTCGGCATATCCCCAGTCGAAGGGGGGATTGATCCAGTTGGAGCCGTTGCCCGACGGGTCGTAGCTGCGCGATTCGAGCCGGACGCCCCGCAGTGTGTAGCTCTCCGCCTCCACCCAGGCCGGGTAGTAGCTCTGCCGGTGAAAAGGGTTCTGTTCGATCGTTCCGCTCCCTCCGATGTTGTCGCGCCATGGAACGTCCCCTCCGACCTCCGCGGGCCGGTAGTAGGTCACGGCGTAGTCCGACAACGTTTCGGGCTTGCCGTACTCCGATCCGCGCAGTTCGTACCACGTGTCGTTGGGCAGCCCGTCGCCGTTCTCGTCCTGCATGACCCACACGATGCCCGGTTCCGACGAGTCGCCGAAGGAGTTGCCGGTCACGGCGAGGTTGTAGCCGCCGTCGTTATCCACGCTGTGGTCGAATCCCACGACGATATAGCCGCCGAATCCGCCCAGCGAGACGTAAGCCGTCTGCCCCAGACGCCCCTCGGCATAGGCGCAGGCCTCGGCCATCGTCGCGGCGGAGTATCCTTCGTTGATGAACTGTCCGGGGGCGGGCAGAAACTCGTAAACCTTGTCGCAGCGGGCGTTCCCGGTTTGGGGGCGGTAGTAGGTCCCCTCCTCGGGGCAGACATGTACCCGAAGCTCGTGCGATGCCGTGAGATAGGCGTTGCGCATCTCCGCCCGCACGACGAACTCCCCTTCGGTCTCGGCCGTGAAGGCGAATTCGGGCTGCGGCCCGCGAGCGACCTCCGTCCCTCCGACCGACCATACATATTCGGCGTCGAAAGCATATTCCACCTCGATGGCCCGCAGACGGATCGTGCGGCCTTTCGATACGTTGTAGCTCTCCTGCTCGAAGGTCCAGCTGAAATCGACCTCCTCGGGCGAACGGACCCCGACCGTGAACTCCACGGAGTCCTCTCCGTCCTCGTTACGGGCATCGAGCCGAACCCGGTAGTCGCCGCGCGCGTAGCCTGCGAACACATAGTCGCGTTCGGTCGAGACCGTTTCTCCGTCCACGGACCAGCGGCAGGAGGTCTCCAGCGTCGAGGCGATGATCGGGCGCAGCTCCAGCGTCGAACCCTCGAGCAGGGTATAGCCCTCGTCGGCTCCGGGGAGGGCGATCGTCGGCGGAGCGAGGGCGAGTACGTCCACCCGCAGGGCGAGTTCGGCCCCGCCGCCGCGGTTCGTCACCGTCAGGGTGATGAAGTAGCTGCCCGGCTCGTCCGACGAGAAGCGGAGCGTCGGCCCGTCGCCGATCTGCCGGCCGTCGAGCTCCCAGCAGAAAAGGGCCTCATCGGCGTTTTCGTAGTCGGGGCGGATCTCGATCCCGCGGCCCGCCTTGGTCGTCAGGATCGTCGAGCCGCCGGCCATCGTCACGACGGGCGGCGAAGGAAGAGGGGTTTCCCCCTCCTCCTTCGTACAGCCCGTCAGCAGGAGCAGCATCGCCAGCGCGATATAAGGAATTCTGTTCATTACAAATAGGTTTTATTCGAATCGTACCGCCACATCGTCGAAAGCGAAATAGGCGGGGGTATTCATGCCGTAGTCTCCGACGTCGGTCGAGGAGAGGTTGAAATAGACCATCAGCACCTTTCCGAACGAGGAGAGGTCCACCTTCTCCCAGCTTTCGAGCGCATAGTCGTCGTCCTTCGCCAGCACGACCTCCTTGCGGCCCGCCTCGGCTCCGTTCTCGTCCATGCCGATCACGATCAGCTTATAGAGATCGCCCTTCGCGAAGGGCTCCGAAAAGCCGTTACCCACCTTGATGCTGTTCAGCACATAGGTCGTATTGGTGACATAGAGGTGGTCGATCACCCGGGCCTCGCCGTCCATGAAATAGAGGTAGGGCAGACCGTCCGTCGCATCCGCGTCGTCGTTGTAGCCGTTGTGCACGCAGAAGTTCTTCGAGCCGCCGCAGCCTCCGAATCCCGTCGCCGGATCCTTGTAATAGACGGCCAGTTGGTGGTTGAAATCGCCGTTGCTCAAATTGCGCTCCACATAGTCGGAGATAGCGAGCCCCTTGCCCCAGAACTGATAGTCGCCGTAGTTGTTGCAGAACTCCGACGCCAGAAACGTGTTGTTCTCGTCGTCCCAGCGATAGAGCTCCTCATCGGTGGGGTAGAGCAGCGGACCGCCGTACTGCTTCTCGTCGACCAGCGACGACCAGTCCGCGTTGCCCAGCATGTTGCCGCCGCCCTTGTAATCCTCGTCCTCGAAGGTCAGGATGCGCAGCTCGTAGGGCAGCGCCTCGACACCCATGCGGATAATCTTGCAGCTGCCGGTCCGCGACGTGGCGTGAACGACGATCTCGCCGCTCGTCTCCGCCCAGACATTCTCCGCCGCAGGGGCGGTTACGGTCAGCACGCCGTCGGCGCAGGAGGCTCTCCAGCCGTCGGGCTTGGAGATGGAGTACTCCGCTACGCCCGTCGTCGTCACCCGATAGTCTCTTTCGGCTCCGAACCTGAAATAGGAGACCCCGGAAGCACCCTCGATCACGAAATCGAACGCCGCCGTCCGGGCCACGCGCAGCTCCGTGCCGTCGGCCAGCGTGAAGATAACCCAGTCGGCATCGGATTCCGCATCCACGCCGGCGAACAGCGATTCGCCGTTCGAACCCTCGGCCACGACACCCGTCGAGGTCCAGCTGTGGCCGCCGTCGGTCGAGATCTCCCACATCTTCGTGGCCGCATCGATGCGGACCTGCGGAGCGACGGCATCGCTGCCGGGCGCACCCGGAGCACCGTCTTCACCCTTCTCGCCCTCGACCCGCAGCTTGCGGCCGTCGGCCGTAATGAATTCGCCGTCCAGGGTCCAGTACCACACGCCGTCCGTGTCCATCTTCACCGAGAGGGCCGGGGCATTCGCACCGTCGCGACCGTCGGAGATGGTGGCCGAGGTGCCGTCCGAAAAGCGGATCGTATAACCGTCTTCACCGCTCTCGACCGCCGTGATCGTCACGCTCCCCTGCATGGCCTCGACCAGCAGACGCAGGGCCTCCAGATCGGAGTTGGTCTTCCCGACCGTTTTCTCCAGTCCGTCCACCCGCGAATCGAGCTCCCCGACTTTGTTCCACAGGTCGCCGTCGTCGTATTCACAACCCGTCATCATGGCGCCGCACACCAGTGCGGCCGCACAAAAAGCAACTAATTTTCTCATTTCATCCTATTTTTGAAAGTTCGACAAATGTCCGGCCTTACCCCTCGGGGATACAGGCCGTACGAACTTCAAAACGGACCCCGCCTTTGCTGCCGGCATAATGCCGGATCATCTCCGATAAGCATCGGAACATCTTCAAACCGGTCTGCCGGGGGCGAGGAAATCGTCGTTTTAATTCGCCCCCATAATCCCGCAGGTCGCAAATCCCATGTACACGCATCGGCAGGTCTTCTGACTCGTTCCGGTTCCACGCCTTCCCGGCCCGAGGGCCAGTGGCAAAGAATGTGAAACCTGTCTTGCTCCGCAGAGCAGGAACTCACAGCAACGGGTATTGTCGCAGACTCTCACTGCATTCTCTTTTCATTCCGTCGCGCGACCGCCCGGCGGTGCGTTTCGGAAACCTTTGCGCGACAAAGATAGGAATAAAAATCAGGTTTGAAATATTTCGGACCGAATTTTTGATCCCGCCGCGACCGGGTTGTAGACGATTCTCCGATTCCGTTACCCCGATTCCGGATTCGGCGTCCGCCGGTTGCAAGGTTCTGGAAAAAGGGTTAAATTTGTAACGGTTAAAACGATACGGATATGGACGAGATGATACGGATAGACAGCGTGGATGTCTACAACAAACTTTTCGGATTCGAGACCCGGCACCCGCTGATTACGGTGGTCGACCTTTCGGAAGCGACCCGGTGGCCCCTCCGGACCAAATTCGCCTACGGGGTCTATGCGCTGTTTCTGAAGGATGCCAGGTGCGGCGACATCAAATACGGCCGCAAGAGCTACGACTACCGGGACGGAACGATCGTCTGTTTCGCGCCGGGGCAGGTGGTCGAGGTCGAGATGGCGCCCGACACCCGACCGGCCGGATACGGGCTGCTGTTTCATCCCGATCTGATCCGCGGCACGGCCCTGGGGCAGGAGATCCGGAACTACTCCTTCTTCTCCTACGAAACGAACGAGGCGCTGCACCTCTCGGACGAGGAGCGGCAGACGATACGGGACACGCTGCAAAAGGTGGAGCAGGAGCTCGATCACGCCATCGACAAGCACAGCCGCCGGCTCATTACGGCCAACGTGGGCCTGCTGCTCGACTACTGCATGCGCTTCTACGACCGGCAGTTCATCACCCGCAGCGAGGTGAACAGCGACATCCTCACCCGCTTCGAGCGGCTGCTGGATGCCTATTTCGATACGGACATGCAGCGACAGGAGGGGCTGCCTTCGGTGAAATATTTCGCCGACAAGGTGTTCCTCTCGCCCAACTATTTCGGCGACGTTATCCGCAAGCTGACCGGCATGACCGCTTCGGAACATATTCAGAACAAGGTGATCGACCGGGTGAAGGAGCAGCTGCTCTCGTCGGACAAGACTGCCAGCCAGATCGCTTACGAACTCGGATTCCAGTATCCGCAGCACCTGAGCCGCATGTTCAAGCGGATCACCGGACTTACGCCCAACGAATTCCGACAGCAGAGCTGATCCCTTTACGGCCATGATTCACGAAACATCGGTTCCGGAACTGCTCCTCGCCGAGGAGGAGGGCTCGGCGCTCCTCCCCGTGCTCTGCCGGAGCGGCTACCGGGTTCTGGCACTCTTCGATCCGCCCGCCGACCGGCTCGGACGACGCTCGTGCGACTTCTCCGATGCCGCCCTGATCGGCTGTACGGCGGCACCGCAACCCGACGACCTGCCTGCCCGCTGTGCCCGGGTCGCAGCATTCCGGCCCGCAGCCTTCGGCATCGGCGATGCGGAGCGGGGGGGGAATACAGCTGGCTCCGCTACCGTGCCGACGAGGCGCTTCATCTGTCGGCCGGGGAGCAGTGTATCCTTACCGGCTGTCTCGACGACCTGCAGCGTGAGGCTCTCCGGCCGACAGACCGTTATTGCCGCTGCATCCTCGGCCGGCTCGTCCGCCGGACGCTCGACTACGCCACCCGCTTCCGCGAGCGGCAGTTCATTACGCGCGAACTGGAAAACAGAGCGCTGCTCGCCGACTACCGGGACTTTCTGGACCGGTACCTCTCCTCCGGCCGCATGCCTTTGTGCGGCACTCCCGATCCGGCTCTCTGCGCCGGCCGGCTGCACCTCTCCGAGGCCTATTTCACCGACCTGCTGCGATTCGAAACGGGCCATACGCCCGAAAGCTATTTCCAGCGGGTCCGACTCGACACGGCCCGCCGGCTGCTGCTGAACACCGTCAAACCGATAGACCGGATCGCCGCCGAACTGGGGTACCCGTCCGTCCGCCACCTCTACAGGCTACTCCGCAGGATTTACGGCATCGCTCCCGATGCCTGCAAAAGATGATCTATCGGGAGATACGACCCGTAAGCGGTCCTTCGACCAGGGTCCGGACATCCTCGACCGAGAACTGGCTGTAGTCGCCCGGAATCGTATTCTTCAGGGCGCAGGCCGCCGCACCGAAATCCAATGCCTTCTGCGCTTCGTCCGGATAGGCGATCAATCCGTAGATCAGTCCGGCCACGAAGGCGTCGCCCACACCCACGCAATCGACCACGGGATCGACGTCGTAGACGCGCGTCCACAGCAGACGGCCGCCGGCGAAAAGGGTCCCGGATATGGTGTGGTGATTGGCGCTCAACACGTTGCGCAGAGCGAAGACGATGGATCGGCAGCGGGGGAATCGCTCCGTAACGGCCCGGGCCACCGCTTCGTAGCCGGCCAGATCGGGCACATAGGAGGCGTCGCAGGCCGCGAAGGCGGGCAGACGGACGCCGAGCACCCGTTCGAACTCGTCGTCGGTGCCGAACAGCACGTCGCAATCCGCCATCATTGGCGGCAGCACCTCCTCGATCTGCGCACCGTATTTCCAGAGATTCTTCCGGTAGTTGATATCGCACGACACGATCAGCCCCATGCGCCGCGCCGCCGCTACCGCTTCGGCACAGACGGCAGCCGTAGAGGCCGACACCGCCGCGGCGATGCCCGACCAGTGGAACCAATGCGCTCCGCGGAAAATCTCCTCCCAGTCTATCGTCCCGGTCCGCAGGGTGGCAAACGACGACCCCGAGCGGTCGTAGACGACGTGCGAGTTGCGCAGGGCGGCGGACTCCTCCATGTAATAGATGCCCAGCCGCTCGCCGTCGCGGCGGATGTGCTGCGTCTCGACACCGTACCGGCGCAGGTCGTCCAGACAGGCGTCGGCCACCCGGTTGGCGGGCAGGCATGTCACGAACTCGCTCTGCAAACCGAAGTTGGCGAGCGACACGGCGACGTTGGCTTCGCTGCCGCCGTAGTTGACCTGCAAAAGGTCGGTCTGCGTGAAACGCAACTTGTCGGGCGGGGTGAGCCTCATCATGATCTCCCCAAAGGAGACTACTTTTTGCTGTTGCATGATAAAGATATTTCGAGCAATAAAGGTACGAAATAAAACCGGTAGTTGTACGGATCGGGGCGAAAAAAAATCGAAGCGGAGGGCATCAGCTCCTCCGCTCCGTCCGATTCTCTCCCTTTCGGAACGGGCAATCCGCATCGCAGGCGGAGCATCCGCCGTTCCGCCTTCTCCGCCGGACGACGAAGAGAAGCCGAACGACCACCACCGCACCGATCAGCGCGACTGCCGCCTCCTGCCAGTCCATATCAGAAACAATTCGCCAGATGATAGACCAGGAACGACACGATCCATGCCAGCAGGGTGTTGTAGACGATGGAAATCGCCGCCCAACGCCAGCCGGCCTCCGTGGCGATGGCCGACACCGTGGCGACGCAGGGGAAATAGATCAGGATGAAGACCAGAAAGGCCAGCGCCGAGGCGGTCGTGAAGTCGCCGCTGGCCGCCAGCCGGGCCGCGAGCGGCTCCGTCCCGGCCTTTTCGGAATCGGCATCCGCGGTCGTCTCCTCGCCGGCATAGAGCACGCCGATGGTGCTGACGACGATCTCCTTGGCCGCCACGCCCGAAACCAGCGCGACTGCCGCCTTCCAATTCAGCCCCAGCGGCTCGAAGACCGGCTCGCAGGCCTTGCCGACCTGCCCCAGATAGGAGCTCGCATAGGCATCGGCCCGCGGCTCCGCCGCCTCGGTGCGGGGGTAGTAGCTCAAAAACCAGACGATGACCGAGGCGATCAGAATCATGCCTCCCATCTTGCGCAGGTACTGGGCGCACTTCTCCCACATGTGCGACAGCGTGGCCCGCCAGGTCGGCATCCGGTAGGGCGGGAGCTCCATGACGAAGGGTGTCTCGTCGATGCGGAACAGAAAGCGGCGCATGATCTGCTTGGCGGTGAACATAGCCAGCAGGATTCCCAGCGCATAGAGGCCCAGCATGACCGCTCCGGGGTGCGAGGGGAAGAAGGCTCCCACCAGCAGGATATAGATCGGCATGCGGGCGCTGCACGACATGAACGGCATGATCAGAATGGTTATCAGCCGGCTGCTGAAGCTTTCGATCGTCCGCGTCGCCATGATGGCGGGCACGTTGCAGCCGAATCCCATGACGAGCGGAATGAACGACTTGCCGTGCAGCCCCATGCGATGCATCACCCGGTCCATGATGAAGGCCGCCCGCGCCAGATAGCCCGAGTCCTCCATGAAGGAGATGAAAAGATAGAGGATCATGATGTTGGGCAGAAAGACGATCACGCTGCCGGCGCCTCCGATCACGCCTTCGGTCAGCAGATCCTTCAGCACCCCGTCGGGCATCATCCGCTGGACGAGGCCTCCCAACCACTCTACGCCCGCCTCGATCCACGCCTGCGGATAGGCCCCGACGGCATAGGTGCAGTAGAACATCAGCCACATCAGAAAGAAGAAGATCGGAAAGCCCCACAGCTTGTGGGTCACGAAGGTATCGATGATCTCGGTCGTCCGCAGCGACTCGCGCGTTCCGGCAGTGAAGGTCTCCTTCAGCGCTCCCGAGATGAATCCGTACTTGTGGTTGGCCAGCGCCGTCTCGACATCCTCGCCCAGCTGCTCCTCGATCTTCTTCGCCTCCCTCTTGCCGGCCTCCATCCACTCGGGAAAGCGCTCGCAGCTCCGCAGCTGCTCGACGGCATAGCGGTCCCCCTCGAGCAGTTTCATGGCGAAGTAACGGGGCGGGAACTGCTTGGGCAGCTCGTCGCGACTCTCCTTCAGCAGGTTGTCGACGGTCTGCAACCCGGCCTCGACCACCGTTCCCTGGTTGATATGGATATGGCGCACACGGTCGTCGCGGTTCTCGAAGACGTCGATCACCGTATCGAGCAACTCCTCGATGCCGCGGCCGCTGCGTGCCACCACCGGCACCATCGGCACGCCCAGCATGCCGCCCAGTGTGGCGTGGTCGAGCCGGGCGCCGCTCGCCTCCAGCTCGTCGAACATATTCAGCGCCACCACCATTCTCTGGTTGATGTCGATCAGTTCCGTCGTCAGATAGAGGTTCCGCTCCAGATTCGAGGCCACCACGGCATTGATGATGACGTCGGGCGTGTCGTCCGCCAGATGCTTGCGCACGTAGATCTCCTCGGGCGTGTAGGCGGCCAGCGCATAGGTGCCCGGCAGGTCGGTGATTTCGAAATGATACCCCTTGTAGGTCCGGTAGCCCACCTTCGCCCCGACGGTCACGCCGCTGTAGTTGCCCACGTGTTCGTGACCGCCCGAGATGGCGTTGAACAGCGAGGTCTTTCCGCTGTTGGGATTGCCCACCAGCGCCACGTGCACGTGCTTCGTGCACTGGCGGACCACCTCGTCGATGGAGTCGCACTCGGTGGTGCCCTCCGACACCACGCCCGTCTTCCAGCTCTCGGCCTCGCGGTCGGTGATAACCACCACCATGTGGGCCTCGCTGCGGCGCAGCGAGACGTTGTAGTCCATGATCCGATAGCTGATCGGGTCGAGCAGCGGAGCGTTCAGCACCACCTCGACCCGCTTGCCCTGCACGAATCCCATCTCCATGATACGGCGGCGGAAGCCACCATGGCCCAACACTTTCAATACGACGGCCGACTCTCCGGTCTTCAAATCCGACAAACGCATACTCCACTCGGTTTTACGAGTTGCAAATATACGCTTATTTTTTCAGATCCCGAATACCTGTTTATAGGGATTTCACCACCCTCCGCCCAGTGCCTTGAAGAGCACCACGTAGTCGATGTACTGCTGGGCGACCAGCTCCGAGAGATTCAGCTCCGATTCGTACCACGAACGTTCGGCGTCGATCACGTCCAGGTAGGCGGCCATACCGCTGCGGTAGAGCGCCCGGGTCTTGCGGGCCGCCGCCTCGTCCACCGCCGCCAGTTTGCGGATCTGCTCCAGCTGGCTCCGCCCGGTCGTGATTCCGACCAGTGCGCTCTCCACGTCGGAGAGGGCCTGCAGGAGTGCCTGCTCATATCCGAACAACGCTTCGTAGTAGTTTTCGCGCGCCACCTCCTCCTGACGCTTCAGCTTGCCGAAGGCGAAGAGCGGCTGCATCAGCGTGCCGCCGGCGCTCCATCCCCACGGATCGCCCGTCGTGAGCCCCTTGAGCGACGAGGCGAGCAGACCGCCGGAGCCGGTCAGCGTGATCCGCGGAAAGCGTACCGCCCGCGCCAGCCCCACCCGGGCAGCCGCCTGATCGGCCCGGTACATCGCCTCCACCACATCGGGGCGCCGCGTCAGCAGATCCGAAGGCAGCCCCACGGGCACCTCGTCGGGCAGCCGGTTCCGGTCGAGACGCGCGCTCCACCCTTCGAGCTCGATCTTGCGGGGATTTTCGCCCAGCAGCACGGCGAGGGCCGACACGGTCTGGTCGACCGAGCGGCGGTATTGTTCGACATCGGCCGCCGCCGTATAGACCAGACTGTGCGCCTGGTCCCGCGCCACGCCGCTTGCCATCCCATAGCGGAACATCGAATCGACCAGAGCCGCCGACTCGCGCCGCAGTTCGCACGTCCGCCGGGCGATCTCCAGCCCGCGCTCGTACTTCAGCAGGGTGAAATAGGTTATCGCCACCTGCGCCGTCAGCGACAGGGCCACGCCGCGAAAGGCCCATTCGGAGATGCGGATTCCAGCCCGCGCCGCGTGGTCGGATGCCCGCAGCGCCCCGAAGAGCGAGAGCTCCCACGAAAGCACCGGCGTGATCGCATAGCGCTCGGTGCTCCCCTCGTCGGGATCGTGTCCGCCCGACGCCGAAGCCTCGAAATTCACCGTCGGCAGATAGGCCGCCCGGGCGATCGGCAGGTTCTTGCGCGCCGCCTCTACGCGCGAAGCGGCCGCCGCCAGATCGAGATTTCCGGCAATAGCCATCTCCTCCAGCCGGTTGAGGGTCGTATCGGCGAAATACTCCCACCAGCGCACGTCGCGGGGAAAGGAGTCGCGCGAGAAGGTTTCGCCGAAAATGTAGTCGTCGGGCACCACCGTCCTCGGCACCGGCAGCTTGGCACACGACACTGCGGCGAGCAGTACCGCCGCACAGGTTATCCATCGTCTCATAGGTTCTCCTCCCGTTTTAATCGTTCCCGTTTTTTCTCGAAGCCGAAGATGCGGCCGATCAGATAGTAGAGGGCGGGGTAGAGAAAGATTCCCGCCAGCGTGGCTGCCGCCATGCCGCCCACCAACGCCACCCCCATCACGTTGCGGGCCGTGGCGTAAACCCCGTGCGCGAACACCAGCGGCAGCACGCCCAGGATAAAGGCGAAGGCGGTCATCAGGATGGGCCTTACCCGCTGACGGGCCGCACCCAGCGCGGCGTCGGCCAGCGACAGCCCCTGTCCGAAAAACATCCGGTCGGCATACTCCGCCACCAGAATCGCATTCTTGGCCGCCAGACCGATCAGCATCACCAGCGAGATCTGCAGGTAAATATCGTTCACCAGCAGAGCGTTCCAATGGTGGACGGCCCACACCGACACCATCGCTCCGGCCACGGCCAGCGGCACGCTCAACAGAATGGCCAGCGGCATGCTCCACGAGTCGTAGAGAGCCGACAGGGCGAGAAAGACGAACGCCAGCGCCAGCAGATAGACCCAGCCTCCCGAACGCGAGGAGTTCCGCTCCTGATAGGAGATGCCGCTCCAGGCCACCCCCACATCCTCGGGCAGGGTTGCGGCCGCCTCCCGTTCGACGATCTCCATGACGGTGCCCGAGGAGCTCCCCGACGTCGGAGTGACGGTGAGCGAGATGGAGCGCTCCAGATCGAACTGGGTGACGAACTCGGCCCCGACCGTATCGCGCACGGTGATGAAGTCGGCGAGCGGCACGCTCACCCCGTTGCGCCCGCCGACGAAATAGCCGTCCAGCGATCGGGAGCCGGTCCGATAGGCGGGCGCCGCCTGCAAATAGGTCTGATAGAGCTTTCCGAAGCGGCTGAAGTTGTTGATGTACTGCCCGCCCAGCAGGGTGGAGATCTCCGCGTAGAGATCGGCGAGGTCGACCCCCTGGATCAGGGCGTGCTCGCGGTCGATGTCCAGATGCCGCTGCGGAACGCCGCCGTTGTACTGGGTCGTCACGGAGGCTATCTCGGGATGTTTCCGCAGCGCGGCCATCAGCTTGTCGCTCTCCGTCTCCAGATAGCGGGCTCCCCGCCCGGCCAGATCCTGCACCTCGACCGAGACGCCGGACGACACCCCCAGCCCCGGAATCGAAGGCGGAATGAAGGCGAAGGCGTTCGCCTCGGGAACGGCCGCGTAGAGCTCGTCGGTCAGCACCTGCGCCAGCTCCATGGCCGACAGCTTGCGCTTGTCGTAGTCAGTCAGCGAGAGGAAGAGGATGCCGCTGCTCGGCGAAGCGATTCCCGCCAGCATGTTGAAGCCCGCCGCATACGACGCCGAACGCACCTCCGGACGGGCCGACGCCACCGCCTCCACCCGGTCCATCGCCTCGCGGGTCGTTTGCAGCGACGACGCCTCGGGCGTCTCCACCGCCACCATCACATACCCCTGATCCTCTTCGGGCAGAAACCCTTTCGGAACCAAACGCCACGAGACGACGATCACCCCCAGAAGCAGCGCGACGAACAGCACAATCCGCCCCGTATGTTTCAGCATGGCGGCCGTCCGGACGTCGTAGCTCTCCATGCGCCGCGCGAACCAGCGGTTGAACCGGAAGAAAAACCCGTGCCCGGGCTCCTTGCGGGGCCTCAGCAGCAGGGCGCAGAGGGCCGGCGAAAGGGTGAGGGCGTTGAAGGCCGAGAGGACGACCGAAAGGGCTATCGTGATGGAGAACTGCCGGAACAGCAGTCCCGTAATTCCGCCCGTGAAGGAGACCGGAACGAATACGGCCAGCAGCACCACCGTCGTCGCCACGATCGGCGAAGCGACATTGCGCATCGCCTCGACAGTCGCCCGGCGCGGGGGCATGCCGGCGGCCAGGTTGACCTGCACGGCCTCCACCACCACGATGGCGTCGTCGACCACCAGTCCGATAGCCAGCACCATGCCCAGCAGCGAGACGATGTTGATCGAGAACCCCAGCAGCGGGAAGAGGGCGAAGGCTCCGATCAGCGAGACGGGGATGGCGATCAGCGGGATCAGCGTCGCCCGCCAGTCCTGAAGGAACAGATAGATGATGGCGATCACCAGCACCAGCGCGATGAGCAGCGTCCGGAAAATGTCCTGCACGCCGGCCCGGATGCTTTGCGTGGCATCGACCACCGTTTCGTAGGCCATTCCGTCGTAGAACTTCGCGGAGAGCCGCTTCATGGCGCCGCCGACCGCCTCACCCACCTTGACGGCGTTGCTTCCGGGCTGCTGATAGACGACCAGCAGCGCCGAGGGTTTCCCGTCGAAGGCGGAAACGGAGGCGTAGCTCTGGCTGCCGAACTCGACATCCGCCACGTCGGCCAGCCGCACCTGCTCGCCCGTGTCGGTCGTCTTCAGCACGATCCGCGAGAACTCCTTCGCCGTCGAGAACTGCGCCGGCATCGTCACCGTATAGGTGAAGGCGGTTCCCTCGGGAGCCGGCTCGGCGCCGAATTTTCCGGCAGGGTAGATGCCGCCCTGCGTCGATATCGCCTGCGACACCTGGTCCACGGTCAGGTCGTAATAGTCGAGCAGGTCGGGCTTCAGCCACACCCGCATGGCGTATTCGCCGGCCCCCATGACCGAGACCTTGCCCACGCCGTCGATCTTCAGCAGCTCGTTTTGCAGATGGATATAGGCGTAGTTCGACAGAAACTCGTCGTCATAGCGGCCGTCGCTGTAGAGGGCATAGACCAGCAGGAAGCCGCTCATGGTCTTCTGCGTCGTCACCCCCTGACGGACCACCGGGGCGGGCAGTTCGGAAGCGGCCTCCGCCACGCGGTTCTGCGTGAAGATGGCGTCCAGATCGGGATCGGAGCCGATATCGAACGTAACCTGAAGGGTCATCGAGCCGTCGTTGGCGCTCGTGGACTGCATGTAGAGCAGGTCGTCCACTCCCATGACGCTCTGGGCGATGGGCGTCGCCACCGCATCGTTCACCGTCTCGGCGTCGGCCCCCGGATAGGAGGCCGTGACCTCGACGACGGGCGGCGTGACATCGGGATACTGCTCAATCGCGAGGTTGAGAATCGACACGACGCCCATCAGGACGACTGCCAGCGCCAGGGCCATGGCGAAGACGGGCCGGGATACGAAAAACTTCTCCATGCGGCATCAGCTTTTGTGCGGTGCCACCTTCTGTCCGCTGCGAACCTTCTGCAGCCCGGTCGCGAGCACCCGCTCCCCGGAGCGGAGCCCCGAATCGATGCACCACAGGTCGTCATAGGTATCGCCCAGCTCCACGCGCCGGAACTCCACGATGCTGTCGGGCCGCACGACCCACACCGAATTGACCCCCTGCGCCTGGCTCACGCAGCGCTGCGGAACGACGATCCGCGGTGCGGGCCGGCCGGCCTGCGCCCGCACCCGGGCGAACTGACCCGACTTGAGGCGCTGTTCGGGATTGGGAAAGTTGACCGAAATGGAGAGGGTGCCCTGCGTCGATGCGACATCCTTGTGCGTATAGTAATAGCTGCCCGGATAGGGGTAGAGCGATCCGTCGGCCAGGTAGAGCCGAATCTCGGACAGAAATCCGGAGTTGTCGAACAACGGCCCCGCATCGCCTCCCAACGCGAGGTATTGCGCCATCGGGATGGAGAGCGCCACGGAGAGGGTATCGAGGTCCGAGACCGTAGTCAGCACTTCGAACTGCGTCCCGGGCCCCACGTAGTCGCCCTCGTGCACGGCTGTGGCGGCGACGATCCCGTCGATGGGCGAGAGGATTCGCGTATTGCCCACCTCGAGCCGCGCGCTGCGCAACGCCTGCTCGGTGGAGCGCACGGCGGCCCGAGCCGCCGCATAGGCGGTCTTGTACTGGTCGAGCTGCGTCTGGCTGATCGCCTCGATGCGGGCCAGCGGCACGGCGCGCTCGTAATTGTTGCGCGCCTCCAGTTCTTGGGCGCGGGCCGACTCCAGCTGTGCTTCGGCCGACAGCTGGGTGGTCCGCAGCAGGTCGCCGTCGAGCAGGAAGAGCAGGTCGCCCCGCTTGACGGGCATTCCGTTCGCGAAGCCCACCTTGCGGACATATCCGTTCACACGCGGCTGGATGACGGCATTGGCATTGCCGGTCAGGTAGCCGACGAACTCGAGCCTCTGCGGCAGCGAATCCAGCCGGGCCTCCACCGTCTCCACGGCCAATACGGGGGGCTGCTGCAGCTGTTTCCGATGGTTGCGGCACCCGCCGGCACACAGGACCGCGGCACCCAGAAAGAGCGGAAAAACTCTGTACATAGCACTTGATTTTGCCGAAAGGCGGACAAAAAACATACCTTACGGGATAAAATCGGATCAAAGTGGGGAAAAACCGCATTTTTTTGAGGTCCGGACTGCACTACTGTACATTTTTTTTATATCTTTGCTGAAACGTTAAACCTCAAATTAATAAGTTATGAAAGAATTAGTAGCAAAAATCCAGGCCGAATACGCAACCTTCTCGGAGAACGCCGAAGCCCAGGTATCCAAAAACAACAAGGCTGCCGGTACGCGTGCCCGCAAGGCTGCTCTGGAGCTTTCGAAGCTGATGAAGGAGTTCCGCAAGGCATCGGTCGAGGCTGCCAAATAAATTCCGTAGTCCCACCGAAGCAAAAGGCCGTCCCGAAAGGACGGCCTTTTGCTGTCGCTATGCCCCGGTGGGCTACAATTCGATTCCGCGGCGGCGGAAATTCTCCAAATCCTCCGGGGTGAGTCCCATCTTTTCATACGCCTCCGCCTGACAGTGGTCGTCCAGGTAGTAGCGCGGACGATCGTACTCGAACTCGGAGTTCAGCAGCGACACGCCGCGGTCGATATAGGGGCTCGTGATCGAGGCCATGTCGGCCATCGTATGGAACAGCGCATGCGTATTCGCCGGCGCCATCCCGTTGTCGCGGGCCGCATCGACCCGATCCGGGAAGTGCTCCCGATACCGGGGCGAGAACCAGGCCATCGAGGCGACGTAAAGCTGATAATAGGTCACGGTAGGGGAGGCATGCAGGAACCGCTCGCGCCCATCGTCGAAGAGATCCTCACCGTGGTCGGCGCAGTAGAGCAGCGCCGAGCAGGCGTCGCAGCCGGCCAGATAGTCGATCGTCGAATTCAGGAAATGGTCGGTGTAGAGGATCGAGTTGTCGTAGGCGTTGCGGATCCGCTCGGCATTCTTACGCGCAATTGCCACGTCATCGTCGGGCCGGAACCGGGCGAACTCGCGCGGATAGCGCTGGTGATAGCTGAAGTGGGAGCCGTAGCAGTGGAGGATGAAGAGCAGGTTGCGGGCGGGATCCCCCTCGATCACCCGCTTCATCTCGTCGAGCATCTGCATGTCCATGCGCGGCTGCCCGATATAGACCAGGTGGTCGGCATCGGCCGCGAGTTTGTCGATCATCGCCCCCTGCGGCGCCTGGTTGGAGATGAACCAGGTCTCGAATCCCGCCTCGTTGAACAGCGCGGGCAGCCCCTTCCGGCGGAACAGCTCCTCGTGCTCGGACGTCGAGACGGAGGAGAGGATCATCGGAACGCTCTTGTGGGTCGTGTTGCTCTGGGTCAGCATGTTGCGGAACACGACGATATCGTCCCGCTTCGAGAGCTCGGGATTGGTCTCCCGCTCATAGCCGTAGAGCTGCCAGTTCATGGCCCGCGACGCCTCGCCGATGATGTAGACGTATATCTCGCGCTGCGGAGCCTCCGCCGAACGTTCCGCACCGTAGGAGAACCCCTCGGAGGTCCGGTCGAAGCGCTTCATCTTACCGTACTCCGAGATACTGAGCTTCAGATTGTAGAACACGTTGATCGGGAAGACATCTTTTTTGAGCACGGGCTTTCCGCCGTTCGCTTCGCGGGCCGGATTCAGCGCCGCGCAGCCCAGCAGAAACAACACCACGCCGGGAAATCCCAGCCAGCGGCGGGTGCGGTAGGGGATCTGCCGTCTCTCCCGAATCTCGACCGTGGCGACCCAAAGCAGAGGCAGGTAGATCGCCAGAACGATCAGAATGGCTGGCCAGATGTTGCCCAGCAGCTCGCCCGCCTCGTCGGGATTGGTCGTGAAGAGGTTGGTGAACATGTCTGTGGCGATGATCGAGTTGCCGAACAGATAGAGCAGCACGATCTGGAACGCCCCGAAAAAGACGAAGGGGAAGGAGAGCCAGATGGCGACGCCCGAGCGGCGCAGCCAGACGCTCCACCAGCAGTAGAAACCCAGCGGCAGCAGGAGGGCGGCGACGCGCGACCACGGCGTATAGGGTTCCGTGAATGCCAGCACGATGTTCGGTATCATCATCACGGCCACGTAAACCGCTGCCAGCGCCGAGCTGCGCAATTTCGAATAAAACCACGTTTTCATTTAGAAAGCTTCATTTATCTGCAAGACCAACCCGCTGGTTCTGCGGCCGAAACCGTAGTCGACCCGAATATTCACCCGCTTCTTGAACTCCCAGCGCAGTCCGACTCCGTAGTTCGGCAGGGTCTGCGACCACCTGAACTCCGAAAAGCGGGGAAACACATTGCCCGCACCGGCCCAGACCACGGCTCCGATGCGCCGCCAGATCCGCTGGCGCAGCTCCACCTGAGCCACCATCATGTCCAGGTCCGTATAGCGCCCCTCGTAATAGCCGCGCATCCGGATGTCGCCGCCCATGCGGGCCATGAAGGGCCAGGGGGTGTGGGCGCTGTTGAACTCGCCCCGCAGCTCGACGGCCACGATTCCGTCCCTCCATACCCGGTGATAGGAGGCTGCCGTAAACTCCACGCGCCACAGGGTGTAGCCGCCGCAGGTGTTGAGCGCCTTCGGGAAGATCGTGCCGTCCAGCGAGAGGTAGAGACCCCGATAGGCATTGGTCTGGAAATCGCGCGTGTCGTACTCGGCCAGCAGACCGATGCCCGTATTGACGTATTCGGTATTCATGTAGCGTACCGCCGCAGCCGGATAGCTCGGGTCGAGCAGGTAGCTTCGTTTGTCGTCGTCGAACTTCGATCCCGTCACGTAGGCGAAATTCACCATCGCACCGGCATAGAGGTTGCGGGCTATGCGGTGCGTCCAGCGCAAGTCGACGCTCGCCTTGTTCTCCAGGAAATTGTCCGACTCGTGATGGGCTCCGGCGTAATAGCCCACCCCCCAGAACTCGCTCGGCTCCGAGTAGAATTGCAACTTGTAGTTCAGCCGGTTGAGATCGTGACGGAAGATCGTGTTGCCGCGAATACCCACGGAGTAGAACCCCGTGATCGAACCGGCGGCGAAAATCGATACGTTCGAAGGGGGCGTGAGCGAATCGGTGCGGTCCGTGCGGTAGAGGCCCACCGCCATCAGCCCAAGGCCCAGCTTGGTCGTGCTCGAGTAGCTGGGACCGCCGATGATGCTGAAATCGATCTTCTTCTCGAAGGTGCGGTCCTCGTTCGCGCGGTCGAAGTAGTCGATGATCCGATGGAAGAATCCGCGCTTCACCGCCGCGGATTCGGACGGAGCGGCCGACCGCTCCATCTCCGAAGGGTCGAACGGCACGTAGGTATAGGCCAGGGTGTCGTTCCCGCGTATCAGCTCCAAGTCCTGTCGCTGCGCCCTGACCGTCGACATGCCGCAAAGCAGAATGGCGATCGATAAGGTCAATATTCTCATACGTTCGCAGCCGTTATTTATAGGCTTCCACGAAGCGGTAGAACTCCTCCTTGTCTTTCTCCGTATATTCGCCCTTGTGCACATACACCAGCTCGCCCTCCTTCGTCACGATCATCAGCACGAACTGATTGTTGCAGTCTCCCAATCCCCACGCTTCGCTCATCAGCCGGTCGGGATCGGTAATCACCGTCGCCCCGTTCTTCTCGGTCCGCTTGCGGGCCATGTTGCGCACGGTGCTGTCGGGGATGGGATACCAGGAATCCTTCAGATTGATGACGCCGAAACCGTAGAGGTTGTCGCCGGCAGTGCGGTGATTGGCCTCCATCTCCTGCGTAAACGCCTCGTTCTGCTTGTGATGGTCGGGATCTACATAGAATATCATCAGGTTCTTTTCGCCCCACATCGGCAGAGTCACCGGATTTCCGTTCAGATCGACCAACTCCAGATCGCTCACCTTGCGCGGCAGCGACTGGGCATTTGCATTCGATCCGCCCACGAGAGCGAGCACGGTCAGGGTCGTAATCAACCACATTTTTTTCATAACGAATTCCGTTTATTTTCCAAAAAACAATCGGGACAAATATACGACTATTTTTCAGGATTCAGGAAAAATCCGACCGCTATTTCTGTGGTCTATTCGTTCGTTCTTTGGGAGGAATCGGACAACCGCACCCCGTCCAGAGCGAAATAACCGCCTCCGGAGACCACCAGAGCCAGTGCCTGACCGAACAAAACGAACAACAGACCCACCCGGTCCATGTTCTCGGCCGGCAGTGCATAGACCAGCGCCACCAACAGCCCCAATGCCACGGCGACCGCCGCGAAACGAACCCGGAAGCCGATCATCAGCAGCAGGGCCGCCACCACCTCGACCACCGTGACGACTCCGAACGAGACCGTATTCCCCAGGAAAAGCAGCGAAGGGTACGAATCTATTATTTCGTTGTAATCCTGAATATTACCTATATTATATAGCAGAATGACGCCGCCCAGAAACAGACGCAGATAGAGCACGGCCCAATCCGTCGACCGGGCCCGGCAAGCACGATATTCACCCATTTGTCCCATAGCATCGCACACGGAGCAATTTGCATTCCAAACGAGCCGTCATTTTGTTTTCTGCCCGACAAGCACTACTTTTGCCGCATGAAAACCAGCATACTTTTCGTCTGCCTCGGAAACATCTGCCGGTCACCGGCCGCCGAAGGCATCTTCCGCCGGCTGGTCGAACAGCGGGGCGAGGAGCGATTTTTCGAGATAGATTCCGCCGGCACCTATGCCGGACATCGGGGCGAGCTGCCCGATCCGCGCATGAGGACGGCCGCCGCTGCACGCGGTTACCGGTTGACCCACCGCTCCCGACCTGTCCGCGAGGAGGATTTCGACCGGTTCGACTACATCCTGGCTATGGACGACAGCAACTACGAGGCCCTGCACCGGCTGGCTCCGTCACGCGAAGCGGCCCGGCACATCTACCGCATGGTCGAGTTCACCCGCCGGCACCCCGACTGGAGATACGTTCCCGACCCTTATTACGAGGGACACGAAGGGTTCGAACTGGTTATCGACCTGCTCGAGGACGGTTGCGAAGGACTGCTGGAGGCTGTCGAATCCGAATGGTCGGCGCATTAGAAATCCAGACCGAAACTCAGGCTGTAGGCGTTGTGCAGCAAACTGCTCCGGCTCGCGAAGAGATAGGAGAGGTCGAGCCTGACGTGCATGAACCGCAGACCGACGCCGACAGACCCGTAATTGGGGTAGTAGCGGCTGCGCTGACCGACATGGTATCCGCCCCGGAACTGAACGAGCTGCATGAGGTTGTACTCGACACCCACGGATATTTCCGAGCCGCTGACAACGCCGGGTGTAAAGTAATAGCCGTAGTCGGCGGCGAGGGTCAGCTCGTGTGAATCGAGTATCCACCAGTCCAGCGCGGCTCCCACCTGGAGGTTCACCGGCAGCAGATGCTGGCCGTCGACCGAGCGGTTCAGATAACCGCCCAGATTGGCGAGTTTCGCACCGAGGAGAAGCGCGGAGTTCTCGGGCAGCGCCGGCAGCGGCAGGCGGCTCGAAGCGGAGAGGTCGACGGCCAGCGCTTGATTCGACGACGACGCATCGGGGTTGTACCGTACGTACCGGGCCGTGATGCCCAGCGCCACCGTGGGAATCACGAAACGCGAATAGCTCGCATCGAAGGCCATGTCGCTGCCGCCCCGGTAGTCGAACATCCGCCAGCCCGCCTCCAGAACACTCCGCCCGCCGAGACGTCCGTAACCCGACACCGCATAGTAATTGCCGCCGTCGTGGCCGGAGTAGGTGGAGGAGATCTGATACGGGATGCGGGAGAAGAGGGCCGCCGAGGCGTTGCCGAAAATGGCGTGCGACGACCCGATGCCGGTCATCGCGACGCCTCCCATACCCGAGGAGCGTGCATCGGGATTCAGAATCAGCATGTCGTATTGAGCCTGCACGGCCCCCGTGGCCGCCAGAGCGAAAAGCAAGGTAATCCAAAACCGTTTCATCCGTTTCATTCCGTTTGTCACTCCGCAAAAGTACAAAAAAGATTCCATTCGTCCGCCACCCGCCGCTCCGGAACGGAAACCGCCTCGCAGATTTCCCATTTCCGACCGTTTATATCATACAAAATACAAAAACGACGGCTCCGAATTTCGGGGCCGTCGTTCGTATGCGCCGGGGCGTTTAGCAGTTCATGGCGCCGCAGCAGTGGATCACCTGACCGCTGACATAGGCGGCCAGATCGGAAGCCAGGAACAGCGCCACGTTAGCCACATCCTCGGGCGTACCGCCGCGGCGCAGCGGAATCTGCTTGTACCAGCCCTCCTTCACCTCCTCGGGCAGTTTGTCGGTCATGTCGGTCATGATGAAGCCCGGAGCGATGCAGTTCGCGCGGATACCGCGGGGACCCATCTCCTTGGCGATCGACTTCGCCAGACCGATCATGCCGGCCTTCGAAGCGGAGTAGTTGCACTGACCGGCATTGCCGCTCACGCCTACGACCGAGGACATGTTGATGATCGAACCGCTCTTCTGACGCGCCATGACGGGCGTAACGGCGTGGATGAAGTTGAAGGCCGACTTGAGGTTCACCGTCAGCACGGCGTCCCACTGGGCCTCCGACATGCGCATCATCAGGCCGTCCTTCGTGATGCCGGCGTTGTTGACCAGGATATCGATACGGCCGAAATCCTTCATGATCTCGTCGATCACCTTGTGCGTATCCTCGAAGCTGGCGGCGTTCGAAGCATAGCCTTTGGCCTGCACGCCCAGCGCGGCGATCTCGGCCTCGGTGGCCTTGCCGTTTTCGTCGATCACCAGATCGGTGAAGGCTACGTTGGCTCCTTCCGAAGCGAATTTCAGTGCGATAGCCTTGCCGATACCGCGGGCGGCACCCGTCACGACGGCTACTTTTCCTTCCAGTAATTTCATTGTCTTCTGTATTTAAGAATGATACGATTCCTTTTATTTACAACGGACAAAGATAGGAAAAATATTTCAATATGTCGTCCGCACCCGCGGAATCGTTGCCCGAAAAAACCCGCCGATTCCGTTTTTTCGCATCTTCCGGCCCGTTTCCGCCCGGGATGGAACGCATTTTGCCGCACCTCGTCGAAATCAAAAAAACAAAAACGATGAAAACATTTCCTGCCAAAATCTTTCTGACCGTGCTGCTTCTGCTCGCGGCGACGGCCGTGCTGATCCCCGTCGGCTGCGACGATTCGGATTCGGACTCCTACGAACGCTACGATTCGCGGGTGACCGCCGCCACCTGGAACACCTTCCGGACGCTCTATCCCAAAGCCTACAACGTCCGCTGGTATATCCGCGGCCCCTATGCCGTCGCCTACTTCACCGACACGCCCGGCTCGCCCTTCTCGGGCATTCCGGAAAATGCCGCCTGGTTCCGCAACGACAAGGGTCTCTGGGTGATGACCGAGGCCGAGATGACGTTCCAGGCGCTGCCCGACGCCGTCAAGAAATCCTTCTCCGCCGGCGGCTACGACACCTGGATCGTCGAGGAGGTGGTGCGCATCGAGCGCCACGAGGCCGAGACGCTCTACGCGATCGACGCCGTATCGGGCCGCACCGAGCTGTTCCTCTATTATACGGCTTCGGGTCTGCTGGCCTACACCCTGCCGGACGACGACGTGGAGAAGCTGATTCCCTCCACGCTGCCGGGCTCGGTGGCTGCCTATGTCTCCGCGCACTATCCCGCAGCCGGTCTGCTGAACGCCTCCGTGACGGCGCAGGGCACCCAGGTGGATCTGGCCGACGGCATGAAACTGCTCTCGCTGCGCTTCGACCCCACCGGCATCTGGCTCTCCACGACCGAGGAGAACCTGCCCGCCTCGGAGATTCCTCAGGAGATCCTCCAGGCCTGGGAGCAGTCGGACTACTCGAGCAGCAAGGGCTTCCATCTCGACAAGGCACACTACGTCCAGACCTCCTACGACGGCAACTATTACCTGTTCGACCTCACCTCGATCTCGGGCCCCATGCGCATCCGCATTTCGGCCGACGGTACCGTCACGCCGGTAGCGCAGTAACGTCCGCGCCCGTTTCCGCCACGAGAGCCTGTTCCCTGCGGGGAGCGGCTCTCGTCGCAGTATTGTTGACAGCTTTTATAAACGGTAGTTTTTCAAGTCGATTGCATCATCTCAAATTCTCCGTTTAGAAAAGTTTTTATGGCACTCCAGATTTCTCGCAAAAAAATTTGCGGGGGGGGGATTTTCGCTATATTTGCCACACTATTAACCTAAAAATTATTTTCATGAAAAAACTACTACTGATGATCGGGATGTTAGCTCTGTCCATCACCTCATCTTATGCACAAATCAAAGTAAAGAAAACGTTTGATAACAATCTTATCATTATAGGCAATATTACCGGAGGATCGGCCGCTAATATCCTCGGAGCTTTAAATGGGCAGCCAACAAAGCGAGTAGCAGAACACAAATTATATTGTCGAATATTGGGAGAGAAAACAACTTATGGAATATTAGTCAATACTGAAAACAGATTTGACGATGATTTTGAATTTGCTCTTGGAACTGACATTGAGAAAGCAAAAGAAAGTCTCAACGCTATTCTTGGTTTTATGAACGATAGCCCGCTTAAAACAAGTATTGTCGTTGAAGATGAAGATGAACGCACAATACAAATCAACCTACTTAAGCGCAACATTATAACTTTGCGAGCAATAGATGCACAAGGGGCTGTCATAGTAAATGATGTTCATCTGCAACGTAATAATTTAGAAAGAGCTTTAAAATTATTGACAAATAAAGCCGCCAGAAAAGTAGCAGAGGCAACTGGCAAAGCTGATAAATGGGGCATGGATGATGATATCTATGATGAATATTAGGAACATCGGAATTTCTACAACAGATAAAGAATAATCCCCGGTTAATGCTGGGGATTATTCTTTATCTTCATATGCCTTGCCCTACAGAGTAATTGGCAACTCTCTTGAAACATGAACACGCTTATGTTCTGTAACTATATCGCAAGGCTGACATTTTTTATAAAAATTCGCTGCCGGGACGGAACGAGGCGGAAAATTTCGCAAAATTGATTATCTTTACCTCGCAAAAGAACCAAATACCTAAATCATCGACATGAAAAGGGACACCCAAATTTTCGATTTGATCCGATCGGAACGTCAGCGACAGATGCACGGCATCGAATTGATCGCATCCGAGAATTTCGTCAGCGACCAGGTTATGGAGGCCATGGGCTCGGTACTGACCAACAAATACGCCGAAGGCTATCCGGCCGCCCGCTACTACGGCGGCTGCGAGGTCGTGGACCAGGTGGAGCGTCTGGCTATCGAGCGCATCTGCAAGCTCTACGGGGCCGAATACGCCAACGTACAGCCGCACTCGGGCGCCCAGGCCAACATGGCGGTATTCTTCGCCGTCCTGCAGCCGGGCGACACCTTCATGGGTCTCGATCTGGCGCACGGCGGCCACCTCTCGCACGGCTCGCCGGTCAACATGTCCGGCAAGTATTTCAAGGCCGTAGGCTATCAGCTCGACGAGACGACGGGCACGATCGACTACGACGCCATGGAGCGGAAGGCGCTGGAGTGCAAGCCCAAGCTGATCGTGGGCGGCGCATCGGCCTACTCGCGCGAGTGGGACTACAAGCGCATGCGCGAAATCGCCGACAAGGCGGGTGCCCTGCTGATGGTGGACATGGCCCACACGGCCGGACTGATCGCCGCCGGCGTGCTCGACAACCCCGTGAAATACGCCCATATCGTAACCTCGACCACCCACAAGACCCTGCGCGGTCCGCGCGGCGGTATCATCCTGATGGGTAAGGATTTCGAAAACCCGTGGGGTCTCACCACGCCGAAGGGCGCCGTGAAGATGATGTCGCAGATCCTGAACTCGGCCGTATTCCCCGGCATTCAGGGCGGTCCGCTGGAGCATGTCATCGCCGCGAAGGCCGTGGCCTTCGGCGAGGCGCTCGAACCCGAATACCGGGAATATCAGCTGCAGGTGCAGAAGAACGCCGCCGCGATGGCCGCAGCTTTCGTGAAGCGCGGCTACAAGATCGTGTCGGGCGGCACGGACAACCACCTCATGCTGGTCGACCTGCGCACGAAGTTCCCCGAGTTGACCGGCAAGCTGGCCGAAAAGAGCCTGGTGGCGGCCGATATCACGACCAACAAGAACATGGTTCCGTTCGACAGCCGCTCGCCGTTCCAGACCTCGGGTCTGCGCTTCGGCACGCCCGCCATCACGACCCGCGGTCTGAAGGAGGAGAAGATGGACTACATCGTCGAGCTGATCGACCGCGTACTGTGCGACCCCGAGAACGAAGAGAACATCGCATCCGTCCGCAAGGATGTCAACGCCCTGATGGCCGACTATCCGCTTTTCGCCTGGTAACGGACAAAAGCCCATTTTTACCAAGTCTCCCTTTTCGCGAAGGGAGACTTTCTTAATCGAATGACAGAGATGAGAGAGGTACTCGATTTCATGCGCGAACTGAGCGCCAACAACAACAAAACCTGGTTCGACGCCAACCGGGAGCGTTACACCCGCGTCCGCAAGCGGTTCAACGGATTCGTGGAGGAGCTGATTGACGGCCTGTCGGCCATCGACCCCTCCGTCGAGGGTCTCCGCGTCCAGGACTGCACCTACCGGATCAACCGCGACACGCGGTTCAGCCCCGACAAGTCTCCCTACAAGGGTTGGCTGGGAGCCTTCATCGCGCCGCACGGCAAGAGCTCGGGTTACGGAGGCTACTATTTCCATATCGAACCCGAGGGCGATTCGAAGTGGCACAACCAGCTGGTGGCGGGCGTCTACATGCCCGAGGGACCCGTGCTGCGGAGCCTGCGCGAGGAGATTCTGGACAATGGCGCGGAAATTGCGCAGGCGCTCCGCGAGGCCGAAGGCTTCACGCTTTACGAGGGCAACAAGCTGAAACGCACCCCGAAGGGATTCCCTGCCGGCACGGAATACGACGAATGGCTGAAGCTCAAGGAGTTCTGGGTCACCCGACCCGTCGACGAGCAATTCCTGACAGATCGGAATCTGCTCCGCAACACGATCCGGGAGTTCGGCAAGACGAAGCACCTGCTGGAGATTCTGAACCGGGCCGTGAAGTACGCTTACGATGAAATGATGTAAATAAAATTCGACGATGAAAAGAATCTTTCTCTCCTGCGCTCTGCTCCTAGCCGCATGGGCCGTATCGGGCGCCGAAGTCAGCAAGAGCACGATGCTCTATGCCGTGAAGGGGGATGCCACCCTCTATCTGGACCGTTACACCGCCGTGCAGCCGACGCACGAGAAGCGCCCCTGCCTGCTGTTCCTCTTCGGCGGCGGCTTCACCCACGGCAACCGCGACTCCGAAAAGTACACGGGCTTCTTCAACTACATGGCCGGCCGCGGGGTGGATGTGGTCTCGATCGACTACCGCCTCGGACTTCGCGACGCCTCGCCCGCCGATCTGGCTTCGCAGGAACTTTTCGCCCGCAAGCTGGTCTCCGCCATCCGGATGGCCGTGGATGACCTCTATTCGGCCACCGCATTCATCCTGAACCGGGCAGAGGCCTGGGGGATCGACCCCGAGCGGATCATCACCTGCGGATCGAGCGCCGGCGCCATCACCGTACTTCAGGGGGAATACGCCCTCTGCAACGGGGACCCGAACGCCCGCATTCTTCCGGACGGATTCCGCTATGCCGGCGTGATCTCCCTGGCCGGAGCCATCTTCCAGTTGGGCGAAGAGCCGGTATGGAACCGGAAGCCCGCACCGCTGTTGCTCTTCCACGGCAACGCCGACAGCAATGTCCCCTATGATGCCGTGCGTGTCCCGGGAGCCGGATTCTTCGGCTCGAAATACATCGCAGGCCAACTCGAGGAGTTGCAGTCCCCCTTCGTCTTCTACTCCGTCGAGGGAGCCGCGCACGAGATCGCCGAGGAGCCGCTGAACGACAACCGCAACGAGATCTGCTCCTTTCTGCGCAACCTCGTCTACGACCGCAAGCCGCTGATGATCGAGACCGAGGTCGAGGTGATCGGCCGCTCCGAGGCGAACACGAGCTTCACGCTGGAGGATTACATCCGTTCGAACTTCTCGGGCAACTGACCGTCCGCGGCGAAAACGAAGCCCTCCGTCTTTCGGGCGGAGGGCTTCGTTTTCAAAAGGGTGACAATCCGTCAGAAGCGGGCGTAGGCGCCGAACTGAAAGATGCCCTTGTAACCGAAACCCACCTCGGCGAAGGCTCCGAAGCGCTTCAGTCCCACGGTCAGCCCGAGCGGCGTGACCTGATAGGCCAAGCGGGTTTCGTCGTACTTGTCCGGTCCGTAGGCGAATCCGGAGAGCTTCTGTTTGTGGAATCCGGCGCCGAGCCCGACACCCCAGTACAGCGAGAGAATGCCCGAAGGGACTTGGAGGTAGCGGAACTGAAGATCGGCCGCAACGGTCAGGTAGTCGTTCTTGCCGCCCACGATCTCGGGCGCCCCGAGGACCGTATAGACGTAATCCTTCCGCACCCGTTCATACCCCAGCGTAGCGCCCAGGTGGACGCGCGGGAGAATGCGGTAACGATACGAGAGGCAGATCGCCCCCGAGCCCGACTCGTTGGCATAGGCGACCGATCCGTCGGAGAGAAAATCGGCCAGCATGTCCGAATAGCTGTTCACGACGCTGTTCGCCGAGAGCATACCGTAGCCGATGCGCACTTCGCTTTTCGCCGCGCCGCCGCGTCGCGATCCCTCCTCGGCGCGGACCGAATGAAAGGTGCCTGCAACCAGAAGGAGTGCGGCCGTAAGAATGACAACTCTTTTCATCGTATGATTTCAATAAAGGGGCGGGGCGAGACACGAAGTCCGGCCGCCCGCCCGTCGTTAGGTTATTCCGTCTCGGCAAAATATTTATAGAAGAGCGGCAGGGTCTCGATGCCCTTGTAGAACTGGTCGAGGCCGAAACTCTCGTTCGGGGAGTGGATGGCATCCTCCGCCAGCCCGAAGCCCATCAGGATGGACTTCAGCCCCAGAATCGACTCGAAACCGCTGACGACCGGAATCGAGCCGCCCGAATAGAAGGGCAGCGGCTTCCTGCCGAAACTCTCCTCGATAGCCCGTTCGGCCGCCCGATAGGCGGGCAGGTCGGTCGGCGATACGTAGGGCATGCCGCCGTGCAGGGCGCGCACCTCGACCTTCACGCTCGCGGGGGCAATCGCCTTGAAATGCGCCTCGAAGAGCTCGGCGATCCTCTTCCAGTCCTGATCGGGGACCAGACGCATCGACACCTTCGCCGAGGCGGTCGACGGAATCACCGTCTTGGTGCCTTCGCCGATATAGCCGCCCCAGATGCCGTTGATGTCCAGCGAAGGGCGAACGCCCGTACGCTCCATCGTCGTATAGCCGGCCTCGCCCTCCACGTCGCCGATCTCCAGCGCCTGCTTATACTCCTCCAGGGAGAAGGGGGCCCGGTTGAAGGCCTCGCGCTCGGCCGGGGTCAGCTCGCGCACATCGTCGTAGAATCCGGGGATCGTGATCCGCCCCCGCTCGTCGACCAGCGATGCCAGCAGGCGGGCGAGCACGTTGGCAGGATTGGCGACGGCACCGCCGAAGAGACCCGAGTGCAGATCCTTGTTCGGCCCCGTCACCTCGACCTCCATGTAGGTCAAGCCGCGCAGTCCGCAGGTGATCGACGGCGTATCCATGCCGATCATCGAGGTGTCCGACACCAGAATGATATCCGCCGCCAACAGCTCCCGGTTCTCCTCGCAGAACGCGTAGAGGTGTTCGGAACCGATCTCCTCCTCGCCTTCGAGCATGAACTTCACGTTGCAGGGCAGGCTGTCGGTCGCGCACATCGCCTCGAAAGCCTTGATGTGCATGAAAAGCTGCCCCTTGTCATCGTCGGCACCGCGGCCCCAGATGCGTCCCTCTTTCACCACCGGTTCGAAAGGATCGGTCAGCCACTCGCCGACAGGCTCCACGGGCATCACGTCGTAGTGGCCGTAGACCAGCACGGTCTTGGCCGCTGGGTCGACGATCTTCTCGCCGTACACCACCGGATTTCCTGCGGTGGGCATCACTTCGGCCCTATCCGCACCGGCCTCGACCAGCGCGGCGGCCAGATGCTCCGCACAGCGCACCATATCCTCCCTGTGCGCCGACTGCGCACTCACCGAAGGGATTCGCAGCACCTCGAACAACTCGTTGAGGAACCGATCCTTATTCTTCTCTATATAAAGCTTCGCTTCTTTCATAGTCATTTGGTTTTCTTCAGTACGTAATTCTCGGACAGGCCGCCTTCAATAACCCGGCATTCCGTGTCGAGCATGCGCAGCGCCTCCTTTTCGATCCGAAACCGGGTCGGGGCTTCATCCGACCCTTCGGGCGTGACCGTCACCGTGCCGTTTTCGATCCGATAGCGTCCCGTCTCCGTCAGACGGAAATCCCGTTCGAGGTATTCGCTCGTCCAGGCGTACTCCCCGGAGGGGAGCAGCGTCAGCTCCACCTCGATTCCCGGGCAGTCCGCCGCCGGCAAAGTCCCCGCATAGGTGCCGGCGACCGTCGGGCGGCCCCCCGTGCAGGCGACGGACAGCATCGCCGCCGCCAACCACAAACCGATCCTTTTCATCGCATACCTGAATTATAAATTGCAAATCGTTTTGATCTCATCCATGAACCGCCGGGCCAGCGCATCGGCCTCGTCCATCGACTTCGCCTCGGTATAGATCCGGATGATCGGCTCGGTGTTGGACTTGCGAAGGTGGACCCAGCTCTCGGCGAAGTCGATCTTCACGCCATCGATATCGTTTACGTTTTCACCGGCATAACGCGCCTTGATCTCGCGCAATACTTTATCCACATCGATGGCGGGCGTCAGCTGAATCTTGTTCTTCGACGCGAAATAGGCGGGGTAGCTCCTGCGCAGCTCGGTCATCTTCATGTTCTTCTGCGCCAGGTAGGTCAGGAAAAGCGCCACACCAACCAGCGCGTCGCGGCCATAGTGCAGCTCGGGGTAGATCACACCGCCGTTGCCCTCGCCACCGATCACGGCTCCGACCTCCTTCATTTTGGCAACCACGTTCACCTCGCCCACGGCCGAAGCGAAATATTCGCAGCCGTGGCGTTCGGTCACGTCCCGCAGGGCGCGGGAGGAGGAGAGGTTCGACACGGTGCTGCCCTTCGCGTGCGAAAGAATATAGTCTGCGACGGCCACCAGCGTGTACTCCTCGACGAACATCGATCCGTCCTCGCTCACGAAGGCCAGCCGGTCGACGTCGGGATCGACCACCACGCCCAGATCGGCCCCCTCGCGTACGATCACCTGCGAGATCTCCGTCAGGTTCTCGGGCAGAGGTTCGGGGTTGTGGGCGAAGTAGCCCGTCGGCTCGCAGTTCAGCTCCACCACCTCGCAGCCCAGTTCGCGGAGCAGCTTGGGGATCACCACGCCGCCCACCGAATTGACAGCATCCACTACGACCTTGAATTTGCGGGCCTTGACCGCCTCCGCATCGACCAAAGGAAGAGCCAGTACGCGGCGGATATGTTCGTCATTGAAGGGCTCGCGCGACAAGACGCGGCCGATAGAGTCGATCTCGGGGTAGAGGAAGCTCTCGTCCTCGGCCAGAGCCAGCACGCGCTTGCCCTCGGCGTCGTTCAGGAACTCGCCCCGGGCGTTGAGCAGCTTCAGCGCATTCCACTGCCTGGGGTTATGCGAAGCGGTGATGATGATGCCGCCGTCGGCCCGGTTGCAGATCACGGCCATCTCGGTTCCGGGAGTGGTGCAGAGGCCCACGTTGATTACATCCGCGCCGCAGCCCAGCAGCGTGCCCTCGATCAGGTCGTCCACCATCTCGCCCGAGATGCGGGCGTCGCGGCCCACCACGATAGTCAGTCGTTTGCCGTCGTTCTGCTCTGTCATGAAGCGCACGTATGCCGTCGTAAATTTCACCACGTCGATCGGCGTGAGGTTCTCTCCGACCGCGCCGCCGACGGTTCCGCGAATACCGGAGATCGATTTAATGAGTGTCATCGGTTTATGAAAGTTAAGAAAATTATTTGTCAATATACCTATATAAAGGAAATTTTGGTTTTTTCTTTGATATTCGACGTAAATATATTACTTTTATGCCAATTAAAAAAATTAAAAACGGATTTTTTATGAGAACCATCCCTCCTTCCGAATTGATTATCAACAGCGACGGATCGATTTTCCACCTCCACCTCAAGCCGGAGCAGCTTGCCGACATCGTGATTCTCGTCGGCGATCCCGGCCGCGTCGCATTGGTAGCCTCCTTTTTCGAAAAGATCGAATGCGAAGTCTCCAATCGGGAATTCAAAACCGTGACGGGCACCTACAAGGGGCGCCGCATGACCGTACTCTCCACGGGCATCGGCATCGGAAACATCGATATCTCCGTCACGGAGCTCGACGCACTGGCCAATGTCGACTTCGAAACCCGGCAGGAGAAGGCTCAGAAGAGACGGCTCACGCTGGTCCGGCTGGGCACCTCGGGCGCCATCCAGCCCGACATCAAGGTGGGGCAGGTGGTCTTCTCGCGCACCTCGGTCGGATTCGACGGCCTGCTGAACTACTACAAGGGGCGCAACGACGTCTGCGACCTGGACATCGAACGGGCCTTCATGCAGCATACCGGCTGGAACGAGTTGCTGCCGAAACCCTATTTCATCGACGCCGACAAGGAGCTTCTCGAACTGTTCCGCGACATGACCGTCGAGGGCATCACCATCGCGGCTCCGGGCTTCTACGCTCCGCAGGGCCGCTGGGTGCGTCTCCAGCCGGCCGATCCGCAGCTCAACGAGAAGATCGAGTCGTTCCGCTACGAAGGTCGCCGCATCACCAACTTCGAGATGGAGGGCTCGGCCCTGGCCGGTCTGGCCGCCCTGATGGGGCACCGCGCCGCCACCATGTGCACCATCATCGCCCAGCGGGTGGCGCTCGACGCCTGCACGGACTACAAACCGTTCGTCAGACAGATGATCGCCGACGCACTGGACCGCCTGGCGACCCTGTAACCGCAAATAATAACAGAAAACGATAAAAACAGAAAGATAACATGAAATTCTCCGTATCAAGTTCCGCGCTGCTCTCTCTGCTGGCAACGGCCGGCAAGGTCATCAGCAACAAAAGCACGCTGCCCATTCTCGACTACTTCTGCCTGGTTCTCAAGGAGGGCAGGCTGCAGGTAACGACCTCCGACCTGGAGACCACCATGATCGGCTCCATCGAAGTGGAGAACGTCGAGAGCGAAGGCTCCATCGCCGCCCCCGTCAAGCAGATGCTGGATCTGCTGAAGGAGTTCCCCGAAATGCCCCTCACCATCAGCGTGGACGACAGCAATTGGGAGATCACCGTCAACTGGAAGAGCGGTTCGCTCTCGTTCCCGGGCGCCAGCGCCGTCAGCTATCCCGAGCTGCCCGAGTTCTCGAACGACAAGTGCGAGATCGCGCTGGATGTCGACACACTGGTAAACGGCATCAACAAGACCATCTTCGCCACGGCCGACGACAACTTCCGCCCCCAGATGAACGGCGTCTACTTCAATTTCGAACCCGGCAAGCTCACTTTCGTCGCCACCGACGCCCACAAGCTGGTGAAATACGCCGTCGAGCGCGAGGGCGACCTGACTACGGCCTTCATCCTGCCCAAGAAACCCGCCAACCTGCTCAAGTCGGCGCTGCTGAAGGAGGACGAGGAGATCCGCATGAGCTTCGACGCCAACAACGTCCGCTTCGAGCTGAAGAACGCCACCTTCGTCTGCCGGCTGATCGAGGGCTCCTATCCCAACTACAACGCCGTGATCCCGACCAACAACCCCAACAAGGTGCTGGTGGACCGGATCGAACTGCTGAACGGCATCAAGCGCGTGGCCATCTGCTCCAACCCCACGACCAACCTGATCCGCATGGATATCGCCCAGAACCGCATCAACCTCACGGCGCAGGACATCGACTTCTCGCTGTCGGCCAACGAGACCATCTCGTGCAGCTACGACGGCGCCCCCATCACCATCGGCTTCAAGTCGACCTTCCTGGTGGAGATCCTGTCGAATATCGACACGCCGACCGTGGTGATCGAGCTGGCCGATTCGACCCGTGCCGGCGTATTCAAGCCCGTTTACGACGACAAACAGGCGTCGGAGACCCTGATGCTGATCATGCCCATGATGATTAACGCGTAAGGCCCGACATGCAACTCAACCTCAAACGACCCATCGTCTTCTTCGACCTGGAGACCACCGGTGTGGATACGGCCCGCGACCGGATCGTCGAGATCTCGCTCGTCAAGGTGATGCCCGACGGCCGGGAGATCGTGAAGACCCGCCGGATCAACCCCGGCATGCACATTCCCGCCGAGGCGAGCGCCATCCACCACATCACCGACGAGGATGTGAAGGATTGTCCGCAGTTCGCCCAGATCGCCAAATCGCTGGCGCAGTTCCTCGAGGGGTGCGACTTCGGCGGCTTCAACTCGAACCGCTTCGACCTGCCCGTGCTGGTCGAGGAGTTCCTGCGCGCCGGTGTCGACGTCGATTTCAAGCGGCGCCGCTTCATCGACGTGCAGAACATCTTCCACAAGATGGAGCAGCGCACGCTGGTCGCCGCCTACAAGTTCTACTGCGACAAGAACCTCGAGGAGGCCCACTCGGCCGAGGCCGACACGCTGGCTACCTACGAGGTGCTGAAGGCGCAGCTGGACCGCTATCCCGAGTTGCAGAACGACGTCGCGGCGCTGGCGGAATTCTCCACGCGCGACAAGACGGCGGACTACGCCGGCCGCATACTCATCAACGAAAAGGGGGAAGAGGTGTTCGGATTCGGGAAATACAAGGGGCGCAAGGTCGAGGAGATATTCGACAGCGAACCGAGCTATTACGCCTGGATGATGAACGGCGACTTTCCGCTCTATACGAAAAAGGTGATCACCGAGATCCGGTGCCGCCGCAAAAACAGCAAATAACACCCAAATGAAGAGAGTTCTTCTGCTTATCGCCCTGACGATCGCCGCCGCATGTCTCCATGCGGCGGTGCCCGTCGAGCGTTCGCAAACCGTGGTCTACATCAACGGCGAGAAGTTCTACATCCACACCGTCCGCAAGGGCGACACGCTCTTCGCCATCGCCCGCTGCTACAATATCAGCGAGAGCACCCTGCTTGAATACAACCCGACGGCCGCCGACGGGCTGAAGATCGACCAGACACTTCGGATTCCGCTCGTCAAGAAGCAGGACGGGGAGCGCCCCCTGACGGCGAAGGAGGAGAAGCGGCGCAAAAAGACCTTCATCGAACATACGGTCGCTCCGGGCGAGACACTCTACGCCGTCTCGCGGCGCTACGAGATCTCGGTCGAAACGATTCTGGAGGACAACGAGGGGCTCGATCCCCGTCACCTGACGGTCGGCCGAACGCTGCTGATCCGCAAGAAGGAGATCGGCCGCACCGACGAGGAGCGGACCCGCAGCGAACTGACGCAATATGCCGAGGCGTTGAACCACGCCGGGGCCTCAGCCTCCGGCTATGCGTATTATGTCGTCCAGCCCCGAGAAACCGTCTACTCGCTCTCCCGCCGGTTCGGTATGACCGAACAGGAGTTCATCGCACTCAACGACCTGCAAGAGGGGCTGAAAGCGGGCGCCATCGTCCGCGTCCCCTGCGAAACGCCCGTCGCCGAGACTCCGGAGCCGACGATCGATCCGGCCGACACGACCGGGATGCAGGGCGAGACAACCCCGCCGGCAGAAATCGTGTTCCGCGCCCTGCGTCCCTCCGAACGGCTTCAGGTAGCGCTGCTGTTGCCGCTCTCGTCCGAGTCGGGGACGCCGAGTCCCAATTTCACCGCTTTCTATCAGGGCTTTCTGCTGGGTCTGGAGGCGGTTAAGAACCGCGGATACTCCGTCGATCTGAACCTATTCGACATCCGGAAAAGTCCCGCGAGGATCGAGGCTCTATTGCAGAATCCCCAGTTCCGCGAAGCCCGGCTGATCGTGGGTCCGGTCTACGAAGAGCATGCGGAGCCCGTGGTCCGCTACGCAGAGGAGCAGGGGATACCCGTTGTGACCCCGCTGGCCGACCTGAAACAGCTCGAAAGCGACGCCCTGTTCCAGATGGCGCCGCCCGAATCGCACAAGTACGACAAACTGGCATCGCTGCTGGAGGCGGGCGGCAATGTCACGCTGATCCGCACCGAGCACAACGATCCGGAGTTCGAGCGGGAGATTCTCGACCGGTTGCAGGACCGGGCGTTCGAGTACTACGACTACCAGTCGGTTCAGGGAGCCGATTTCGCCCGCCGCAGCGACCTGACGCCGCTGCTGAAGCGTTACGACAAGCACCTCTTCTTCGTACTTTCCGACAACGAGGTCGACGTCGACCGCATTCTGGCCTCGCTGGCCTCGGCCCAGACCAATCTGCAGGCCCGCGGCTTCAGTGCACCCGAGTACACGGTCGTGGGCAATGCCCGCTGGAACCGCTATGCGAACATCGACCGCACGACCTTCTTCAAAAACCGGGTCGTGCTCTTCTCGATCTTCCACGCCAAGCGGGACAGCGAGGAGGTGCGGCGTTTCGACACCGAGTACATCCGCGCTTTCGGCTCCATGCCCAACCTCTACTCCTATCGGGGTTATGAAACGGCCGTCATCTTCTGCCCGGGCATGTACTCCGACATCGAGTACGATATGGAGGGACGGCGCTACAAACCGCTTCAGACGACCTACACGTTCCGTCAGGAACCGAACTCGCCGACCCACGTCAATCAGGAGTGGGTGCGCATAAACTACAACTCCGACTTTACGATCACCCTCGAATAGATTCGTCATGGCAAATATCTCGAACGGGATTCCCGAAAAGACCATCGAGCGGCTGAGCGAGTATCGCCGAACGCTGCTGGCCTGCCACAAGCAGGGCATCTCGCATATCTTCTCCCACGTACTGGCCGGCATGCACGGCATCACGGCCGTACAGGTCCGCCGCGACCTGATGCTGATCGGGTTCTCGAGCGACACGAAAAAGGGTTACGACGTCAAGGTCCTGATCGACTTCATCAGCGGCATCCTCGACAGCGTTCAGCCCATGAACATCGCCGTGCTGGGCATGGGCCACCTGGGTCAGGCCATCACGAAGTATTTCAACGACAAGGGGCTGAAGCTGAAGATCATCGCGGCATTCGACATCGACCCCAAGAAAGTCGGCACCGAGATCGACGGCATTCCCTGCTACCACATGAACGATTTCGAAAAGACGGTCGAGGAGCGCGAAATCAGCATCGTGATCGTCTCGTCGCCCACGAAGGTAGCTCCGCATCTGGTGGTTCCGATCATCAATGCAGGCATCAAGGGGGTGCTCAACTTCACCTCCACGCCGCTCAATTTCCCGCAGGGAATCGTCGTGGAGAACTACGACATCACGACCCTGCTCGAAAAGGTCGCCTACTTCGTCAAGGAGGCGGAGGAGGGTAACGGTAACTCCTGAACGCATGCGGATCTTCCGTAGTCTCGACGCATTCTCCCCGTCCCGGTGCATCACGGCCACCGTCGGTTCCTACGACGGTGTACACTGCGGCCACCGGGTACTGCTTCGTCAGGTGGTCGACGAAGCCCGCCGGAGCGGCGGCGAAAGCCTGGTCGTCACCTTTTCGCCCCATCCCCGGCTGCTGCTGGAGAAGGAGCCCGACCTGAAGCTGCTCACCTCGCCCGAGGAGAAGTTCCACCTGCTGGAGCAGCTCGGCATCGACAATCTGGTCGTCATTCCTTTCGACCGGGCATTCAGCCGCCTTTCCCCGCAAGAGTTCATCCGGATGCTGGTCCGCGAGGCCGGCGTCTCCACGCTCGTGATCGGTTACGACCACCGCTTCGGCCACGACAAGAGCGGCGGTCACGACCTGCTGTTACAGTTGCAGGAGCAATACCGACTGCGCATCATCGAAGTAGCCGAGCAGGAACTCGAACACGAACACCTGAGCTCGTCGGCCATTCGCCGGCTGGTCGAGCGGGGCGAAACCGAACACGCCGCCCGGCTGCTCGGCAGCCCCTATCTGCTGATGGCGGAGCGAAGGCCGGACGGCGGGCTGATCCCGTGCGACCGCCACAAGCTGCTGCCCGCTCCGGGCGACTACCGCGTGCGTGTGGAGCTGCCGCACCGGCTGGCCGGTACGACCGCGACCCTCCTGATCCGCCCCGACGGCTCCCTAACACTGAAAACCGACGAAGAGCTGCCCGAAGGGCCTCTTCTCCTATCATTCCGATAAAACCATGATTGCACACGAAATGAAAATCCGGGTCTGGTACAAGGAGACCGACCAGATGGGCTACGTCCACCATTCGAATTACATCTGTTATTACGAGGCGGCCCGCTCGTCGTTCATGCGCTGGCTGGGCGTCTCCTACGCCGAAATGGAGGCCCGCGGGGTCATGATGCCCATTCTGGACGTCCAGTCGAAATACATCAGCCCCGCCTTCTTCGAGGAGGAGCTGACCGTCCGTCTGACCGTTCGGGAGCTTCCGTCCACCCGGTTCACCGGCTTCTACGAGGTATTCAACGAGGCCGGCAAACTCATCAACACGGGCTCCACGACCCTCTGCTTCATCCGCAAGGAGAACCACCGCCCCTGCCGGGCTCCGCAGTGGTTCGTCGATCTGCTTCGGGACCGCTGGACCGAAGAGGAGTAAAAGAAAAGGAGCTGCCCGAAAGCAGCTCCTTTTTTTACTCGTTCCAGATCCTCCAGGAGGCTTCGGCCTGCTCTACGAACATCTCCTGCCCGTTGCAGATCCGTGCGCCGCGCTGGCGGCCGTAGTCCAGAAACGAGGTCAGGGGAGGGTTGTAGACCAGATCGAAAAGGTAGTGTTCGGGCGAGACGAAGGCGTAGGGGATTCGCGGCGCGTCGTCCACGTTCGGGTAGGTCCCGACCGGCGAGGCGTTGACGATCAGCTTCGCCTCCTCGACCGCTTCGCAGGGGAGATTGTCATAGGTATAGTTGCCCTTCGCCGGGTCACGCGACACGAGATCGAACGCAATCCCCATCTCCGAAAGTACGTATTGCACAGCCTGCGAAGCACCGCCCGTTCCCAGAATCAGTGCCCGCTCGGGCAGCACGCCGACAAAGCGGGCGAGCGACCGCCTGAGCCCGATGACATCCGTATTGAAGCCCGTCAGCCGGCCGCCGCGGCAACGCACGCAATTCACGGCACCGATGTTCCGCGCCTCGTCGGAGAGGTCGTCCAGACAGCGCATCACCTCGCGCTTGTAGGGAATCGTGACGTTGAATCCGCACAGATCGGGATGGTCGGCCAACAGGCGGGACAGGTCGTCGATGGACGGCAGTTCGAAGAGCGAGTAGCTACAATCCGCCATTCCCTCGCTCCGGAACTTCTCCGCAAAATAGCGGGCCGAAGCGGAGTGGCCGAGCGGACGGCCGATCAAACCGTACTCTTTCATGCTACAACACCTTTCCGAGCAGCACGAACGACCCCACCAGCAACACCGTGAAGGCGATGGCCAGCCAGTTGAAATATTTCTCGATGAAGCTCTTGATCGGCTGTCCGAATCGCCAGATGAGCCAGGCGATCAGGAAAAACCGCAAGCCGCGGGAGACGAGCGAAGCGATGAGGAACATCGCGAAGTCGATGCGGAACAGACCGCCCGTGATCGTGAAGATCTTGTAGGGCAGGGGAGTGAATCCCGCCGTGAAGACGATCCAGAAATTGTAGCGGTCATAAAGGGCCCCCACGCGGTCGAACGCCTCCTGCGAGAAGACATGCGCATAGAAGAACTCGGCTATCGAGGTGTAGTTGCCAGCCAGATCCTGCCACAGGAAGAATCCGATGGCATAGCCGGCTACGGCACCCGCCAGCGAACCGGCCAGACAGATGGCGGCGAAGCGGAACGACCGTTTCACGGCACCCAGGCACAAGGCGATGAGCAGCACGTCGGGAGGGATGGGAAAGAAACTCGACTCGGCGAAGGCGAAGGCGAACAGCGCCCAGGCACCCCAGCGGGAGTCGCCCCACGAAAGCATCCAGTCGTACAGACGTTTTACGATATTCATAGTCAATCCTTGAAAATACGGGGACAAAGATACGCAAACTTCCGAAAAAAGCGGTCTTCCGACCGCCGTTAATTTTCCTGCCCCGTCACGAAACCGCCGTTACAGACTGTCGAACTCCTCGTCCAGACTCATCCGATACGGCTCCTCCGCCACGTTGTTGAAATATTCGGACTTCTCCCGTTTCACGAAATCCATCGCAGCCATCAGCCCCGACTCGAACTTCGCGAAATCCTCCTTGTACAGAAATATCTTGTGACGGTCGAAACTCATCGAACCGTCTCCGAGCGTGCGTTTCCGGCTCTCGGTAACGGTGATGTAATAATCGTTGGACCGCGTCGTGCGGACATCCACGAAATAGGTGCGACGTCCGGCCTTGACGACTTGGGAGAATATCTTATTGCCGAGCTCTTCCGAATCCCGGCTCGCTAATTTTTCCGTATCCATACTTTCTCTTAATGAGACGTTAGTAAGACGAATTTAGTGAAAATATTCCGAATTTCCAACTTTTTCGCTCATGACTTACTCCCACCGGCACCCGGACAGCAGCGGTTCGCCGCTCCGGTCCCAATCCTTCAGCAGATCGAGCGCCGCATTCAGCCCGGGATTCCCGCCGTCGTCGTTGAAGATCCGGGTGCGGGCTTCGGCTCCGTAGAGGCTGCCGGCCAGATAGGCCCTGAACCGCATCGCGATCCACCGGCGCGACTGCTCCAGCTCCCCGTCGTCGAGCTCCAGCCCCCGCGTGCGGCCGAATGCCGCCAGCGAGGCCATCTCTTCGTCGCTCATCCGAAACCCGCGGGAGAAGGATTCGTAATCGGGCCACCGCTCCCGCAACTCGGTCCGGTGCCGGTCCAGATAGCCGAAAGCGTACTCGCCGATCGTGTGGCTGCGCACCAGAGCGGCGAAACTCCGCGTCACGCCGGTTGTATCCGCCGCCACAAAGATATCGGGGCGAATTCCGCCGCCTCCGTACACCGTGCGCCCGTTTCTAAGCGTCCGGTAGCGGAGCGTCGGATCCATTGCTGCCGTATCGGCCTCACCGCGCAAAAAACGCTCGGCATGGGCGGCGTAGTAGTCCTGCCTGTGCCCCTTCTCATAAGGCCGCTGAATGACGCGTCCCGAGGGGGTGCGATAGCGGGCGACGGTGATGCGCACGGCCGATCCGTCCCCCAGCGGCACCTGCCGCTGCACGAGTCCCTTGCCGAAGCTCGGACGACCCACCACGACCGCACGGTCCCAGTCCTGCAAGGCTCCGGCCACGATCTCGCTCGCCGAAGCGGACTCCTCGTCGATCAGCACCACGACCTTTCCCCGGCGGAACAGACCGTTTCCCGCCGCCCGGAAATTCCGGAGCGGAACCGCCCGCCCCTCGGTCGACAGAACCAGGTCGCCCTTCTCCAGAAAGCAGGAGGCGAGCCCCACGGCCTGATCCATCAACCCGCCGCCGTTCCCGCGCAGGTCCAACACCAGCGCATCGAGCTTTCCCATCCGCTTCACCGCCCCGGTGAACTCCGCAACCGTCGTCTTCCCGAACCGGCCGATCTTGACATATCCGGTCCGCCCGTCGAGCCTGTAGGCGGCGTCCACCGTATGCAGGGGGATCTCGTCGCGCACGATCGAGTAGGTCGACGTCTCGCCCGTTTCGGGCCGCCATGCCGCCACCCGGACTGTCGTACCGGCTTCGCCCCGCAACAGACCGGGCACCTCGTGCTGACGCAGACCGACGGCCGAAAGCGTGTCGATCCGGGTCAGCCGGTCGCCGGTCCGCAGTCCGACCTCCTCGGCCGGGCCCCCGGCGACGACGCCCATCACCCGAATCGTATCCTGCAAGACCCGGAACTCGATGCCGATGCCGCCGAACGATCCCGAAAAGACCGCCTGCGCCGCCTCCATCTCCTCCCGGTCGAGGTAGGCGGAGTGGGGGTCGAGCTGAAGCAGCATGCTCCGCACGGCCTCCTCGACCAGCGGAGCCATCTCCACCGAATCGACATAGAGTCCGTGCAGATTCCGATAGAAGCGGACGAACTTCTGCAGCTGCTCCGTCGCGTCCTCCTGGGCACGGGAAGGGGTGCCCCACATGAGGAGCACCCCGAGTCCCAGCAAACCTGCGTATCTGTTCAAGGCGGACCGCATATCTTATCCGAAATAGTCCGCCAGCAGATCGAAAGCCACCGTCTCCTGCCGGCCCTGCCGCATATCCTTCACGGTGGCTGCTCCTTGCGCCATCTCCTCCGACCCGATGATCACGACATAGGGGATGCCGCGGCGATTGGCATACTCCATCTGCTTCTTCATCTTCCCGGCCTCGGGATAGATCTCGGCCGACAATCCGCGGTCGCGCAGACGGGCGAGCAGCTCCAGGCTGACGAACTCCTCCTCGGTTCCCAGGTTGACGAACAGCACCTGCGTCGTCCGGTTCACCTCGTCGGGGAAGAGCTCCAGACCCGTCATCACGTCGTAAATCCGGTCGGCACCGAACGAGATGCCGACACCCGACGTGTTGGGCAGGCCGAAGATACCGGTCAGATCGTCGTAGCGGCCGCCGCCGCAGATCGACCCGATGGCGAAATCGTTGGCCTTCACCTCGAAAATGGCCCCCGTATAGTAGTTCAGTCCGCGAGCCAGCGAGAGGTCGAGCTCCACGGGCAGGGTGAGCTTCAGGCGCTCCACGTAACCGAAGATCGTCTCCATCTCCCCGATGCCCTTCAGGCCCGTCTCCGAGCCGCCGATCACCTCGCGCAGCCTCTCCAGCTTCCGGCGGTTATCGCCGTTCAGCTCGAGAATGGGCTGAAGTTTCTCGATAGCCCGATCGTCGATGCCGCGCCCGCGCAGCTCGGCCTTCACGTTTTCTATTCCGATCTTCTCCAGCTTGTCGATAGCCACCGTGATGTCGACCATCTTGTCCGCATGACCGATGGTCTCGGCGATGCCGTAGAGAATCTTGCGGTTGTTCATCTTCAGCGTCACGCCGATATTCAGCGACCGGAACACCCGCTCGACGATCTCCACCAGCTCCACCTCGCACAACAGCGACCGGGTGCCGATCACATCGACATCGCACTGGTAGAATTCGCGATAGCGTCCCTTCTGCGGACGGTCGGCCCGCCATACGGGCTGAATCTGGTAACGCTTGAACGGGAAAGCGATCTCGTTCTGGTGCTGCACGACGTAGCGGGCGAAGGGGACGGTCAGGTCGTAGCGCAGCCCCTTCTCGCACACCTTCGAGGCGTTGCGCACCTCCTCGTCGGTTAGTCCGGCGGCGTAGTCGCCCGAGTTCAGGATCTTGAAAAGCAGTTTGTCGCCCTCGTCGCCGTACTTGCCCAGCAGGGTGGAGAGGTTCTCCATCGAGGGGGTCTCCAGCGGCGAGAATCCGAAGGTGCGGAAGACCGCCCGAATCCGGTCGAAAATGTATTGGCGACGCATCATCTCCAGCGGGGAGAAGTCGCGCGTACCTTTGGGTATGGATGGTTTCTGTGCCATTATTGCTTATGCCATTAACTTCTTGTATTTCACGCGGTGAGGCTGCGTGTCGCCTCCCTGCGCCTTTTTCCAGGCTTCGTATTCGCTGTACGAACCCTCGTAGTAGACCACTTTCGAATCACCCTCGAACGAGAGGATATGGGTGGCGATACGGTCGAGGAACCAGCGGTCGTGGGAGATCACCACGGCGCAGCCGGCGAAGTTCTGCAAACCCTCCTCCAGCGCACGCAGCGTATTCACGTCCACGTCGTTGGTCGGCTCGTCGAGCAGCAGCACGTTGCCCTCCTCCTTGAGCGCCAGGGCCAGGTGCAGGCGATTGCGCTCGCCGCCCGAAAGCATGCCGCATTTCTTCTCCTGATCGGCACCCGTGAAGTTGAAGCGGGCCACGTAGGCGCGAGCCGGCACCTGGCGGTTGCCCAGCGTAATCAGATCGCTGTTCTGCGAAATCACCTCGTAGACGGACTTCTCCGGATCGATGGATTTGTGCTGCTGGTCGACATAGGCCAGCTTCACCGTCGGACCGACGCGGAACGATCCCGCGGTGGGCTCGTCCAGCCCCATAATCATGCGGAAAAGGGTGGTCTTGCCCGTTCCGTTGGGACCGATGACGCCCACGATGCCGGCGGGCGGCAGCGAGAAGTTGAGCCCTTCGTAGAGCACGCGGTCGCCGAAGGCCTTCGACACGTCGTGCGCCTCGATCACCACGTCGCCCAGACGCGGACCGTTCGGGATGAAGATCTCCAGCTTCTCCTCCTTCTGCTTCGTATCCTCGTTCATCATCTTGTCGTAGGCCGACAGACGGGCCTTGCTCTTGGCGTGGCGGCCGGCGGGCGACATGCGCACCCACTCCAGCTCGCGCTCCAGGGTCTTGCGGCGCTTCGACTCCTGCTTCTCCTCCATCTCCAGCCGCTTGGTCTTCTGCTCCAGCCAGCCCGAGTAGTTGCCCTTCCAGGGAATTCCCTCGCCGCGGTCGAGTTCCAGGATCCATCCGGCCACGTTGTCCAGGAAATAACGGTCGTGCGTCACGGCGATCACCGTACCCTTATACTGCTGCAGGTGCTGCTCCAGCCAGTCGATCGACTCGGCGTCGAGGTGGTTGGTCGGCTCGTCGAGCAGCAGCACGTCGGGCTGCTGCAACAACAGACGGCAGAGGGCCACCCGGCGACGCTCGCCGCCCGAGAGCACCTTCACCGACTGGTCGGGGTCGGGACAGCGCAAGGCGTCCATCGCCCGGTCGAGCACGCTGTCCAGCTCCCAGCCGTTCACGTGGTCGATCTGCTCGTACAGCTCGCCCTGACGCTCGATCAGGCGGTTCATCGCGTCGTCGTCCATCGGCTCGCAGAGCTTCATGTTGATATCCTCGTACTCCTTCAGGAGGGCCACCGTTGCGGCGCACCCCTCCTCGACCACCTCGCGGACGGTCTTCGTATCGTCGAGCTTAGGCTCCTGCTCCAGGTAGCCCACCGTGTACCCCGGCGAGAAGACCACCTCGCCCTGATAGTTCTTGTCGATGCCCGCGATGATCTTCATCAGGGTCGACTTACCCGAACCGTTCAGACCGATGATGCCGATCTTGGCACCGTAGAAGAACGAGAGATAGATGTTGTTCAATACCTTTTTCTGGTTGGTGAAGGTCTTCGACACCCCCACCATCGAGAAGATGATTTTTTCGTCTGCCATATGTCGTTTCGTAATTTGCTTGCTTCGGTTGAAAAGACAAAGATAGCGATTTTCCGCACGAAGTCAAAAGATTCGCGCAAAAACCCTATCTTTGCCGCCGATATTTATCCGAATCCATGAACCTGAGGTCTACCTTCCACCCGCTTCTCGCGGCGACGCTGATCGTCGCGGCCACGGCGGCCAACATCCTCTATCTGCAACGCCTGCGGACCATTCCGGCCGAGGCCGAGGCTGCGGCTCCGGAGCCGCAGCCCGTGGTCCGGCGTCTCTCGCTGCTCTTCGCCGGAGACTGGATGCAGCACACGCCCCAGATCGCCGCCGCCCGCACCCCTTCGGGATTCGACTACGAACCCTCGTTCCGCCACATCGCCCCGCTTTTCCGGCAGGCCGACCTCGCCTTCGTGAACCTCGAGACCACCCTTACCCGCAACCGCACCTACACGGGCTATCCCTGCTTCCGGTCGCCCGCAGCCGTGGCGGATGCCCTGAAGGAGATGGGGGTCGACGTCGCCCTGCTGGCTAACAACCACTGCTGCGACGGCGGCTCGGACGGAATCCGGACCACCGTCGAGGAGCTCGACGCCCGCGGGATCCGCCACACCGGCGTCTTCAGCGACAGCACCGACTACCGCCGCAATCGCATCCTCCGTCTGGAGCGAAACGGAATCCGGCTCGCCGTCGTGAACTACACCTACGGCACCAACGGGCTGCCCGTGCCGCAAGAGCGGATCGTCCACCGGATCGACACCCTCCGCATGGCCGAAGATCTGCAATCCATCCCGCGCGACTCGGTCGACGCCGTAATCGCCTGCATGCACTGGGGGAACGAATACGAACGTCGGCCCGATGCCGCTCAGCGCCGGCTGGCCGGCTTCCTGCAGCGCCACGGCGTCGACATCATCGCGGGCAGCCATCCGCATGTCATCCAGCCCTTCGAGGCCGACAGCAGCCGCGTCGTGCTCTACTCGCTGGGCAACTTCGTCTCGAACCAGCAGAAGCGCTACTGCGACGGCGGACTGGTGGCGCGCATCGACATCGTGAAGCGCGACACCCTGCCCGTCCGCTTCGCCACCACGGTCATCCCCGTGTGGGTCTACCGTCCCGACTATCGCATCCTGCCTCCCGAGGTAGCCGACACGCTGCCGCTCCCGGCCGAGGCTCGCCGCCGCTACGAGGAGTTCATGGAGGACACCCGCCGCCTGATCGGCCGTTTCGACCGATAAGTGATTCCTATGGTCGTATAAAAACAAATAATAGGCATTTATAGCGCAAAGCCCGAATAATACGCTATCTTTGTCTCGCAAGAGAAAACGAACCTAATAAAAAAACAAAGATCATGAAAAGCGTCAAAGGGACAAAGACCGAGCAGAATCTGCTCAAGGCATTCGCCGGCGAGAGCCAGGCTCGCAGCCGTTATACGTTCTTCGCCAGCGTAGCGAAGAAAGAGGGATACGAACAGATAGCCGGAGTATTTCTGGAGACCGCCGAGCAGGAGAAGGAGCACGCCAAGCGTTTCTTCAAGTTCCTCGAAGGGGGCGACGCCACCATCACGGCCTCCTATCCGGCCGGCCGCATCGGCACCACGCCCGAAAACCTGCTGGCAGCCGCCCAGGGCGAGAAGGAGGAGTGGGACGTGCTCTATCCCGACTTCGCCTCGACGGCCGAAGCCGAGGGATTTCCCGAGATCGCCGCAGCGTTCCGCGCCGTGTCGACCGTCGAGGCCGAGCACGAGAGCCGCTACCTGAAGCTGTTGAGCCGCTTGACGGACGGCAATTTCTTCAAGCGCGACGGCGAGATCTGGTGGCAGTGCCGCAACTGCGGATTCACCTGCAAGGCCAGCGAGGCTCCGGAGCTCTGCCCCGCCTGCAAACACCCCCAAGCCTATTTCGAGCCCAAGAAGGAGAACTATTAGCCGGCAGCGGCAAGAAGTCAGGAGGGTCCCGACGAGGTTTCAACCTTATCGGGACCCTCCCGGCATATGGGACGGCAGCGGGAACCGGATACCGTTCACCGGCGGTTTCGCTTCGGAAACCAGCCCTTCTCCACCCGCTTGCGCTGCTCGAAGAGCTCGCCGATAGACCAGAACGACGATGCGCCCCACACGGCCAGCAGGGTAGAGACGAGGATATTCCCGGCCCACAGCGAGCCGGCTACGGCCGCCAAGCCCATCAGGGCGAAGACCCACCAGCAGCGGACGCCGAAATAGTACTCGCCCTTGATGACCAGCGGATGAAAAAGGCCGATAATCAGAAAGGTAGCCGCGCCGATCGTCAGGCCGGTCAGATGATACTGCATCAGAAATTCCATCATTCGTTTTTCATTTTCGGTTTCACCGGTACAAATATAGGCAAAAAAACGGTCTCCGTCTCCGGAGACCGTTCGAATTGCTCACCCGCAGGGGGTTTAGAAGTTGTACTGCACCATCAGGTTGGCACGGTTGGCATGGTTCTTCAGGCCGTCCATGTCCTCGCGCGTACCGTAGAGGTACTCGGCGCCGATCTTGCAGCGGGGCGATACGTAGCAGAAGATGTTGCCGAAGATGTACTGGCCCTCGCGATACTGCTGCTCGGAGTAGAAACCGTTCTTCTTGCGCACCTCGACGGTCGAGTAACCGCCCGAGATCGAGAGACGACGCGGGATCAGATTGATCTGGGCCGCAGCCTGCCAGCCGAACATCGGCGTGGCCTGAATCGAGGTGGGAGCCTCGGGATTGGGCGTGAAGTCCAGACCGGCGCCCGTCAGGTCCTGAATGTAGGGGCTGATACCCTCGCCGTATACGCCGTTGAAGAAGAGCTCCAGAGGGGGAACGATCGTGATGTGACCGCTGAACTGCACGCCCCAGCCGAAGAGCGAGGTGCGGTTGCCGGTGCCCAGGTTATAGGCATACATGTCGCGGAAGACGGCCGATGCGCGGATGTGGCTCGTGCGGTTGCGGCCCCAGGCGTACTGTAAGTAGACGGGGAAGTCGGGCACGCGCTGATGGATCGGAGCGAAGTGATCGCCGTAGGTGGCGCTCACCGAGGGCAACTCGGCTGCCAGACCGAAGGTCATGTGCTGGCGCCAGAACGAAACCTCGTAGCGCAACATGGTGGAGAAACGGAAGTTATAGGCGTTCGGACCCTGGAAGTCGATCGTGTTGGGCGCTGCGAGCAGGTCGCAGAAGGTGGTCACGTCGCGACCCATCGTAAAGCCCAGGAACGACACGTAGGCCGAACGGATGCGGGGCGTATAGCTGCCCTGCGAACCGCCGCGGAAGTCGGCGTCGACGAAGACCACGACACGGCCCAGCGAGCGCGAGTTCGAGATGGCCTTCAAATAGAGGCGCGAGGTGGAGGCATCCATCATCAACTTCTGCGAGGTGTTGTAGGTCGGGTGCATCGGGATATCGCGGGGGATGAAGTCGATGTTGTCGACTATGCCGTCGAAATCGTAACCCACGCGCAGATTGATGTAGCCGCCCAGAGCCAGCGAGAAGCGGTTATTCTTGGTGGCGAAGACGAACTGCGGCTTCTCTACCTGCTGGAAACCGTAGCGGTGGGTCTCCTGATAGTCGTTGACGGCGCTCGCCGTAGCCAGCCGGTTCATCAGCGCGGCCTGCTGACGGGCGTTGCAGTCCATCATGAAGGTGTCCACCTCGTGCACGGAGATCAGGTAGACCGTCGGGTCGTACTCCTTTGCGGAACGGTGGTTGCGACGTTGAGCCGAAGCCGGAACGATGGCCGAACCAACGAGCAGCGCCGCAATTAAAAGTCGAAATGTTTTCATAAGCGATTGTTTTGGTTAATGATTGACAAAAAGGTTTATCTGTTTATTCTTTACATATAACGGCTTTACGGTCACGCCGAATATCAAGCAAGATATATGCCAACTTCGTCCGCCGCGCCGGTCGGGTTGCATCGCGCCCGAAAGAAAAACGTCCGCACGCCCGCAAACCGCAAACTCCGTTTGCCTTTGCGCTCGGCTTGCACGACTTTGAGAAGATGAAAATCTTCTCTTAGACAGGCGGCGCCTCGGCAAA
>ERZ777306.931-NODE-931-length-52811-cov-5.597449_pt1 | contig 52811 bp, 58 predicted proteins | sample MGYA00374966_ERZ777306 | MGnify/ENA primary metagenome ERZ777306 (study PRJEB29329, sample SAMN06343882) | mouse gut metagenome | isolation source: Mouse cecum | place: Austria: Vienna | collected 2014-11-15 ... | reverse complement strand
ACCTGCGAATGCGGGAGTCAAAGTCCCGTGCCTTACCACTTGGCTACACCCCAACGCAGGTCAACTATTAGCCGCCATTGGCAGCAAAAACAAGGGAAATGGGGTGAGTAGTGGGACTCGAACCCACGGTCTTCAGAGCCACAATCTGACGCGTTAACCAACTACGCTATACCCACCATATGATCGCGCGCCTGGAGGGGCTCGAACCCCCGACCCACGGCTTAGAAGGCCGTTGCTCTATCCAACTGAGCTACAGGCGCAGGCCGCAGAACAGGATTCCTCCAACGGGCATCAACATCAGGAGCCGTCTGCATCAAGCCAATGCGCCGTCTCGCTGACAGTAATAAATTATAGCACCCGTGCCGCGCTCTGTCAAGCGGTTTTTCGCAATTCCGCGGAAATTCCGTGGAAAATTTCTCGGAGAACGTGAACCTCAGCGCAGAAAGCGCCGCAGCCAGCGTTCTTTTCGGGCGGTATAAGGCATGTAGCGCAGGGAGAGCTCCGGCCAGGCACCCTTGCATACAACGCTCTTTTCATGGCTGAAGGCCTCGAAGCTGCGCCGTCCGTGATAACTGCCCATGCCGCTCTCCCCCACGCCTCCAAAGCCCATGTGGCTGGTGGCCAGATGGACAACGGTGTCGTTGACGCAGCCGCCGCCGAAGCGCAGCGTCCGTGTATAGCGCTCCCGGGCCGTGCGGCTCCTGCTGAAAAGGTAGCAGGCCAGCGGACGAGGACGCTCCTGAACAAAGCGGAAGGCAAGGTCAAGGCAGTCCACCGCGATGACGGGAAGCAGCGGGCCAAAGATTTCCTCCCGCATCACGGGGGAATCCGGGGAAACATCCGCCAGCAGCGTGGGCTGAATGCGCATGGTCTTTTCATCCCAGGCGCCGCCATAAACAACGCGGCCGGGGTCGATCAGGGCCGTCAGCCGGTCAAAATGCCGACGGCTGACGATATGAACGTACTGCTCGCTGCGCAGGGCGTCCCCGGCCATCTCGTCAAAGGCATGGGCAAGGGCGCGCAGAAGCGGCTCCTTCACGCTCCGCTCCACCAGCACATAATCCGGGGCCACACAGGTCTGGCCTGCGTTGAGTAGCTTGCCGAAGGCGATGCGCCGTGCCGCCAGGCCGATGTCGGCGGTGGCGTCCACCAGCACGGGGCTTTTGCCGCCCAATTCAAGGGTAACGGGGATCAGGCGCTCGCTGGCACGGCGCATCACCTCCCTGCCTACCGCCACGCTGCCGGTGAAGAAGATCTTGTCAAAGGGCTGATCCAGCAGGGCTTGGTTCTCCGCCCGGCCGCCCTCCACCACGGCGATATAGTCCTCCGGGAAGCAGGCGCGCAGCAAATCGCCCAGAGCCCGCGCCGTGGCGGGAGCGTAGGCCGAAGGCTTGACCACACAGCAGTTTCCCGCCGCGATGGCGCCGACGAGGGGCGACAGCGTCAGCAGCAAAGGGTAATTCCAGGGTGACATGACAAGACACACCCCGTAGGGCTCGCGCACAGTGAAGCTGCGGGCCGGGAACTGCGAAAGGGACGTGCGGGCCGGCTGCCTGCGGGCGTAACCGCGCAGATGGCGCAGCATGTGCCGCAATTCCGACAGCGTCAGGCCGATTTCGCACATGTAGGCTTCCGCCCCGGCCTTGCCCAGGTCTTCCCGGAGGGCGGCCAGCAGGTTCGCCTCCCCGTCCCGCAGGGCCCTTTCCAGCCGGATAAGGGCGTCCCGGCGGAAGGCCAAGTCAAGGGTTCGTCCGCTGCGGAAGGCTGCCTGCTGTCGGGTCACAAGGGCTGCGATTTCCGCCGCCTGGGTATGCGCTGCCATGAATCATCGCCTCCTGATGTCAGCATAAGCCCTTGCCGGCTTTCTGTCAATGCCTTGGGCATAAGCCGACTGGAAAGAGGATTTTTCCCGCCGAAGGGCGAATCCTTATCATCAGCGTCAAAATGGCGGCCCGCTCCGCCCATCGACATCAAGGAGGTCATTGCCATGGCGATTACGCCCCACGATATTGCAAAAATGCTGGATCATTCTCCCTTACAGCCCTTTCTGACCGAGGATGATGTCCGCAAGGCCTGCGAGCTGGCCCTGCGGTATGACTGCGCTTCCGTCTGCTGCCGCCCCTGCGACGTGCCGCTGGTGGCGGAGCTGCTCAGGGGCAGCGACGTAAAGACCTGCACGGTCATCGGCTTCCCCCATGGCGCTCATGAGACCGCCATCAAGCTGGCGGAAGCCCGTCTGGCCCTGGACAAGGGCTGCCAGGAGCTGGACATGGTCATCAACATCGGCAAAATGCTCCACGGCGACGAGGATTACGTTCAGGAGGAAATCCGTCAAATCGCGGAGGAAGCCCATGCAAGGGGCGCCCTCCTCAAGGTGATCCTGGAAACCTGCTACCTCACCGACGCGCAGAAGGCGCGGGCCTGCCAGCTCTCCGAGGCGGCGGGAGCGGACTTTGTCAAGACCTCCACGGGATACGGATCCAAGGGCTGCACCATCGACGATCTGAAGCTGATGCGGGCTTCCGTCTCCGACCGCGTGCAGGTGAAGGGCTCCGGGGGGATCCGCGACCTGGACACCGTGCTGACAGCCCGGGCCGTGGGCGCCAGCCGGTGCGGCGTGTCCGCCTCCGAAAAAATCCTGCTGGAAGCCAAAAAGCGTTATGCCGAGGGTACCCTGCGGGAAATTGAGAGCCTGAAGGAAATGAGCGGCGGCTATTGAGGAGGAGCAGGATGGCAGCATTGACAGACTTGCCCAACATCGGCCCGAAGCTGTTCCAGCAGCTCTGCGCCGTGGGCATTGATACCGAAGAAGCGCTCAGGCATGTGGGCGCGCAGGCAGCCTGGCTGCGGATTCAGGCCATCGACCCCTCCGCCTGTCTGCTGCGCCTGATGGCGCTGGAGGGCGCGGTTCAGGGCGTGAAGAAGGCGATGCTTCCGCCGGAGAGAAAGGCGGAGCTGCAGGCCTTTTATCACGAAAATAAGATAACCGGAAAACGGAAATGACAAAGCCGCCGGCAGAGCCTGTACGCTCTGACCGGCGGCTTTGCTTTATTCGATCTTCCGGGAGACGTATGCCGCTGAACATTTGCGTGTCTTTCGCTCTGCCCTCGGCGCTCCATAGGGAAGCCCTATTCAAAATAGCGATTCGCCCCGCCTCAAAAAACGCTCGTTGGTTTGACGGCCGATCCATGCTGACATGACGCGGCAAAAAACGTAGGATATGCTCTTTTCGGCTGCATGGCATCAAGTTCGCGGCGCTGCCTCGTGCTTTCGTTTGATGATGATAAGCAGCGGCAAAGCGCATGAAAATAATAGATTCGCCTTGGGCACCATACCCTCGCAGCCCGCGCGAAACCCACGGCCCGGGGCAGCCTGCCCAGACGCCGCCGGTTTCCTATCAGGCCCCGTCTTCATGGGAACCGCGGTCTCCCCGAACGCTCCGCCTGCGGCGACGCTTTGCGCCTCCATCCATGGCACGACCATTGTTAAGAAGCGCCCCCGCGCCCAAGCGGATTCCCTTTGAGGCCATGCGGCCGCGAAGCGATGCGCAGCCTCCGGGGCGACAGGACAGGCAGTCTGAATGCCGCCGGCTGCGCCGACGCTGGCGGCTCCTTTGGCCCCCACAGCACAGGAACAACAGCAATCCGTGAAAGCAAGGAATACCCAAGTGCATTTTCAGGCCAAGGGAACAAGACGCGGATAGCGTCGGCAGCCTCTGTATGAAAACGCTTCCCGATATCCGCCGCCCCTCACAAATGCTGCGCGGACGGATCGGCTCCCAAGCGGCGGCCTTTCATTTGTGATACCGCTCCCCCGCGCGGATTTTCATGGCCCGGTACACCTGCTCCAGCAGCATGACGCGGGCCAGCTGATGCGGGAAGGTCATCTTGCTCATGGACAGCTGCTCATCCGCCCGGGCGATGACCTTTTGCGACAGCCCCAGGGATCCGCCGATGACGAACACAATGTCCGCGACGCCCCGGGTCTGCAACTCCGCCATATGCCGTGAGAGGGCCTCGGAGTCCCACTGTCTGCCGGGAATGGTCAGGGCGATCACATAATCCCCAGGACGGATGCGGCCCAGCAGCGCCTCGCCCTCTTTTTCTCGAATCTGCGCCTCGATGGCCGGGGAGGAATGGCTGGGCTCGGCCAGGTCAGGGAGCTCGACCTCCTCAAAGCGTCCATAGCGGCTCAGGCGCTTGAGGTATTCATCCGCCATCATGCGGTAAGACTTTTCCTTCATGCGGCCCACGGCCATAATGGTCACGCCCATGTCAGTCCTCCCCGCCGGGCAGCTCCACGGCATATCTCCGCTCATCCATGGGGTCGAAAAGCACCCACACCAAATCGCCGGGCCGAACGTCCGTGTGGAAGACGTTGTGGCTGCGCAGGGTCGCAGGGCTTGAGGCCTGGGGCGGGGTGCAGGTAACATACACCCGATAGGGACTGCGGCGGTTGACCCTCAGCGCCGGGTTGAGGGCGACCCGCTTCACCGTGCCCCGGACGCGGACGCCGCAGGCCGCCAGCTCCTCCCGGCGGGACGCGGCGCGCTTCATGCTCCCGTAAATGCCCAGGCCGACGCTCAGGAAGATAAGCCCCAAGGGCAGATAGGTCCAGCCAAGGATGTGCATGGTCAGCTGCTCCTCGTCCAGGCCCGCGCTGTTCAGCAGCGGAAGGCCCTGGCTGGTCAGGAACAGCAGCAGCCCGCCGCCGATGGCGGCAAACAGCAGGCCCATTCCGCCAAAGGTGAAAAGAAAGATTCGGCGCATGGATTTCACGTTACGGCACCTCCCGGGATGATCGGTCGGAGACATTCATGACGGACGCCGCAAATGCTTCCAGGATGGGGTTGAGCTTGTCGGCCTGGCGCATGGGGAAATCATGCCCGGCGCCCGGAAGCATCATCGTCCGGCAATGCGGGTTCTGCCCCAGCAGCCCCAGGGAGACGCGCATATCGCGGGTTTCCCTGCCGCCGCACACGGCCAGCATGGGAGTCTTCACCTGCTGGTAGGCGGGCAGGTCGGCCAGGCGCAGGGTGTTGGCAAAGAAGGAGCGGTAGACCTTCGGGGTCATTTTCCGGGCATCGTGAACCATGGCGTCAGCCTGGGCGGCGGTGTAATGCCAGTACCGCGCCTGAAGCCGCACCAGCCATTGCCACCGCAGCATTTTTGCGGCAAGCCCGGACAAGGCGACGTATGACCGGACGGATTTAGGCGTCGGATTCACCCACGCGCTCAAAAACACCGCAAAGCAGAACCGCTCTGGCCGCTGGCTGACGAGCATCACAGCCAGCTGTCCGCCCAGGGAATGGCCGATGACCCCGATGGGCTCCTCCCCCAGGCTTTCGATCAGCGTCCACAGCGCCCGGATGGTTTGGGCGGGATCGTAGGCGACCTCCGCCGCCTGTCCCGCGCCGGGCAGATGCGGCACGATCAGGCGATAGCGGTCGGCCAGGCCGTATTGCTGGCAGAAGGTATCCAGCGCCCCCGCGCCGTGCAGTAGCAGAATGGTTGGCTGCCGCCGGTCTCCATATTCATCATAATGCAGCATAGGCCGCCTCCTTGCTGGTTCAGTGGGGTGGGTTGAGGGCTGCCAATACACCGCTGAAAAAGGCCAGACAGCCGCGATCCACAGCGAATTGGGCCAGGGTTTTCTCCGACAAATCATTGTAATACTGCCCGGTGGCGATGTCAACGGACAGGCTGTCCAGGGGGAAGCCGGGGGTCACATGGGGATGAGGGCGGCTGGCAAGGATAAAAGGCTCGGTGGACAGGGTGTCGTCCGCCGCGGTGAATATCCGTCCGCTGCCCATCACAAGGCAGATGGCGTTGCGGTAGCGGCCGATGAGCCGTCCGCCGTGCCGTGCTGACAATCCGCCGTAATACGCGATCATCTCCGCGTCGGTCAGCTCACGGCCGCCCACCCGGCGCACATGGACGCCGGGCTGCTCGTCATCGGCCACGCCGTCGAAGTACAGCCCGGAATCGCAGGAGAACACAGGTTGTCCCCAGGCGGCATAGCAGGCCCGGGCCTTGAGGACGGCGTTGTCGAGGGGAGTGCGGCCGCTTTCATCCACCGGGGGAACGGTGAGGCCCACGTCCGCCGGGCCGTCGATGATTAGTCCCAGCGACTGTGTTAAGCGGCGCATGGCATCCAGCTTGGCGGGGTTGGTGGTACCGTAGAGCAGCCTCATGGCGCGAAAGCCTCCTTCCATGCCGCCGGAAGACGCAGATCCTCCCGGCGAACCTTGTCCCAGCTGAAAACCGCCGTCAGCTCGGGCAGGGCGGCGGGGCGGCATGTTTCGATGAGTCCGGCGCTGTAGGCCAGCGCGCCGAGGATATCCGCCGGGGCAAAGCGCTTGGCCAGAGCGGTCATGTCCAGATCCCGGTCGCGCTTGGCCAAGCGGCGACCGTCGCTGTCCGTCAGCAGCGGAATGTGCCAATAGCGCGGCGTAGGGAAGCCCAGCAGGCGCTGCAGATAAAGCTGCCTGGGGGTGGCGGAGAGAATGTCCCGCCCCCGCACCACCTCCGTTACGCCGCTGAGGGCGTCATCCACCACCACGGCCAGCTGATAGCCCCACAGTCCGTCCGAGCGCCGGAGGACGAAGTCGCCGCAGTCCCGGCGCAGGTTCTCCCGCTGGGAGCCGAAGAGGCCGTCGGTGAAGGCAAGCTCATCATCGGGCGTCCGCAGGCGGATGGCGGGAGCGCGGCGGAGGGCCAACGCGGCAGCTTCTTCCGCCGTCAGGCAGGCGCATACGCCGGGATAGATCCGCTGGGTATCGCCTAAGTTGGGGGCGGCGCTGGCGGCCAGCTGGGCCCGGGTGCAGAAGCAGGGATAGGTCAGCCGCCGGGCCGTCAGCCGATCGAGATGACGCTGGTAAACCTCCCCCCGCCGGGACTGCCACAGGGGCTCCTCATCCCAGTCAAAGCCCAGCCAGCGCAGATCGTTGATCATCTGCCGGGCCAGGGCCGGCGGACAGCGGGGGATGTCGATGTCCTCAATGCGCAGGAGGAAGCGGCCCCCCTGGCTGCGAGCAGAAAGGTATGCCAGCAGGCAGCACAGCACATTGCCCAGGTGCAGTCTGCCGCTGGGCGTGGGAGCAAAGCGGCCGGTGACGGGCTGCATGGGAGCGCCTCCCTTCATGTCGTGTTACAATGAAGCCGTTACAATTGTATCACGCCCCGCCTTCGGGGACAAGACTGTCACGGGAAAAGTTCTCATCCCGGCAGGAAAGGGGCATAACTGTGCAGAATATACAAAATGAAAGCGCTATCATGCAGCGCATACGAACATTGTGATTTGGTGGCATGTAAAGGAGATGGAGGCAATGGGCTTCAATGTCATGGTGGGCCAGAGCGGCGGCCCTACATCGGTCATCAACGCCAGCCTGGCAGGGATTTTTCAAAATGCCATCCGTCGCGGCGCGGATCATGTCTACGGGATGCGCAACGGCATCCAGGGTTTTCTGGAGGAACGGCTGGTGGACATGAGCGAGGTGATCCGCTCCAACCTGGATTTTGAGATTCTCAAGCGCACCCCCAGCTCCTTCCTGGGCTCCTGCCGCTATCGTCTGCCTCAGCCCCAGGAGGACGAGGCGCCATTCCGCAGGATTTTTGACCTGCTGAAGAAGTACGACATCCAGGCCTTCTTCTACATTGGCGGCAACGACAGCATGGACACCATCGACAAGCTGAGCCGCTACGGCGCGTGGATCGGCAGCCCCATCCGCTTCATCGGCGTGCCCAAAACCATCGACAACGATCTGGAGCTGACCGATCATACCCCCGGCTACGGCTCGGCGGCAAAATACATCGGCGTTGTGCTGAAGGAAATCATTCTGGACGCCCGGGTCTACGGTACACCCTATGTGACCCTGGTGGAGATCATGGGCCGCAACGCGGGCTGGCTGACGGCGGCCGCGGCGCTCTCCGTGGGAGACGACTGCGACGGCGTGGACATGATCTGCCTGCCGGAGATTCCCTTCCATGTGGATCGCTTTATTGACAAGGTGGCGGCCCTGCAAAAGCGCAACCAATCCGTGGTAGTGGCCGTCAGCGAGGGCGTGAAGCTGGAGGATGGCCGCTATGTTTGCGAATTGAGCGACGACGTGCGCTCCAAGGACGCTTTCGGCCATACCAGCCTGACGGGCACGGCCCGCTACCTGAGCAACTGCATCGCATCCATCCTGAAGGCCAAGACCCGCGCCATCGAATTGAGCACACTGCAGCGCTGCGCCGGCCATGTGACCAGCCGCACGGACATCACCGAGGCCTACCAGGTGGGCGGCGCGGCGGTGAAGGCGGCCATGGAAGGGTTCACGGGCAAAATGGTCGCCATACAACGTATCAGCGACGATCCCTACCAGGTAACTACCATGCTGGTGGACACCGCCGATGTGGCGAACAAGGAAAAGAAGGTGCCCCTTGACTGGATCGACGAGAACCGCACGGGGATGCTGCAGCCCTACCTGCGCTACGCCCGTCCGCTGATCCAGGCAGAGCTGCCGCCCATTTATATTGACGGCTTGGTGCAGCATATCCACCTGTAACGACAAAAAGGAGGCAGCATCCGCTGCCTCCTTTTTCAAACCAACTTCAAGGGATCGCGCCAGCGATAACGGGAGTCTGAGGGCCGATGGCCCTCAGGGTGGGCTTGGGGGCAAGGCCCCCCAACGTCCCCATGGCACAGCGATCCTGACAACTCAATAGACGGGCCCATTATATGACCTCTTGTCAGTTTCACCCTGGTTCTCCAGGTAAAACTGCCTCTTCGCCTGAAGAAAATCCTCCAGCCGCAGCAGCACCGCGTAAAGCAGGGCGCGGCTCTCGAACTCCGCCCGGGTGGCCGGGAGGGGCGACCGCTTCATATCCCGAAGGATACCGGCATGGACGGCCAGCAAACCGGAAACATCGTTGTTCCTGTCATATTCACCGGCGATCTGCCGCAGAAAAGCCCCGACCTGCCGCTGCTGCTCAGGCGTATCTTCCATTTTTTCCACGGCTGTCAAGGCCTGGGCCAGCATCCGGCATTGCCGGCGCCGCATGGCCGCGTAGCGGATGTCGTACAACGATGGATGAAGCAGCTGGTTATCCATGTTGCGCCGGGCGAGGACTTCCGCCTGGTCGATGGCTTCCCGAAGGCGGCCGAGCTCCTCCCGGGCCAGGGACAGCGCAGACGCGTCCTCTGCCTCCAGAGTGTCGGCCAGGAGTGAAAGCTGGCGCCGCATACCTTCGTCCACCCGGTTCAGCCGCTGGCGAATGCCGCTATGGTCGGCGCGAAGGTGCAGATTCACCAATATGCCAAAGCCCGTGCCGATGGCCATCAGCAGGGTTTCGTTCAGGACGAGGCCGGGAGACATGCTGCCCGCGATCATGTAATGGGACGTCAGCACCGATACCATGGCGATGGCGTAGGTCCAGCCCAGACCGCAGCATAGGGCCGCAAATAGAAACAGATAAACCGTAAAGGCCAAAACGGTATAGCCCATCAGGCTGTAACAGCCAAAGGCGATCAGCAGGGAGGTCATGTAAGCCAACAGACGGTTGCGGGCAGTGAGCAGGGTTTCCCGCTTGGTGCCCAGGATGCTCAGCACGGTAATGATACCCGCCGTCGGGCTGGACTGAAGGCCCAGGGCTTGGCTGAGGAAAATCGCGGCTGCCGCGCCCAAGGCCATTTTGACGCCTTGCAGCCAGTGCTCCCGGCGGATGCTCATACGCGCTCGCCTCCCTCCAGCACCACGGTGGCGGTGGGATAGGCGAAGGCGCAGCCGCACTGCGCCGCCAGGGGGATGATCCGCACATTCAGCCGATGCTTCAGCGCCCGGTAATCCGCAAGAGACAGCGCCGTGGCATACAGGCGCACGCTAATATCCAGGCTGGACGCGCCGAAGCCCTCCAGAATCACCTGCACCGTATCGGCGTCCACCTCCGCGTCGGCGCGCAGGAGGTCTTCCAGCGCCGCGACAAAGGTTTCGACCGCGCGCGGATCAGTTTGATAGGTCAGGCTGAGGGTAAATTGCCACAGGCGGCTGACACGGCTGGTGCTGTTGCGAATGTATTCTCCGCAGACCTTGGCGTTTTCAACCGTAACAAGCACGTTGTCCGGCGTTCGCAGGCGGGTGGAGCGGAAGGAAATGTCCTCCACGACCCCTTCCACATCCCCCAGGGCAACATAATCACCGATACCGAAGGGGTGTTCCAGCACCAGCGTCGCCCCGGCGATCAGGTTGGACAGCGTTGATTGCGCCGCCAGGGAAACGGCCAGGCCGGCGATGCCCGCCCCGGCGATCAGACTGGCAACCGGCAAACCGAACAGATCCATGACAACCAGTCCCGCGAAAAGCAGCACCAGCACCCGGTAAATGTTCTCCAGAAAGCGGCTGATGGTTCGGTCGCTTTCCAAATCCAGCTGATTTTGTGCGCTGCGAAGCAGCAGGCGGCAAAGAGGCGAGGCCCGCCAGAAGCCCCAGGCCGTCAGCAGCACCGCCGCCGCCCGGAGAATGGGCAGGAACAGACCCAGCAGCCGCGCGCGCGTCACGGGGTCCGGCAGCGGGAAAAGCAGACTCGCGCCAAAGATGAGAGCCAGGCGGAGCATCAGCCCCAAAGGCACTTTGAACCCGTGCCCCAGGATGTGCAGCCATTCAGGCGTAAAAGGCCGTACCCGGTCACCCAGGAATGCAATCAGCCTGCGAATGGGCCGTCCCCCAGCCAAGGACAGCAGCAGCAATATCAAACTGAAGGCCAGGGCCAGCAGCTCCTGCCGGGACAGGCTGATTAGCAAATCCAGCATGGCGAACACCTCCATAGACAATGATGACCCGTCTGCGGGACGGATAGACGCTCCGTTTCATTCAAAGGGCAAAAAAGGCGCGCCGCGTTCACCGTCGGCAAACCGCCGCCTGGCATTGCCGGGCAACACAAGCCTCAGACGGGGCGAAATATCCAAACGGCATGTGATTTTTCGACAGCCTGCGCGTATGTTCCGGCCTTAACAGCAGCCGCGCCTTCTCACCTCTTCCAGCAAAAAAGGCTGAATGTGGGGATAGGTCCACTTTCGAGGAAACCGATCCGTCAGCTCGATTTTTTCGATCTCATGATGCAGCGCCGTCTCGAAACGCTTGATGTCGGCAAAAAACAGCATTCCATAGGTTTCGTGGGCATCCGATGCCATAACCGAGTAAACGCACACCGGCTTCAGGGCATATTCCACCGCGCCGGTTTCCTCATACAGCTCCCGCCTCGCCGTATCCGCGATGTTTTCTCCCGGTTCCCGATGACCTCCGGGTATTTCCCATGTATCTCTGTCCTTGTGCTTACAGAATACATATTGACCTTGGGCCAGCGATACAATAACGGCAAATTGAAGCCATTCATCCGCCGCCGTTTCGTAAAACCTGATTTCCGTCATGGGTGGCTATTCCCTCCTTGCTTTTCAATTGGCCGCGCTCACGTCAGCGCCACGCGTGGACGCAAAAATGGCAGAACCGCTCTTTGACGCCATCAAGCGTGATAGATACCCGCCCTTCCGGGTATCATAGGGGAAGACCCCGCTACCCATGGGGCATAAGGAGGGAAGCATTGATGGAAAAAATCAAGGTGGTACAGTACGGTTGCGGCAAGATGAGCAAATACATCCTGCGCTACCTCTACGAGAAAGGCGCGCAGATTGTCGGCGCCATCGACGTTAACCCCGACATTGTGGGCATGGATCTGGGGGACTTCCTGGGCCTGGACTGCAAGACGGGCGTCGTCATCAGCAGCGACGCGGACGAGGTGCTGGATCATACCGACCCGGACATCGCGGTGGTAACGCTGTTCAGCCTGGTAAGCGAGTGCTACGACGCCTTCGCCAAGTGCCTGGGGCGGGGCATCAGCGTCATCACCACCTGCGAGGAGGCCACCTATTGCTGGACCACCCAGCCTGAACTGGCCAACCGCCTGGACGTGCTGGCCAAGGAAAACGCCTGCACCTTTGTGGGCAGCGGCATGGAGGATGTGTTCTGGGTGAACATGGTGGGCATGGTGGCCGGGGGCTGCCACGACATCCGGCGCATTGAGGGCGCGGTATCCTACAACGTGGAGGACTACGGCCTGGCGCTGGCCAGGGCTCACGGCGTCGGGCTGACGGCGGAGGAATTCGAGGCACAGATCGCCCATCCCGAGACCCTGGAGCCCGCCTATGTATGGAACTCCAACGAAGCGCTGGCGGCCAAGATGGGCTGGAGCATCAAAAGCCAGACCCAGCGGTGCGTCCCCTACTTCCATGACGGCGACGTGTACTCCGAAACCATGGGCGAAACCATCCCTCAGGGCCGCTGCGTCGGCATGGCGGCGGTGGTGACCACGGAGACCTTCCAGGGCCCGGTGATCGAGACCCAGTGCATCGGCAAGGTTTACGGCCCGGATGATGGCGACATGTGCGACTGGAAAATCGTCGGTGAGCCGAATGTGGAATACCATGTGGTGAAGCCTGCCACGGTGGAGCATACCTGCGCCACCATCGTCAACCGCATCCCCTCGGTGCTCAGGGCCCCCGCCGGCCTGGTGACCCTTAATGACCTGGATGAAATTGAGTACATGACCTACCCCATGGAACGGTATGTGTGAGGGTGTCAAGAAAGTGGCTGCGGCCACTTTTTTGAGGGGCTTCGCCCCGTTTCCTTGCACGCCCTCACTGGTCGGGGCATAAAGGCCCCTCCCGGTCGTTCGGTCGTGTAAGGAAGCGATTTCTGATGAAATCGCATACCCGCCCGACCAGCAAAGCCGGTCGATACGATTAACTGTCCGAGGGCCTGCGGGCCCTCCGACACCTCCCAAGTTTTTTGCAGGTCGAGTCGGAGGGCCTTGGGCACTCCGACTTTTTGCATGTCAGTCATTCTGCCGCAGATGCCCCTTGAGCACCAGCCGCTTGGTGAAATAATTCCAAACCATCACCAGGAAGGTGGCGGCGATCTTGTTGAGCATATAGACCTTCACCGACAGCCCGAAAAGGACAAAAACCACCGCGTCCTCCCCAAAGAGCGCCGTGAGCGCCCACATCAGCAGTGTATTGAGGGCCAGGCCCATGCCGCTGGTGAGGGCAAACCCCAGCTTGGCGGCATGGCCGCTGTTCTTCGCGCCGTCAAAGACCCAGCCCATGCACAGCAGGTAATTCGCCGCCACGCTGACCAGAAAGGCCAGCGGCGTAGCCAGCACCACGTCCAGCCCCAGAGCTTCCTTCAGCAGCACCAGCACAGCGTATTCGATCACGAAGCAGACGCCGCCCGTGACCGCGAATTTGACGATCTCCGCCGCCCGCGCATGGGCAGCCATCCATTGGTTCAGCTTTTGTCGCATATGGATTTCCTTTCTGTCATCGCCCGGTGGAGCCAAAGCCCCCGCGGCGTTTATCCGGGGCGTCCTGCTCCTCCGCCAGTCCGTAGGGAAGAAAGACCCCCTGGCAGAAGCGTTCGCCCCGGCTGATGGTCATCGGATGATCCCCGCCGTTGACCACCCGCACCAGGATGTGCCCCTCATTGTCGGCGTGATAATAATCACTGTCGATGACGCCCGTGGTGTTGGCCAGCCGCAGCTGATGGCGGAAGCCCATGGAGCTTCGGGGAAAGAGCAGCAGCACCCAGCCCGGCTCCATCCGCGCACAGATGCCCGTGGGAATGGTCGCGGCCTCCCCCGAGGCCAAGACGATGTCCACCGGGCTGACGAAATCGTATCCGGCGCTGCCTTCCGTGGCCCGGCAAGGCAGGGGAAGCGCGGCATGATTCAGGCCGGGGCGGCCTTCCAGAGCCTCCTGGTAGCGGGATAAAGAGACACGCTCAAAGCGGGCAATGGTCATGGCTTGTCCTCCTTGAGGGCGGTATAGGCGTCGGACAGGCGGGCCAACTCCGCCAGGGTCAGCTTTTCTCCCCGCAGCTTCTCGTCCAGCCCGGCGGCGTCCATCAGTGCGGCAGCCTCCTGTCTCTCCAGACGGAAGGTGGCGCAGAGGTTGTTGACCATGGTCTTCCGGCGAAGTGCGAAGGCGGCGGCGGCCACCCGGAAAAAGTCCGCCTCACTGCGCACTTCCACCGCCGGACGCTCCCTCATGGGCAGCACCACAAAGGCGCTGTCCACCTTAGGGGGCGGCGTGAAGCACCCAGCGGGTACTTCCATGGCCAGATAAGGCTCGCAAAAATACTGGCAGCGGATAGCCAGCGGGCCCCAGGCGTCCGTGCCGGGACGGGCGAGCATCTTGTCCGCCACCTCCCGCTGCACCATCAGCGCCAGCCGCCGCAGCGGCAGTCCGCAGGTCAGCAGCAGGGTGATGAGAGGCGTTGTAATGTAGTAAGGGATGTTCGCCACCACGGACAGCGGCCTGCGCAGCGGGGCGGTAATCTCCGCGAGATTCAGCGCCATGATGTCCCCCTGAAGCAGGGTAAAGTTGTCATAGCCTTCCATATAGGCGTTGAGCAGCGGAATCAGCCGCTCGTCCAATTCCACCGACAGCACATGATGGGCCTGCCGGCATAGGTATTTCGTCATGCTGCCCGCCCCTGGCCCGACCTCCAGCACGTCGTCCTCCGGCGTCACCTGGGACATATCCACCAGAGCCTTCAGCAGCTCCTCATCATAGATGAAATTCTGGCCCAGCCCCTGCTTGTAGCGCAGCTGGCTGTCCCGAATGCGTTCCTTGGTCTTGCTCATGGTTTTCCTTTCTTGCTCACAGCGTCAGCGCCATGACGATTTCGTCGTCATCATCGTCCCCGGTGGGTTGGAAGCCCAGGCTTTCATAGAGCCGCCGGGCAAGCTCGTCGCCCGCCACATAGCACAGCTCGCACCGACTGTACCGGCCGTCCTTCCGCATGGCTTCCAGCACGAGCATACTGGCCTCCCGTGCATAGCCCCGCCCCTGATAGCGCTGGTCGATATACAGCTGGCTGAGGATATAGCACCGGCCCTCGGGCCAGTCATGCCACAGCACCATGCCCACGGGGACGCCGTCCGCCACAATCTGCCGGGCCTCGCTGCGCCGCTCCCGGTAGGCATATGCCCGGGCCAGCAGTCCGGCGCCCTGGGCCACATAATGCCGCTGATCTTCCCGGACGCGCAGGGGTTCCCACCAGTTGTCGGGGGTAATGGGTTCCAAGCGCAGCATCGGCGCGGCCTCCTTTCTCATATCCCCTGCAGTATAGCACATCTGCCGTGGAAAAGAAAGCCGCGGCTGGCGTGCAGCCTGCCGAAAAAGCCTTGTGAGGTGTCGGAGGGCTTGCAGGCCCTCTGACTTTCATTCGGATCGACCGGCTTTGCCGGTCGGGCAGGTATGCGATTTCGTCAGAAACGCTTCCTTACACGGCCTCACGGCCGGGAGTTTGCGCAGCAAGCAACCAGTGAGGTCGTGCAAACTCGGTAAAGTGGCGTATACCACTTTGCCAACGCGCACAGCGCGGTGGATTCTCCCTTGACAAATCGGGCTTTTCCTCCTATGATACAGGGGTAACCAATGAATGGGAGGATGAAACCGATGGCGGAACTGACGATGGACAAGCTGGTGGCGCTGTGCAAGAACCGCGGCTTTATTTTTTCGGGCTCCGAAATCTACGGCGGCCTGGCTAACACCTGGGATTACGGCCCCCTGGGCGTGGAATTCAAGAACAATGTAAAGAAAGCCTGGTGGCAGAAGTTTGTCCAGGAAAGCAAGTACAATACGGGCCTGGACTGTGCCATCCTGATGAACCGCGAGGTGTGGGTGGCATCCGGCCATGTGGGCGGCTTCAACGACCCGCTGATGGACTGCAAGGACTGCAAGGCCCGCTTCCGCGCCGACAAGCTGATCGAGGACTTCACAGGCGGGGAGGAAACCGGCGACGGCTGGACCAACGCGGAGCTTGAAACCTACATCGCCGAGCATGACATCAAGTGCCCCGTGTGCGGCAAGAAGGACTTCACCGGCATCCGCCAGTTCAACCTGATGTTCAAGACCCATTCCGGCGTGAACGAGTCCACCGCCAGCGAGATCTACCTGCGCCCGGAGACGGCACAGGGTATATTCGTCAATTTCCAGAACGTCATGCGCACTACCCGGAAGAAACTCCCCGCCGGCATCGCGCAGATCGGCAAGTCCTTCCGCAACGAGATCACCCCCGGCAACTTCATTTTCCGGGTGCGCGAGTTTGAGCAGATGGAGCTGGAATTCTTCTGCAAGCCCGGCGAAGACCTGGAATGGTTCAATTACTGGCGCAGTTTCTGCCGCGACTGGCTGCTGAAGTTGGGCATCAAGGAGGAAAGCCTGCGTCTGCGGGATCATGAGCCGGAGAAGCTGGCGTTTTACTCGAAGGCCACCACGGACTTCGAGTTCCTGTTCCCCTTTGGCTGGGGCGAACTGTGGGGCATTGCCGACCGCACGGATTACGACCTGACCCAGCATCAGGAGCACTCCGGCAAGTCCATGGAATACCTGGATCCCGTGACCAACGAGCGCTTCATCCCCTACTGCATTGAGCCCTCCCTGGGCGTGGATCGCGCGGTGCTGGCCTTCCTGTGCAATGCTTATGAGGAGCAGGAGCTGGAAGGCGGCGACGTGCGCAACGTGCTGCACCTGCATCCGGCCCTGGCGCCCTTCAAGTGCGCGGTGCTGCCGCTTCAGAAGAACAAGCTGGGCGGCCTGGCCAGCGAGATCCATGCCGAGCTGGCGAAGTATTTCGCCGCGGATTATGATGAGACCGGCTCCATCGGCAAGCGCTACCGCCGCCAGGACGAGATCGGTACGCCCTATGCCATCTGCGTGGACTTTGACACCGAGGCCACCGGCACCGTCACCGTCCGCGACCGCGACACCATGCAGCAGGAGCGCGTGGCGATTGCCGACCTGCGCAAATACATTGAGGAGCGGATGGCATTCTGACCCCTGACGGGGGTCGTTCAAGTGGCAAAGCCACTTGAACGAGTTTTGCACGACCTCACTGGTCGAACGGCAAAGCCGTTCTCCCGGTCGTTCAGTCGTGTAAGGAAGCGATTTCTGGCGAAATCGGAGACCCGCCCCGCCGGGAGACCCGGCGGATACGAATGGAAGTCAGAGGGTCTGCGGTCCCTCCGACACCTCCCGAAGAATTTCCGGCGGCATGATTCAAGACGGATCGTGCCGCCTGTTTTTGTTGCCTGACGGGCCCTGTCATGGTATACTGAATATCATCAAACGCAAGGGGGCTGAGCGAATGAACATGGTCGAGATCATTGCCCGGAAGAAGCTGGAGCAGGTGCTGACGGCGGAGGAGATCCGCTACTTCGTCAGGGGCGCGGCGGAGCGCTCTGTGCCGGATTATCAGTTAGCGGCCATGCTCATGGCCATCCGCCTGAAGGGCATGGACGCCCGGGAGACCACCGACCTCACCCTGGCCATGCGGGATTCCGGCGACGTGGCCGACCTCTCAGCCATTCCGGGCGTGAAGGTGGATAAGCACTCCACCGGCGGCGTGGGCGACACGGCCACCCTGGTGCTGGCGCCCCTGGTGGCAGCCTGCGGCGCGCCGGTAGCAAAAATGAGCGGCCGGGGACTGGGCCATACCGGCGGCACGCTGGATAAGTTAGAGGCCATTCCGGGGCTGTCGGTGGAGCTGGCGGAGGATGCCTTCATCCGACAGGTCCGGGAGATCGGGCTGGCGGTCATCGGTCAGACGGGCGCCCTGGCCCCGGCGGACAAGACGCTCTACGCCCTGCGGGATGTGACCTCCACCGTGGACAGCCTGCCGCTGATCGCCTCCTCTATCATGAGCAAGAAGCTGGCCTCCGGCGCGGACGCCATCGTGCTGGATGTCAAGGTAGGCTCCGGCGCGCTGATGCGAACCCTGAAGGACGCCATTGATCTGGCCCGGGCCATGGTGGACATCGGTACGCTGGCGGGCAAGCCCGTGGCCGCCCTGGTGACGGGGATGGAGCAGCCCTTGGGCACCCATGTGGGCAACGCCCTGGAGATCAAGGACGCCATTGACGTGCTTGCGGGGCGCACCGGCGGCGCGCTGCTGGAGGTCTCGCTGCTGCTGGGCAGCCACATGCTGGTGCTGGCAGGGCGCGCCTCCATCCCGGACGAGGGGCGAGCCATGCTGAAGGCGGCTATGGCATCCGGTGAAGGCCTGCGGAAGCTCCGGCAGATGATCGAGGCTCAGGGCGGCGACCCCGCCGTATGTGACGACGTGTCCAGGCTGCCTCAGGCGAGGGTGATACGCCGGGTGACGGCTGGCCGGAAGGGATTCGTGGCAGCCATGGACACCACCGCGCTGGGTATGGCGGCTCAGGCCATGGGCGCTGGGCGGCTGCGCAAGGAGGACGTCATCGACCCCGCGGTAGGCTTCGTGCTTCCGGTGCGCATTGGCGACCAGGTGAAGCCAGAGGACACGCTGTGTGTACTCCATGCTCGCAGTGAGGCCGACGCATATCGGGCGGAAGCAGCCATTCGAGAGGCGATCACCTTTGCGGACAAACCGGTAGCGCCGCCGCCTATGTGGTATGCCATGGTCACGGCGGACGGTGTGCGCCGCCCTGAGGAGGTGTTTCCATGACGCCAAGGCGTATAGTCGCGATAGCGGGGCTGGCGCTGGCCACGGCAGGAGTGCTTTGCGTGGCCCTGTGCATGTTCCAGCCCGTCGGCAATCAAACGCTGATGAATCTGGGTCTCAACATAGCAGGCAAAGTTCTCTCGCCCCAGGATTTGCGGAACACCTCTTATACCGCCCGTGGCTGTCTGACGCAAAGCTCTATTTTTCCGAGCCCAACTACACGGCCTACCGTATCGCCAAGGACTATGTGAACGGTTCCCCCATCCGGCAGGAGTATCTGGAGACAGCCATTGAGTGGATCGCCGCCAGGGACGGCCTAGGGGCTATTGAGGAATACATGGCCCTCCCCCAGCAGGAAGAGAACGCTAATCAGATTTGGCTTTACTTCCGCCGAGCCATTGAATAGGTGATGGCGGTCTTCCCGGAAAAGCCGAAAGAGATGAAAGGCATCGAGTGGGGCTTGCTCTACAACCGTTTCAAGGGTGCGGAGCTTGACCCGGCCTCTCTGGAACGGCAGATTAAGGCGCTGCTGATTGACGATGAAGTAATAAGCAAGAAGGGCGTCTATACCTATGTTCTCACAGGGGAAGAAAAGTATCTGAGCCTCCGGGCCTTCACCACCGCCCAGAAGCGGGAGGCGTATGACCGCCAGGGCGGTATCTGCTCTGACTGTCAGGCGGCGGGGAAGGCCAAGGTACACTACGACTTTGATGAGATGGACGCCGACCACATCACGCCCTGGAGTAGGGGCGGCAGGACTGTTCCTGAGAATTGCAAGATGCGGTGCAGGGAGTGCAATCGGAGGAAGAGTGATATATAAATTATACAAGGTGGACCTTATATAGTATTGGTCCACCTTGTATAGCTTTCAAACCATTAGAACTCAAATTCATAATTCATTAGGTGGCAATCTGGCCCAAACAAAAATGAGATATAATTAGATTGAGATAGTGCCTGGTTCGTTTTAATCATTTCTGTATGGATTTTGTTATCATTCTGAGCTTCAAATACTAAAACAGGTACACTAATGATGAAATCATCATTCTCAGATTTGCAAAGGATATAATTTACGACAAAGTCAAAATAGTTATGCAAATGATTAATTATGACGCCACTGTATGACATTTCTTGCCCTATATGCGTAGCAATATTTCGCGTTCGGTATAACCGCTTTACTTGCCATTCTATGCGCTCTCTGTGTTTATCTAACATTGCTTTAATATTATTTCCTGTAGATAAAGATTTTCTAAGTTCAAAAAGCCTTGATCTCATTAAGGGATTAAATGACAAGAGCGAATATATTTTTTTCATTTCTTCAGATGACTCTGTGTGCGATGAGAAATACACAACAAACTCTTTAAAGGTTTTTATACCAATACACTGCAATTCCGAAGTATCTATGGCATCTTGCAACTGGGCATATAAAGAACGCAGGCGTTTTAGAATATAAGTCTTTTGAATTGTTGCAACTATACCATGAAGTACATTTTCATGTGAATTTATAGAAACCGGATTTGAAAATATCGTTTCCATAGCTGTCCACAGGCTTTTGATTATTGTACTCAAATTCCTAGAGTCAAAAGCATCTGCATGCATTTGAATAGCATTAGCAACAGAGTTAAATGTGGAGTATGACATGGCCTTTGCATTCAGAATGTTTTTTATCCGAGAATCTATCGTTGCCTGATTGACATATGGCCGTTTAAGCAATTTACTGTGTGTCTTAACTTCTTTATAATGACCATCTGCGGATTTTACAAGAGATTTATATATTTGTTTTGTGGGTCGATAATGTTTGAAATACAGATTAAAAGATTGAAGGAATCTAATATAATCTTCAAACTCCTCCATTGCACTAATAGGATCCACGTGTTCAACACGATATCGAATTATAGATATCTTTTGATGGGTATTGCTGCTATGAAGTCTATTGTCGTAATCTTTTAGAAGCGTTTGAGCAGAGATGTCTTTCTCAAGATCTCTCCGCTCTTTTTGAACATCTATTTTGGATATATTCTTACTCAATGTTAGATTACTACTTATGCTGTCCAAATAATCTACTGTAGCAATATCCATAAGAATTAAAAACTCCATAGAAGTTTTTGCTTTTGTGAATTGCTTAAGAAATTCAACAATCTGACAGGCATTTTTTATTCTAATATTGAAATTATCGAAATATTTTTTGATGGATTGATATAAGAATTCTCTTGAGTATCCATTTGATAATAAACTAATGTAGTAGTTCTTTGCACAATAAATTAAATCCTTTTTATTCTTAGTATCACTAACAAGACGTATTATTTCCGAAGCGTAAAGTTCAAGATATGTTTGGGGACTACAGCATTGCAACAGCAGCCCCACCCAGCGTTCTAAGACAACTGATTTGCTTTTTGCATCTATAAAGCCAGTTTTTATACTATCCAAGCGATTATCTAATCTTTTTTTCAATAATGCATCTTGTTCGATAGAGGCTAAAAGTTCGTCAATAATAACAGGGATATAAGTTGAATAATACTTGTCAAGTAAACTTTGTTCATTTAACCTGTTATATATCTCACCAATCTCACCTACTAGGGTCATGGAATTATGTAATGGCAATGAAAAAGTATCAGGTGTAGTCTCACTTAACAGTTCATCTGAAATTTGATAGAACAAAAACAGCATTTCCAAAATTTCGTTGTATTCCCATGTGTCTGGTATTGAATTAATCACAGTAGGCTCCTCCTTTAACATGGTAAGTCTATCGTCAGTGCATCAGAACATCTATAATCGCTCTTTTATTGTCAAATGAAAATTTTAATGTGTACAGCGGGCATCAGATAAAAAATGTTATAGTTAAAAACTATAGTAAATAGAAAGAAAAAAGCTGTCGACAACAATATATAAAGCAACAATACCGACAGTCTTTATCGGTCCTATCGCGAATAATCCGTCACATTCTTCAAATATTCCTCCGGGTCACCATTGAGAATCAAATCAGCGTACCCCACCGGGACATTGTAGACCAGGTAATCCAGCTCCGACCGCTGGTACATACTCTAGGCAACCTTATCCTCGACAGCGGTGCAGTCAACGAAAATCATCGTACCATCAGCTAACTTCAACTCTATGCAGGTGGTATCCATATTGAACTCGCAGGACAGTAGTATCCTCATTGGTGGCCGCCTCCTTCCAGTATCCGAAAATGCTCCAGCGCCGCCCTGATTGCCTTTTCTTTCTCTGGCGGACACTGCGGCACCTTTTGGCCCTCAGATTTGGGTAGATTATAATTCTCCCCCACCTCCAGTCTACACTTCCGCTTGACCTGGGAGATATAGAGGTTGGACACTTTCAGCCCAAACTTCTCCAGCACATACGATTTGATCTCCTCATAGGTAGCGCCCTTCTTAAACTCCGACATATCCATATCTTCCAAAGAGAACTCCACGCTGACCTTCTGCGAGTCGATTTCTCCCTTGGAAAGCAACACTACCGTCTCCACATGCTCCGTCCCCGGGAACATATCCACCGGCACGGCTTTGATGGTCTGATAGCCGCCCTTTACCAGGAAGGCGGCGTCCCGGGCCAGGGTCTCGGGGTTGCAAGAGACGTAGACGATGCGGGGCGGCGCCAGGGTCAGCAGGGAGCGCAGGAAGGGCTCGTCGGAGCCCGATCGGGGCGGATCCATCATGACCACGTCCGGCACGAAGCCCTCCTTCGCCATCCGCACCATGAAGCGGCCCGCGTCGTCACAGTAGAAGGCAGCGTTGCGCACCTGGTTGCGGCGGGCGTTTTCTCGGGCATCCTTGACGGCGTTGGCGTTCAGCTCCACGCCGATCAGCCGTGCGATATGATCCGAGGCGCAAAGGCCGATGGTGCCGGTGCCGCAGTAGGCGTCCAGCAGGGTCTCGCGGCCGGTGAGGCCCGCCAGGTCAATGGCCGTGCGGTAGAGCGTCTCGGTCTGGCGGGCGTTGACCTGATAGAACGATTGGGGCGATATACGGAAGGTCTTCCCGCACAGCTCGTCCTCCATAAAGCCCTCGCCGTAGAGAATGATTTCTTTTTTCCCCAGCACCATGCTGGTTTCCCGCTGGTTGAGGTTGAGCACGATGGTGGTGATTTCCGGGTGCTTTTCCAGCAGCGCGGCCACAAAGGCCTTCCGGCCGGGGAATTCCAGGCTGGCCGCCACCAGCACCACCATGATCTGGCCGGTATGGTGGCCGGTGCGGATGACCACATGCCTCAGAAAGCCCCGATGCGTGTATTCATTGTAGACCCGGAGTCGGAAGGGCTTGAGCAGGCTGACAATGGTCTGGATGATTCGGTCTGCCCGGGTGTCCTCAATCAGGCAGCGCTTCACCGGAACGACTCGATGCGTACCGGCCGCGTAAACGCCGCTGACGGCGTCGCCCCGCCTATCCGTCGCCAGCACCGCGTGAACCTTGTTGCGGTAATGGAAGGGATGTTCCACGCCAATGATAGGCTCCACCGGGCATAGGGAACCCAACAGCTCCTGTACCCGGCGCTGCTTCCATTGAAGCTGCTCCCGGTAACTCAGACGGGTCAGCTGACAGCCACCACAGCGCGCGGCCACGGGACAGTTGAAGCGAATATCCCGGGAGGGCGGAGAAACGGTATATTCAGGCATGGTCATGCTCCTTTTGTGATGGTAAGCGTCATATCATTATATCGCGCCGCTGTTACAGTGTCAATACAACGCCCTTGCGTCCTTTGGAAAACATGCTATAATAGGGCATGACCGATGGCCGGAAATCGCCGCCCGCTCATGACAGACCCGGGGCGATGCCCTTCCGGCGCGGCAGAGGAGGTTTACGGTGAGCAGACCGGAAGCGATCAATCAGTATGCCTACGCGCTGAAGCAGGGTCAGCGGTACTACCGCAGCTGCGTTATTCGCGGCAGCTATCCCTATCCCCAGGTGCTGGATGAGATTTTCAGCGAGGAAATGTGCGCCGGCCGGTCCTATGTCGGTCTGGTGGACATCCCCATGGATCAGATTGTGGGCACCACCACGGCAGGGCGAAAGTCGGCCTTCGCGGGGAATTTCATGCCCCTGCTGGAGATGGGGACAGAGTTTGCGGAAAAGTGGATCAACCTGTGCACCGCTCACCTGGATACCATCGGGATCAAGGATCCCATTATTTGCAGCGAGTACATGGGGCGGTTTTACGTTACCGAGGGCAACAAGCGGGTCAGTGTGCTGAAAAGCTATGGCGCGGAAACCATTCCCGGCATCGTCACCCGGCTGATCCCCGCCTACGCCAACAGCCAGGAAGTCCAGATTTATTATGAATTCATGGCCTTCTACCAGCTGAGCAGGCTGTATGATGTGAGCTTTACCCTCCGGGGCGGCTATGTCAGACTGCAGGCGGCATTGGGCTATTCGCCCGAGCATGCGTGGACGGAGGATGAGCGTAAAACGTTCCTGCAGGCCTATCGTCCCTTCCGGGATGCCTTTGATAAGGCCAATACCGAGGCCCTGCCTCTGGCAGCCGGCGACGCGCTGCTGGCCTGGCTGAAGGTCTACGCCATGGCTGATCTGGAACGGATGACGGCGGCGGAGGTAAGCAAGAGCCTGACGGCGATCTGGCCTGATCTGCGGGTGCTGGCCCGGGGAACACCCATCGCCGTCAGCACCGACCCCACAGATGAGAAGGAAAAGCCCGGCTTGCTGCAGGCTTTGGGCCTAAGCAAGCCCCAGCGGCTGAGCATCGCTTTCTTCCATACCTTTGATCCGCGGAAGAGCAGTTGGACGGCGGCCCACGACCTGGGGCGAAAGCATCTGGAAGCCGCAATGGGTGAGCGCGTCAGCGTCAGCAGCTGCGTCTGCTCACCGCAAAACGCCGTGGAAGCCATGGAGGAGGCTGTGAGCGGGGGCGCTCAGGTCATCTTTGCCACCACGCCGCCGCTGATGGACGCCTGCCGTCACATCGCGGCGCGCCATCCCGGCATCAAGGTGATGAACTGCGCCCTGTCCATGCCCTACACCGGGGTGCGCACCTATTACAGCCGCATGTACGAGGCCAAGTTTATCATCGGCGCCATCGCGGGAGCCATGGCCAAGGGAAACCGAATTGGCTTCGTGGCCAATTATCCCATCGCGGGCGTCAGCGCCAGCATCAACGCCTTCGCCCTGGGCGCGCGGATGGTGAACCCTGATGTGCGCATTGCCCTGCGGTGGTCGTGTCTGCCGGGGGATCATGTGGCGGAACTGCTGGCCGAGGGCGTCAACGTGATCTCCAACAGGGAGACCGCCGCCGGAGAGGGGCTGAATTTCGCCTGGGAATGGGGCGCGTACCGCATTGACAGCCAGGGCGAGCTACAGCCCCTGGCGTCCCCCCTGTGGAACTGGGGCAGCTTCTACGAAAAGGTGGTACGCAGCATTTTCAGCGGCGGCTGGGAAGCCCTGAGCGCCAAGGATGCCGATCAGGCGGTGAACTACTGGTGGGGCATGAACAGCGGCGTGATAGACGTCTACCTCAGCGACGCGCTGCCCGCGGGCGTGCGCCAGCTGGCGGATATTCTGAAAAGCGGCATTGTCAGCGGCACGTTCGCGCCCTTCCACTGCGCCATACGCGATCAGGCGGGCGTTGTGCGCAATGACGGCTCCGCCTGGCTCAGCCCGGAGGAAATCATGAACATGGATTGGCTTTGCGACCATGTGGACGGCGAAATCCCCGCCTTTGAACAGCTGTTGCCCGCCTCCCGTCAGCTGGTGCGGCTGCTGGGCCTTCACCGGGATCAGCTTCCGCCGGAAACGGAGGCCGCGCCATGAAGATTCTGCTGATTTCCGACGAGGAGTCGGACTATCTATGGGAATACTACCAGCCCGGTCGGCTGGACGGCATCGACATCATCATCTCCTGCGGGGATCTGGATCCGGCCTATCTTCGCTTTCTGGTGACCATGAGCCGGGCGCGGCTGCTGTATGTCCACGGCAACCATGACGGCAAGTACGAGCGCAATCCCCCGGAGGGCTGCGAGTGCATTGAGGATCGTGTGGTGAACATCGGCGGGCTGCGGATTATGGGGCTGGGGGGCTCGCTGCGGTATAGCCCCGGCCCGCACCAGTACACCGAAAGCCAGATGATGACCCGCATCATGAAATTGCGCTGGCAGCTGATGCTCCACAAGGGCGTGGATATCGTGGTCAGCCACGCCCCGGTGCGGAGCATAGGCGACGAGGAAAACGTCACCCATCGCGGCTTCGAGGCCTTTCAATATGTGCTGAAGCGCTACAAGCCACGCTACTGGGCCTTCGGCCATGTCCACCTGCGCTACGGCGGACAGAAGGATCGGGTATATCACAGCGGAGAAACCCTGCTCATCAACGCCTGCGGACGGTTCTTGCTGGATTTTGAGCCATGAAAACCCGGATACCAATGCAAGTCAAGGAAGGCGGGAGCGGATGAATCAGCTTATGTATCTGGTGATGCTTAAAAAATTAAAAACCTTTAACAGGCTGACGAAAAAGATCGTCGAGGAGCATGTGGAAAACATCAGGAGGCTGGATGACGAGGGAAAGCTTGAATTATGCGGTGTGTTCAAGGGCTACCCTGGCATGGCTGGCATGTACATTTTGAAAGTCGAAACCCGCGAGGAGGCGGAAGCGCTGTGTCAGCGGGAGCCCCTGGTGGCGGGCGGTTACGCCGCCTATCAGTTGGCAGGCTTGGAGCTGGCGCATCGAGGAAATAACTACCTGCTTTAATGCCGGAACGTGAATTCCCGGAGCGTCACGGCGGTGAGCAAGGTGATGATTATTCATAACGCCCGGATTGACAAAGCAATGTCAGTCCGGGCGTTTTCAATGGACATCAAAGCTGCGCAGCCGCAAAACCGTCATCGCGCAGCCGCTGAGCCAGCGCTTCCTGCCCGGGTTGGGCGACCAGCAGGCTGATCCGGTGCGCAGCCATGATGGATGGCAGGTCGCCTTCGCGGGCGGGCAGCACCAGATCCACAGCGCGCAGGGCCTCCAGGTCAGCGCGGCGCTGGCGGAAGGGGCGACGGTCCTCCTCCCTCAAGGCCACGGCCAGATAATCGCCCTGGGCCTTGGCCCGGCCCAGGAAGGCGATCGCCTCGCTGGTCAGGCTGTCGAAGCCGCCCCAGACCAGCACGCGCCTGCCTTCGCCCTGACCACGGCTGCGCAGCAGGGCGGACTCGAAGCGGACGGCCATCTCCGAAGGGGAGACCTCGCTGGTCTTGTCCCGGGTCATCAGCATCAGGGCCATATCCGCGGGAGAGATTGTCCCGCGTACCACGGCGTCTACCCCGGTCACAATGGGCATACTGACCTGATAGCGCCGCGCTAACTGCATGGCGGCGGGCAGCGCGTTGACGCCCTCCACCACCATGCCCACCTGGCGCACCGCCTCATCCGGCGAAACGCCCTGCCCGATCAGCTTGCCGCAGCGATTGTTGCGGCTGTGCTGAGAAGTGGCGGTAACGATCAGGTCGCCAATGCCCGCCAGACCATTGAAGGTCTGCTCGGCGCACCCCATGGCCAGGCCCAGGCGGGAAATCTCCGCCATGCCGCGGGTAATCAGCGCCGCGCGGGTGTTGTCGCCATAGCCCATGCCCGCCGCGATGCCCGACGCCAGGGCGATGATATTCTTCAGCGCGCCGCACAGCTCCACGCCCAGCATGTCGGTATTGGTGTAGGTGCGCATACAGGAGTTCATGAAGGCGTCCTGTACGGTTTCCGCCACGGCCATGTCGGTGCAGGCGGAAACGATGGAGGTGGGCAGATCCATGGCGACCTCCTCGGCATGGGTGGGGCCGGACAGCGCCACCAGACGAAGGCCGGCATGCTGACCGTCCCGGTTCAGCTCATCCCGGATGACGCCGCTCATGGTCAGCAGGCTGTCGGGCTCGATGCCCTTGGCCACATCCACGATGATCTGTCCATCAGGAATGTAGGGGCGGGCCTTGTTTGCCGTTGCCCGGACGTATACCGAGGGCACAGCAAAAAGCAGCAGCGCCTTTCCCCGGCAGGCCTCCTCCAGGCTCTTGGTAAAGCGAATGGCCTCGGGGATCGCCATATCCGGCAGGTTCGGATGCCGTCGGATAACCTGAAGCTCGTCGATCTCCCTGGCGATGGCTGACCATACGGTGACCTCGTGCCCGTTGCGGTGCAGCAACCGGGCCAGGGCGATACCCCAGGTGCCGGCGCCCAGCACGCCGACGCGGGAAGCGGTTGCCTTCATGCTCGTTCCTCCTTATGGAAAACCGTTCATAACGGTAGTGCGTCTATGCCTGCTGATAGGTTCGCCCCTGATGGCGGAAACTCCTTCCCCGCATCGAAAGTCGCCATGGCGGAAAGGGCGAAGCATATCGAAAAATGCTGATGCTTTAATCATTTTGTCGAAGGGCTGCGAAAACCTGTGCGGTCGTGTTGTTGACAGATAATAGCGGTTATGTTATGATTGCTAACGTGGAAAGGTATTTGCATGAGGTGAGTGAGATGGACTACGCTTCCTGCGCGAAAGAGATGCTGCAGCTGTTTGCCGAGGCCCGTTGGACAGAAGCGGGCCGAGCCGTACATCAAGGCATGAGCGGCGAGGCGGCCGTACTTTATGACCTGCGGGAGCATGAGGGCCAGGCGCACCCCCGGGAGCTGAGCCAGCGGCTGGGGGTCAGCACCGCGCGGGTGGCGGCCATTCTGGGGCACCTGGAGGAGGCCGGCCTGATTACCCGGCAGAGGCAGAGCGATGACAAGCGGCAAATCCTGGTGGAGCTAACAGAAACGGGCGCCAGATCGCTGGAGGAATACATCGCTCGGATGCAGGAGCGCTTCCGGCTGATGTTCGAGGCCTTTGGCGAGGAGGACACCCTGGCCTATATCCGCCTTCAGCGCAAGATGATGGCCTACTTTCAGCAGCGCCATTCATGACATGCATCCCTCATACCGCGCCTTTGTGCAGCGGCGCGGCTTATACAATCATTCCACACAGACAGAAGGAGGCGAGTCATCTTTGGAAAAGCGTTATTCGGACATCACCCCCTACATTCACGAGCTGGCTGACATGTCCAACAGCAATCACCTGATTGAGCCGGCCATGTATGAAAAGCATCATGTGCAGCGGGGCCTCCGGGACATCAACGGCAATGGCGTGGTGGCGGGGCTGACGGAAATTTCCTGCATCAAGGCAAAGGAGACGCTGCCGGACGGCACCAAGGTGCCTTGCGACGGCCAGCTGTTCTACCGCGGCGTCAATGTCAGGGATCTGGTGAACGGCTTCATGAAGGATGGCCGCTATGGCTTTGAGGAAGCGGCGTATCTGCTGCTGATGGGCGAATTGCCCAGCCAGGAGCGGCTGACCGCCTTCAGCCATGCCCTGGGCGAATACCGCAGTCTGCCCTCCTCCTTCGTGCGGGATATGATTCTCAAGGCGCCGGGGCGGGACATGATGAACATCATTTCCCGGTGCGTTTTGGCGCTGTATACCTACGACGATCAGCCGGATGATATTTCCGTGCCCAACGTTTTGCGGCAGTCCCTGCAGCTGATTGCCAACTTCCCGCTGCTGGCGGTGTACAGTTATCAGGCTTATCTATATTATCATAACAACCGAAGCCTCTACATCCAGATGCCCAAGCCCGAGCTCTCCACAGCGGAGAACCTTCTGCACCTGATGCGCGGCGGAGACAAATATACCGAGCTGGAGGCCCGCATCCTGGATCTGGCCCTGGTGCTCCACGCTGAGCACGGCGGCGGCAACAATTCCTCCTTTACCATGCATGTGGTGACGTCCTCCGGCACGGATACCTATTCGGCGGTGGCGGCGGCCCTGGGCTCCCTTCGGGGCCCCCGGCACGGCGGCGCGAACATCAAGGTGGTGCGGATGTTCGACGATATGAAGCAGTCCGTCGACATCCGCGACAAGGGCGCCATCAAGGACTATCTGGTGAAGCTGCTGCGCAAGGAGGCCTTCGACCGCTCGGGCCTGATCTACGGCATGGGCCATGCGGTCTACTCCAAGTCCGATCCCCGTGCGGACATTCTGCGCAGCGCGGCCAAGTCTCTCTCGGTGGAGGAAAACCTTACCGAGGAATACGAGCTTTACGAAACCGTGGCGGAGCTGGCGCCGCAGATCATCGCGGAAACCCGGAAAATCTACAAAGGCGTCAGCGCCAACGTGGACTTTTATTCCGGGCTGGTATACCGGATGCTGGGCATCCCGGACGAGATGTTCACCCCCATCTTCGCCATCGCCCGCATTGCCGGGTGGAGCGCCCACCGCATTGAGGAAATCCAGTGCGCGGGCAAGATCATCCGCCCGGGCTATACCAGCGTGAAGGACGCGGTGGATTATGTGCCGCTGGAGGCGCGGTAAGCAGGACATACAAGAACCCCGGACAGCGTTTCTTGCCGCTGTCCGGGGTTCTTGCGTGTCCGGCAGATTGGTCTGACGTCAGCCCTTGACGGAACCCATGGTCAGGCCGCTCATGAAGTACTTTTGCAGGAAGGGATAACGCATAGGATGGGCAGCGCACCCAGAAAAATCTGCGCTGCCTTGAAGGTACGCTCGGAAATTTCGGACATCACCAATTCCTCACTGGAGGTCATCGACTGGAGATCCGGGTTGATGATGATGGTGCGCAGGTAGCTTTGCAGCGGATAGTTGTAGGTATGGTTCATGTAGATGATGCCGTCGAACCAGCTGTTCCAGTGGTTGACGATGACAAACAGGCTCACCGCGGCCAGCGAGGGCAGAGACAGCGGCAGATAAATCCGCACAAGCGTTTTGAAATGTCCCGCGCCGTCAATGAATGCAGCTTCCTCAATCTCATGGGGGATGGATCGGAAGAAGTTCACCATCAGCACCACGTTGAAAATGGGTACCGCGCCGGGCAGCACCAGGGCCCAGATGGTATCCAGCATACCCAGGTAGCGAATGGTCATGTAGGTGGGGATGAGGCCGCCGCTGAACATCATTGTGACGATGAAGACCCAGGCGTACTTCCCGCGGGCGCGGAAGGTGTTCTTCTCTTTGGAGAGCGGATAGGCCGTCAGGATGATGGCGGCCATGGTAATGACATAGCCCAGCGCCACGCGCTTGACGGAAATCAGGAAGGCCTGAAGGAACTAGGGCTTGATCAGCGCGTATTCGTAGGAGGAAAAAGTAAATTCCACCGGCCATAGCTTCAAAAAGCCAGCCGCCGCATTGGAGGAGGATAATGAAACTGACAGCACGTTAATGAGCGGCAGCAGGCAGATCAGCGCCGCGCCGGTGAGAAACAGATAATCCGCCGCCATGAAAAGCCTGCGCCCCGGAGACATTTTGATATGCGTGCTGGCCAACCCATCAAGTCGTTTCATATCTCCGCCTCCTTAGAATACGCGGTAGTTGGCGAACCGGCCCGCCAGGTAGTTGGACAGGGACACCATGATGACCGAAATAACCAACTTGAACAGCCCCACCGCCGTGGATACGCTGAACTGCGCCTGCTCCAGACCCAGGCGATACACAAAGGTATCAATGATATCGCCGGTGGAGTAAACCGACGGGCTGTACAGGTTGAAAATCTGGTCGAAGTCCGCGTTGAGGATGTTGCCCAGATTCAGCACACCCATCAGCGTGACGATGAGCAGAATGCCGGGCAGCGTCACATGCCAGGTCTGCTTCATGCGGTTCGCGCCGTCAATGGCTGCCGCCTCATACAGGTTGCGATCCACATTGGTCAGCGCGGCCAGGTACACGATGGTATCATAGCCGAAGTTTTTCCACACGGCGGTTATCACCATGGTGTAGGGGAACCAGGTCTTGTTGCCCAAAAAATAGATGAGAGCGCCGCCAAAGAGGCGTATGACGTCGTTGATGATGCCCGAGGAGGGCGACAGCACATCCATCAGCACGCCGCCAAGGATGACCCAGGAAAGAAAATGAGGAAAATACACGCTGGTCTGCACCGAGCGTTTGAAGCCCTTGTGACCGATCTCGTTGAGCATCAGTGCCACAAAGATGGGCACAATCATCCCCACGATGATTTTCAGCACGGCGATGAAGACCGTATTGTACAGCACGCTGCCCATGTTGGGCAGCTTCGCCATATAGATGAAATTTTCCAGTCCTACCCATTTGGAGCCGAAAAAGCCCTTGGCCGGCTTGAAATTCTGAAAAGCCATGATGATGCCGAACATGGGCACATAGCTGAAGATCAGAATCAGGACAAGGCCAGGGATCAGCATCAGATGCAGCGGCAGCTCCCGCAGGCGCTTCTGGATGCGCGGCGACGTGGTCACGGCATCAACCCCCTTGTAATGGGCCCCCTGCCGGAGAAACGCGCGGCAGGGGGCCGGTCATGGCTGAAAGGATCGCGGGAAATTACTTGACGGTATTGTACCAGTCGTTCACTTCCTTGGTGATCTCGGTGCCGCCCAGCTTGTAGAAGTCTTCCACATACTTGTCAAAGGCGCTGATGTCCTCGCCCATGATGATGCTGGTGAAGGTCTCGGCTTCCATGGCCTCCAGGGTGGACATGTACTTGTTCATGGAATCGGAGGGGGGGGCCGTAGAACTTGTTGGTGATGTAGTTGCCACTGTTCACATACTGCTCGATGACAGCGAAGCTGCTCTTCTCCCCGAAGATGCGATCCTGTGTCCAGCCGTCGGGGTTCTTGTCGTTCCGCCAGGTCAGGATACGGTCGTGATAACCACGCTCTTCGGTGTTCAGGGCAGAGGGATCGCCGGTCTCAAAGGCAGTGCGGATTTTCTTGAAAGCGTTCAGGTTCTTGCCGGGGTTCTCGTCGCCGATAACGTTGTACTGCCACACGGCGATGCCGGACTCGGAAATGGACAGGGAGTTGTCAGCCTGTCCGCCATAGGCGCTCTGATGGCTCCAGTTCAGCAGCTTGATGATGGCCTCGGGATGCTCGCAGTCAACGCTGACGGCATAGTATCTTTCTTTCCGGCCACAGCGAATTTGACATGATTTACCGCGCCATACAGGGGGAAGCGGTGACCTTCCTGCTCAAAACGGAGGGCTTTGACAAGATCATCAGCACCTTGCGGGAGACCATCACCGACCTGGAGCGCACCCAGCGCCAGCGGGAAACGCAGGCGCTGCTGTCCGATCAGCAGGAAGTGACGCGGCAGCTGCTTCAGCGGGAGGCCCTGACCGCTCTGGTCCGGGGCCGAAGCCGCAAGATCTATGCCGCCGCGCTTGAAATCAACCTGGATCAGCCGCTGCTCCCCCTTTATGCTTATATTGAGAGCGGCACGATGTCGCTCACCTTGGAGGAGCTGCATGAAAAGCTGCTGCTGATCGACCGAGCCCTGCGCCGTCAGCTGGCGATGTACCCCATCCAGATCGCGTTTTGGAACCACCATGAGGATATCCTGTGGCTGCTGCAGCTGGCCCGGTCGCTGGACATGCGGCGCTGCATGCTCTATGTCCGCGAAAACATTGAGCTGATTCAGGAGGTCGTGCGGCATGAGGCCGGGATGACGCTGGCTTTCGCGCTGCATACTTCGGCGGTATCCGCCGAGCAGCTGGCCGATGCGTACCAGGCCCTGCGCCGGCGCATCTGCCAGGGGATGGGCGTCCCCGGCATGATTGCCCTGCAGCCCTTTACGCCCCGGGCTGCCGCGCCTCTGCTGACGGACTCGCTCACCAGCAGGCTCAAGGATGCCATGGAGCACATGAACCGCAAGGAATTTCTCAGCCTACTGGAAAAGGCGACGGATCTGCTCCGCGTCCCGGACAGCATGGAAAACCCCTATGCCCTGGAAGCCTTCATGACCCTGAGCAGGCTGTTTCTTGCCTATATCAACCGCTGGAAACTCCACGACAGCGTGCAGTTCCCCGGCGGACTGACCGGATTGACCTCCATTACCGGCTTTACCTCCTGGAGTCAGGCGGCGGACGCCTTCATGGAGCTCGGGCGGATGCTTTTCCGCCTCAGCGAGGGCGACCAGGGCAGCCGAAGTCAGGCCATCGTGATGAAGATCCGCGAGCACGTTGAGCGCCATCTGGACAGACCGGAAGAGCTCAGCTTATCGCGGATGGCGGAAATTACTTATTTCAACCCCACCTACCTGTCCCGGCTGTTCCATCAGGTCATGGTGGAAACGCTGTCGGACTATGTCAGCGGCGCCCGCATCCGTCGGGCCAATCAGCTGCTGCGGGACAGCGGCAACCGCATCAGTGACGTCAGCGAGGCGGTGGGCTTTTCCTCTTCCGCGAATTTTTCACGCTTTTACCGCAAGATGACCGGCAGCTCCCCCCAGGAATACCGAGACGGGCTGGCCCGAAGCTCCTTGCAGGCCAATGACGGACGTACCGACCAGGCATAGAACGCCGCCGCGGATGAACCGCCCTGGAGCAAAAGAAAACCGCTTCCTTCAAAAGGAAGCGGTATCCGCCTCAGTCCTGGCGGATCAGTCGGCCGCCATGCTCGGCGACGCGGTGGAAGACCGGCCGCTCCTCCAGCTTGGTATTGGGGCTGTGCAACGTGAGATACAGCTGTCCATCCAGTGCCCGGAAAACCATGCCGTGACCGCCGTCATCCATAAACAACGGTTCCACTTGGGTGAAATGGCCGTCCAAGTCGCCGTTGTCCGACACGGCCACGCCCTGGGTATAACCGCCCTGAGAGAAGCTGGCCCTCAGGCAAAGCAGCGTGCCGTCCGCCGTGCGCCAGAAGAAGGGGCCGTCCGTGACGCAGCCCTCCACACCGGAGGAATGGCGCATCACGCTGCACCACGGCGCATCCGAGGCGCGGAACAGCAGCCTTGGCTCCCCCCTGCAGGCGCGGACAGATCGTCAGTCAGGGCAATGGCGCACACCTCGCCGCCGCCCGCCTGAACCCACTCGTGGCAGAAGACCATGAAGGGCTTTCCTTCCCGGCTGATGCAGAGCGTACCGTCCAGGCATTCCCAGTCTTTGGGGGTAACGCAGCCCGCCGAGTGAGGCCGGAAGGGCCCCAGGGGGCTTTCTGCCCGGAGGATGGCCGTTCCCCGGCACACGCTGGGATGCTTGAAGCTGGCGAACATATAAAACGCGCCCTGATGGGCATAGACCTCCGGGGGCCCAGCAATTGCGGTCGGCCCAGAAGCTGCCGTCGTTATGGAAGCAGACATGCGGCTCCGACCAGTTTTCCAGGTCATCGCTGACATAGACATCAAAGCCATCCGCCGGTCCCCAGCAGGTAGCGCCGCGGGTGCCGTAGAGATAGTACTTCCCCTGGTGCGCCAGCACAAAGGGATCCCGAATGTTGATCTCAGCGCGCTTCATAAACATCCTCCGCAGTTTTTTTATTGTGGCATGAAAAATTCATTTGAACAACCCAGTCACGCTCAAGGAGGCTTTGCTGTGAATCCTGTCACCCGTGTATCCTTCCATACCAAGGACGCTGTCCTGCAGAAGCTGTTTGACACCGCCTGCCATAAATGTCTGAACAATCTGGCCTTTTTCGGCTCCGATCAGGTGCTAGTGGAAGGCATCGGCAATAAAAAAATCTGGTTGGAGACCCAATCTATGGGCGGCGAAATGTACGCCAAGCACAATCTGACCGTCGCGATGAACAACCAGCTTTTGTTCATGCGCCATCAGCGGGCGGACGGGCGGCTCCCCGGCTCCATTCAGGGTTTCCCGGACGGGACGCTAGAAGCCCAGTTCAACAAATTCCAGGGCTTTTGCTTTCCCTGGCCCGCACTGAACATGTACTACTGGTTGGGCAAGGCTCGAAGCTATCTGGACGCGCTGGCGGATTGTCTGGAGCGCTTCGATGACTATTTGTGGCGGGTAAGAGATTCGGGCGGCGACGGTCTCCTGGAAAGCTGGTATGTCTACGATACGGGCGAGGATCACGTGGTGCGCTACGGCGACGCGCCTGTATACTGCGCGGAAGCTACGCCCCCGGAGGGCTCGACGGTTGTACCCATGACCTCCATGGACGTAATGTCCTTCTCCTATGCGTGCAGGGACACTCTGGGGGACATCAGCCGAATCCGCCGCGACGGCCAGGAAACCCAGTGGCGTCAGACTGCGGAGAAGGTCGCTTCCGCTATCCGCGAAAGGCTTTGGGACGGCAGGCGCGGCGCGTGCTTTGACCGGGACAGGCATGGCGGCGTGATTGACGTGCTGTGCCACAACAGCCTGCGATGCATGTATTGGGGCAGCTTTTCCCAGTCGATGGCAGATCGGTTTGTCCGGGAGCATCTGCTAAACCCGGATGAATTCTGGACGCCCCTGCCGCTGCCTTCCGTCGCCGCAAATGATCCCGCCTTCCGCAATGCCGTGGAGAACAATTGGTCCGGCCAATGCGAGGGGCTGACTTATCAGCGGGCAATCCTGGCCCTGGAGCGCTATGGCTATGAAGAGCTTGTGACCGCGCTGGGCAAAAAGCTCTTGCGGGCTATGGCGGCTGGCGGATATGTCTTTACCCAGCAGTTCGATCCCTTTACCGGCGCACCCAGCTGTGTATCTCCCGTCACCAAGGAGCCTCTTCCCCCGGATTCCGACGAGCCCTTCCAGGATTCCTACAGGCCTACGCTCCTTGCGGTGCTGGAATACATTGCCCACATCTGGGGCGTCACCATGGTGCGCGGACAGATGTGGTTTAGCCGGGGCGGCGGCGCGCCCTATGTCTACGAGCAGCAATGGAGCATCGCAAACTACCACATCGAAAGCGACGGCAAGACCGCCAGGATTCTGATAGATGGCCAGGAATGCTTCCGCCGTCCATGCGGTGTGCGAATGTTACCGCCAGGCAGGGAAATCTTTTGTCTGTGCGTGAAATTGAATAGGGCGCGGCAGTGACAGGCAGACAGCCTGACAAGTATCTGTAATCCAACCAAATAGCTTTCCCACGAATTGCAGGCCTTCCGCTGCGCTGTGTATCCGGCGCGGCGGAAGGCCTGCTGTTTCTTGGGGGCAGCGATGCTTTCGGATTTTTGATAACGTTGTATTGAGATTGGCCGCGGGAAGACAAGGCGAGCGGAAAGAAATATTTGCGGTATAGCAATGCGAGCGAAGCCAGGCGGCAGTAGCCATGGCATAGCAAAGCTCCGAACGATGATTCGTTCGGAGCCGATCGTGCGGGAAACAGGACTTGAACCTGCATGAAGTTAGCCCTCACTAGAACCTGAATCTAGCGCGTCTGCCAATTCCGCCATTCCCGCAGGTAACAGAATAAAGAATACGCCATTTTTCGCGAAATTCCTGCTGGCCAGACAAAAATTTTTATTTTGCGATGGCGGATGGTCTTTTCTGTGTTCTTTCCGCGGCGGATGGTTGACGGCGGGGCGGAGAAACGGTATCATGCTTTTGTATGTACCCGATTAACCTCGATGAACAGGAGGCTTACTTATGAATTTGACCAACAAGATTCTCGCCGCGCATTTGCTCTCCGGCGAGCTTGTGCCCGGAACGGAGATTTCCATCCGCATTGACCAGACCCTGACCCAGGATTCCACAGGCACCATGGCGTATCTGCAGTTTGAGGCCATGGGCGTGGAGCGCGTCCGCACCAAGAAGAGCGTGGCCTACATCGACCACAACACCCTGCAGACCGGCTTTGAAAACGCTGATGACCATCAGTACATCCAATCGGTAGCCAAGAAGCACGGCATTTATTGCTCCAAGCCGGGCAACGGCATCTGTCATCAGGTGCAGCTGGAGCGCTTCGGCGTGCCGGGCTATACCCTCCTGGGCTCCGATTCACATACGCCCACAGGCGGCGGCATCGGCATGTTGGCGATTGGCGCGGGCGGCCTGGATGTGGCCGTGGCCATGGGCGGCGGCGCGTACTTCCTGTCCTGCCCCAAGGTGGTGGGCATCAAGCTGACAGGCCGCCTGCCGTATGGCGTAGCCGCCAAGGACATCATCCTGGAGGTGCTGCGCCGGCTGTCGGTGAAGGGCGGCGTGGGCAAGGTGATGGAATACATTGGTGATGGCGTGGCCACCCTCACCGTACCCGAGCGCGCCACCATCACCAACATGGGCGCAGAGCTGGGCGCGACCACCTCCATCTTCCCCTCGGATGAAGTCACCCGGGCGTTCCTGAAGGCCCAGCAGCGGGAGGAGGACTTCGTACCCCTGGCCGCCGATCCCGACGCCACCTATGACGAAATGGTGGAAATCGACCTGAACACCCTGACGCCCCTGGTGGCCAAGCCTCACATGCCCGACCTGGTGGAAACCGTCCAACAGTGCGGCCCCATCAAGGTGGATCAGGTGTTCATCGGTTCCTGTACCAATTCCTCCTATACGGATATGATGCGGGTGGCCCGGATCCTCAAGGGCAAAACCGTGCACCCCGACGTCAGCCTGGTCATCGGCCCGGGCTCCAAGCAGGTGCTGACCATGCTGGCCCGCAACGGCGCCCTAGCGGACATGATCGCCGCCGGCGCCCGCATTCTGGAATCCGCCTGCGGCCCCTGCATCGGCATGGGTCAGGCCCCCAAGAGCAACGCCGTTTCCGTCAGGACGAACAACCGCAACTTCTTCGGCCGCAGCGGCACCAAGTCTGCCGGAATCTACCTGACCTCCTGCGAAACGGCCGCCGTCACCGCCCTTGCCGGCGTGCTGACAGATCCCCGCTGTCTGGACATTGACCTGGACATTCCCTTGCCTGAAAGGTTCGAGGTGGCGGATAATCTGGTTATCCCGCCGGTGGGAGCGGGGCAGGAGGCCACCGTGGAGGTGGTGCGCGGCCCCAACATCAAGCCCTTCCCCCTGGGCAAGCCGCTAACGGCAGAGGTCACGGGGCAGGTATTGCTGAAGATGGAGGACAACATCACCACCGATCACATCGCGCCCTCCGACGCGAAGCTTCTGCCCTTCCGTTCCAACGTGCCCTACCTATCCGATTTTTGCCTCACGCCCGTGGATAAGGATTTCCCTGCCCGAGCCAAGGCTGTCGGCGGCGGCATGCTGGTAGCGGGCAGCAACTACGGCCAAGGCTCCAGCCGCGAGCACGCCGCACTGGTGCCGCTGTATCTGGGCATCCGCGCCGTGGTGGCCAAGTCCTTTGCCCGCATTCACCAGGCGAACCTTATCAACAACGGCATCCTGCCCATGACCTTTGCCGATGAGGCGGATTATGACCGCGTTGACCAGGGCGACGAACTGGCTCTGCCGAATGTCCGGGCGCTGGTGGAGCAGGGCAGCGAGACCTTCACCCTTCGTAACCTGACCAAGAATGAGGATTACACCGTACTGCTGCCCCTGACCCAGCGCCAGCGGGGCATGATCCTCTGCGGCGGTCTGCTGAACTACACCCGCGAAACCAGCAAGTAAGGCATATCCTTCCATCAAAAAAGTGGCTTACGCCACTTTTTTGACAATGGGACGGGCTTCAGCCTGTCTGAGCGTCCCATAGGGATCTGCCCTTGCTGGTTTTCGCCCAGGCGGCAAGGAGCCGCCGGCATTTTCCAACACTTCCTTGATGCTCCGAACGCTGTCTCGGTTTGGTACGCCGGGACAGCGCCTTTTTATGCTTTGGCTGGCGCAGCTCTCCCCAGCCGGGCCGCCAGAACAGCCATGCCCTCTCGTCCGGGCAGCGAAAGCGTAAAGACGCCCCGGGCGTCCGACGTCAGAATTTCCCGGGTCATGGCCCAGGTATCAATGAGGTCGACGCGGTATCGGCCGCCTTCCGGCAGCATCAGGGTATCATGGACACAGCAGCGCTGGTCATAATAAATCAGCAGCGCGTCATCGCCGTGACGCCCCATGAAGCGGCGCTCGTTTTCGGCAAACCGGCGGCGATCCTCCGAGGGCATGGGGGCTATGGATTCCGCCAAGCTGAGCTTGCCCTCGGCGCGAAGCTCCGCCACCAGGTCGTCAGGCCAGGGAGCGGGGCAAAGCAGCGCCTTGGTCAGGCTGTCCAGTACCGGCTCCAAGGGACCGTACTGATTCAGCACCTCCTGAAAAACTTCTCTCAGGAAGGCGATGCGCGGAACGCTTTCCCCCCGGAGGACGCCGCCCTGAGCCCACCAAACAGGCTCGCCGTCCGTCGGGAAGAAGGTTTCGCCGTGGGTGCAGTACCCGCCGCAGGTGCAGGCGCGCCAGAATCGGGCGGTCAGTTCCCTTCCGGATAGGCATCCCCAGGCTTCGGGCAGGGTACCCTCGTAGCAGCACTCGTCCAGTATAACGGGCTTGCCTGGGAAGCGCGCCTTCCACTCCGGCATCAGGCTGGCGGTTTTGGCCTGCAGGGATGCGTGGGTAACGGCCGGCCGACCGGCATCCCAGAAGGCAAAGCAGTTGTGGTTGGACAGCAGATGGCAATACGGGTCGTGCTCGGCTACAAAGGTCTCGATTTCCTGCCAGTCTGCCAGGGTTTTGGCTCCGCACAGGTCGTATTCGTTCGCCAGGCTCCACCAAAGGCCGGGCATGGCAGCCAGGCGCCGCAGCAGATAATCCAGATAAACCAGATGCTCCTCCTGCCGCATGGACGCGAAGCCCCAGCGGTCATAGGGATGGAAAAGAATCAGGTCGGCCTGAATGCCCATGGCCTTGAGCCGCAGAAGAATCCTCTCCAGCCTGTCCCAGAACGCAAAGCAGGGGCGGTGAACATCCCAGCGGCCCGCGGCGTCCTTCTCAAAGGGAAAAACGGGCGGCTCGGCGCTGTTGTAGCTGTAATGCTTGGGGAAGACGCACAGGCGCACCTTGTTAAACGGGCTGGCCGCCAAGGAGCCCAGCGTCTGCTCCACCAGCTCGTCCGGCTGATGGATCAGCGCGTACACCGTCGTCCCCACGGGGAAAAAGGGGCGGCCTTCACCATCGAAGAAGTGACCGTCCCGGGCACGAATCGGCTGTTCCGGGCCTGCTTCCACGGTGAAGACGCCCTCCGCCGAAACGCAGCCAGAAACGATGTAGCGGTAGTCACCGGCAGCGGGGGGCAGTATCCGAACCTTGTACAGGCCGTTGCCGGCGTAAAACCCCGCAGCCTCCACGCTATGGCCCTCCGTTTCCGCCCGCAGGGTAAGCGTCGCCAGTGCCTGAGAGCCCAACGGCTCTGCGCCAGAGAAGGTCAATTCCACCATGCCTGTTCCGCCTTTCATGCTGAAGCTGCCTGTATCATAGCACACCGTCGGCGATTTTTCCATAGCGGGGCGTCATGTTTTGCCCGCCAAAGGCGTTGACGGCCAGTATCATTGTACCCAGCGCCGCCAGCACCACGCCGATGGCGCGGTTCAGCGTCTTTTCAGAAGCCTTGTTAGCGCAGGTCAGCAGAATTGTCATATCCGGCATACCGCCGATGGAAAAGCGGCTGACGGCGCTTGTGAAGGCCGCGGCCGCCATGATGAACACGCTGATGCCCCCTCCGACACGGGCAAGGCCTTTTTCCGCCCGGCGGATGGCGATTGGCAGGCATGGTTCGGGCAGGTCGCCGGGCTTTCCGGCCATCCGGCGCTGCCCATCAGGCAATCCACGCGCCGTTTTACAGCGCGCTGATCCCGGAAAACGACAAGGCCGACGTTGGGGAGCCATTGAGCCGCAGGCATGGCCCGCGCACCCTGGTTGGTGATGCCCCCGGGAGACTACCAGGACGATACGGGGACTTCCACGAATGCAAGCAGCGGAACGACGCTTCCTTCATACCCTTCCCGGAGTGAGCGGACCGCTTCGGCATTGCCATGGAGCGCAGGGCGACAGCTTCCGCGCGTCCAGCCATAAACGCCCGGGCCGCGTCTGCGGCACCACGGCCATGGAGCTGTGCGAGACGATTGACGCCGTCCAGGTGGACAACGCGGGCATCTACTGGGCTTTCGGCCACGCCAGCCTGATGGGCATTGACCCCCGGGGGACACTGCGCGTCATGGGCCGTCGGCTCAAAAAAACCTATGCGGCAGACAATTCCTGCGTACCGGACCATCACATCATGCCCTTCCTGGGCAATACCGCATGGCGCGCCATCGTCCCGGCTCCGGCGCTCACGGAAATAAGCTGCCAGGGCGACTTCGCCTACGTGACTCACTGTGCCGCCTCCCGCATGCCCGGCGAGGAGCCAGACAACATCGCCGCGCCGAGCTCCGAGGCAGAGCGCTATCTGCTGAACCTGGCGTGAGTTTTCGGTATGAACAGCCCCCTCTCCATGAAGCGGTGGAGAGGGGGCTGTTTGATGTGTCTGTCAGCGGATTATGGCGCTGTTGGCGGCGGCGTAATCACCGGCAGGGGCGTGGGCGTCGTGCCGATGAAGGCTCCGGAGGTGAATTCCATCTCCACCTGCCGTCCCTCCCGGATGCTGCGGCTGTATCCCGTGTCGGTGCTGTAGCCGGTGATGCGCATCACCACCCGGCCGATGGTCTGCTGGGGCTGCTCAAAGCTGGAGAAGTAGAATTTGCCGTGCTCGGTGGTGTCGCCCTCGTAGAGGGTGTGGGCATAGGAGCCCTTGAAGCGGTTGCTGCCATCGGCACAGCAGACCAGAGGCGCGCCGTACACGTCGTAGCACTCGATGACATAGTTGAACCGCGTGATGGTCATGTTGCTTTCGTTAAGGACGGCGATTTTGATGCGGTTGTCCTGCAAATACAGGTCGGTAACCTTCAGCGCCCGGTCATAATTGCCGACGTTGATGGTGGCGGTGACAGCGAAGCCGCCATCCTCCGTGACGCCGGTGACGGAGGTGGCACCCCAGCGCTGGCCGGTGACGGTGGGCTTGGTGCCGTTGCCGCGGATGGTGGCGATGGAAGGATCATCGCTGTGCCAGGTCATGCGGCGGTTGCTGGCGTCAGAGGGCTCCAGCACGGCCCGGACGGAAACGGATTCATCCACGCCCACCTGCAGGGTATCGTTTTCCAGGTAGACGCCTTCCACCGGCTGCAGGACGTTGACCTTGATGGTGTCCTTCTTCTTGCTGCCGTCGACGGCAGTGATGGTAACGGTGGTGCTGCCGCGTTTGACGCCGTAGATCACGCCATTCGCATCCACCGTGGCGACGCGCTCATTGGCGCTCTTGAAGGTGACGGCCTGATTGGTAGCGTTTTGAGGGCTGACGGACCAGAAAACCTGTCCCTGACTCTGGACGTTAATGGACACGGCGCTGTCCGCGAAGGCGACCTTCTTCACCAGTTGGTGGACGGCCACAGTGGCGGTGGTGAAAACGGAGGGATCGGCAGCGCTGGCACAGGTGATGGTGCAGCTGCCGGGGGCCACCGGGGTAATCTGGCCGCGACTGGAAACCTTCGCCACGTTTTCGTCGGAGGAAGTCCAGACGACGCTCTTGTCATTGGTGTTCTTGGGCAGGACGGTGGCAGCAAGGGTCTTCTTGCTGCCCATGTTCACGACGATGTCGCTTTCCTTCAGAGTGATGGACTGGGGCTGCTGCCGCACCGTCACCTTCAAGGACGCGCTGCGCCCGGAGCCGTCCGCCGCTGTGGCCTTGATGGTGGCAACGCCCTTGCTAACGCCCGTAACCCGGCCGAAGGCGTCCACTGTGGCTACCTTTTCATTGCGGCTTTCCCAGGTGACGGACCGGATGGAGACATTCTCAGGGGTATAGTCGGGCGTCAGGGTGAGCTGTCCGCCCACGATGGTGGTTTTCTCGCCGGACAGGCGCAGCTTGGTGACAGGCTGGATGACCAGCAGATGGTACTGCCTGGTGATCTCAGGGTTTTGAACGCTGGCAAGGGTCAGGTCGCATTCACCCTCGGCCTTGGGCATCAGCGTGGCGCCTTTGACTTGGACGATGGTCTCGTCGGAGGTGGTCAGGCTCACCTTCCGGTCATTGGCTTCCTTGGGCAGAGCGGAGGCTGTGAGCTTCGTGCTCTTGCCCATGGACAATACCAGCACCGGCAGGGTGACCGGCTCCGCCATCAGCGGCGCGATCCGGGGATCGTCAGGGGCAAAGAGAGGCAGCTTTTCCTCGCTGACGCTGATTTCCGTGGCGCGCACGGCTACGTTCAGGGTGATGCTGGCCTTGTAGGTGCGCTTCTCCGCTTGCACCTGGGCCGTCAGGGTGACTTTGCCCTTGGCCAGACCGGTAACCACGCCGTCGGCGCTTACCGAGGCGCGGTTGGCGCTGGAAACGGTATAGGTGACTTCACCCTCCGCCGCTTCGCCTTCGCGATTGAGTACAGGACGCAGGGTATCGCCCACAAAAAGGGTAGTAACGCTCTTGTCGAAGGCGAAAACAGCCGTTTCCGCCCTCGTCAGGCACGGCAGGCAGGTTAGCGACAGGATCAGGATCAGAGCAATGATTTTCCGCATGGGAGCCTCCTTCAGCGGGTACGTCCTGCTGGGATGTTCTTCCGTCTATCTAACGAACACCATAGCATATTTCTTTCCTACATTAGTATATTCCTGACAGGAAAATTTGCAATACCGTTCGCGCGATTTTCGTCGAAAAAAGTGATAAAAGCATTCATGAATCGCAAAATGCAGGATTTCTCTTTACTTTTTCCTTCAGTTGTGATGAAATAGAGTCAGCCCGGCCGTCAGCGTCGGGCACGAAAGGAAGCAGACCGCCATGAGCTTGACGCCTCGCCTGCCCCGTTTCCTTCACGGGGGCGATTATAACCCGGATCAGTGGCTTGACCGCCCCGACATCCTTCAAAAAGACATCGAACTGATGCACAAGGCCCATGTGAACTGCGTGTCCATCGGTATTTTCTCCTGGGCCCTGCTGGAGCCGGAGGACGGCGCGTATGATTTTTCCTGGCTGGATCAGGTCATTGAGCGGCTGTGGGCCGGGGGCATCCACGTCATCCTGGCCACGCCCTCCGGCGCGCGTCCGGCGTGGATGGCGCAGAAATATCCCGAGGTGCTGCGGGTGGACGAGCGTTTCGTTCGCCACCATTTTGGCGGCAGGCACAATCACTGCCCCTCCTCCCCGGTGTACCGTGAGAAGGTTCGCGCCATCAATACCCGCCTGGCCCAGCGCTACGCCAATCATCCGGCGGTGATTTTGTGGCACCTGAGCAACGAGTATTCCGGCGACTGCCGCTGTCCCCTCTGCACCCAGCGCTGGCAGGACTGGTTGAAATCGCGCTACGGCGACATTGACAGCCTGAACGCCAGCTGGTGGACCTCCTTCTGGTCCATGCGCTACACGGACTGGGAGCAGATCGAGCCGCCTTCTCCCATCGGCCAGGAGAGCAACCCCGCCATGCAGGTGGACTGGCGCCGCTTCTCCACCTGGCAGTGCAAGGATTTCATCCTTTGGGAGAAGAAGGCCGTGCAGGACGTATGCCCCGACATCCCCTGTACCGCCAACCTGATGGAACGCTTTTACAAGTATGATTACTTTTCTTTAGCGGAAGCCATCGACGTGGTGTCCTGGGACTGCTATCCCGCCTGGCACAGCGGCGACGATGTAGCCATGGCGGCGGAGTTTGCCATGAACCACGACATGATGCGCTCGCTGAAGCAGCAGCCCTTCCTGCTGATGGAATCCACGCCCTCCCTGGTCAACTGGAAGCCCGTCAACAAGCTCAAGCGGCCCGGGATGCACCTGCTGTCCTCCATGCAGGCCCTGGCCCACGGCAGTCAGAGCGTGATGTACTTCCAGTGGCGCAAGGGCCGGGGCGGAGCGGAGATGTTCCATGGCGCGGTGGTGGATCACGACGGCCGGGATGATACGCGGGTCTTCCGGGATGTGGAGGAGGTCGGGCAGGCGCTGGAGAAGCTGACGCCCCTGTACCGCAAGCCCCGGGGGAAGGCGAAGGTCTGCATTGTGTTCGACTGGAGCTGCTGGTGGGCGGTGGACTTCGCCCAAGCCGGACGCAAGGACAGCATGAACTACTTTGATACCGTGAACATGCACTATCGCGCCCTGTGGGAGCAGGGCGTCAGCGTGGACTTCCAGGATACGCGGGAATGCGCCGACCTTTCCGGCTATGCCCTGGTGGTAGCGCCCATGCTGTTCATGCTGCCGGAGGGCTTTGCGGCCAAGCTGCGGGCCTATGTGGAGGCAGGGGGACACCTGCTGACCACCTACTTCTCCGGCGTGGTGAACGAGACGGGACTGGCTTACCTGGGCGGCGCGCCCCACGGCCTGACGGAGGTACTGGGGCTGCGGGCAACAGAGCTGGACGCGCTATACCCCGGCGACAGCAACGCTTTGGTGCTCAAGGATGGCCGCCGCTTCGCCATCGGGGCGCTCTGCGAGATTCCCGAGGTGAACGGCGCCGTGTCCCTGGGGGATTATGAGCGGGACTTCTATGCCGGCGTACCCTGTCTGACAGGCAACGCCTATGGCCAGGGCATGGGCTACTACCTGGCCGCCAAGGTGGAACAGCCAGGCCTGAATGCCGTCTATGCCGATCTGGTGGACGCTCTGGCCCTTCCCCGGGCTCTGAGCGATACCCTGCCGGAGGGCGTGGTCGCCACGGAGCGCGGCGGCGTCATCTTCCTGCAGAATTACGCCGGCAAGGCCTGCCGGGTAAAGCTGTCCCAGCCCTATACCAATCTGCTGACCGGCTACCCGGTCTCCAGGGAATTTGACCTGCCGGTGAACGGTATTATGCTGCTGGATAAGTAACCTTATCAAGACCGCCTGCGCCATGGTACGCGCACAAGGCAGCCGGGTGGAGCTGTGCCTGTGTGATGACGCCGGATGGTGTGGAAGAGGGCCTGCCGCCTCATTGCGCAGGCCTTCTTTCTTCCGGAAGGTATTGGCGTAATGTGCTCCGCCGTGCGCTTCAGCTATCCGCGCTTGAGCCGCCATGGCCGCAAACAAGGCTTCCGCTTCGCGCCCCGCGGCGTTTCCTTGATCCCGGCGCATATGCTCCCGGTACCTATCCGATGCGGGCAGCGAAACCCGGGCCATGTTTACCATGAACACGCACGAGGCAGCACTATGAGACTCTACGACTGGGCACATGAGGTGCGATTTATATCAGCGTCCCTTCAGCATCACGCTGGATGTGTTATGGCCCCCCACCGGAAGCGTATCATCGGATAAAACAGTTCGCCGCGTCACGCCCAAGCTCAACGCCTCCCTGCACCGCGGCAGAAAATACCACCGGCTTTGCCTTCCACAATGCCATCCAGGGCGTCAAGAGCACCGATCAGCGCGATGTGTCCGGCCCCCCCCCGCTGATAACCATTGGCCCTCAGAAGGATACCAGGGAATGAAAGGCCTGAATCGGCTGATGGCGCGGCTCTTCCATGGCCTGCACGATGAGACGGCGCGCTTTAACCGCACGCCGCCAGGAACACAGTTGCCGCTGGATGCCCAGGAGAAGCCGAACCATCGCCTGACGCTTTACCCCACGAACCATGCCCGTTATGAGCACGCTTGACGGGAGGCCGCGCTGTGCGCCTGGCTGCGGCGGATTGGGAGAGGAACTAAAAAACGGAGCGGCTTTGATAAGTCTCTTCGTTCTTGTTTCTCCGGCTGCGGCAGCGTCGCGCTGTCCGTCGGAGAGAAAGAAATCTTTCCACAATGCGGGAAATGCCTCTTGACAACCGTTCACCCCTATGCTACAATAATTAAGCTGGTTGCACATGGAGAGATGGCCGAGCGGTTGATGGCGCTGGTCTTGAAAACCAGTGATGCTAAAAGGCACCGGGGGTTCGAATCCCTCTCTCTCCGCCAGCTACCCTAACTGCATACATTCTTGACATGGAGAAGTACCCAAGTGGCCGAAGGGGCTCCCCTGCTAAGGGAGTAGTGTGGGTAACCGCAGCCCGGGTTCAAATCCCGGCTTCTCCGCCAATGCGCTGGAAATCAAGCATTTTCAGCGCTTTTTGTATGTTCAAAGGCAATATGGCTTATGGAAACTATTGACCCGAATAGGATGCTGACGATAGCCATTATCAACATATTATCAGCACATTAACGAGGGACTATTATCTACAAAATATGCAGGAGTGCATTTTACACTCCTGCTTTTTGTTACCCCTTCTTCGCGATGCACTCATAGTACATCTTGACCTTGCCGTCAGGATTGTCCATAAACGCCTTGGCCATGTCGGCGTAGAAATTGACGTTATCGACGCCGTGCTGCTTGACAACCTTGCAATAGTCGGAATACATGGCATTGATGACGGCAAAGAACTCCACGATCTTCTCCTTGCCCTCGATGCCGAAGTTCCGGGCGTACTGCTTGATCTCATCAAGAGACCACCATCCACCTTTGGAGCCGTCCTCCTTGCGCATGGACTTCACCCATCGCTTGGCTTCTTCCTCCGTCAGGTGCTTGCCCTGGCCTTCCTCGTAGGATTCGCCAAAGCCGATCATCGGCTCGCGCTCCTCCATTCGGCCACGGCTTTCTTCGCGGCGGCTGCCCATCTTATCCCGAGGCGGGCGATACCTCCGGCCATATTCGCGCATATCCGTTACGTTCCCCCCATATTCGCCGCCATAGGGCGGATAATGCCGCATGATCTGATCGTCATAGCGATCCATGGGCGGATAGTTCGGGATATAGGCATCCCCTACCTTGGAGCGGGTGAAGACCTGCTCTGCCAAGCGGACGCCGTCGCGGATAACGTAATCGTACAGCTGGGAATCCTGCACGCCGCTGCCGATCAGGGCGTCCATACGTTCGGTCTGATTGATTTTGACCTTGATGAGGCCCTTTTCGATGCTGTGGTTGTCGATGGGGATGCGGAAGGTCTGCTCGGCCTCGGTATCAAAGGCGTGGAACTTCGCCATCACCGGAATCTGATACTCGGCGGCGATGCTCTCCCAGTAGGCGATGAGGTTATCCGTGCGCTCGTCGCCGAAAAGGCCGTCGATGGGGTCATTGGGGCGGTTGACGTTGAAGCCGACATCCAGCCAATCCCGCTGCGGGACGAGGCCGAGGATGTTGTTTTCGAAGCGTTCTGCCATGGTTTTTTCTCCATTCTCAGTAGGGTCGGGCGACGGCGGGGGACTTGGCGATAAAGCGGAAGCCCTTGCCGGTCAGCGCCGTCTTGGCGGCGGTGTCGATGGTTACGGGGAGACGATCTTCGTAGACCACGCCGAAGGTTACGACGGAGCCGGGCATATCGCCGGTGGTAACGTCAACGTCCTCGTAGACGATACCCTCCGCCGTTGCGTCATTGGCGGGCCAGACCGTGCCCATGGGGACGTACTTGCTGCCGTTTTCTGCTGTGGACGCGCCCGACTGGGCTATCTGCCGGGTCTTGCGCTCCACGTTCTCGTTGTCAGCCAGGAACCAGCCGGGGGCATAGACGCGGCCATTGCTGGCGTTGTTGACGATGAAAGACATACTGTTTCTCCTTTCAATTACTCTGTTTTACCGTAAATGCTTTCATGGTAGGCCTTGGCGATCCTTGCCGCGGCGCTGCTCCCGCCGCCCTCGCCGCCGGTGGGCGGGTCAAGGCGATCGGGGCCTTTGTCCTCGACCGTGCCGAAGAAGTCCGCGTACTGGCTCTTGAGCGCGTCCAGCGCGTTACTGTCGTCCTTGAGGGTATCGCCGTCAAGGTCGAACTTGTCCAGGGGGACGGCCTTCATCAGCAGGTCGATGGCCTTTGGGTTCGCCCCGGCGCTGCGCATGGCCTCCCGCACCTTGGCGGTGATGGCGGCGGCGCGCTTCTCGCCTTCAACCTGGGCCTTGTAGGCGTCGAAAGCAGCCTGTACCTTGGCCGCCTGTCCGCCCGCGCTTTCCAGCTCGGCCACGCGGGTCCTCAGCGTCTCCTCCCTTGCCAGTGCCTCGGCCAGCTTGGTGCTGTCGCCCTTCAGGGCATCGCGTTCCTGCTTGATAGCGTCGAGGGTGTCGGTGTGGGCGGTGATGATCTCGTCAATTTTCGCGTCGTCCTCCATGCCCAGCGCCTTCAGGAATTTCCTTGTGAGTTGTGCCATTGTTTTTCCTCTCCTTTGCTTCGGGGCCCGGTGCTTTGGGCCGGAAAAATGTATACAAAAACAACCGCGGCATTGCTTCGCCGTGGCTGTTATTGCCGGAATTGAAATATCCCGTTTTAGGTTGATTCGCCAAAGCCCTGTTTCAAATATGCTTCGGCTACCTTTTGTAGCTTTTTATGCTGTTCGCTACCGGCAAGCGCGTCCCGGATGTATGGCCGACCTTCTGTGTGGCCGCCTGGGACGGTGATCCACTTATCCGTATCTTCGTCAATGAGGATGGCGTGACCGGCATGACCTTCATGCACATAGACCGCATAGGGGACTTCATCGGTGTTACCTACGGTAACGGTCTTTGCTTCCGCGTTGACCTCATAGGTGACATCGCGCTGAAGGTTGCCTGTGTAGCGGATCGGCTTGCCGTACCCATGACGCATCTGGTACAAGATCAGGTTGACAGCCTTCGTCCCCATGGCTTCAAGAGCCGCCGAGACGTTGCTTGCCATCTTCGCTTTGATCTTGTCCTCATTGTTTTCAAACTCGACCTTTGTCAGCATATTACCCTCTTTGTTTGTACAAAAATACCGCAAGGCATTTCGCTTGCGGCAAGATGTAGATGCTTAAAATGTTATGATAATCTCAGATATAAGATTTGCGAGCGGTATCCCGTCGAGCAAAAAGTGATCGACAAGATCGGATGCGTCCTTGAAGACCTTGGCTTCGGTGTCTTTGTTTGCTTCGGAAATAAGCGGGCCTCCATCCCACCAGCCAAGGATCGTATACTCCTTACCTCTGACAGCGAATTGTATATCATCGCCAAAGGCAATCCGATCAATCAGATCCTGTCTGCTTATTTTATCCATTCCCATTGCCTCCGTTTCTGAATATATCTTCGTTGATCAGCCAATCATCCTTGGAGAGCTTCAAAGGCTTCCCGTGAGGATTTTTCCTGTCGTATTGAAACACATGTTTGTGTGCTCCCATCGGATGAGCACTCGGAAGATTATGATCCGTTGTGTCATAGTCGATTTTTGCCATTCCGTCATCGCCATATATGCGTCTTTGCAAGACGCGACCGTTATTGTCGGTCTTGTCTGCGATGCTGTTTGGCCTTCCCTTGATAGGAAGTCCGTTCTCGATCTCAGATTGCTTGAAAACAGCCCTTCCAGCAATACGTTCAGGCCATGTTTCCATTTTACCATGCTTTTCATTTTCTTGCAATGTTTCATCCGGCATCAGCACATCCGGGATTAAAACGCAATGGCAATTGCAAACCTCCCGTGCCGGTGCGCCGGGCTGACCGGGGTATAACAAACGATTTCCCCAGATGGTTTCAAATGCCTCGCCTTGCATTCGCTTTTGTCCATTAAGCGCAATATGGCTTTCGCGGCTCCCGCTGCTCCTTCCATGCTTTGTCTTGTGTGGCTGGATCATCTGGCATGACCACTCATAACAGATTTTCACACCCTTTTCCGAAGCTGCGCTTCCCGCGTCATATCGGGCCTGACTTTGTACGCGCACGCGCTCCGTCTGCGCCACACGCTTGGCCTGCCAGGCGGCCATGCCGGTCACGCTGCGAATATTGCCTATTAGAGCCTGCTATTACCCCTTCGATTACCCCAGCAGAATAACGGCCACTACTTATTCGATTAGACAGTATCTCCGCCCACGTCTTAGCTCTATTGGCCCTGTCCCGATCTTCCGGTGTATTAACCACCACCGACGCCAATACCTTTTCAGCCTGCTCCAGCGTTGGCATGGTATCCAGGTCAGCGGAATGTGCCGTCAAGATGACAGCATCCCGCCTCCGGGCCCCCTCTGGGCTCTCTGGTGCTGACTACGCTGCCAACTGCGCAGAAGCGGCGGCGCGCATTTCATCGCGGGCGATAATCAGCGCGGCAGCATTATATACGTTCTTGGCCGTGTTGGAACAGTTTAACGCATCCTCCAGCTGACTTTCAATCCACGATAATCTCATGTGCGCCGCCCCTCTTTGATGCCTTGTACGATGGAAGGAAACCGGTTTCTTGAAAAAACATTTGCGTTCCTCATGGCTTTTTCCTTGGCGCTTGGTCTGTACTCTGCGGCCTTCGCTGAAGGCGTCAATGTCTGCCGATTCTTCTCTGTGTATAAGCTGTCGGTACGCGCGAACAGCGAAACGAATGAAGTGATTGAAATCCGGGTATCCCCCGAGGCTGACGAGCATATCGCATTTACCGCTTGCATGGGGATCCTTATGCCGTTTCAACAGCTCAGCATCATGACGGCTTTGCGAACCTGGGAAGAAATCGTGCTCAGCAATGGCGAGGATTTTAGCAAGGTGCTGGTCGGCGACAGCTTTGAGCAGAAGGGCTACGTTTTTCATATGACGGACGACGACACCTTCTGCATCACGGAGAAGAATTGCTACGATTGTTACTACAACCGCTGAAGGATCCCGGTGCTTTCGGTACATAGGATGATTGATTCTCTATTCGTCAGGATGAATGGAGGATTTTCACGCCGCCCGTTTTTCAAGCACGGCCATCAGGTTCTTGTTGCCGTTAAGCTGACATTTTCCGCCGTAGTCCGGCGGCTCCTTCAGGCAGAGCAGCCAGGTCCCGGCTTCATCCAGGCAGTAGGCGATGTAGGGGGCAGCGGCATCCAGCAGCGCGCTGGGTCTGCTGCCGTACAGGCTCGCCATCCGGCACAGGCTCAGAAATGCCGACTGCCTAACGAACGAGGCGCAGGGAAACCGGACCGCGCTGTCTGTACAGGAAGATGGCGGTATACTGCATATCGGTCTGCAGCACCCCGGCCTCGTCCAACTGGGACAGGGTGGGCGCCGTCAGCGCCGCCTCGGCCATCAGGCGCATGGTCTTAACGGGCAGCGCTAGATCGCCCCTTGGTATACAGCTCCTGTACGGCGCTGAGCAGCAGGTTGGGAATCTAGCCCTTCATGGCCATATCCAGCAGGGACAGACGGCGAAGCCTGCCATGCCAAGGCTTGCCGTCGCCAAAGCCCGGCAGTTCTACCCAGCTCTCCCTGGTGCGGGTCACCGCGTCCTGAATGGGATTGTAATCCGCGCCGATCTGCGCGGGCGCCCCGCTCAGGCCTTCGCCTGCGCCGTGGTTCAGGGCGTCATCCATGGATTACATCCCCTCAGTCGCCCTTCCGGTCATCTTTTTATCTTTCATCGCGTTTTCCTCCTGTCTATGGGCAGGGTCGCAGGGGCCTTGTACCCTGCGTCTTAAGCTATTGCCAAAGTACCTTTGCAGCGTCAGCTCAATTGGCTCGGGGAGGGGGGTATTAAAAAGTTTACAAGAAAAAACAGCAGGAAAGAACAAGCCCTATCCGGCCATTTGAAATCAAGCATTTATTCTTTGCGCCGCAAGGGGCGCTTTTTTAGATAGAGCCCCATATTCTGATGACTTATAAGTGCAAAAAAAATCACCCATGCTTTGAATCAAAACATGGGCGACGCTATGGCTCCCCAGGTAGGGCTCGAACCTACAACAACTCGGTTAACAGCCGAGTGCTCTGCCATTGAGCTACTGAGGAATATGGAATCCGGCAGCGACCTATCCTCCCGGGCCGTGTCCAGCCAAGTACTTTC
>ERZ777306.930-NODE-930-length-52879-cov-6.538127_pt1 | contig 52879 bp, 37 predicted proteins | sample MGYA00374966_ERZ777306 | MGnify/ENA primary metagenome ERZ777306 (study PRJEB29329, sample SAMN06343882) | mouse gut metagenome | isolation source: Mouse cecum | place: Austria: Vienna | collected 2014-11-15 ... | reverse complement strand
AAATGAACACGAAGATCGTCTCACCCTTGGGCATTGTCGCTTTGGTGCTGGGATTGCTTCCCCTTTGCGCCCTTCTGCCCGGAGCTTTCGGCTACTCTTTGACGGACGAGGTGCGCACAGGATGGATGCTCGCGAACTTCGCGTTCATCGCAGCAAGCCTCGTGCTCGCAATCATCGTAAAAGGCAGTTCCGAAGATCAGGGCGCGGGCACGAAGATCGTCGCGACTGCAGTTATCGTTTTGGACGTGTTCTGGGTGCTGTTGGTCGTAGGCTTGTTCGCGCTGGCATTTGTCGTTTCCTTCCAGTCTGGGCAGCTGCTCCTGCTCTGACGGAGGCGGCTTGTCTTCCTTATGGCCCTTGCCGAACCTCGACCCATTCTTTTAGCAGGTAAGCCTCTCCGCCCGGAAGGATGAGCAGGGCGAAATCGTTGGGATGGTTCACCCGACGAGCGCGGGCCTGCTCATGTTCGGAGAAGAGTGGCGCATAAAGGCGGTCGCTATCTGCTCGCGGTCGCGGCCCCCAGGAGGGCGACACTGAGGGATGCGGGCGAAGTGACGGCGACGGGCATCAACCCTCATAGCGCAAGAGGGGACAGGCAGCGCGCGTTGGGCCAGTTGTGCATAGGCGAAAAACCGCACGTCATAACTCAACTGGAACCGTTCGGCCATCCGATTTCAGAGTGGCCGAGAGCGCGCCGTTTTCATAATCGACCGATAGGGCAGGCCCTTCCAACACCACCACAGAATCGGAGCCGTCTTTGGCGCAAGTGCAGACTGCATCGCCGTCCAGACGGTTGACGTAGCAAAAGCCGTCCTCAGTGAGGCAGAAGCTGCGGGCGACGACATCTCCCACGGGAGCAACTTCCCGGGTTTGGGTGTCGTAGGCCTGAAGCCGAGAATCCTCGTCTATGAAGTAAATGGCGCGACCGTCGAAGGCGATGTTGCCGTCAGCGGGGATGGCAAGCGTGTGCGTCGCCCGCGTGGCCCGATCCACTTCGACGATCTTGTCATTCACCACGAAGAAGAAACTGCGATTGTTCAGGAAGAAGCGGTGGCAATCCGGCAGGAACGCCCAGGTGTCGCCGACGGTGTAGTCAATCCCCAGCAGAGAGCGGTCGCTGTCGGCGATTTGCTCGAAAATCACTTGGCGCTCCAGCGTGTCCGCATTAAGGCGCACGATGCTGAACTGGGTAAACGTGCTGTTGTAATTGCCAACCCGATCGACGTACTGCTGAGTGCGCGAAGTAAGGTAGTACACGCACGGGCCGTCTACGTAGGCGCCCTTCACCAGCTCCTCGTCGGAAAAGGCGCCGAAAAGGGGCGAGGTCTCCACGGCCACAGGGGTAGCCCCTTCGCGTTCCAAGGTATAGGCCTGGGCCTCGTCGTCGAACGTCACGGCAATTCCGTCACCCGCCAAGCTTTGAGCGGCGGAATTGTAAACCACATTATCAGTGGTTTCAAAAGAACATCCAGCGAGGGACGGCAGAAGCGCTACGACAAGCAAGAGGGCGGCCACCGGCTTAATCCCCCTGTCAGAGCGGGGCCTTTTCTTCAGCAGCCAGCAGTTCGTGCTGCGACGCACGGCCCAGATCAGTGCGAAAGCCGTAATCGCCACCGAAAGCCCCGCCACCAGCGCAAATTCCCAGGGAGGCACTTCAGTGAACACGGCAACGGACTCCCCACCATCACCCTGTATAAAACGGCTGCCCTCCAAGAACCCCGTCGCAAGCAAGAACGGCAGGGGAAGGGGCAGGCGGAAGACGAACTGGGCCGGCAGCCCGACGAGGGGGATAAGGGTGGCAGCCGCGCCAACGAGCGCCGTCAGCGCATGTTTTCTCGCCAAGACCGAAACGAAGAGGAGCACAGATACGAGCATCGCCGCGCCAAAACAGCGAAGGGCGGCCGCCGCGACGAATGCCCCCGCAAGGGACAGACCCTTCGTGCTGGTGCCGAAAAGCGAGATGCTCTGCAGGGGATAGTCCCCATGGGGCAGTCCATATTTCGCCGCGAAAAATGCGAGCTGGATGAGGGAGAGCGCTGCGCAGAGGGCGACGGCGGCACCAACGACGATGAGCCCTTTGCTCCGCGCGCTCGCACGCCCTCGGGGAGTCGTGCGCAAAAGCGCGTCCATCTGGCAGGCACATTCCGAACAGAAGGCCGTGGAGGCGAGATACAGGAGGGCCAGCAGCGCCGGGAAATCCAGCGTCTGGGCGGAAAGCAGCCCAACCCAGCCGTTCGTCTCGAGGAAATAGCGGGTATCCGGGCTCTCCGACACATAGAGAAACTGCTGGTAGGCGGCGTCGAATCCGCGCTCGTGGGCCAGCGCCTCATTGGCCCGGGCAGCTACGCCCTCGTACTCCTCGGCGGAGATAAGGCCGTTGTAGTAGCTTTCCTGCGCCTCGGCGCGAGCGGTCTTCGCCTCTGCAATGGCCTCGCTCTTCTCCCGAAGCCAAATCTCCTTCTGCTGGTCCAAAGCCCCGTCCAGCCGCTCCAGGCACCAAACGTAATCGGCACGGCTCTCCTCCATGGCAATGTTTCGGGGCTGATCGGTCGCTGTCAGCCAAGCAACGCTGGCCACCAGGGCCGCCACCAGGCAGGCCAATCCTCGCTGCCCTATCATGAGCTTCTTCCATTCGTAGGCGAGCACCCTCATCGGACTCTCCTCCTCGAACAACAGGTGTTTCGCGGCGAGAACAGGTAGATGGCTACAGCGGCAACGAGCCCCATAGCCAAAGAGAAAGCAAGCGCAGCCTGCCAGGACAGGACGGGGAAACCGCCTATGTCCAGGAACTCTGTCTGGGCCAGAAGAGGGCGGCTCGCCAGCAGCGAATAGGGGTCAAGCGCTTTTGCCCAGACAAGATGGGAATAGGCCACGCTCGCGCCGCCGACAACGAGCGCCGCGGTGAGCGCGAAGTTGGCGACAAGAGGAGCGAGGGTATTTCTGCATCGCAGCGACACCGCAAGCCAGGCCATGCCCAGAGCCCAGAGCCCGATGCTTCGCAGCGCCGCCGCCAACACCGCGAATTGGAGTACGCTGAGGTCGATCGGTGCTTCGGCGAAGCTGGGGATGGCGTACACCGGCAGCCCCAGGCCTTCGAAAGTGCCGAAGGCGGCAGCGAAGCCTGCCAGGTCCAGCAGCGAGAACCACGCAGTTACCAGCAGCAAGAATCCGCTGGCTGCCACCAATTTCGCGAGAACGGTGCGACTACCGCCGTTGGGGTTGGTGAGCAGCAACAGGTCCATCTGGGTCTCCCTTTCTGTGGCGAAGGTGCCCGCAACGCCGTAGAGCCCCAGCAGCAGAACGAGAACGAGGGAGAAATCGTAGTTCAGGTAATAGTTGGCCATCTCCGAGTAGGAGAAGTCGGGCACTGTGCGGTCGGCGTAGATCCGGTACAGGGCGGCGCCTTCCCGCTGTTGGTACAAGGCGCCGGCCTGGGCCGCGGCCTCGGCGTTTTGACGGGCCTTCTCCGCCACTGACGCAGCACGCCCACCGTATTCGTAACAATACTGCATGGGGTCGACGAAGTACTTCTCCAGGAGGTTCCTGTCGCTGTAAAGGTTCCCTGTCAGGGAATCGGCGTCGTCGGTAGCGGTGTTGGCGGTCATGTCCGCAGTGGCCTGGGCCAGAGGCTGCCACGTCGCCAGTAGCTGCTGCACCTTTTCGGGCGTGATGGGGCCCTGGTATTGATCGTAGAGCCTCCAGTAAACGGCGTGCCAGCTGCGCTCGCCGCTTCCATCGGCCAGAAACGAATAGGTGTCCCATTCGCCGTAGATTTTGACCAGGTTCACCGCGCTGAACAGAGCAAAGAGCACAAGGACCGAGCGCCGGCAAAAAAGCTTGGCAAATTCGTACCAAATCAGCCGCATGGCGCATCGCCGCCTTGACAAAAGTACAGAAACACATCTTCCAAGTTCGGCCGAACCGGCCGGGCTCCGGCGCAAGGGCACTCGTCACTGATAATGCGGAGAATGAAAAGCGGGCCATCCTGCTTCATGTTGCCGATGCAGCAGCGCTCGGCCAGGTGCTGGGATTCCTCCATGTCCACCGCGGCCTCCCACACTTTGCCCGCGATGCTCTGCTCCAGCGCGCCGGGCGTTCCCTGCATGAGCAGCTTGCCGCGGCGCAGCAGCAAAATCTCCGAGGCGATGCACTCCACGTCGGGGACGATGTGGGTAGCCAAGAGAATGGTGCGTCCAGGAGCGAAGCGGGAGATGAGGTTGCGAAAGCGAATGCGCTCGCCAGGATCCAAGCCGGCCGTGGGCTCGTCCAGCACCAAGACCTTCGGGTCGGATAGCATGGCCTGGGCAATGCCGAGCCTCTGGCGCATGCCCCCTGAAAGGGCGCCGATCTTCTTGTCCCGCGCATCGGCCAAGTTCACGGTGGCCAGCAATTCCGCCGCGCGGCTTCGCGCCAAAGCCGGGGGCAGATTCTTCAGCGCCCCCATGTAGAGGAGGAAGTCCCCTACGGTGAAGTCACGGTAGAAAATCGGGTACTGAGGCATGTAGCCCAAATCGGCCAGAAACTCGTCGCCCAACGTCCCGACGTCGCTCCCGTTGGCCCTCACCGTGCCGCTATCAGCACGCAAGATGCCCACGAGAATGCTGATGAGCGTCGTCTTTCCGGCGCCGTTTTCGCCCAGCAGCCCGAAAACGCCCTCGCCCAGCGTGGCGCTGAAGTCTTTCAGCGCATAGTTGCCCTTGTAGCGCTTTGCCACGTTGTCGAATCGGATTTCCATGCTAGGCCCCGAAACTAAACGTGGATACCGCCGTGTCGATCTCCTCTATGCCACAGCCAAGAAGCACAATGGCAGACTGCGAATCGTCCAAGATGCTCACCTGGGGAATCCGCCCCACATAGCGGGAATCGTCCACCTCGATGGTCTCGGTGGTCAGAAGTTCACCGGAATCGACGGCATAGACCCGCACGGTAAGGGCGTCGCCCAGTTCGGCAGTGGCGACGTACTTGCCCTGTTCCGAAACGTAGACGCCATCTCGCCCCTCATCGCTCGTGGAAAAGTCGAGCCGGTGCGCGGCGGCGCTCGCCGCATCGACCCAAGGAAGGCTCCCATCGACATGCGAGATCGTAGGCGGGAAGAACAGCCTGCCGCCGGCCCGTAGCATCTCCTCGGCATCTTCCGCGTCCAGCCAGGTAAGTTCGGGATTGCCCCCGTCAATGCCTACGGTCCCCCACACCGGCGTGCCTTCCGTGCCGTCGGCGCTTTGGACAGGAAAGCCGCTGCCGAAAAAGGCCACGCGGTTGCTGTCGGGGGTAAAGGCGACGCCGCCCAGCGACGCCATCTCTATGCCGGCCTCGCCAGTGCCTTGGGTGATGTCGAGCAGCGTGGTCAGCTGACCGGTTGGACGGTCGTAAAGGTAGAGGGCGTCAAGGCCCGCTATGGCCAGCTGGTTTCCATCGCTCGATGTCGCTACACAGCTAGGGCTAACCACAGGGTCGTCGGGCACCAGCTCTTCCAATGAGAGAGATTCCGTCAAATTCAGCTCGCGGTCGTAGATGTAGGCGATTGCCCCCGTGTCGCCCAGGGCCGTAAGGACGATGCCGCCCTCGAACGGCACTACGTCGAAGTCCTGTGACGGTACTGAACAGCGAGCCCGCACCGTGCCGGAAGCAGTGTCGTAGAGGTACAGCTCGTCGGCGCAGACAAGCAACATACCCGCTTGGGCATAGAAGCAGCCCGTCAGCTTCCCTGAAAAGAGAGCACTGTCGAAAGTAAAGGAGTTTGGAACTCGAGCTGGCTCCTTGGCCGTCATGACGTCGTCGGCCGGCAGCGAGGCGGAAGGGGTTTCCGGCGCCGCCTCTTCGAAGCTGTCCGTGGGCGCTTGGGGGCTGCAAGCCCCAAGGGCGAACAGCGACAGGGCCAGTGCGGTGCAGAGGGCTTTTCTCATAACTTAGGCCTCCTGGAAAAGTAGTATCGAGTTGGTTTTGTAAAAGGGCGTGTTCGTGTTTTCTGCGGGCACCGCCACACAGTAGAACGTGCTGAGTTTGCCCAATAGAGACGGGTCGATGACACCCTCCACAACGGCCACGCCTCCTTTGCTCAGCGTTACAGCACTCGACGTTTCTCCGTTCATCGCCACCGGTTGGTGGTTGAGGAAAAAGGAGATGTCGTAACGCGCGCCGGGGGTGCCGCACAGGGTAAAGCGCACCGGCACCGGCTCGTCAACGGTAAGGTTGTCGAATACCGTGTCGCCACCGAGGGTGAGCGTGTAATAAACCCCGTCATCCAGCGTATCCATGGTTATGTCTGGCCACCCCGCCTGGGCCAGGTCTTCTTCCACGTACTGGGCCGTGGCCTTTTCCTCTCTCACGCTGCAGGAGGAAAGAGCCTCCGCCGGGCCCGGTGCAGCAGCGGCAGCCGAAGGAGGGTCGGCGCTGAAGCTCATTTCCATGCTAACGGGCAGCGCATTGTGGTACCACCCATAGCTTGACGTGCTTTCCATATCTGGCTGGAAATCGGGATTCGTTATGCTGACGATGGTTAAGTTCAGCGTATCGCCGGCCTTTCCGCTCACCGGCTCGAAGAGGAAGGAGACCTCTTGATCCTCTGCCGCGTCGAACGTGTGGCAGTAGGCATAGTCGGACGATTGCCCGTCGGTGCGATAGGGCTGGGGCTTTCCGTCCAAGAAGAGGAGAAAGCCCACGCTGTCCAAGTCGCCGGTGACGGAGAAATGATAGTCCAGACGAAACTCTCCACCGTCGTAGGGAAACGGCTCCCGCTCGCCGTTGTCGGACAAGGGCGGGTTTACGGCCTCGTGGCTGAGCATGGCCATGAGGCTCGTATCATCCTGCGCCTCTTGGAAGGGGTTCGCTGCATCGTCCGGCGCGGCCGCGGGGGTTTCGTCCGGAATATCGTAGCTGGTGCAGGCGGAAGCGGACAGAAGGGCCGCGCCGAGCAGCGCGGCCAAGATAGGTTTTACTCGCATGCAAGACCTCCTTTGCAACTTTCTGCTCCAGCCTAGGGGGCAAAAGTCAAAAACCGGTCAAGCGGCGAAAAAATTCAGAGATGCTAAGGGGTGCCGGCGAAGATTGCCGCCAGCGGCTTTACGTCAGCTGTTTGCAACGCCTCTCTGGGGGAAGTTGACAGCAATCAGCACCTTTACGCGGGCGCCCGTATCGCCGTTTGACAGTTCTAGGGATCCTCCCATCTTCCTGCAGAATATCCGGCTCATAGCAAGTCCCAGGCCCAAGTGGCCGCCGGAGGCATCCTCGGTGAAGAACAAGGCATCTCTCTTTCGAAGCGCCGCCTCTGAGAAGCCGGGGCCGTCATCGGTTACCGTGGCCGCTAGCAATTCGTCTTCTAGGTGGAACTCAAGAACAATCTCGCGGTGGGCGTAGCGAAGGGCGTTGCCCACCAGGTTTTCAAGAATGCGATACAGAAGCTCGCCGTCGAAGACAGCCGTGCACTCCGGCATGGAGACGTGATAGGTCAGCCGTGCGGAACTGCCGCGGCACAGCACGGCCAGAGAATCGCCCAGGCCCTCCAGAAATTCCGGAAGGCTCGTCTCCTCGAGGCGAACCTCCACCTCCTCGATAGCGCCCACTTCGCGCATGGCTTCGGTGTAGCGTCCCATACGATCGGCAGCGGATTCCAAGTTGACAAGCGCCCTGTCCAATTCCTCATCGGTCAAAAGGCCCGCCTTGCGGCTTTCTTGCAAGTGCTCCACATAGCCTCCCATGATGGCAATGGGGTTGCGCAGATCGTGGGCCACGGACGCCTGGAGGGCTCGGCGCTCTTCCAGCATGTCCCACAGGAGGCGGTTGTTGTCGACAAGGGCCTGGCGCATGCTTTCAAAGGCAACGCAGAGCTGGCCCAGCTCGTCGGCGGAATCGCAGTGCACTCGAAAGTCGAGGTCTTGGCGGCGGACGTGGGAGGTTGCGTCAGCGAGCGCGCGGATGGGAGGCTCCAGTCTCTTCCGATAGAACCACTGCCCTCCCAACGCAATGCCAAGGATAGCGAAGAGGAGCGGCAGCCCGACCATGGCCACCTGCGAGATGCGATAGACGGCTTTCGCCTTATCTGTGAGCATTGAGAAGCTGGAGTCTATGCGGTCAACGGCGTAACTCGCCGTTTGGCCGGGGTCGCTCTCCGCGCCATCCTGGACGAGGCGGCCGAGCGACTGCGCCTGTCCGCCGATCTCAACTCGGATGGTCGCTTCCGAAACGGTGCCGTCGGCAGCAGTGACCCTCTGGGTGAGCCATGCCTCGTTGGAATCTGGCAAGATGAATTTCTGCAACTGGATGCAGCCGAAGATCGCAAGGCCGCTGGCCAGAGCAACGGCAAGCATGGTTACCGTCACGGTTCGGACGAACTCGCCTTTGAGCGACTTCTTCTTCACGCCTTCCACCGGTACCCCATTCCCCAAACCGTTTCAATGGGCTCGCTGCCGCAGGCCTTCAAGAGCTTCTGGCGAATTTTGCGCACATGCTCTTTGACAACGCCGGCATCCCCCTGGCCGTCGATGCCCCATACCGCTGTGTAAATGCGCTCACGGTCAAAAACCTGGTTGGGATGAGACGCCAGGAAATCCAAGATGTCGAACTCGCGCTTCGAGAAGGCTATTTCCCGATTCCCAGCGAACACCTTCCGCTGGGACCGATTGATGAGGAGGCCCTGCGCGGCCACTACTTCCGATGTTTGGCTCCCCCGGACCTCCCGACGCAGATGTGCCTCAATGCGCGCCGTAAGCTCTCGCAGACTAAAGGGCTTCGTGATGTAGTCGTCCCCGCCGACTGCAAGGCCGTCAATCTTGTCCTGTTCGGTGATGCGCGCCGTAAGAAACAAAATAGGGCAGCCTACATGACTCCTGATAGTCTGGCAAAGCTGCAGCCCATCTATCCCCGGCATGCCTATATCCAGCAAAATAAGGTCGGGCTTCAAGGTCAGCTTCGCCAGGGCATCTTCTGCGTTGTTAACCTTCCAAACCAAATATCCGCGCTGGGTCAGGTGCGCGTCCAGCAGGTCGGTGAGCATAGGCTCGTCGTCAACCACGAGAATCTTTTGGGTCATGTTGCTGCCTCCAATCTTGCAAATCATAAGACTGGAAAGTCAAAAAACTGTCAAGCCCGAGCAGTCCTCCGCGGCAAAGCCACAGAAGCCGCCGGACAGCCGAAACTAAAGCAAGTCGCTTGACGAGATTGCTTCCGAGCTCGTCATTTCCCGCGAGACAGCGAAAACCCATCGCCGAAACATCTTTCAGAAATGCGGCGTCCACAGCGAAGAAGAGCTTTTTCGTTTGGCAGAAGGTTCGCGAAAGGTCGAGGGCTGAGGTGCGGCTGCATCAGCGCCTTATTATCAGTTTTGCCTTCCTCCGCTACCGCTGACGAGCGTCTCCCTCAATTCAACCGGAATACATGCCCAAATTGCGTAATGCACGTATCCGAGTGAACATCTTGATGGAATCAATCAGCCTCTTCCACCGCGCGCACTATGGCGTTGACGGTAGGGACGATGGCTTCAGGAGCGAGAGCGGTGCAGTTCACCAGGAACGATGGCGGGCGTTGGGCGACCAGGGCAGAGAACTGCCGCCGCCTGGCTGCGCTCACGGCTTCGGAGCGCAGCGCTTTGGCCCTGGAAGTCCGCCGAATCCCGCCGGATGGCTCTTCTTCGGCGCAGGCAGGACCACCGAACTTTCCAAAGGCGCCCGCACCGGCGCTGCGGCCATCCTGCCCAGCGGCACTATCGGTGCCGAAACAATAACGGCTCATCGGCGCCAGCAGCACGCCAAACTGAGCAGCGCGTGCGGCAATCGCCTCTTCCGCTTCCGCAGCATCGCGCATGTTCGACACCCCCGGGGCCGCTGCGTTCCAAGCATTAGGCGCGTCTGTCGCTGGCGTTCCAATCGCCCTCGACCTCTCCAGGTCATCCGGCCCCTTCGCCACTTCCATTACGAAATGCAGCCCGACGCCCAGGTTCACCAAGCGCAGCCGCCCTACACCATCCGCTTCCGCCAACGCCGCCGCAAACGCATGCTGCAGCTTGCGAAAATGCGCGCGCTGCCGGTTCACGTGGCGCTCGTACTCCCCCGACTCTATGAATCGCGCCAAGGTCAGCTGCTCCAGCGCCCCTACCGTGCAGGCGTAAAAGCCCAGTCGCCGCCGAAACTGCTCCGTCAGATGCGGCGGCAGTACCATGTAGCCAATGCGAAACGCCGCTCCCAGCGTTTTCGTGAACGTGTTGGCGTAGATGACGCTCTCCGCCTCGTCCAGCGCTTGCAGCGGAGGCACCGGCCGGCCGCTCATGCGAAATTCGCAGTCGAAGTCGTCCTCTATCAGATAGCGACGCAGACCGTCTGGCGCTGGGGCCGCCGCCCATTCCAGCAGCTGCCGCCGTCGCGCCACCGCGGTAGTGACGCCCGTGGGAAACTGGTGCGACGGCATGCAATGGAACACGCTGGCGCCGGTAGCCGCCAAACTGTCCGGCAGCGGTCCCTTCTCGTCAAGCCCCACAAAGCGCAGGGGCACATCGTTGCTTTCATAAATGCGCGCCAGCCGCGGGTAGCCCGGATTTTCGATAGCGAAAACGCGCTGCCGCCCCAACAGCTGCACCAGCAGGCCATAAAGAGTTTGCGCGCCGGAACCAATCACTATCTGCTCTGGGTTCACCTCCATGCCGCGGAACCCCCGCAAGTGATTGGCGATGGCTCGGCGCAGCTGCCACGTGCCCCGACCGTCGCCCGACGAGAGCAAGGCCTCCTCGCTGCCGTCGCTTAGCATGCGCCGCATGGTGCGAGCCCAGGCCGCGTAAGGGAAAAGCCCGGCTGGCGCGGCAGCCCCAGTCAGGTCGGCCAGCAACTCTCCGTTGGCGCACGCCTGCTTTTCTACGGCGGAAGGGCAGGCGCCGATGGTTGCGATATCGTTCAGGACCGCCCCGGTGCCAAACCGGTTTTCCGTCCCTGCGTTAAGCCGGCTTTCCGTCCCGCCCTTGCCGGCGCTAATGGGGAAACTCACCTCGTCGCGCGGTTCGCTTCGCCTCTCGCCCGCGAATGCAACGCCCCCTTCAGCGCAACGCCTCCTGGGCTTTGACGCTCCGCCTACTCCCCCTCCGTACGCAGTTGACTCCCGACACCGCAGGATTCCGCTTTCCCCTCCCGCACAAACGAAAAACCCGCAACGAGGCCGCGCTTCAATATAGCCCTCGGCCACAAGCTGGGCATACGCCCCTTCCACGGTGATCACGCTTAGCCCCAGATGATTTGCGAGCGATCGCTTCGAGGGCAGCCTCTGCCCTGCTAGCAAGGCCCCCGACTCTATATCATTGCGAACTCCGCGATACAACTGCGCATACAGCGGGTCGCCCGCCTGCCGGTCCAGCTGATAGGTAAGCATCCTTACCCGCTCCTTCCGCCAACGCTTTGCCCCAAGCGCCCAACCTCCACCGACGCTTTGCCCAGCCCCCAACCTCCACCAATCCCAAGCCCTGCCGGAACTAGCGGCCTATTCCTGCCAAACGCGGGCCAAAGCCCCTCTGACCGATCGTCGTGGCGGAACTAGGGGGCTATTTCCGGCAGGCGCGGGCAAAAGGCCTTCATCGCGGGGCGCCGTGGCGGAACTTGGGGGCTATTTCCGTCAAAGCCACAAATCGCATGTCGCGACAATCCCGCCGTGGCGGAACTAGCGGCTTAATTCCGCCACGGGGGCCGGAAACGGGGTGCCCGCGTGCGGCCCTGACGGAACTAACGGCCTATTCCTGCCAGCAACTTCGCTGACCTTATCAAATTACCTGGAATTGACTATACCAAACGGGCCAGCACTTCCTTAGGCTAAAGCGCGCAAAAGCCCCGAGAAAGGAACCCTATGCAAAGCGAACCTAGCACCCAAACGCCAAACACCCCGGCAACCGCGCCCGGAGACCCCAGCGCTGCCGACACTGCGGCGGCCAACTCCGGCACCGTCGCCACGCCCGGAGCACCCGGCTCCCAAAACCGCCAGGCCTTGAACCGCCAACTGGCCCAAATGCTCAAAGGCGGCGTGATTATGGATGTGACCACCCCCGAACAAGCTCGCATCGCCGAGGCCGCCGGCGCCTGCGCCGTCATGGCGCTGGAGCGCATCCCCGCCGACATCCGAGCCGCTGGCGGCGTGTCCCGCATGAGCGACCCGGCCATGATCCGGGGCATCCAAGAGGCGGTCACCATCCCCGTGATGGCCAAATGCCGCATCGGTCACTTCGCCGAAGCTCAAATCCTGCAGGCCATCGAAATCGATTACATCGACGAATCGGAAGTGCTGTCTCCCGCCGACGACGCCTACCACATCGACAAAACCCAGTTCGCCGTTCCATTCGTGTGCGGCGCTCGCGACCTGGGCGAAGCCCTGCGGCGCATCCAAGAAGGCGCCACCATGATTCGCACGAAAGGCGAACCGGGCACCGGCGATGTGGTACAAGCCGTGCGCCACATGCGCAAGATGACCGCACAGATTGCCCAGGTGGCGGCCCTACGCCCCGACGAACTGTTCGAGGCGGCGAAGCAGCTGCAGGTGCCCTACGAGCTGTTGCTGGAAGTGCATCGCAGCGGCCGCCTGCCCGTAGTGAACTTCGCTGCCGGCGGCATCGCCACTCCCGCCGACGCCGCACTGATGATGCAGCTGGGCGCCGAGGGCGTATTCGTGGGCAGCGGCATTTTCAAGTCGGGCAACCCAGAGAAGCGGGCCGCCGCCATCGTTGCCGCCGTAACCAACTACCAGGACGCTGACATGCTGGCGAAGCTGTCCGAAAACCTGGGCGAAGCCATGGTGGGCATCAATGAGCAGGAAATCGAGCTGATTATGGAGGCCCGCGGTGTGTAGCCGCCGCATTGGAGTGCTGGCGGTGCAGGGAGCCTTCGCCGAGCACACCGCGCGCCTGCACCAGCTGGGCTGCGAAACGACAGAGTTGCGGCAACTGGCCGACCTGGCCCAACCCCTTGACGGGCTGGTGCTGCCCGGCGGCGAATCCACCACCCAGGCAAAGCTGCTGCGCGATTTAGGGCTGCTGGAACCGTTGCGGCAGCTCGTCCGCGGCGGCCTGCCGGTGCTGGGCACCTGCGCCGGCCTCATCCTGCTGGCCGAAACCGTGGAAAGCACCGGCGACGGACGGCACTCCGAGCAAAACGGCGAGCGCGAACGCCCGGCCCGCCCAGCTGCGGCTCCCTCGGCAGCCACCGAAACCGCGACCGCCCCCAGCGCCGCCTCCGCAGCGAAGCAACAGGGCTCGGCGCCGCTGGCCGCCGCCATCGCAGGGGACTCCGCCCCAGCGCCCCTCACGGCACCGCCACCGGAGCCCCCTGCGAGCAGCGCCCTCGCAAGCCCGCACCCCGTCGAGGGTTTCCGCACCCTGCCCGTCACGGTTCGCCGCAACGGCTATGGCCGCCAGCTGGGCAGCTTCACCGCCGCAGCGCCGCTTCACGTGAAACACGGCGAAGGGCCCCTCGTCTCCCTCACTTTCATCCGCGCCCCGCGCATCGTGGCCATGGACCCCGGCGTAGAAGCCCTCGTAGCCCTGGGCAGCGAGCCGGTGGCGGTGCGCTTCGGCAACCAAATAGGCTGCTGCTTCCACCCCGAGCTCAACGACGACAACGCCCTCTACCGGTTGTTCCTTTCGCTCTTCGCCTAGACAGCGCGTACAAAACCGCACGTTTCATGCAGCCCCATACAAAGCTGTGACCTGGGAAGACACCACGTTTTCCCAGGTCACAGCATTTACACGTTTTTGACGCTTTGGTACGCCGACTACCCCTTATACCCGTCCGGATTCATAGACTGCCAGCGCCAACTGTCGGCGCACATGCGGTCAAGATCAAACTGGGCCTCCCAGCCCAACTCGCGGCGCGCCTTGTCGCAGGCGGCGTAATTCTCGGCGATGTCGCCCGCCCGCCGCGGCCGCACCACGTAGGGCAGCGAATGCCCGCAGGCCTTCTCGAAGGCGTGCACCACATCTAGCACGCTAGAGCCCTTGCCGGTGCCCAGGTTAAAAATGCCCACACCGTGGCGCGTGCCGTCCTCGGCGGCAGCGCCCGCCACAGAGCCCAGCCCCCACGGCTCGCCGGTGCCCACGCGCCCGGCCATCCATTCCAGCGCTGCCACATGGCCGCGGGCCAAATCCACCACATGGATGTAGTCGCGCACGCCAGTGCCATCAGGGGTGGGGTAGTCGTCGCCAAACACGTTCACCTCAGGCAGCTTCCCCACTGCCACCTGCGCCACATAGGGCAGCAAGTTGTTGGGGATGCCCTTGGGGTCTTCGCCGATCAGGCCGCTCTCGTGCGCGCCAATGGGGTTGAAGTAGCGCAGCAGCACCACGTTCCACTCGTTATCGCCCACGTACAGGTCGGTCAGCACCTGCTCCAGCATGCTTTTGGTTTGGCCGTAGGGGTTGGTGGCCTCGTGCTTGGGGCACTCCTCGGTAATGGGGATGAACTCCGGCTCGCCATACACGGTGGCGCTGCTGCTGAACACCAGGTTCTTCACCCCGTGGCTGCGGGCCACATCCGCCAGCACCAGCGTTCCAGCCACGTTGTTCCAGTAGTATTCCAGCGGCTTGGCCACGCTCTCCCCCACCGCTTTGAAGCCGGCGAAGTGAATGATGGCGTCGATTCCGTTTTCGCTGAAGATGCGATGCAGCGCCTCGCGGTCTAGGATGCTGGCCTCGTAGAAGCGCAGCTGGGGGCTGTCTTCAGAAATGCCGGCGATGGCGCGAACCCGCCACAGCGCCTCGGGCGAGGAGTTGGACAAGTCGTCCACCACTACCACGGTATAGCCCTGGGCCAGCAGCTCCACCACCGTGTGGCTGCCGATGAACCCAGCGCCTCCGGTAACCAGAATGGTGGTTTCCTGCGGGGACTTCCCCAAACCTTTGTTGGCCATCGCCGCCTGCCTTTCCGTTCGTTTTCAGCGGCTTCTCATTGTACTTGTTCTGGCATTTGCCGCAAACAGTGGCGCCAGGCCGCTGCCATCCAACAACGCCGATGGCCGCCGCGCCGCGCTGCACAGCGCCTGGTTAGCGAGCCGCAGGATGGAGGGGTTGCAAAATGGCCCGCAGCCGTTCCGGAGTGTCGAACTGCACCGAGCCACCGCTGCGCATCATCGCCACCTCACCGCACCATTGGCGCTGCCGGGCGGCGGTTCCGCACGCGGCAGCGCCCGCCTTCATTGGACCTGGCGCCGCAGAGCGCCCGGAAAACCCGCGCACCGCGCACCCGCGCCGCGCTTTATAGCCAGCCGTGCGCACGACAAACCGAGGAACAAACTGTTCGTCGCTGGGGAAATCGTGCGTGCGGAACGAGTAGCGCAGCTGTTCCATGGCATCGGCCAAGGCATCCTGCAGCTTCACCCCTTCCCGCAGGGGCACCAGCCCCAGCTCGGGGTTGAACAGATGGGTGTCGCTCACGTAAACCGTACGAGTTCGGTAGCGCCGCCGCACCTCGGCCCGCGCCACCAGCAGGGCCGTTGCCACCAGCCCCGCCCCCAGCGAAACCGCCAGCCCGAACCCCAAATGCGTCTGCGCATGGTACAACCCCAGCCCGCACCAAAGCGCCAGCAACGCTGCCGCGCTGACGATGCCCAGCACCCAAACCATGATGTCCGATTTTTCCAAAACCCGTCCTCCGCAATTCACCAGCACAGGGGGCCATGCCGTGATGCGGCTATGGTACGCAGCAAATCTGTAAGCCCCATGAAGACCAGCCCACCTACACGAAAACTGCCCATGAGAAAAAGCATGACAGGGGACGGGGATAACGTCAGGTCCGAACCCGCGGTGCATCCTGGCTGGGCCGACCCGGCAGGTCGGAGCGAGGTCCGGTCAAGCGGAGCAGAGGGGAAATCCACTCGCCCGCCAGGGCGAGTTAGTTCCCCTCGTACGGAGCGTCGAGCGCAGGCCTGTCGGGTCGGCCCACCCTCCAGAAACGCAAAAAGGCAGAGATAGAATCTCTGCCCTACGAGTTCGACCTGCAACGGCACCCTTCCCCCTGCCCCGGAAACCTGACGTTATCCCCATCCCCTGTCATGAAAAAGGCCGCTGGGGTTGCCAGCGGCCTTTTGGGGCGCCACCCGAGGCGGCACGTTTGCGCTCTGCGAAGCTAATGCAGCGGCGAGAAGTCCGGATCCAGCGCCTCGTCGATGTACTCCTGGATGGGCTTGGGGCCGATGTCCTGCAGCTCCTCTTCCTTCCAGCACTGCACCTCGGGCAGCCCGGGCACGTTGGAGGCCAAAAACACCGGGTCCTTCCCAGCCTTGCGCTGCTTGGTATAGTCGTCCAGCGCCGCCAGCGCCCACTTGCCCAGCAGCAAGATAACCACCAAGTTGATGATGGCCATGAATCCCATGAAGATGTCGGCCAGGTTCCAGGCCAGATCGAAGCTGTTCACCGCGCCGTACAGAATGAACAGCAGGCACAGGACGCGGAACGCGAACAGCGCGTAGCGGTTCTTGGTGATGTAAAGGAAGTTGCTCTCGGCATAGAAGTAGTTGCCGATAAGGCTAGAGAACGCGAACGCGAAAATGGCGAAGGTCATGAAGTGGATGCCCACTTCGCCCACCGAGTTGTTCACGGCCATCTGCACCAGCGCCATGCCATTCAGGCCGGCGGCGGCGTCGCCGTTCTGCACGTAGAAAATCAGCACCATCAAAGCGGAGGCAGTGCAAATGACCAGGGTGTCGATGTACACGGACAGGCTTTGCACCAGGCCCTGCTTCACTGGGTGGGAAACCGACGCGGTGGCGGCGGCGTTGGGGGCGGAACCCATACCAGCCTCGTTGGAGAACAGGCCGCGCTTGATGCCCAGCATCACAACAGAGCCGGCGAAACCGCCCGCCACCGACTGGAAGTCGAAGGCCGACTGGAACACCACGGCGAACACGGCGGGCAGCTCGCCCACGTTGGCGAATACCGTCCACAACGACAGGGCGATGTAGGCAAAAGCCATGATGGGCACAATGATGGACGTGATGATGGAGATGCGCTTGGCGCCGCCGAAAATGACGAAGGCCACGAACACGCACACCACGATGCCCACGCCCAGGGCCACGCCGTTGGCAGCGTAGTCGGGAATGTAATACTCCAGCGAGGAGGTCATGTTGAAGGTTTGCAGCCCGTTAAAGCCGAACGCGAAGCACAGGATAAGGGCGATGGCGAACACGATGCCCAGCCAGCGCTGCCCCAGGCCCTGCTGGATGTAGTAAGCGGGACCGCCGCGGAATTCGCCATCCTTGAACTTAACCTTGAAAATCTGGGCCAGGGTAGACTCGATGAACGCAGAAGCGGCGCCCACGATGCACATCAGCCACATCCAGAACACCGCGCCCGGGCCGCCAGTGGCAATGGCCGTAGCCACGCCGGCGATGTTGCCCGTGCCCACGCGGGAGGCGGTGGACACCATCATGGCCTGGAACGAGGAAATGGAGCGCTGGCCGTTCACGTGCCTTTTCTCGGTCAGCTGGGTGAACATGTCCTTGATGTAGCGGATTTGCACCGCCTTGGTGCGGATGGTGTAGTAGATGCCCACGAACACCAGCAGTATCACCAAGATGTAGGTGTACATGAAGTCGTCAATCACCCCCGTGATGGAAATGAGTTGATCGTTGATCGCTCTTAGATCCATATGCCCTCCTTTGGCCGTGGGTAATTGCAAGCATTTTACCAGAGCACGGGCTCTTTACTTGGCTAAAGCGCGGTCTATCTGGTGCTTCGGAGCGCCATCCACTCCCACGGGCACAAAAAAGCGCGAACCCCGAAGGGCCCGCGCTCATGCATTTCGCTTGCTTCCGCTTGGTTACTTGATGCCCGCCTCCATGCGTGCTTCGTCCAAAAGCTCATCGGGAGTGGGGGCCTTCACCTGCAACGCCACCGGCTTGGTGGGCAGCACACGCTGAGCAAAGGAAGGCATATTGTCCTCCATGGCGGTTACGCGCACCACGTCACCGGTGTGCGGCGCATGAATGTAGTAGCCGTCACCCAGGTACATGGCCACATGGTGAATGTCACCGTCGTTATCGAAGAACAGCAGGTCGCCCGGCTGCAAATCGTCAAACTGCACCGTTTCGCCCACGCGCCACTGGAAGTAGGTGGTGCGGGGAATGTCCACGCCCATGGCCTCGCGCAGACTGTACTGCATCAGTCCCGAGCAGTCGAAGCCGGTGATGGGGTCGGCGCCGCCCCACACATAGGGGGTGCCCAGGTGCGAGGTAACCTCAGACAGCAGGTCGGCCACGGTACGCTGCTCTATAACCGGTTCGCCCTCTTCGTCGAACAGCAGCTCGCCGGTTTCGGGGTCGGTGGCCTGCATCTCATAGGTGTCCACGTACTCCCAGCTCAGCGGCTTGTCGAAGCGCTCCAGGTCGTAAGTGGCAATGAGGTCTTGCAGCTTCTCGGAATAGGTGGGCGAAGTAGCGTAGCGGCCCTCCAGGAAGTCACAGGCCTCGGCAGGGGTTTCGGCGTTGCTCTTCCAAGCGCCGGAATAATAGCCGTCCAGGCCGTTGGCCAGCAGGTCGGCGTAGTCGGCCAGCGAGTCGGCGTAACCGTCGTAGGCGCGGAAGCGGGCCAGCAGCGTATAAGACTCGCCGCGGGAGTTGAACTCGGTAGTGCGCATGACCACGGAATTGCCCTCGTAGAAGCCCTTGATGCCGAACAGGTTGAAGTTGGGCGCCTGGGCCAGGCCGGAATTGCCAGAACCGGACTCCAGAATGGCCTGGGCAATCATCACGGAAGCGTAGAGGTCGTTCTCCTGCGCCAGCTGACGGGCTTGTTCGCCGATGATGGCGATGAACATCTCGGTGGTGGCGTTCAGCGAATAATGCTTCGGCGTATAGGTGCCGCTGTCGGGAATAGGCTCAGTGGTCTTGTTGCTATTCTCCTGCTTGTCCTCGGGCTTGGGCTCGGCGGGAGCCGGCTTGGGCTCGGGCTTGGCGGTTTCGTCAACCGCGGGGGCCTCGGGCTTCGGCTGTTCGGGAGTGGGAGCGGTGGGCTCGTCGGCAGGATCGTCTACCGGGGGCACCTCCGGGTCTTCCCCGTCATCATCGGTATCGGGGGTGTCAGGGGTGTCGGGTGTTTCCGGCGTTTCGGGAACATCGCCCTCGTCGCCGCCATCCGGGACCTCAGGGGTTTCGGGAGTCTCGCCCTCGTCGCCCCCATCAGGGGTTTCTGGCACATCGGGGGTCTCGCCCTCGGTGCCGTCTTCGCCCTCGGTGTTGTCGCCCTTGTCCCCGGCGGCCTCCTCGGCGTCTAATTTCTCTTGCTCGGCCTTGGCGGCAGCCTCTTCGGCAGCCTTCTTCGCCGCTTCTTCCTCAGCTTTCTGCTGAGCCTTCATATCGCTCACCAGCTTGCTCAGGCGCGCTTTCTGGTCGGCATCGCTCAGCTGACAGAACTTCTCAAATTCGCTCGCGGAAAGTTTATTCAGCGCCTCGCGCTCATCAGAGGAGAGGTTCTCCCACTGCTCTCCGCTGGTGTTCTCGGCCAGAGCCACGCTCTGGGCCACCGCCACACTGCCCGAAGTACCAACAATGAGGGCAGCGGTGGTGAGAAGCGATATTGCTTTTGTTCTCATAGTGCACCTGCCTTACTGCAAATCCCCGCCGGGCCCATGAGCACCCGGCCAACGTTTCGTCATGGTCTCGACCCCAAATATCCTATCGAACCCCAAATTAACGAAGGATTAGGTAAGTTTACTCCCTCTTTAGAGGGTTTCTCAACCCCAACATCCAAAAATAAATCCGCATATGACCAGGTTTTATCACGAACAGTAAACCGTTCTTGTGTTGGGAAATTCTACCTCTACAATATCTTGCCTTTTTTCGGCGGAATTTGCCTTTCTTTTAATCTGAGATTTCAAGTCAGATATCAAGGTGCCAAAGCCATTCGCCCGCGTTTTCCCACCTTTGACAGGCACGACGAACCAGAGAAAACGGCTTTCTCTGGTGACAGTTTCCCGCAAAATGGGGTTTTTAGGGCGTCAAGACCCCCGTTCTTAACAAGTCGTAAGCCCGGGGCCGCTGGGCTGTAACGTTCTTATGGTTTGTTCAGAAATGGCCGCTTTACAACCGGGCTTCGAGGCGCTGCCACAGGTTGTCGCGGAACTGCTGCACCCCGGCCACTTCCTCATCGGTGAGGGCCTTGAAACGCCCTTGGCTGCGCACGTAGTGCTCCACCGACGAAAACTGGCGGGGGCAGCGGCTCACCGTCAAACGGCCGGCCGGCTGTCCGCTCACGGCGCTGCCCTCATATTCCAGCAGGGGCCACAGGCCGCAGTCCACCATCTCTTTGGCGATGTCCACCGTCGCGTCCACCGCCGTTCCCCACCCGGTGGGGCAGGGGGCTATCACCTGTATGAACTTGGTGCCGCGAATGGACGCCGCCTTCTCCACCTTCGCCAGGTAATCGGGCAGATAGCCGATGGAAGCGGTGGCGGCGTAGGGGATGTCGTGGGCAGCCACTATCTCGAACAGGTTTTTCTTCTGGGTGGCGCAGCCGTGCACGTTGCGGCCGGCGGGCGTGGTGGTTGTTGAGGCGCCGAACGGGGTGAGCGAGCTTTTCTGGATGCCCGTGTTCATGTAGGCCTCGTTGTCATAGCATATATATAGTATGTCGTCGTTGCGGTCGATGGCGCCGGACAGCGCCTGCAGCCCGATGTCGGCCGTGCCGCCATCGCCGGCGAAGCCTACCACCGGGTACTCGGCCGGGCTCTTCCCCTGGGCCTCAAGCCCTGCCGCTATGCCGGAAAGCACGCTGGCCGTGGCGGCGAAGGGGGTGATCATGGCGTTGTTGGCGAAGCAAAGTTGCGGAAAATTGAAGCCCACCGCGCTCATGCAGCCGGCCGGCAGGGCGCACACGGCGTTGGGCCCCAGCACCTTCAGGGCCGCCCGCACCGCCAAGCTGCCGCCGCAACCGGCGCAGGCCTTGTGGCCGTAAAACAGCTCGTCATCGGAAATGGTTTTGGCGTTCGCCGGCATTTAGGCCACCTCCCCCTCATCGTCTACCCCCAGAAACACCACGCAGTTGGAGGAATGTGCAGAGCTTGTGGCGCCGGGTTGGCCCGGGCGTGGATATTCGTCGGCCACACGCTGAGGCAGGGATAGAATCTCTGCCCTACGAATTCCAGTTGGTACGGGGTCTGGTGTGGAAGCGGACGCTTTCCCCGCAGCCGCCTCCGCCCATTGCGAGCCAGCAGCCGGCGCCCCTTTTGCGCGCTGATCGCTCTCTACCAGCGCCGCAAGGCGGGCGAAGGCGTTGCGAATCTGGGCGGCGGTGATGTCGTCGCCCCCCAGGCCGCCGATGAAGTTCATGGTAGGCGCGCCGTTGCCCCCTTGGGCCAGCGCGGAATTTACATTGGTGAACACCGTGCCCTCGGCGCCGAAGGAGATGTCCTTCTCCAGGACGCCCACCGCCGCCTTGCCCGCCAGCAGCTGGTTCAGGCGTTGCGCGGGGAAGGGGCGTAGGTAGCGCAACCGCACCATGCCGCAGGGCACGCCCTGGTCCCGCAGCTGATCCACCACCTGGCGCACCTGCCCGGCCACGCTGCCCACGCACACCAGCACCAGCTGGGCATCGGCGGTGCGGTACTCCTCCGCCATGCCACCGTATTGGCGCCCCATCACCTGGGCGAAGCGCTGCTCCACTTCGTCGATGACCGTCTCTGCCGCCAACATGTCTCGATGGTGCCAATACTGGTAGTGGCGGTTGAATTCGGGGCCGGCGGAATAGCCCAGGTTCACCGGCTGCTCGAAATCGAAACGGTTGCGGGTTTCGTACGGGGGCAGAAACTCATCCGCCTGTTGCTGCTCGGGAATGTCCACCGCCTCATAGGTGTGGGTGAGGGCGAAGCCGTCGATGTTCACCATCACCGGCAGGCTGACGCTGGGGTGCTCGGCCACGGCGTAAGCCATTAGCGCCAGGTCCAGCGCCTCCTGGTTGTCCTGGGCGTACACCTGAATCCAGCCATGATCCAGCAGGGCCAGGCTGTCCCGCTGGTCGCCGTAGATGTTCCACGGCAGGGCGGTGGCGCGGTTGGCGTTCATCATCACAATGGGGAACCGGCCGCCCGCCGCGTAGGTAAGCACCTCGGCCATGTACAAAAGCCCCTGACTGGAGGTGGCGGTGAAGGTGCGCGCGCCAGTGGCGGAGGCCCCCATGGCGCAGGACAGCGCCGAGTGCTCCGATTCCACATGCACGTAATGGGCGTTCAGCTGGCCACTTTCCACCATTTCGGAAAGCCGCTCCACCACCACCGTTTGCGGCGTGATGGGATAGGCGGAAATCACCGCCGGCCGCGCCAGGCGCACCCCTTCGGCAAAGGCCTCGTCGCCGGAAAGAAAACGCTTCATCGGGTACCGCCCTTCTCGACCGCCAGGGCCTGGGCCTCGTCCACCATGGCGATGGCGCCGAAGCGGCAAGCGCGGGCGCACACGCCGCAGCCTTTGCAGAAATCGTAGTCGATGGAAAGCCCCGCGGTTTGGCCGCCTTCGTCGCGGACTTTGAAGATGGTGCCGTCGGGGCAGTACAGATAGCATTGCAGGCACAGGGTGCAAGCGGCGCCGTCTATTACGGGTCGCTGGTTGCGCCAGCCGGCGTTTTTCGTCACCAAGTGGCCCGCCGCGTAACAGGTGTTCTTGGCGAATTCCGCCGGGTTGAGCGAGGGCGCCGCCGCATCGGCGGAATCACGCAGCCGGCAGCGAATGCCCGGCGCAACCGGGGACGACGCCGCGGAACGGCAATGGGCTTTCGGCAGGCCTTCGTGGGGCAGCGGTTCTGTCTGTGTCTTCTTTGCCAACAAGGAATCGGCGCCGGAGATAGCCACTGCCTGGCTGATCTTGGCAATCGGTTGAGTGGAGCAAGCTGCTTCCGGTTGCTTTTTAGGCAAAGATAGAATCTCTGCCCTACGAAGGGCGGGGGCGTCTTCGCCATGCGAGCCTTGCCCGTCTGCCGTCTGAAGGGCGAAAGCGGCGCCCTCGTCGCCATCATCGTCGGCGGCCGTAGGACAGGTATTTTCGTAGGGCAGAGATTCTATCTCTGCCGCCGCGCTCATCGTGCGCACTGCTTCGTCCACTACGGCCCAGTTCTTCTGATGCAGCTTTTCCGGCATGTACTGGGCGATGGCTTCCTTTACCGCCGCCTCGGTGACGGAGGGACACAGCACCGTCAGCGCCCCCAGAAACACCGTATTGGGAATGGGGCGCCCCAAAAGCGCCATGGAAATGCCATTGGCGTCGATGGCCACGATGCGCTCGTTGCCGAAATGCTGGCAGGAATTCACCAGCACCCGGCCACCGGGCTTCAGCTCTTGCTGCCACCCCGGCTGCAGCAGGGTTTCGTCCAGGTACACCACGAAATCCGCCTGCTCGATGGCGGAGCGGTCACCAATGGGTTCGCGGGAAAACTTCGTGAACGCCCGCATGGGGGCGCCGCGCCGCTCGGGGCCGAAAGAGGGAAAGGCCAGCGCATGGGCGCCCTCCTCCAGCGAAGCAGCAGCCCCTAAAAGCCGCGCCGCCGTGAAGGCCCCTTGGCCCCCGCGGCCGTGCCACAGAACTTCTATCATGAATAACCTCTCCCTCAGGGGAACGGGGACGGTGCCCTTGCCTCCCATGATATAGCAATCCTCCACAAAAAAGCGGGGCGCCGGCTTGCACGCCCGCGCCCCGCCCCGTTTTGCAGATGGGCCGGCCCGACAGGTGGCCAAATCTCCATCCCAGCTACTGAACCAGCCCGTCTACAATGTGCTCACAGGCCCGACTCGTAGGGCAGAGACCCCCTCTCTGCCCAAACAAACGGCCCGCCCACAACGACCCCGCAGGCGGAACTCGTAGGGCAGAGATTCTATCTCTGCCTAAACGGACGGCCCGTGCGGGGCTGCAGCTTTAGGCCGAGATAGAATCTCGGCCCTACGAAAATGCAGCTGCCAAATCATAGCCCATTGCATCCGATGCCCAGCTCATCGCCATTGCGTCCGTTGGCGAACCGGCGTCCACAGCCGTAAACCCCGCTCGCGTCTACCGCGGCCCTAGTTGAACACCGCGTACTTCTCCAGGTTCTTCTTCAGCTTTTCGAGGAACTTCTGCTCCAGTTCGCTGATGGCGGCACCGCGGCGCACGATGTAACCCAGCTGCAGCCGCTCGTCGGTATCCAGCGCCACGGTGGTGAGGGCGCTGCCGTCGGTGATGCCCACCAAAATGCCGCTGGTGACGGTGTAGCCGTTCAGCGCCACAATCAATTCAGTGAGGGAGGCGCGGTCGGTGCAGGCGATGGTCTTGCCCCGCGGCACCGACGCCAGGGCTTCTTCGTAGAAGAACTCTGGCGCGTCCGGCCCTTGGTCGAAGTACACGTAGGGCCAGCCTTCCATGTCCTCCAGCGTCAACTTCTGCTTGTTCACCATGGGGTGGCTGGCGGGCAGCGCCACACGGGGGGCGCTGGTGATCAGCTCCACGAACTCAAGCCCGCGCTGGGCCAGCACCTCGTTCAGCTGCTGGGCAGTTTCAGAGGTTTCCATAATCACGCCCAGGTCGCTCACGCCGTTGGCCACGTCGTCGATGACCCCCTGGGTGGTGCGGTCCAGCAGCGAATAGTGATACTCCTCGCCACCGGTGGCCAGCACCACCTGGGCGAAAGTTTGCACGTCGAACAGGTAATGCTGCCCGGAAATGGAGAAGGTCTTAGCCATTGTTCTTCCTTTCATCGACGAAGCGGCTGGCCTTGTGCTCGGAAGAGGTGCCCAGCTTGCCTGCATCGTACACGATAACCTTCGACGGACGCACGCCGGTGTGGGTTTTCAGCGCCCCTTCCACACGGCGGGCCACCTCGTCGTAAGGCTCGGCGGAACCTTGGGCCCGCTCCACCGACACCTCGTATTTGGTGGTGAAGTCCTGGTCGTACACGCGAATGGAGTATTCGCCAGTGAGCCCCTTCTCGGCGCGCACCACGTATTCGATATCGGTGGGGAACACATTCACGGCGCCCACGATGAACATCTCGTCCTTGCGGCCGGTGATGTGGATGCGGGCCAGGGTGCGCCCGCAGGTGCACTGCTCGTTGGACACGTATCCGATGTCTCCGGTGCGGAAGCGGATCATGGGGCGGGCCTTCTTCATGAGGGTGGTGTACACCAGCTCGCCCACCTCGCCGGGTTCAAGCACCTCGCCGGTGGCCGGGTCCACGGTCTCCACGAGGATCTGGTCCTCCACGATATGCAGGCCGTCGTGGGCCTCGCAGGCCGCCGCACAGGCGCCGTAGATGTCGGACAGCCCGAAGAAGTCCACCACCTTCGCGTCCCACAGGTTCTCGATGGCCTCGCGGGTGCTCTTGATGGAGCCGCCCGGCTCGCCGGCCACGATGATGGTGTGGATGGAGAAGTCGCGGCGCGGGTCGAGCCCCTTCTCCTTGATTTTCTCGCCCAGCGTCCAGGCGTAGGACGGACTCGTCCAGATCACCGTGGGCTGGTACTGCTGCAGCACGAAGATGAGGCGGTCGGAGGGCACCGCGCCCACCCAGATGGCCAGCGCCCCCAGACGCTGGGCGCCGATGACGTCGGGGCCGCCCACGTACAGGGCGAAGTTCAGGCCGTGCACGTAGCGGTCGGTGGGGCGCATGCCCGCCTGCCAGAACAGCCGCGCCTCGGTGTCTTGCCACAAGTCGAAGTCCTCCTGGGTGAAGGGGCTTACCGTGGGCACGCCGGTGGAGCCGGACGACGTGGCCATGAACACCACTTCCTCTTCCGGCACTGAGCACATCTCACCGAAGAACGATCCCACATGCTGGGTGTCGCGCTCGGTTTTCTTGTCTATGAAGGGGAACTTCTGGATGTCCTCCAGCGTTTGGATGTCGTCGGGGGAAACGCCGGCTTCGTCGAAGGTGCGCTTGTAGTACACCGTGTTGTCGTAGGCGTAGCGCACCATTTCCTTCAGCCGCTGCAGCTGCATCTCTTCCAGCTGCGGGCGCGGCATGCACTCTATCTCCGGGTCGTAGTATTTCTGGTCGTAGGGAATGTTCTTCTTTGCCATAAGGCCGCGCTCCTAAACTCGCTTTGGGAAAAATCGCACCTGTGAATGAAACCACTCTCGGGGGCTTTTCACAAGGTGCCTGATTATTCATTGTTTCGATTGAGTTCGTTCGGTAGTATAGATAACTAAGTTAGCGTCCATTCAGATGATAGGAGATGCCGTGACCCTGCAGCAACTGCGCTACCTCATTGCCGTGGCGGAATACGGATCCATCAACAAAGCCGCCGCCAGCCTGTACGCGTCGCAGTCCAACCTGTCCACCGCCATAAAGGATTTGGAACGGGAGCTGGGCATCACCATCTTCACCCGCAACAACCGCGGCGTGGCCCTCACCAATGACGGCGCCGAACTGGTCAGTTACGCGCGGCAGGTGATGGAACAGGTTTCTATGATCGAGGAGCGCTATTCGCCGGCCCAACAGTCGTTCGCGCGGCTTGCGGTGAGCACCCAGCACTACGCCTTCAGCCTGCAGGCGTTCATGGAAGTAGCCGACCGCTTCGCCGGCGACGAGTACGACTTCATCTTGCGGGAAACCACCACGGCCCAGATCATCTCCGACGTGGCCACATTCCGCAGCGATGCCGGCATTCTGTACCTGGACAGCTTCAACGAGCGGGTGCTGATGAAGGCTTTTGCCGATTCGCACCTCACCTTCACCCCGCTGTTCTCGGCCCGTACCCACGTATTCATGAGCGAGAAACATCCGCTGGCGAAAAGCGCCGTGCTGAAGCTGGAAGATTTGGCCGACTACCCGCGCTATTCCTTCGAGCAGGGCCCTTCGGCGTCCCTGTATTATGCGGAAGAGCCGCTGGCTTATCTGCCCCACAGCAAGAACATCGCCATCACCGACCGCGGCACCCTCACCAACCTGCTTGCCAACCACAGCGGCTACACGCTCTCCACCGGCGTGCTTTCCGAAGAGATGCACACGGGCATCGTGTCCATTCCGATGGAGGAGGAAATCACCATGACGGTAGGTTACCTGATGCACAGCCAGCGGAACGCCTCTCCACTGCTTGTGGCCTACCTGGAACAACTGCGAGAAGTGATCCGCCAAAACCCCACCGTGAGCAGCCAAGAATGAGACAAAGGGACAACCCTAATGTCTCATTAAATCTTGCGGAGAACCTCCATCACGAAGTCGCTGTTCACGTAGAGGGTTTCTTCGTCCACATTTTCGGCCACATCGTCGCGCTCGGCGAAGAAGGCTGGCTTGCCGTCCAACTGGCCCACCAAGTGCATGGCCTGATGGCCGTGCTTCATGGCGAAGGCGGAAGCGCTGTCCTTCCAGCACTGCGTGCCCTTCTCCACGGAAATGCCCACTGCCGAGGCGGCCTTGCGCACAATGCGGTCCATGCGGGAAGAAGGCTTCTTGTGCAGGAACTTGCCTTCCTTTTCCATAAGGGTGAGCTGGCCGGCGCCAAGGCCTTCCAGGTCAACGATGATGGCGCCGCGCAAATCCTGGGCGTGCTCCTCCAGGAAGGCGCGCATGCCGCCGTTGTCGGCCAGCTGGGCGCCCAGCGCCACAAACCAAACCTCCACGTTCACGGCAGGGTTGTAGAAGCTCACCACTTCGTCACGCAGGGCCTCCTGCGGCGCCGACTGCCCCAGACCGTCGCTGGTGCCGTCGGCCAAAGCGGTGATGTCCAGCCCAGTGTCTTCGGGCAGGTCGAGGTCTTCATCGGTAGAGCGGGTGGAAACGCGCCCCAGGCTCTCGCGTGAGAAAGCGCCGCCGCTCCAATGGCGGCCGCGACGGTTGTGGCTGGGCACGTCGTCGTCATCGTTAAAGCCGAAATCGGCGGACTCTTTCAGGGCCTCGTAAGGGTCTTCCTCTTCGGCGCGGAAGCTCTCCCAGCCGCCGCGGGCAGCGCCCACCGAACGGGCATCGAAGCTCTCGTCCACCGACAGCCATTCCTGCGGGGTTACCTCTTCCGCCTTCTTGCCCTTGTTGCGGTGCTTGCCGAAGAGACGGCCCAGGCGCGACTTGGGCATGGACACGTAACCAGGACCGGCAAACGCGCCGGTTTCGGTAATCTGGCTTTGGTAATCGGAGTCGTCAGCGTCCTCCACGTAGATTTCCTGGTCGGCAACGTCTTCCAGCAGTTCGTCCCCTACCGGCTCGAACACGCCCGTGGCGCTGCCGAAAGCGCCGGCGGTGGCCACCGTCTTCGGCTCTTCCGCCGCCGGGGCCGGCGGCTCGTCCCCCAACGCCGGCACCATCACCCGCGGAGCGGGGGCGGTAGCTTGGGGGGAAGTGGCGGGGCGGGCGGTGATGCTGCCCGACAGGGAGGGCACCGTCATGCGCAGGCGGTTGGCCCGGTCATGGCTGTTCTGGCGCGGCTCGGCCAAGGGGGCCGGCTGGAAGTTCTGGTTCTGCACTGCCCCTTCAGAGGAGAGCTCCTCCACCATGGGAACGTCGGCGCTGCGGCGGCGCGGAGTGGGAGCGGCATCCGCGTCCACCGGCTTCATGGGCATGCTCAGCGAAGGCAGCGAATCCAAGAAGCTCTCGCGGCGGGTGCGGGGCACCGGCACGCTTTCCGCCGCCACGGCCGCGGGGGCGGGCACATAGGGGGCCGCCGACTGCTGGGTGGCGTGGCCCTCGGCCGCCGGGGCGGGGGGCACCGGCACGAAACGGCGGGTGGCACCTTCCAGCGGCACTTCCTCGCCAACCGGCTGCTGGGGCGCCTCTTCCGGCACCATCGGTTGCTGGGCAAGCACCGGCACCGAAGCCATCTGGGCCTGCAGCTCGGCAGCACGGGCAGCGGCTTCCGCGGCCTGGCGCTCCGCTTCGGCGGCTTGGCGCTGGGCCTCGACCTCTTGCCGTTCCGCCTCCAAACGGGCCGCTTCTTCAGCAGCGGCGCGCTCTTCTTCCTCGCGAGCCCGCTGGGCGGCTTCCATGGCCTGGGCATAACGGGAGCGATAGATGGGGGCGCTCTCGTTCACCGGCTTCTTGGCCTTCTTTTGAGCCGACTTGAACCATGCGGGAACGTCGTCTTCCTTTTCCTCCACCGGCTGCGCCTGCAGTTCTACCGCTTCCTCGGCCGGTTGCGTCTGGGCCTCGCCCTGGGCCTCCTCCTCGCGCTGGGCCATCTCCTCTTCGGAAAGGGGAGCGAAGGCCTCGCGGGTTTTGGAGCGGGCTTCCTGCATCCCCTCCTCGGTAGGGGCGGCGATGGGAGGCTCTTGCACCTTCACCAGGTTTTCCGCCAAATCGATGTGAACGGCGTCGCTCACCGGCTTGCCGCTCATGGCAGCCACGGCCGCCTTAGCGGAAAGCAGACGGGCGCGGGCGCTCTGCTCGCTGTCGCCCTCAGTGGAAAGCGCGTCGTAAACCAGCTCGGCCCCTTCCGGCACAAAGCCGGAGGCGTGGGCTTCCTCGGCGCCGTGCACCGTGTAGTCGCCCTCGGCAACTGCCGTGGAGCCGTGGGCCACGCGGTCGGCCACTTCCAGCAGCACCGCCACGCCGGCGCCGTTGCAGTTGGCGCCTTCGGTATAGGGGGAAATGCGGTTCAGCACCGTGGCCAGCAGCGGCAGCGCGGCGCACACGGCGGCGGCAATGCACAGCACGCGGAAGGGGGTGCCCCCCACGCCCGCAACGCGCATCACCATCAACAGCGCGGTGAGGGCGATGCCGCCCACGCCTACCCACTGCAAGATGGGCAGCGCCGTCAGGATGGGCTGGCGGGCCAGCGGGTTAACTTTGCCGGTGTCGTAATGGGCCACCAGCACCACCTTGCGCTGGCGCCCCGGGCGGCCGGTTGCCGGAGCGGCCGGCTTATAGGTGGCCACCACGTTTTGGCTGATGCCGCGCGAGAGCACCTTCGAAATAATGGGCTTATCAAAAATTTCTGCCGCGTAAAGCGCGGCAGCCAGCACAGAGAGTATCAAACAGGGGATGACCATGAAGGACACCAACATGGCCACAATGGCAGCCACAACCGCCACTGCGGAGCAAACCGCCGCCGGGATGTCGGAATCTGCATTGCAATTGAACTCTTCGGTTTCAGTGGGAAGCCCCGACACCTGCCGCAGTTGGTCGGAGATGAACGTTGCCGCCTTCTGCTCTTCTTCGGTGCCCGCGGGGCGCGGGCCAATGGTCTTGGAGAGGTATTCAACTGTTTGCTGTAGACCGGCCATCGATGCCGCCTTTCAGGAAAACACAAATAAGTAGGCACAATTATTGGCAAGTATACGCCATTTGCCCGATAAACCTGAAAAAGTTTCCCTGGTGACGCAAAGTACGAGGGGCCAAGGAGCCATTATGGGCGCCCAGCGTTACGCCAGAAACTCCCGCAGATGCTCGTCGGCAACGGAAACATTGCTCCGTTCGGCTTGGTAGCTTTGTAGCAGAACCGTCGTGGCGGCGGTAAAGGCCTTCTCATAGGCGCCGTCGGGGTTGGCCTCCGCCAGGGTAAGACAGTCAGCGGCCTGCGCTTCGTAATCGTTTGAGGCGGTGTTCTTCTCGTCCATCAGCTCTTTGTTGCGGGCCAGGTAGGCGTTGTCCGCTTCCACTGCAGCCGACGAGGCGTTTATCTTCAGCTGCAGGTACTGCTCGTAGGTGGACAAATCCACCGCATCGCTGGCCTCTTTGGCGGCGGCAAACTGCTCTTTCGCCTGTTCCAGTTGCTGCAGCGCCTGCTGAGAGCAATCCCGCGAAGCCTCAACCGTGTCCGCGTTCAACGGCGAAAGGGCCTGGGCGGCCTGACGGGAAAAATTCTCCGCCTGCCCCAGCGACTGCCACCCCAAATGGGCTTCTTCCTGGGCTTTTCTCAACGGAAGCGCCTCTTGCAGAATGGCGAAACCGGTTTCTATCATGGCGGCGCGGGCGTGGGCCGAAACCATCAAATTGTTGGCCACCTCTCGGTCGGCGCCGGACATTAGCTTCTCTTCCACCTCTTGGGCCCGCTGCTTCACCGCATCTAACTGGGCCAGAACGTCCCCGTCCCCTTGGGCCAGCAGCGCCTCAAGCGCTTTTGCCTCATCGGCGTCGTAATCGCTGCCATCGGTGAGAGCCAAAACGCCGTTGTCTAAAGCCACCAGCAGCGTGTCCGTCTGCTCAAGCTGTTCCACCAAATCCATCAGTTGCCGTTGCTGCAAGTTCTGGGCGTTCACCAGCGACGCCGCCAAACTGGTAAGGCCCGCCACCACGGCCAGCACCAGAATGAGGCTCACCCCCACCCCCACTAACTGGGCGCGGCGACGGCTGCGCTTGCGCACCGCCACTTCCGAAAGCGGCATCGCCGAGGACGAGCGCCGCGCATCGGTGCTGATGAATTCGCCGGTGGACAAGGTGATGCCCTGCTCTTTGCGGGGAGTGGAGGGGGGCCTGTTGTCGTTTCCCAAGGTGAAAAGCGAAATCTCTCCCGGCGGCGGAGCCACAGGCGACGAAGGGCCCGCCCCTTGGTCGTAAGACTGCCACGCGCTCTTCTGCTTTTTCTTGTCGGAGCCCTTACGCTTCGACGCGGCGTCCAGCACGCTAAAGGAAATCTCATTGGAAGTGCCAAAGGTGGACTTCCGAATGTGAGCCCCCCGCGGGTTGTCCCCTTTCCTACGCAGCCCCATCGCCGGGCCCTTCACGGCGCGCCTGGGCCGCAGCGGCCAGCTCTTCCAGAATTTCCGCCCTGGTCATTACCTTTATGTTGCGGCTGGGCATCGAACGCTGGAACACTTTTCCGTACCATTTAGAAGCCACGCGGCTGTCCGCCAAAATCACCGCCCCCTCATCGGTGGCGCGGCGAATCAAACGGCCCGCCGCCTGCTTCACCTCGGTCACTGCCGCCGGCAGCACATAGCGCTTCCAGGCGTTGTCGTCGCGGTTGGCCCGTTCGCAGGAAAGCGGATCGCTCGGCTTGGAGAAGGGCAGCTTCGGAATCACCACGCCCTTCAGAGTGGCGCCAGGTGCATCGAATCCTTCCCAGAAACTTTTCAGCGCGAACAACGACAGGTGCTCGTCGGCCACGAAGTCGTCCCGCAGCCCCTTCACCGACACGCCCCACTTCTGGCACACCACCCGCAGGTCCTCCTCTTTCAGGGCCGGAGCCACCGTTTCAAAGCAGCGCTCCATCTCGCGGCGATTGGTGAACAGCGTCAGCATCGCGCCGCCCTGGGCCAGGTGCGCCTGGGCCAAAAACGTGGCCAGCTGGTCCAAATACGCCGGCGCGCTGGGTTCCGGCAGATCCTTCACCACGTAAATGGTCATGCGGTGATCGAAGTCGTAGCTGGAGGGCAGCTCCAGTGTTTGGCAGGCCGACGACGGCGAGGTGTTCAACCCCATGGCATCGCAGAACGATTGGAAAGTGCCGTCCACGGTGAGGGTGGCGGAGGTGTACACCACCGAGTTCAGGTCGGGGTAGAGGGCCTCGTCCAGGTACCCGCCCACATTGAACAGCTGCGCCTCCAGCTTGTCGGTGCCCTTGTCCTCTTTGCGGTTGAGGAAAGCCGAGTACACGTAGCGGTCGCTCATGGTTTTGAACAGAATCTCGCAGGTGCTCACCACGCATTTCAGGTCCAACACCACCGATGCCAGCTCCCGCTGCACCCCTTCGCAACCGTCCAGCTCGTCCAGGTATGCAACCACATCTTGGCTGCGCATGATGAGGCGCTCCACGGCTTCGTTCAGCGCCACCCCCTTTTCCTTCACGTCTTTGAAGGTGTAGGAGCCTAAGATGTCGTCATTGAGCCAGATTTCCACCGTCTCGTACGATTTCGAACGGCGGCTTTCGTCGAAGAACAGTAGCCCCCGCAGCGATTTGGCGTATTCGTCCACTGCCTGGCTGTAAAGTTGGCTGGCTTCCCGCGCCTTCTCCAACAAACCGTACAACAGCGACGACGCCTCTTCCTTCCCCGCCGGGATGGCCGCTTTCACAATGCGGTCGAACAGGCTGCGACGGCGCTCCGTTGACGCCAAATGGCGGGCGATGCGGCGCAAGGGGCCCACTTCCAAATCGCTGGAGAGGGCACGGCGGGCCTCCGCTTCGGCGCCGTGAGCCTCGTCCACCACCCAATAGGCGGAAGGGGGCAGCAGCGCGTGGTCGTGGGACAGGTCGCAGAAGAACAGGCTGTGGTTGGTAACCACCACATGCGATGCCGCGGCCCGCGCCCGCGCGCCGAACACAAAGCACTTGCCGTTGAAGTAGGGGCACTTGTGACGCAGACAATCGTGGCTGGCGGTGGTGAAGCTGTAACGGGGCGTGGTCTGGAAATCAATCTTCAAGGTGTCCATGTCATCGAAATCGCTCTGCTCGGCGAAAGACAGCAGCGCCGCCATCGAGGGGGCCTGGGACACCTCGCGATTGTGCACGTTCACCAAACGGGCTCCATCGCTTACCAACTGCTCCAGCTTCCACAGGCACACGTAATGGGAAAAACCCTTCAGCGGGGCGAAGGTCACTTCCGGCGCTTCCGGATTGACCGCCTTCATGGCCGCCGTCAGCGCCGGCAGCTCTTTGTACACCAATTGGTCCAGCAGCGCGTTGGTTTTCGTGGCCACCCCCACTGTGATGTTGTTGTCGCGGGCCACCGCTGCGGCGGACAGCAGATAGGCCATGGATTTCCCCACGCCCGTGCCCGCTTCCACTACCAAATTCGTGCCCTGGTCAAAGGCCGACCGCACCGCCTGGGCCATCTGCTGCTGCTCGGAGCGCGGCTCGAATTCGGGGTAAATGCGCGATAACAAGCCGTTCGGGGCGAAGGCGGCGGCAATTTCTTCCTCGGTGGGAAATTGCAGCTCCACCGGCCCCTCTTCCATAATGGATTTGATGTTGCGCTTCGGGGTAAGGTCAACCCCTTTCAGGGCGTCTTTGCGCAGTTGCCGCAACGAGAAGGGCGTCTGTTCGCCACAGCTGGCGAAATATTGGAACACCGCCCCCGTCTGCCATTCCTCCACCGGGCAGAGCGACGCAATCTTCACCACCAGCATGGGGGGCATCTGGGAAACTGCGGCCAAAAGAATGCGGAACAGGGCGCAGGTGGCGGCCACGTCGTCATCGGCGCGGTGGGTGGAAACCGGGGCGCCGAACGCCTTTACCAGGTCGACGAGGCGATGGGATTTCATTTGGGGCAGCGAGATGCGGGCCAAATCGAGGGAATCCACCCACAGGTTCTCCAACAGCGGATACCCTTCCGGGTGACGGGTGGTGAAGGTGCGATCAAAATTGGCGTTGTGGGCCACCACGGTGGCGTCCCCTACAAACTCCACCAGCGCCGCCAGCGCTTCCTGGGGGGTAGGGGCATCGGCCACATCCTCATCGTGGATGTGGGTAAGGTGCACCACTTCTTCCGGAATCGGCTTCCCGGGGTTCACGAAAGTCACGAACCAATCCACCACTTCGCCCTTCTCCATTCGGGCGGCGGCGACTTGGGTCAACTCGTCGTTTTTGAAAGACACGCCGGTAGTTTCAGTGTCCAAAACCACCACGTTACCGTCAAACGGGCCAAAATCCATCTCGCGCGCCAACTGGGGCAGCCGCGCATAGCGCTCGGCGATGCGTTGGGGAGTTCCGTCGCACATGTATTCGCGCAATTGGTTCATGAATCGTCCTCTTATATCGAAAAGCCCGTTGGGTTCAGGGAAAAACTCCCTTTGGTAAGGGCCCACTACCCTATCATGAATGTTATGGGAAATGCCCCTCTATTCGGGGGTGTGCCGTCGGGTAATTTTACCAGTGGAAAGAAGGCCCTCGTGCAAGAGTATTTTGGAACTTATCAAAGATTCGAAACCGTTTCCAAGAAGGATGCAGGGGCTTTGCTTGGGGCCGACAACATCATCGGCGACCAGTATCAAATTCAACTAGAGCTGGTGGACGGGCAGCACCGCGGGTGGTTGGTCAACCGCTTTAACGCCCGCATCGGCTTCTTTGATGGCGAATTCTCGCGCAAGCTAAGCCTTTTGAAGGCGAAGGGGCTCACTCTCACCGCTACTCTGTCGTTTGTGGCGTTCACCGAAAACCCGGAACCGGGCCATTACTGGGGAGAGATGGCGGTTATCGCTTATCCCGCAGTTGAAGGCGAGGCCTTCCAAAAATTCGCCGATGCCGTGGCGAAGAAGATTGGCGAAGGGGTGCACCCAGACATCACCCTTACCCCAGACGGCGTGCAACAAGTGATTGATGCGCAGGGCGCCTGGCTGCCGGAGAAGAACATCCCCTACCCCACCCTGGACAAGGGCACCGTGTTCCTGAAAAAACGCCGCTCCTTGATGGACGGCGTGGTTGAACAGGGGCGCAAGGGCAACATCGGCTGCTACATTATCAGCTGGGCCGTCTTACTGGGGCTGGTGGCGCTGATTATCTGGGGCTTCGTTTCCTGCGGCGCCCAGTAGGGCCTTCTTAAGCCTCCAGCGCATACTCGATCAACTGGGTGCACAGCTCGGGGAACGAAATTCCCGCTGCACGCGCTGCATCCGGCAATAGCGAAGTGGCGGTCATACCGGGAATAGTGTTGGTTTCCAACACCCAGGCCTGCCCGTTGACGGTATCCAAAATGACATCGGTACGGGAAACCCCCGAACATCCCAGCGCTTTGTGGGCCTTTACCGCCAAATCCTGCACCAGAGCCGTGTAATCATCCGAGATGCGCGCCGGAATGATGTGTTGCGATCCACCGGGAGCATATTTGGAATCAAAATCGTAGAATTCCCCGCGGGGCACAATCTCAATGACCGGAAGGGCCTGCGGATTCTCATTACCCAGCACCGCCACCGTCAGTTCGGTACCCTCAATGAACGTTTCTACCAGTGCTTGGTCATCGATCTCGTGAACCTTGGCCAGCGCCTCTTGCACCGACTCCGGCGTATCGGTCATGTAGATGCCCAGGGCGCTTCCCTCAGTGGCCGGCTTTACCACCGAACGCGGCCCCACTTCCTTCACCAGCTGCTCAACGTTTGCATCCTCACCTTTGTTCACGGTTACGGAGCAAGGAGTGGGCACGCCTGCTTTATGATAGAACATTTTGGACAGGCCTTTGTCCATAGCGATAGCACTGGCCAAAGGATGAGAACATATGTACGGTATTCCTAGAATTTCCAGCATGCCCTGCAGCGTTCCATCTTCGCCGCCTTTACCGTGCATGCAAAGGAAAGCTACATCGAAGGGCTCTTCCAAAAGGATTTTCAATTCTGATTTCTCGGAAGGATCAATCCGCATTACCTTGAAACCTGCTTCTTCCAACGCTTGAAGGGCGCCTGCCCCCGATGCAAGGGAAATTTCGCGCTCGTTGCTGTTACCTCCACACAGAAGTGCAACTTTGCAATCAGCAGGGTTAATCACGGTTTCACCTTTCATTCGCCATCACAATGGGCTGCAAGTATACCAAATACCCTTGGAAGCTTTTTGCAGTCACTGTACCTGTTTCAAGATTACTATAATGCCCTCATGGAAAACCTCATCAGAACATATTCACTCGACCAGCTAGCGGCTATAACCGCCGAGGCGGGTCAACCTAGATTTCGCGCTAAACAACTGTACGAATGGCTGCATAAACACCATGCACTCAGTTACGAAGAAATGACCAACTTACCCAAGGCGTTTCGAGATTATCTTGAATCCCGTTATCTTTTGCCCGCAGTTACCGTGATCAATCGCCAGGTTTCTCAAGACGGCACACGGAAATACGTACTACAACTTTCCGATGGCGCACTTATTGAAACTGTCGGCATCCCCTCCCGTAACGATCAACGGCTTACGGTATGTGTATCCTCTCAAGTTGGTTGCCCGATGGCCTGCCAGTTTTGCGCCACCGGTAAGGAAGGCTTCACTCGCAATCTTAACGCCGATGAAATCACTAACCAAATTACGGTTGTCGAGAGAGATTTCCAACAGCCGGTTTCCAATGTGGTAGTGATGGGCCAGGGCGAACCATTCCTCAATTACGAGAACTTGCTCATGGCGCTGAAAGAGATAAACAATTCTCAGTCCTTCAACATCGGTGCGCGCCACATCACAGTGTCTACATGCGGCATCTTGGAAGGAATTGAGAAATTCGCCAAAGAACCATTCCAATTCACTTTGGCAATTTCCCTACACAGCGCAATTCAATCAGATCGCGATTCACTGATGCCACGCGTGAAGAGCCAGCCTCTCGATAAATTGAAACAATCCCTGCAGGCATACATCGATCACACAAATCGCCGCATCACTTTCGAATACCTTCTCATTAAGGGCATCAACGATAGCAATCTCCATCTTGCAGCCCTTAAGGCCTATGCAAGCGATTTACTCTGTCACATTAACCTCTTGTCCGTAAACAACGTTGATGGCTCCCCTTTCAAACCACCTGCGCCGGAAACCGTCAATCACTGGTCCAACGAATTAAACAAAGTAGGAATAGAAACCACCATCCGCCATTCCAAAGGCGCAGACATAGACGGAGCCTGCGGCCAACTCAAAAACAAACTCATCTGAGACAAAGGGACAACCCTAATGTCTCTAACCATCTTCGCAAGGCAGAGATTCTATCTCTGCCTAAAACTACCGTTTTGTAGGCGCGTCGGGACATACACCCTTTCCACACAAGCCATCAAGGGAACAGGATCTTATCTCGGCCTGAAGTCGCTGCCCCACACAAACCATCCATTTAGGCAGAGATAAAATCTCTGCCCTACTAATTCAACCCGCAATAGCATCCTGGCTGGGCCAACCCGGCAGGTCAATCCAGCAAGAATGTATATCTAATCAAACAAGTACAGTGCAGCTGTGCGGGGGAAGGGCAAGGGCGGTCCAACAAAGCGAGTTCCGCACGGCGGAAAAGCGCCAGTGGCGCTTTTCTCAAAGTAGGACTGTCTGAGCGACTTGGACCGCCCTTGCCCTTCCCCCTGCTCCAAATAACCAATTGCAAGTTATAAAAAAAGGAGTGTTTCACGTGAAACACTCCTTTGCACATCAAAAACCTGAAGCTCGCGCTACGCTATCTCATCAAAAATACGGCGCAAATCATCTTCGTCGGTAAACTCAATTTCAATCTTGTTCTTACCTTTTGCACTCTTAATGCGTACGTTAGTCTGCAAAACATCGCGAAGCGCCTTGGCAACTTTCTTATAAGCAGTAGGCAAAGGTTGACGAGGAGAAGGTTGGTCGGAACTCATCTCTTTACCAGAGAAAAGACGAGCGAGTTGCTCAGTTTCACGCACAGTGAGTCTCTGCTCTTTCAACTTCTCAATGAGCTTCTCCTGTGCAACTTCATTCTTAATGGAGAGGATCGCACGAGCATGACCTTCGGTAATCTCCCCATCGAAAAGCATCCGCTGTGCCTCTTCAGGCAAATCAAGCAGACGGAGAAGATTCGCAACAGTTGAACGCCCCTTGGAAACTGCTTGGGCCACTTCCGCTTGAGTCATTCCCTTGCGTTCCATAAGGCGGCGATATCCGTAAGCCTCTTCAATGGGATTCAAATCGGAACGCTGAATGTTCTCAATAAGGGCCAACTCAAGAGCTTTGTCATTGTCGGCTTCTTTGATGATGACGGGAACCTTTTTAAGCCCCGCCCTCTGGGAAGCTTGCCAACGGCGCTCACCGGCAATAATTTGATAGGTGCCGTCAGCCACCTCGCGCACAATGATCGGTTGCAGCAAACCATCCTTTTTAATCGAGGAGGCAAGCTCTTCCAAATCTTCTTCTTTGAAGTTCGTACGGGGCTGATCGGGATTTGGCTTAATTTTGGTTATATCCATCTCATTTGCGTTCTGAGAGGCGCGAGACACAACCCTTGCCTGCTCGGCAGGTACCCCTTTCATCACGCCTTCAGGGCGCTGATTTGAGACTGCAGGAGACGTTTTAGCAACACTGGTAGGGGGTTTGCTAGGGTTTTCACCTTTCGCGCCTTCTAGGGGTATTACAGCGTCTCTGGATTGAATTGTCCTTGGCTCAAGGATAGGGTCATATTCATCTATTTCACCAAGCTCAACCACAACCCTCTCGCGCTGTTGCGAGGGGACAGGAGCCTTTGCCGAACCGGATTCTGTCTTCTTCTCCTCAGAACGAGGAGCTGCCTTATGGGGCTGCGCAGGACGAGCACTCTCATAAGAGTCTCCCAGCAGGGAACTGAGCCCTCTACCCAAACCACTTTTATTAGGCTTAGCCACGACTAATCACTTCCTTCGCAAGCTCAATATAGGAAATCGCACCTTTACCTCGGGGATCATATTCAGTAATAGGCATACCATAACTCGGAGCCTCAGAAAGTTTAACCGTACGAGGAATCAGGGTGTTAAACACAGTACGACCAAAGTAACTTTTTACTTCATCAACCACTTGTTTAGACAAAGTGGTTCGATTGTCGTACATAGTAAGAAGAACACCGGATATCTCGAGGCTGGGATTCAAACGGGTTTTGACACGTTTCATTGAATCGAGGAGTTTTGTCACACCTTCAAGGGCATAAAACTCACATTGAATGGGAATCAGCAGCTTATCAGCCGCAACAAGGGCATTCACCGTTAAGAGACCCAGAGAAGGGGGACAATCAATAAAGATATAGTCGTACTTGCCCCGCATCTGACCAACCGCATCCTTCAAGCGATTCTCACGGGCCATCTCGGACACTAACTCAACTTCAGCACCAGCAAGGTTGATGGTTGCCGGCGCAACATCCAATCCCTCGCATACATCCGGGATAATCACATCCTGAAGTGGCACATCATCAAGAAGAACGTTGTAAATGCAAGATTCCACCAGGCCCTTATCAATACCCAACCCACTGGAAGAGTTACCCTGGGGATCCAAATCCACCAATAACACCTGTTTATTCATGGCACCAAGGGCCGCTGCGAGGTTAATGGAAGTAGTAGATTTACCCACACCACCCTTCTGATTCAACACAGCAATCACTTTAGTTTGCCCAATAGCGTGAGTAACAGGTTTCTTATCAGCGTATTTCTTCAATTGAGTGGGTTCATAACCCTCATTATCAACAGGAGAGGTAACCTCATCAATCTCACGAGTAGTTACCACGTATTCTTCAGGGGAATCAACCGACTCCTCAATCTGATCCTCAATTTGAGAAGAAATCACCTCATCTGAGGGTTTTTCTCGCTTCTTGCCATCAAAGATACCCACATCTACCTCCTACTTCCTATAAAAATACCTCAATAGGCTAATTACCTATATTCCTATCAAAATCAACTGCCTATAAGCAGTAATTCCCTGAATTAGGAGGTGTTTCACGTGAAACACTGAGCATCATTCATACGATTGAACAGGATATAGGACAGAGAGCCCCAGTACAACAGCTATTTTTCACTCACTGAAGATTTATACAGTGCTTTTGTGTGAGTGGTTAAAAGAAAACCGATGAAATAGGTTTTGGAGGGTGGGCCGACCCGTCAGGTATGAAGCCGCTGCCCAGGCGGGCCGTCCATTTAGGCAGAGATAGAATCTCTGCCCTACGAATCCGACCTGCGATGCATCCTGGCTGGGCCGACTCGGCGGGTCGGAGCGAGGTCCGGCCAAGCGGAGTAGAGGGGAAATCCACTCGACCGCAGGTCGAGTTAGTTCCCCTCGTACGGAGCGTCGAGCGCAGGCCTGTCGGGTCGGCCCACCCTCCAGAAACCTGACATCATCCCCTTCCCTCGTCATGCGATGCAGCTGTGCGGGGGAAGGGCGGGGGTGGTCCAACAAAGCGAGTTCCGCACGACGGAAAAGCGCCGGTGGCGCTTTTCCCAAAGCAGGACTGTCTGAGCGACTTGGGCTGCCCCCGCCCTTCCCCCTGCTATGAAAAGAGAAAAGGCAGGGATAAGATCTTTAACTTGCAAATAAGCTCAATGTTTCACGTGAAACATTGAAAACTACGATTCAATTTGTTTCACGTGAAACATTACGAGAGTGGATTATGTTGGGCTGCTCCAATTTTACGTGGAAGTTTGAGTTGAGCTGGAGATACCTTCTCGAAAACGAAGATTCGGCGCAGCGTGTTGCCATCACTGAGAACCGTAGAGTAGTCTTTTATTAACTTCATACCGACTTTGGGACAAACTTTCAACGCAAGATCAATTTCACTTTGCTCAGTTTGTGCTTTATAGCAAATGAGTTGGCCTCCAATTTTCAACAAAGGCGATGCTAATTCAATTAAGGAAACAAGTTGAGTAACTGCACGAGCTGTTAAAACAGCAAAGGCTCCTTTCCTCTCTTTAGCAAGCTCCTCAATACGACCACCGTAAGTATCAATTTGATTCGAAAGTCCGAGGGAATCAACGCCTTCTTGAACAACATTTACTTTCTTCTTTACGGAATCGATGAGCACAGCTTTACGTCCTGATTTGACCGCAATGGGAACACCAGGAAAGCCACCGCCAGTTCCCATATCGCCATACAACCCTTCAGGCGCGGAAATTATATCCTGCAAAGGAACGAGGGAGTCTTCTACGTGAAGGATTTTAGCGGTATCCAAATCTGTGATTCGCGTGAGATTGATTCTTTGGTTGGCTTCCAGAATATATGCCAGATAGGCGTCAATCAGCTGATCAGATTTGTCGAGCTCTAACATCAATGGCTCCTTTGGGAATTGGTAACCAGGATAGAGTATACAAACAGCCAGGCAAAAGAAAGGCCCCTTTCGGGGCCTAGGCAATACAAAGGAGCAGTTGCTTATTTAGGGAACACAACTACATGGCGAGCAGGACCTTCTCCTTCAGAGCAGGTGGTCACCCGATCGTCGCCGCGAAGGGCAATATGGATGATGCGCCGCTCATACGGAGTCATGGGGCGCATCTTAACACTGCGACCGGAGCTGGCTGCGCGATTAGCGGTGGATTGAGCCATGGATTCCAACTTAGCGCGTTGACGATTCTTGTAACCCTCAACATCAACTACCAGAGGGTAACGCATACCAAGCTTGCGCATGGAGATGGTTGAAACCATGAACTGAAGAGCATCCAAGTTGCGGCCATGACGACCAATGAGTACGGCAAGATCATCCCCGGTGATGTCAAGAATCAACTCACCCTCATCACCTTCGTACTCATCGATGGTGATTTCACCAACGTCAAAATGCTCAAGAATGTCCTGAATTACGGAAATACCAGTGTCCGCAATCTGGTCGAGCATCTCATCAGAAACAACGCCCTCTTCAGGGTCCTCAACTACTTCTTCAGAAACTTCATCAAGCTCTGCTGACTCGATGATCTCTTCTTCAGCCATAGGTTCTCCTGTCTCTATAAGATGGAGAAGCCCCAAAAACGAGGCTTCATAGGAAACTACTTTTTCTTAGTGGGGCGCTTCTTCTTTTCCTTGCGCGTCACATTCACTTCCACCGGTTTAACTTCAATGACCTGCTCTTCTTCCTTGCGGGCATCTTCCTTGCGACACATGGCCAAGGTAATTTGGTTCTGGGCAATGCCGATCAAGGAAGAGGCGCCCCAGAACAAAAGCACGCCAGCGGGGGAACTCCAAGAAATCCAAAGCATGAACAAACTCATGACGCCGCCCATGATGAGAGTTTGATTGCGCTGCTGAGTGTTTTCCGACTTCAGCTGCATCATAACCATGGGAAGGAATGTGGCACCTGCAAAGATAACCATGAGAATGACATAGGGAACAAATGTTCCAAATCCCACTTCAAGCGCCTGCTGGGGGGTCATAACCAGGTTGGGAACAATATTGTAGAAGCAGTAATCCTGAACTTCCTCGCGTTGTCCCATCTCTCGAAGCACCTGGAACAAGGCAACGAAGATCGGCATCTGCAACAGCATGGGCAAACAACCGGCCAGAGGATTGAACTTAGCCTCCGCGTAGAGTTTCTGCATCTCCTCTTGCTGACGCTGGGGATCGTTGGCGTAGCGCTTCTGCAGATCCTGAATCTTCGGTTGAATCTTCTGCATCTGGTAGTTGGATTTCGCCTGCTTGTGCATGAGTGGCGCCACCAAAATACGAAACAACACCGTAATGATGATGATGGCCAGGCCCCAGTCATGACAGAAGCCATAGAAAAATTGGATGATGGAGAAAATCCAATCCTTAAACCAATCCCACATATCAAATCCTTCCGCACATGTTGAGCGAACCAGTGAGCTATGGCACCGGGTCGTAACCGTGAGGTCCGCCAGGGCGACATCTCATGATTCGCTTGCATGTCAGCTTGAGCCCTTTCATGAACCCATAGCGCTTAAATGCCGTCAAACCGTATTGAGAGCAGGTGGGGACGAATCGACAGCAGGATGGGAACAGGGGAGAAATGCAAAACCGATAAAAAATGATAACGCCAATGGCAATCCACGTAGGAATGCTCACCAGCGGCTTCAACAAATCATTCGGCTTCAATTTCAACGGAAAATCCCGCCCTCGAAAGCGTCTTGCCACATGTGGTAAGAACTTTACTATAAGTTTCCCGTGTTACGGCGCTTTTGGCTAAGAAAACAATATCGTAGCCGGGCCAAGGGCCGCCAAGATCGCAGCAAATTGCTCTCATGCGCCTCTTCGCCCTGTTGCGCCATACCGCGTTGCCAAGTTTTTTTCCCGCAATAAAAGCAACACGACCCTGAGGGCCGTGTGCGAAGGGTTCTTCTTCAATTGGTGATTCTCGTGGGCTAACTATAAAAGTGATATAAGGAGACTTAAATCTCTCGCCGCACTCAAATAAAGAAGAAATATCGTTGCTGGATTTAATTGTTTCCAACGAACTGCCTGTTTACACGCACAGACGCTTGCGACCCTTGGCACGACGTGCGGCCAGAACAGCGCGGCCACCCTTGGTAGACATGCGGGCGCGGAAGCCGTGGCACTTCGCACGCTTACGGTTGTTCGGTTGATAAGTACGTTTCATGTTTCTACCCTTCCTGGTAAAAAGTGTAACCTCGAAATTGTAACGCCCGATTTTATTAAGTCAACTAGCAATTTCTCTTTCTTTGCATTCCTTCCGCTTGGAAGGAATGGCGGTTATCCAAGGGGATTGGAGGAAATGAACGCTGCCTCCCGGCTTCTCTAATAAATAAAGCATCATCATCTTAATAAGGACGGTGGAAAAAAGGAAAACCAGAGTAATCCCAGATGGCATTGGAAGTTTTAAGGTGCGCAAAACGATTCGGGATACGCCTGGGTTTCCACAATGGCCCATGAGGCCGTAGTTTTGCTCCACGGCTTTTCCCAACGAAAGCCCGCCTATTCCACAGGGTAATTAACCCTCCAGAATCATCTGCTTGATGTTTTCGATTTCCTCCCGCACTTCCCGGGACTGGTTGATTTTCTTTTCGATGGATGTGTAGGAGTGCATCGCGGTGCTGTGATCGCGGTTGAAGCGCTTACCGATGGTGGCGAAGGGAACATCCAGCATCTGGCGGCAGAGGAAGATGGCGATTTGGCGTGGGTAGGCGATGTCGCGGCTTCTCTTCGATGACAGCATGTCGGTATGTTTCACATGGAAGTATTTCTCCACTTCTTTCTGTATGTCGTCGATGGTGAGGTTGCGGGTAGGGCCGCCGGTGAAATGGCTGGCCAGCAGCGCGTTGAGTTCGTCGGCGGTCATGGAAGTTTTTCCGAAATAGGTCATGTGGTAGATGACCGTGGTGACCGCGCCTTTCAGCTCGCGGATATTTGGGCTGGAGTTTTCCGCGATGAACAGCTGCACGTCGTCGGGGATGACGATGGAGTCGCCGCCGGCGTTGCGCTGGTATTCGTTGATGAAAAGGCGAATGATGCCAAGTTTTGTCTCAATCTCCGGCGGTTGGATGTCAACGGTGCCTCCGCTTGAGAATCGAGACGAGTAACGCTCATCGATGTCGATATTTTTAGGAGCACGGTCAGCTGAAAGGACAATCTGTTTATTCATGTCTCGCAGCCGGTTGAAAATCTGGAACACGATATTGAGAGTTTGTTTTTTGCCCTGCAGGTGCTGGATGTCGTCAATCAACAGCACATCGGCGTCTTCGTAGCGCTTCTTGAAGTTGACGAAACTGTTTTTCTCGGTGTCGTGGGTGGTACTGGCAATTGTGTAGTCGTTCAGCAGGTCAGCGGCATCCACGTACAAAGTGCGCAGGTAGGGCCGCGAATCTCGGATGTAGTTTTCGATGGCCCTCATCAGGTGGGTTTTTCCCAGACCACTTTTCCCGTAGATGAACAAAGGGTTCAACGGTTCTTTGCTGGGGTTTTCCGCCACGGCCAGCGCCATTGAGTAGGCCATGCGGTTTGAATCGCCGATGACGAAGTTTTCAAACGTGGATGTAGAAACGCGGGATGACGTGCCATCCCCACTGGCGTTTTCCTGCGGCGCAGCTGTTTGGGTTGGGGCGGCGGGAGCTTCTTCGTACACGGTGGCTGTGGCGCTGGCTGGCCTGGTATTGTAGGGCTGCAGCGGCGGGGTAATGGGGGCTGTGGGGACCGGAGCCGCGACTGAGGGGGCGGGGCTCGGTGCAACCACCACCGCCGGCGCCGCCACAGGGGCTGCCGGTGCGGAGTCGATAGCCAGCACCACATTGAAAGGTACTTCAAACATATCTTGCAGTGCTTGGCTGATAAAAGGCAGATAGTGGGCTTCCACCCAGTTTTTCAAAAATTCGTTTTCAGCGGTGAGCATAAAGAAGCCTTCGCTGATTACCTGGGGGTGGAGGCGGGCGAAGAAAGCATCTACTTGGGAAGCGTCAACAGAGTCGTATTCTTTGACTATCCGCCAAATATTTTGCCAGTAGTCGTTAAGAAGGCTGCTGTCCATAGTTTTACTCCTTGAGATGCTGTGTTTTTAGTACATTGTTGAAAACTCAGTGAGTCAAGATAGCATATTCCCATTGTGTCTAGGTGAGACAAGCTGTTAATTGTTGCAAAAAATTGGTGGAAAAATCAGTGGAAAATACTAGTCGTGCAACGCCTGGGCTACTTGGTAACCAATATCGGTTAAGGTGCGTAGCTTCGTGTTCACCAAATCGCGGGCTATGAGGCCCTGGTCTTCCAACTGGGAGAGTATCTTGTAGGTGCTGGAAGGGGCAATGCCCGTCCACTCGGTTATGTCGGTGATGCGCAAAGGGCCGCCTTCGTTGTTGAGCAGGCGCAACACAGTGCGAGCGTTTTCGCTGAGATGGGGAATGACGGTGTGACCGAGTGCCCGCTGATGGGTGGGCGCGGCGCTGTAAGGGTAAGCTGCCGGCGCGGGGTATGCGGCCGGTTGTCCATAGATATTTTGTTGGGGGTAGGCAGCGCCGTAATAGGGCACCGGTTGGTTTGCCGGCGCTGCGGCAGCCGGATACGGAGCGGCCGGGTTTACCGGCATCGCCTCCGCCGGTTGTTCCATGGGGGGCGTTTGGTAGGCAACTTTACCCCCTGCCGACGGAATTGCCGGAGATGGAGGCTGCGGCGCGGCGGCCAAAGAACTGGGGGCACCCGCAGGCGCCGCCACAACAGGAGAAAGTTCCTTCTCGAGGCTGATGGTGATTACCGATCCGCAATTGAGGTTGTCTTCAATGGTGATGGACCCGTGGCTTACATCCAGATAGTCCTTAACGATAGGCAGCCCGCTGCCAACGCCGCGAATGTAGTGCTTCATGGGTTCCACCGCGGAAGAGAATCCCGGTAGTTGTGCCTTGTCCTTCGATGCAATTCCCGGACCTTGGTCGGCGAATCGGATGGTGTTGCCGTTGTCCATGATGGAGACGATGATTTCCTGGAAGCGGGCATGGATAAAATTTTCCGAAACCTCTCTTATCACAGTGTAAGGGATAGATCCGCCGGAGGTGCGCGCTTGGTTATAGATGGTTGAAGCCAGATTTTCGATAAACAATCCTGTTTCAGCGGGAGGAATTTCCACTACGCGCGGGGCACTGCGAAGGTCGTCATAAATAGCAATGCGGGCAGTGGTATTCACGAAAGAGAAGTCAAAGGGAGCTTCAAGTGATTCCTCGTTCAAGGGTTGGGAGGGGGCGGTGAAGGGGCTCACGGTTGGGTTCCTTTCAAAATACTGCGTTTACCTGGTATGTTTTGAGAGTTACGAAAGGTTTGTTAACTGCTTTCACGCATTTTTCCCAGAAAGAAATTATAAGGGAAGAAATATTCCTAGGAAGAAAAATCTTTTTTCCGGGATGTGGAAAAAGAAATATGGCTTGAACTGGCGTATTTCATAGTTTTCAACAATTTGTTCATTAAATGGGGAAAACCTAGAAAAAACTGCGCAGAAAAGAGAGAAAAAAGAGAAGGAAAATTGGAAATGGTTAAAAAAACTTCTTGATTTTTGACTCGGGAAAGGTTTTACCAGGTGGGTAAACTCTAGCGAAACGATGGTTTTCCCCATTCACCAACTGACTCATCTGTCAACACGAATCTTTGTTCTTTTTAGTGAAAGTAATGATAAAACCGCAGGTCAAGTTTAAAGTTTGAAGGAAAATAATAGAAAAAAGTTTTTTGAAATTCCTTCGCCGAACGGTATGTGGAAAACCTTAAAATTTGTTTTTCACGGCAGAAGGCCCGTATAAGCCCTTCTTTTTCCTTTAATTTCAACATTTTCCACAAAATAGCGGTTGAAAATGTGAATAACTAAGAGCAAAAACATTATGGGACAGGTCATTATTGGAAATAGAGAGCCATCGGAACAACTCTATGGTGTGGGGCCGCCTGCGCCGTTTATAATGAACCCCATCGATGAATAAGGACGAAAAAGGGGCCTCTTGTGAAATTCAGCATCAATAAAGGCGAATTGCAAAATGCGCTGGCAGTGGTATCGAAGGGCATCTCTACCCGTTCCACTCTTCCGTCCCTGGCTGGTGTGTACCTGAAGGCCCAAGGCAACCAGCTCACACTGGAAACCACCAACTTGGATCTGTCCATTCGCCACACGGTGATGGCGCTGGTGGAAGAGGAGGGAACAGCCCTTTTGCCGGGCAAGTTGTTCGGTGACATTGTAAAAAGCTTGCCGGACGCCTCGGTTACCGTGAGCGCCACCCATGAAGAGGCCTACATCACCTGCGACAAATCGTCGTTTGCCATCCAGGCGCTGAACCCCGACGACTTCCCCGGGTTCCCCCACGTGCAAACCTCTCAGGAAATTTCTGTGGAGTTCCCCATGTTTTCCTCGATGGTGAAAAAAGTGGCCCGCAACGTGTCGCGGGACGAAAGCCGTCCCATTCTCACCGGCGTTCTGGTGAATTATGAGAATGGACGCCTGCGCATGGTGGCCACCGACTCTTACAGGCTTGCCATCACCGACGTTGCGGTGCAAGCGGGCGAGGTGGAAGATTTTGAATGCGTTATTGCCGGTGGCTTCATGCTGGATTTGGCGGGGTTGCCCAAAACTGAAGACCCTATCACGCTGGCTTTGGCGGAGAACCAAATACTGGTGCGCTGCGGCGAAACAGTATTTGTGAACCGTCGCATCGAAGGACAGTATCCTCCGTACCAAAAGTTGCTACCCGATGGGTATAGCACCCGCGCTCGGCTGCAGGTGAGCGATTTAGCGGCCAGCATCAAGCGCGCATCGCTGATGGGTAATTCCTCCTCGCCCGTGCGTTTTGATTTGAATGCTGCCTCTCAAACGCTGCAGGTTTCCGCCATGACCCAGGACGTGGGTTCGGCGAAGGAAATTGTGTCGGCCTCCATCGAGGGCGATGACATGGAAATTGCCTTCAACTTCGCCTACGCCTTGGAAGGTTTGGCCGGCGTTGGAGGGGACGAGGTGTATTTGGAACTGCAATCCTCCACAAAACCGGGCATCTTGCGGGCAATCGAACCGGAGAACTACCTGTTCCTCATCATGCCCGTGCGCATTCCGTAGGCCCGGGGCCGAGAGCGGCTATGTTAACTCTCACCCAACTTGAGCTGCACAATTTCCGCAGCTATTCCCAGTTTTCTCTTGAGGAGATTGGGCCCCTTACTATATTCATCGGGAACAACGCGGTGGGGAAAACCAATCTCATCGAAGCCATCCAATTGCTGACGGCGGCGAGTTCGTTTCGCCACCCTCTCATTTCCCAGATGGTGAAATGGGGCGAGAGTGAAGCTCGGTTGAACGGGCTGATCACCGGCGATGGCCGCCATCTGGATGTGCAGTTGCAGATGACGGGCCACAGTAAAAAATTTTCCCTCAACGGCAACCGTAAAAAGGCAGTGGATTTCATGGGCACGTTACCGTCGGTGGTGTTCACCCCCGACGATTTGCAGTTGGTGAAGGGGCCGTCGTCCTTGCGGCGCCGCAGTTTGGATGCGTTGGGGTGCCAGCTTTCCCGAAACCACTACCTTATAAGTAAAGACTACGAGAAAGTGGTGCAGCACAAGAACAAACTGCTGAAGGAAGGAGCCGATCCGCTGCTGCTGGAAAGCGTGAACGAAATGCTCACCATATGCGGCAGCCAGCTGATTGCCTACCGCGCCGCTTTGGCGCACCGGTTCTTCCCCGTTATAGAGCAGCGCTACCGCGAGATAGCCGATGGGGAAGAAGCGGCAGTAATCTATGCGCCGCTGGGAGATTATGGCGAAGGGGAGGAATTGGTTTCCAAAAGTCGCGATGAGCTCAGAGAGGCGCTGGCGAAAAAACTGGTAGCTGCCTTGCCGCAAGAAATGGCGCGGGGGAAAAGCCTGGTGGGTCCCCATGGCGATAAAATCAACTTCCAAGTGAAAGGCATGCCCGCGGCCGACTTTGCAAGCCAAGGTCAGCAAAGGTCGTTGGTGCTGGCGGAAAAACTTGCGGAAGTGGCCATGGTGGAGGAAGTGTTGCACGTGAAACCTGTGCTGCTTCTGGACGACGTGATGAGCGAATTGGATGGGGACCGCCGCAGGGCCATTCTGAATTACATCAACCAAGACGTGCAGACATTCATCACAACTACCCATCTGGAATACTTCGAGAGCAGCCTTCTGGAAAGCGCGCGACTGGTGCATTTGTAGAACTAGAAGCCGCCTATCAAAAAAAATGCGCACCAGAACCCCGTAAACTGGCTTTTGATAGAAAAAACGGGAAATAACTCAAATAGCACTGCAAAAGTGCCTTCACGGGGCTTAAATGGCGCCGCAAGAGCCGCTTAATGAAAACGGTGTGAATAATATGTTAGAATACCAGCACTAATGCGCCGCATTCGCAGGTGCATTTATTTATGTTTCAAAGGGGTATGCGCCCCGTGTATCTGGGAAAAGGAGCGTAACTGTGGCCGAAAAACCAGGTAGTCATTACGATGGATCCGATATTCAGGTGCTGGAGGGACTGGAAGCGGTCCGCAAGCGCCCGGGTATGTACATCGGTTCCACTGGCCCCCGTGGCCTTCACCACTTGGTGTACGAGGTGGTGGACAACTCCGTTGACGAAGCTTTGGCCGGCTTCTGCGACAACATTATCGTGACCATCCACAAGGACAACTCGATTACCGTCGAGGACAACGGCCGCGGCATTCCCGTGGACAAGCACCCGAAAGAAAAAATCCCCACAGTGGAGGTGGTGCTCACCATCCTTCACGCCGGCGGCAAGTTCGGCGGCGAAGGCTACAAAGTGTCCGGCGGCCTGCACGGCGTGGGCGTGTCGGTAGTGAACGCCCTTTCTTCGAAAGTTGTGGTGCGCGTGCGCCGCGATGGCGTGGAGTACGAGATTGACTTCGAGTATGGTAAAACCGCCACGAAGCTGCACAAGATTGGGTCCGCGAAGCGATCCGGCACCACTGTTACCTTCTGGCCCGACCCGCTCATCTTTACCGAGACCACCGTGTACGATTTTGACACGCTGGCCACCCGTTTCCGTGAGATGGCGTTTTTAAACAAGGGGCTGAAGATTACCCTGCGCGACGAGCGCGTGACCGACGCCGAAGGGGAGCCCCGCACCGAGGTGTTCCAGGCGGCCGGCGGCATCGTTGACTTCGTGAAGTACCTGAACGAGGGCAAGGAAACCCTGAACCGCCCCATCTATTTTGAGGCGGAAAACGCCGACGGCACCGTGGAAATTGCCCTGCAGTGGTCCACTTCCTACTCCACTAATTCGGTGCTGGCGTTCGCCAACAACATCAACACCCACGAGGGCGGCACCCATCTGGATGGTTTCAAAAATGCCATCACCCGCACCATCAACGAGTACGCCCGCTCGAAGGGCATCTTGAAGGAGAAGGACGCGAACCTTTCCGGCGACGACGCCCGCGAAGGATTGGCTGCCATCATTTCCGTGAAACTGCACGATCCGCAGTTCGAGGGCCAAACGAAAACCAAGCTGGGCAACACCGAAATTCGCCCGCTGGTGCAAAACGCCGTGATGCGCGGTCTGGCGGAATACCTGGAGGAGAACCCGGCGCCCGCCAAGCGCATCGTGTCGAAAGCGGCTCAGGCGCTGAAGGCTCGCGAAGCCGCCCGCAAGGCCCGCGAGATGACCCGCCGCAAGAACGTGATGGACTCGTTCGCGCTGCCGGGCAAGCTGGCGGACTGCTCGTCGAAGGACCCGTCGGTGTCCGAAATCTTCATTGTAGAGGGTGACTCCGCTGGCGGCTCCGCCAAGCAGGCGCGCGACCGCAAGTACCAGGCCATCATGCCTTTGCGCGGTAAAATCCTCAACGTGGAGAAGGCGGGCCTTCACCGCTCCCTTACCTCCGACACCATCAGTTCGCTAATCACCGCCATCGGCACCTCCATCGGCGACGACTTCAACGCCGACAAGGCCCGTTACCACCGCATCATCATCATGACCGATGCCGACGTGGACGGCGCCCACATCCGCTGTCTGTTGCTCACCTTCTTCTATCGCTATATGCCGGAGCTGATCAACCGTGGCTACATTTACATTGCACAGCCGCCCATTTTCGGCCTAAAGAAGAAGAACTCCCGCAACCCGAAAATCGAGCGCTACATCTACGACGAAAAGGCCCTCTCTTCCACGTTGGCGGAATATGACGACCCATCGAAGTTCGACGTGCAGCGCTACAAGGGCCTGGGTGAGATGGACCCGGAGCAGCTATGGGAAACCACTATGGAGCCGGCCACCCGCACCCTGCTGCAGGTGAGCATCGATGATGCCGTGGAAGCCGAGCGCGTAGTGACCGAATTGATGGGCGACCAGGTAGAACCCCGCAAGGAGTTCATTCAGAAGCACGCCCGAGACGTGCGCTTCCTGGACATTTAAGAAGAGCGCCGAAAGGAACAGCCGAGATTCGTAGGGCAGAGATAGAATCTCTGCCCTACGAAAAAAAAAGCGGGGAGAAAGCCGAAGGTAATCCTTCGGCCTCTTCTCCACCCAACGAGGTATTAAAAAGGGCAAGAAAATTCCCAGGAAAGAAAGGGAACTTATGGCTGAAAATGACGATCGCTTCGACGAGGATCGCGAGAACGTAGACAACTTGGAGCGCCTGCTGGCACGCGCCGAGGAAGATGACAGTGAGGGCGATGAGGAAGCCGAGGTGACATCCGCCTCTTCCACCATCGAAGAGGAAACGGACGTGGACCACGTTATTTCCGAAGAAGAGCGCGCCCGCTCCCTGATTGTGGACATGCCCAACCCCCACGGATCCATCATCGAAGGCGCCAACGGCGGCGAAGGCACCACGGTGCGCGCGGCATTTCTGGGCAAGGAGATGCAGTCTTCCTTCCTGGAATATTCCATGTCAGTTATTGTGTCCCGCGCCCTGCCGGATGTGCGTGACGGCCTGAAGCCGGTACATCGCCGCATTTTGTACGCTATGAATGAAAGCGGCTACACCCCCAATAAGCCGCACATGAAGTCGGCCCGTACCGTGGGCGACGTGATTGGCAAGTACCACCCCCATGGCGACTCGGCCGTGTACGACACCATGGTGCGCCTGGCCCAGCCCTTCAGCATGCGTTTGCCGCTGATTGACGGCCACGGCAACTTCGGCTCCATCGACGGTGACTCCGCCGCCGCCATGCGTTACACCGAGGCGCGCCTGGACAAGGCCGCCATGGAACTGCTGCGCGACCTGGAGAAGGAAACCGTAGACTTCCAACCCAACTACGACGAAAGCCTGCAAGAGCCTAAGGTGCTGCCGGCCCGTTTCCCGAACCTGCTGGTCAACGGCTCCAACGGCATCGCC
>ERZ777306.924-NODE-924-length-53152-cov-26.680114_pt1 | contig 53152 bp, 41 predicted proteins | sample MGYA00374966_ERZ777306 | MGnify/ENA primary metagenome ERZ777306 (study PRJEB29329, sample SAMN06343882) | mouse gut metagenome | isolation source: Mouse cecum | place: Austria: Vienna | collected 2014-11-15 ... | reverse complement strand
GCAGGCCTGTCTTGTGTTTGATCGCGCTTTGGTTAAAACTGCACATGGGGACTCCTTGGGCATCGCGCCCGGTTGATGGTGAATTGCTGAAATCCATCAAAACGGAATTCCCTTCTTTTTGCAAGGGAAATGTCAGGTCAAATCAAAACTATCCCAGCTCAAAAGGCGAAAAGCGCCACGATTATGGGTGAAGTCGCGGCGCTGGCAATTCATGCAGATTTTATCATCGTCATTCATGGCTTCCTCCAAAAAAGGGCAATAAAAAAGGCCGCCCGGATGGAGCGGCCTTCCATTGTCGAAGTTGTTAGCGGCTACTTTATCCAGCCGCGCTTTATGCCGATATAAACATAAACAGCGAAAATCGCGCCTGCCAAGGCAACGCCTATAGTACCTATGTTCATTGATCGCCTCTTTTTTGATGTATTTTTCAGCCTATCCATGTTAGCGCCATTCCAACAGGAATGGCAAACCAACTTTTGGGAGAAATAACCGCGCCTACCATACAACCGGCCCCAAATGTCAAAAACCATGTTTCCCAATATTTCATCTTGCGCCTCCCAGCCACCATAACCATCTTTTTCCCGCCTGCCAACCCGGCCGGGGTTTTAGGTTCAGGGCTCAGGGCCATATCGTTCAACGTCCATCCTCGCCTCGGGCCTCGGAGCCCGGTTCGGGCATAGAACCTCATTGGCAAAGACATAATGTTGCAAGTTACAACTTTTACCAATGCGATAATGAATAATTTTACAACATTATTATGTTTGAATGTTTTCCGATAGAGCTCCAAGCTCATTTTCTGCCAGCGTGCAAACCTCGCTAGGGGCAATATCCAGGGCACGGGCCATTCTGGTGAACTCGGAAAATATCAACCTTTTCCTTTTTCCCGTAGAGCCTTGCGGCTTGCGAAGCCCTTGCAAGCGCATACGCGCTGCTGAAGCAGGAGTATCAGGAAATACCAATCTTGCCCAATCCTCAACAGTCATGTTCTTTTCTTTGCGCCTATTGTCCAAAAAATTGATTACCCATTCTTCCATAGCGATTTGCCTTGCTTCATCCATATTCTTTCCTCCGATATTAGAGGAAAGATAGCAGGAATTTCTTTCTTCTCTCGCAAGGCAAATTCCCTCTTGACGCAAGTTGTAATTTACAACATTGTTTTGGCGCAAAGTAATACGTTCAATCCTATTTGGAGTGGCCTCCAGCTCATTCACAATCGGAGAGTTTCAACTAACTAATGATAACATTTCTTTCCAGTGTCCATTCACATGAAACCTGGCAAAAAGCGCCATCGTGAGGTCGACCATCTCAAGCGTTTTCGATACTGCAATAGATTTTCTCCTAAACCGTGCAAACCAGTGTCGCTGGCGTCCGTTATTGCGTTCAATAAATACAGTTTGGGATTTGCTTTGTAGCAAGTATTCTTCGGGAACTGTTTCTGTGTAAACACTGTATTCATCCGCGCAAAACAATTCAACATTCCATTTTTTCAAACGATTCCATAAAGTTAGGAATGTATTTTTATCACGGCCACCGCATTCCCAATCGATGAGTTCTCCAGTTTCTCTGCAATAAGCTTTCCATATCCAGAGCTGTTTTTTTTGAGCCAAGGTAATGCCACATCTCATCAAGCTCAACAATAATTGCATCTTTGGAGACCGGCTTCTCATAATTTACTATGGCGAAATTCCTTGCCCAGTTAAGCATGGCTTGCGCGGACACATTAAAAAGATTGCCTATGGCGTTCATTGAAAGCCCCAAATTATAAAGGACGACAGCAAAGGCTTTTTCACTGTCCGCATAACCTCGGGGAGTTAAGCGAGTGAACTGGAATGAGCATTTTTTACATTTAAGACTTTGTTTTTCATTGATTTTTCCATTCTTGACAACTTCCGCGCACTTGCATTTGGGGCATGATGGATTCTTGTTCATGGGTAAGGGCAAGCAAGAAATATACAATGTCATTATTTACTTGAAACCCTCCTTTCTTTTTGCTGAAGATCCTGCACACTATCCCGTCCCCGGCCCGGGTATTGGAATAAGGATTTGTAAAAATGCAAATAAAAGATTATATTTTGGGGGCAAAAATTTCAGCATAAAGGAAAAAATGATGACGGATATCGACAGTCAGATGGCGCAAATCAGGCGCGGCGCGGCAGAAATTATCGATGAAGGCGAACTCCGCAAAAAAATCGCCAGGGGCAAACCGCTGCGCGTGAAAGTCGGTTTTGATCCCACAGCGCCCGATCTGCATCTGGGCCATACCGTTATCATGCACAAGATGCGTCATTTCCAGGAACTTGGCCATACAGTGGTTTTCCTGATCGGCGATTTTACAGGCAGAATTGGCGATCCTTCCGGCAGAAACGAAACCCGTCCCCCGCTTACCGGGGAGCAGGTACTCAAAAATGCCGAGACTTACAAAAAGCAGGTCTTCAAGATTCTTGACCCCGAAAAAACCATAATCGAGTTCAATTCAAAGTGGCTGGGGCAAATGAATGCTTCCGATTTTATCCGGCTTGCGGCCAGCGCCACGGTTGCGAGGATGCTGGAACGCGACGATTTTGAAAAACGCTTCCGGGAACAGCGGCCAATCTCCATTCATGAATTTCTTTATCCGCTTTGCCAGGGCTATGATTCCGTGGCCCTGGAAACAGATGTGGAAATGGGCGGAACAGACCAGAAGTTCAATTTGCTGATGGGCCGCAACCTGCAGGGGCATTATGGCCAGGAAGGCCAGTGCATCCTGACCATGCCCTTGCTGGTGGGCACCGACGGCGTGCGGAAAATGAGCAAGAGTTATGGCAATTATATTGGCATAGACGAGGAGCCGGGAATAATTTTCGGAAAAATCATGAGCATTTCCGATGACTTGATGTGGAATTATTACGAGCTGCTTTCCGCGAAAAGCCTGGATGAAATCGCGGAGCTGCGCAAGAATGTCGAATCGGGCGCGTTTCACCCAAAAAGCGCGAAAGAAGACCTGGCAAGCGAAATCGTTGCCCTTTACCACGGCAAGGATGCGGCCCAAAAGGCCAGGCAGGGCTTCAATTCCGTCTTCGCCAACAATGCTTTCCCCGATGACGCGCCTGTATTTGAATGCATTGCGGGCAAAACAAGCACGCCCGCGTTTTTCCTCGCGGCCTCGCACCTGGCCAAAAGCATGGGCTTTGCCAAGACCCGGATCAAGGAAGGCGCCCTGACCATCAATGGCGAGAAAAACGAGGATGCGGCAAAGGCCCTTGGCCCTGGCGCCTATCAGGTAAAGTTCGGCAAAAAGGGTTTCCTGAAACTGGCAGTCTTGCCCGAAAAGGCTCAGCTGGGCCGCGAAACCGCGTATTTTGACCTGGGGGAAAGCAACATCCAGGAATGGCTTTTTGATGCCCTGACCAAAATTTTGCCTTTCATGAGCGAGGATGAAATCCTTTTGCTGGCCAACCAGGATTATTGCCGTAAAAATCTTGGTCTGGAAAGGCCGCTGCTGGCCAAATCCGTTGCCCGCGATGCCGATGGCGAGGATTTGTACTACCAGAAGCCGGATATTGGCGGCTTTTTCGTCAGCAACGAAACCGGGCGTCTGCAGGACGCCCAAAGACTGGCCGCGGTCAATTCAATCGGAGTCTGGCTTTATAATATGGTGCAGATTGTGGTGCAGAAACAATTCTCTTGATTTGTTTATAAAAATAGTGGGGAAAGTAATGCATAAGCTCTATGTGGCAATGGTCGGCTTGCCCGGACGGGGCAAATCCACCATGGCGCGCCGGATACGCGACGGGCTGGCTGCCGAAGGCATCAATGCCAGGATCTTCAATAATGGCGATATGCGCAGGAAGCTGCTGGGCGCGGAATCCACGAGCCCGGATTTTTATAATCCCGACAACAGCTTTGGGCGGGAGGCCAGGGAGCTTATTTGCCGCAGGAATCTGGAGGCGATGCAGGATTACCTGAACGGCGATGGGGAAGTCGCCATCCTTGATGCCACCAATGTCAGCCGCCAGCGCCGGATGATGATAGAAAATACCCTTAAAAACCATCCCGTGCTTTTTGTCGAGTGCATGAACGAGGACCCGCTCCTGCTCAACGCCTTCATCAGGCGCAAGGCCGATTTGCCCGAATATGCCGAATACACAAAGGATGAAGCCGTTGAAAGCTTCATGAAGCGCATTGAGTATTACGAAACAATTTACAATCATATTGGCAAGGAAAAGTACTGGATGTGCGTGGACGCGGCGGCGAACCGCGTCCTGGCCGAACAGCCATGCGAAAGTTCGCCCTTCTATCCCGCCATACGTGAAATTGTAGTCAGCATGTGGATAGAAAGCCTGTACCTTGCGCGCCATGGGCAAACGGAATTCAATGTCCAGGGGCGGATTGGCGGCGATCCGCCGCTTACGGCCAGGGGGCGCGCCCAGGCCGATGCGCTAGCGCGGCACCTGGCCGGCAAAAGGCTCGACTGGGTTTTCACATCCACAAGAATGCGCTCCCATGAAACGGCCGCGCCCGTGCTGGAAAACCACAGGGACGCGCATGTGATGGCCTTGCGCGAATTTGACGAAATCTGGGCCGGCGATTGCGAAAATATGCTCTATTCCGAAATTCGCGAAAAAATGCCGGAAGTTACGGCTCAGCGCAATGCCAACAAATACAGTTATGTCTATCCGAACGGGGAAAGCTATGCTATCCTGCAGGAAAGAGTGCGCCGGGGCCTGAGGCGGGCCCTGTTCCTGGCGGGCAATGCCCCCTTCCTCATCCTGGGGCATCAGGCAATCAACCGCGTGCTGCTCTCGCTCTTTTTGCGGCAGCGCACTGAAGATGTGCCCTATATCCATATTCCGCAAAATCAGTATTACCATATTCAATTAACGCCAACCCGCAAGCTCTTTGAACGCATTCCATACGACGGGAAGGCCGCAAAACAGGACACATCACTGAAGGATCCGCAAATCTATTCATGAACAATTTCCGTTTGGGCGGCAGGCCGCAATATTCAATCCAATCCCATGCCCGGTTTTGAACATATAATTTTCAATTGGCGCGACGCGCTCGACATTGCCCTGGTTGCTCTCCTCATCTACCAGGTCATCCAGCTTTTGCGTGGTTCCCGCGCCCTGGCCGTACTAACTGGCCTTGGCCTGCTGACTGTGCTGTACTTTGTTTCCCGGCAGCTGGGGCTTTATACCATGTCCTGGCTACTGCAATACATATTCAGTTCCATCTTCATCCTGATTGTCGTTATCTTTCAGGCCGATATTCGCCAGGCTCTTGGCGAAATGGGCGCCAACCGGCTTTTCAGGCGCAACGAGCTGAAAAAATCCGGCATCGAGGAAGTTATCGAGGCCTGTGTTGAAATGGCCAGGCTAAGGGTTGGCGCGCTGATTGTGGTTGAGCGCAGCATGCGCCTTGGCGACATGATCAAAAGGGAGGGCGTGCGGCTGGACGCGCTCCTGAGCAGGCAGCTTTTGATGAATATTTTCTATCCCAAGGCGCCCCTGCACGATGGAGCTGTGGTAATCAGTTCGGGCAGGATAATGGCGGCCGGCTGTATTTTGCCGCTTGCCGTGGCCAGGGGGCAAAATTTCGGCACCCGGCACAGGGCCGCCCTTGGCATAACCAATGAAAGCGACGCTGTGGCCATTGTTGTTTCGGAAGAGCGTGGCGAAATTTCTGTCGCGGTCAAGGGGGAACTGGTGCGTTCCCTGGATGCCGCCCGTTTGAAGCAGGTGCTCAATGAAGTCCTCTGACGAAAAGAAATCGCTCATGAGCTATCTGCCCGATCTGGGCTCCATGCTTGTCGCAATTCTGGTGGCCATGGCAATGTGGTATCTGGTGAGCGTGCGTGACCGGCTGGAAGCGCAGGTGGAAATAAATGTCGACTATTACGACATTCCCGCAAACCTGGTGGTTACAGACGGCCTTGTCAGCAAGATCCAGGTGCGCCTGAAGGGACCGGAAACCCTCTTGCGCTCGATCCCCAGGGAAAGGCTTGTCCAGGCTATCAATCTTTCGGGAATAAAGAAGGGCGTAACGGTTGTGCCGCTTGCCAGCGAGGGGCTTGGGCCGGCGTTCAGGGCTTTTGATGTTGTGGATATTCAGCCGCCGCGCATTGTGGTCAAGGCGGACACCCTGATGGAACGCAATGTGCCCCTGCGCACGATTGTGGATTCGCCCCTGAGGGGGGGAGCGCTGACTGTTGAAAACGTGAGCGTCTCGCCGGCCACATCCATCTTGCGCGGCCCGGAGGAAGTGATTTCGCGTATCACAAGCCTGCCCCTGACAATTGTGCTGGACCCGAAAGCCGCGGGCACGACGGTCGAACAAAATGTAACCCTCGACACGCCAAGCCTGGTAACGGCCAATCCCACGACAGTGCGCGTGCGCTATACAATCACGAGCGGGCGCACCATTGTCTCGCGCCGCTGCCCGATTGTTGTCATCGGGGACAACAGCCATCAATACAACACTTCCCCACGGGAAATGAACCTGATGGTCGAAGTGCCGGAAGCGCTGGCCAAAAATACCCAGTACCTCAAGCAGCTTGAAATTACTGTCCTGCCACCGGACATGGAAATTGGCGAGAGCAAAAAGGTCAGGGCGCGGCTGAAATTGCCGGACGGCATGACCGTGCTCAACCCGACTGACGAGGAAATTACCGTTACAAGGGTTAAAAAATCCAATTGATGACGAGGTCCGGGAATGGGGAGAACTGGCCTGTTCCGCCTTCTGTCCGCAGTTTCATGCCACAAGGGTATTTGAGATAAATTCCGCACATCGCGGAAGCGGGCAAGACAAGGCTTTTGTATAATTACATGAACTGGAGACAAGATGTCCAGGCAAAGACTATTTGGCACGGATGGAATGCGCGGCACTGTAAACCAGTGGCCCATGACTGTTGATGCGGCCCTCAGGCTTGGCCTGGCGGCCGGCATCCGCTTCAGGAGCGGCAATCACAAGCACAGGGTTGTCATAGGCAAGGACACGCGCCTTTCGGGCTATATGTTCGAATCCGCGCTCACGGCCGGCCTGTGCGCGGCCGGCATGCATGTGATCATGACAGGCCCGCTGCCAACGCCGGCAATTTCCTTTCTGACCCGCAATATGCGCGCCGATCTTGGAGTTGTGATTTCCGCGTCCCACAATCCATACTATGACAACGGCATCAAGTTTTTCGACGCGGACGGCTTCAAGCTGCCCGACACCACGGAAGATGAAATTGCCGCCATGACGGAGGATTATTCCTTCAAATGGCCCTATCCGCCTTCTGACCAGATAGGGCGCGCAACCAAGATTGAAGATGCCGGCGGCCGCTACATAGTCTATACCAAAAGCTGTTTTCCGCCCCAGCTTATGCTATCCGGGCTGCGAATCGTCATAGATTGCGCAAATGGCGCAAGCTACAAGGCGGCCCCCCTTGCACTGGAAGAACTGGGCGCGGAAGTTTTCAGGATTGGCTGCGAGCCGAACGGCCTCAATATCAATGATCATTGCGGTTCCCTTTATCCGGAAGTCGTTTCCGCCAGGGTCAGGGAACTGAGGGCGGACGTGGGCCTGGCCCTGGATGGGGACGCGGACCGCCTCATCGTGGTTGACGAGCATGGCGCCGTCCTGGATGGCGATCAGCTCATGGCCCTTTGCGCCCAGGCCATGATGGCCCGCGGCGAACTGCCGGACAATCTTCTGGTCGGCACGGTGATGAGCAATCTGGCCCTGGAAATTTTCATGCGCGAACATGGCGGCGAACTCTTGCGCACCAGGGTCGGGGACCGCTATGTTGTCGAGGCAATGCGGCAAAGGGGCGCCATGCTGGGTGGAGAACAATCCGGGCATCTTATTTTTCGCCAGTATTCCACCACAGGGGATGGCCTTTTGGCCGCGCTGCAGATATTGCGCATCATGCGCGAAAAGGAAAAGCCACTTTCCGAGCTTGCCGGCCTGCTTGCCCCGTTTCCGCAGGAACTGGTCAATGTGCGGGTAAAAAAACGCCTGCCCTTTGAGGAAAAGCCGGAAATCGGCAAAGCTGTTGGGAAAGTGGAACAGGAACTTGGCGAGAGGGGCCGGGTTTTATTGCGCTATTCCGGCACGGAAGCGCTTTGCAGGGTGATGGTCGAAGGCGAAAATCCCGACAAGGTCAGGCTTTATGCCAGGGAACTGGCGGATGTTGTGGCCACTGAATTGAATTAATAAGGGGCACTTTTAGAATTGTGTGAAATTTCACAAAATTTCACAAAAATAACAGGCAGAACCCTCTCCATCATTTGCAAATTTCAATGGCGCATGCTTTTTTTTCACTTGCGCTTGCACTTGTTTTGGCAGAATATAGATGCAGTTATGGAGGTTGGAGTTTTGGATTCCCGAAGTTGGCATTATTAAATTTTTTTTTCCAAGATGGAGGCATAAATGAAGGATATTCGCAAGGTTATTATTCCTGTGGCTGGTTGGGGCACCCGTTCCTTGCCTGCAACCAAAAACATCCCAAAAGAAATGCTGCCCATCTACAACAAGCCAGTTATCCAGTACGTTGTCGAGGAGGCTATCCGCGCGAAAATCCGGGATGTTATTTTTGTAACAAATCGTGATAAAAGCGTTATCGAAGATCATTTCGACTACAATCTGCAACTGGAAGGCGTGCTGGAACGGGCCGGCAAACTCGACAAGCTGCAGACCATCCGCGATGTTGCGGAAATGGTCAACATCATGTCCGTGCGCCAGAAAAAGCAGCTTGGCCTTGGCCACGCCATCATGTGCGCCAGGGAGCTTGTGCGCGATGATCCTTTCGCGATCATGGTGGGCGACGACCTGATGTTCGGGGGCGTGCCCGGCATTGGCCAGCTGATTGACGTTGCCCTGAGCGAAAAGATGCCTGTTGTCGGCGTAATGGAAGTGCCGTGGGAAAAGGTAAGCAAATACGGCATAATTGACGGGGAAGAAGTCGCCCCCGGCGTATTCCGCGTAAAGGATATGGTCGAAAAGCCAAAACGCGAGGACGCGCCTTCGCGTCTTGCAATCGTTGGCCGTTATGTCCTTACGCCAGACATTTTTGAATATCTTGACAAGGTTGAGCCTGGCCAGGGCGGCGAAATCCAGCTGACCGACGCCATGCAGATGCTGGCCAAGGATCGCGGAATGATGGCCGTGCGCATGGCCGGAATGCGTTTCGACGCTGGCGACTGGGCCGAATATCTTACCGCAAATATCTACTTTGCCCTGCAGGATGAGGATCTTCGTTACGAACTGCTGGGCCTGCTCAAAAACTTCGTGCAATTCCAATAAAAACAGGGGCCGCTTCGGCGGCCTTTTTTGCCATGGCGTTTTGCGCGCAAATTGCGCTTTGCTCACCTCCCTGGTCCACACTTGCCTATTCCGTTCCGCAAATATTCTCCGGCAATGTCCTTGCCAGGGGCATGAGGGTCATTGTTCCCCTTGGCAGGAACAGCCTGCGTGTCGGTGTTATCCTGTCTCTTGAAGAATACAGCGGTGAAATGCGGCTCAAGGATATCTTCTGGCCGCTCGAAAAGGCTCCGCTTCTGACGGACGATCTTTTTGACCTTGCAAACGACATGGCCGTGCGCCAGGGCACAAGCCCGGGCTTTGTCCTGGGCCATGTCCTGCCAAATGGCTTGCGGCAGCCGGCTTGCAGGCTGCGCGGCCAGGAACAGATGATCGACATCCGCAAACTGAAAAATTGCCCGCCGGAAGAATACGAAACGTGGGCAAAAAATTTCGCCAATGGCCTGGTTGATATTTTGCCTCCTGGAATTGACGCGGCCGCAAGCGAATACTGCGTTTTACAGGTTGACCCGCCATGGCCTGTGCGGCCGGCGGCAAAACGTCAATTGGCCGTGCTCGATTTTTTGGCCAATAACGGCTCAGCCAGTCGCCGCTGGCTGATGAAAAGCCTGAATATCACAGTCGATGTCCTGAAAAATCTTGTTGGCCAGGGACTGATCAAGATCGAGGTCGATACAGCGGCCGATGAAACGGCCCCCGGGCTTATGCCGCCGCCATCTCCCCCATTTGAACTAAATCCGGCCCAAAAGAAAGCTTTGCGGGAGCTAGGGGAAGCGTTGAAGTCGCCGGGAGCGGAAACGCGGCTGCTCTATGGCGTGACAGGCAGCGGAAAAACAGCAGTCTATCTGGAATTGGCGCGGGCTGTGTTTGAAAGGGGCCAAAGCGCGCTTTTGCTGGCCCCGGAAGTCGCCCTGGCCCAAAAGCTGCTGCGCGACGCCAAAATCCAGATTCCGCATGTGCCGGTCTTTCTTTATAACGGTTATCAGTCCCCGCAAAAAAGGGAGCGGCTATTCAGGCTTCTGGCCGCCAGAACCTCCCCCTGCGTGGTAATCGGCACCCGCTCCTCCCTTTTTTTACCCCTGCCCAATCCGGGCTGCATCATTATTGATGAAGAGCATGACGCCTCCTTCAAGCAGGATGAAACCCTGCCCTATAATGCCAAGGAAGCGGCCTGGTACAGGATGGGCAAATTGGGCGGCCTCCTTGTTCTGGGTTCGGCAACACCAGACATAAAGACATTTTACGCCAGCCAGAATGGGCAGATACCCATGCTTTGCCTGTCGCAAAGAGCCAGCGGCAAGGGGTTGCCGCCCATAGAACTGGTCAGGATCGGCCTGAAAAGCGGCTTTGACACAAGCGGCAAAAACGCCGTCAGCCTGCTTTCCAAAACTTGCGAAGAAGCCATCCTTTCAACCATCAAAAAGGGTGAGCAAGTTGTGGTTCTGCTCAACAGACGCGGCTATGCCCCGCTAATGTACTGCCTGGACTGCGGCAAGACTGTCACCTGCCCGAATTGCGGAATAGGCCTGGCTTTCCACAAGGCGCGCCAGAAGCTGGTTTGCCACTACTGCGGCCATGCCGCGCCCCACCCTTCGCCCTGCCCGGAATGTGGCAGCCTCAATTTTCTGCCACTGGGGGAAGGCACGGAAAAACTTGCCGAGCAGCTGGGCATCCTTGCGGGCCAGCCTGTTTTGCGCCTGGATCGCGACAATACACGTCGCCCTGGCAAGATCGAGGAAATTCTCGAAGATTTTGCAGCCCAGAAATCGCCTGTTCTTGTTGGCACGCAAATGCTTTCGAAGGGGCACCATTTTCCCAATGTAACCCTGGCCATTGTGGCCGATGGCGATCTTGGCCTGAATCTTCCGGATTACAGGGCATCGGAAAGGACATTCCAGCTTCTGCTCCAGGCAGCAGGGCGGGCGGGACGCGGAGAAAAACCGGGACGGGTGCTCATCCAGACACGCGACCCAAATCATTATTGCTGGAAGTATCTTCTGGCAAACGATTATGAGGGCTTTTACCATGAAGAGCTTGGCAGGAGAAAAAAGCGCCTTTATCCGCCATTCACTCGCCTTGCCCTGTTGCGCTTTTCGTTTGAAAATGGAGATGAGGGCGCCCGGGCGGCCCTGGATTGCCTTGCGCGGGATTTGAAACCCCAGGCCAGGGAACTGGGCCTTACCCTGCTCGGACCGGCCCCTTGCCCCCTGCCCCTGCTGCGGGGCAGAAAACGCTTTCAATGCCTCATCAAGGCCAAAGACTGGCAAACAATACGGGAACTGGCCCACTTTGCCAAAAAGCATCCGGCCGCGTCCAGCCTGCGCATTTTGCTGGATCTTGATCCGGTGAACATGATGTGACGCACGGGTCAATGGATGGAATTTTTTTAATTTTGCAAAATTGTGTATGCACAATAAAGCCAGGGCTGCTGCGGCTGGCCGCGTACTGTTGCCGAAGTTGTTTTTTTGGGATAGGAAACTGTTTTTCAACGCATAATGGAGAACATGATGGAATTGCTGCCAATAAAGCGCGCATTGCTTAGCGTTACAGATAAAAGCGGCCTGGTGGATCTTGCCTGTTTCCTGGCTGGCGCCGGCGTGGAGCTGACCAGCACGGGCGGCACGCGGAAGGTTCTGCTGGATGCCGGCCTGAAAGTTACGTCCGTTAGCGAGGTTACAGGCTTTCCCGAAATGCTTGACGGCCGGGTGAAAACCCTGCACCCCCGTATCCATGGGGGCATCCTGGCCGACAAGGATAATCCGGCGCATACGGAGGCTCTCGCCCGGGCCGAAATCCGGCCATACGACATGATTGTGGTCAATCTTTACGATTTTGCCGGCGCACTTGCCAAAAACCTGGATGAAGCGGCGACTGTTGAGCAGATCGACATTGGCGGCCCGTGCCTTTTGCGCGCGGCGGCCAAGAATTTTGCCAGCGTCCTGGTGGTGCCCGATCCGGAATATTATCCGCTTGTGATTAAAGAACTCGCCGAAAACAATATGCGCGCGCCCCTGGACTTGCGCAGGCAAATGGCGCGCCGCGCCTTTGAGTCCACGGCCCGCTACGATGGCCTGGTTGCTTCCTGGTTTGCCAAACTATAGGTATGCCGAAACTTGAAGGCAATCTTGCGGGGCTGAAAAAAAGCCAGCTTACGGCCCTGCAGCGTTTTTTCCGGCGGCGCTTTCCCAGGAGTGAGGTTTTTACCCATGAGCAGGCGCGGGAACTCGCACTGCTTTCCCGTTCCATAGGCCGGCAGACAGGGCTGTTGATTGACCGCGCCGGGCGGGTGGAAATGGCTATTGTGGGCGATGCCAATTCGCTCATGATTCCAGAATTGTCCCGCGAAAGGAGCGGTGGCGGCCGTCTGCGGGGCCTGCGTCTTTTGCATACCCACCTAGGTCCCCAGAGGCTGAGCGATGAAGACAGGATGGATTTGCTTTTCCTTCGCCTGGACGCCATTATCGTCCTGACAGTGGATGAAGCCGGCTTTCCCATGCAGTGGGAGGCCGCCAGGCTTTTGCCGGGCGGCAACGAAACGCCTACGCTTACAGTCGGCCCGTATCCCTGGAATCAGGCCGAAGCCGACCTGATTGCGGACGCGGAAGCCCTGGAGGACGAGCTTGGCAGAACAGGGGAGGGCAGCAGCAAGGAAATAGGCCAGGAAAGGGCCCTGCTCGTATCGGTTTCCGAAAAGCCGCGCCAGATTCAGGAATCCAATCTGGACGAGCTTGCGGCGCTCGCTTCCACAGCCGGCCTGGATGTGGCTGGCCGCATGATTCAGCGCGTGCCTTTTCCAAATCCGCGTTTCATTCTGGGCAAGGGCAAGCTGGCCGAGCTGGAAGTGCAGGCTCTTTCGGCCGGCGCGGACATTCTTGTCTTTGACGGGGAGCTTTCGCCAGCCCAGCTTCACAATCTCGCGGATGTTACCGAACGCAAGGTGCTGGACCGCACCCAGCTTATTCTGGATATTTTTGCGAAGCACGCCACATCGCGCGCCGGCAAGCTCCAGGTTGAACTGGCCAGACTTGCCTACGTCCAGCCGCGCCTCGCCGGCAGGAACAGGAGCATGGACAGGCTGGCCGGCGGCATAGGCGGGCGCGGCCTTGGCGAAACCAAACTCGAAATGGACAGGCGCAAGAACCGCGAACGCATGGCCCACATGAGCAGGGAACTGGACGATATAAGGCGCCAGCGCGCCTTTGCCCGCGGGCGCCGGGCGCGCAACAGTATGCCTGTGGCCGCCCTTGTGGGCTACACGAATGCGGGAAAATCGACTCTTCTCAATCGTCTGACCAATTCCGAAACCATTGTCGGCGACAGGCTTTTTGCCACCCTGGACCCTACAACGCGCAGGCTGCGCTTTCCCAAAGAGCGCGAGCTTGTCCTGGCCGATACAGTCGGTTTTATCCGCAACCTGCCAAAAGAATTGCTGGAATCCTTCAAGGCCACCCTGGAGGAGCTGGAAGCGGCGAATCTGCTCATTCATGTGGCGGATGCCGGCCACAAGGATCTGGTCCAGCAGATGGAAGCGGTGGAAACCGTGCTGGAAGACCTTGAACTGACGAAAATTCCCCGCATCCTGGTCCTGAACAAGTGCGATTCGCTGACGCCCTTGCAGAAGGAGGAGCTTGCCCAGGCCTGGCCGCATGCCATCCAGGTTTCGGCCATTACCGGGGAGGGCCTGCAAAGCCTGCTGAACCGCCTGGAACGCCAGCTTTTGCCGGATGCCCCGCAGGACTGGGGCAGTATTCCATTGAAATCAAAAGAAGAATAGACATGACAGACGTATGGCTTTACCTGCCTGGCCCTGGCGTTGCAATTCTGGCCGTTTACAATTTATAGATGCCGGCATTGAAATCCAAAAATTTCAGTGCCGAAGACCGCCAGGCAAAAAGCGTGGCTTTTGCCTGGCTTACGGAGCTTCCCGGCGCAAAATCCTGACGGATTTTGTATTGAGAACGATTTCGTTCTCTATAATACCCAACGCCAAGTGACAATATTCATTGTCATTAATGCAGAGGTCTTCTGGCACGATTTGATAAAGAGATAAACACATGAACGCCGAAATAATAGGAGTGGGCACGGAGCTTTTGCTCGGCCACACCATAAATTCCGATGCCGCCTATGTGGCGCGCGAACTGGCCGCCCTGGGCATCAACGTTTTTCATTCGCAGGTTGTGGGCGACAATCCCGGGCGTCTGGAAAAAGCCCTGCGCGAAGCCCTGGAACGCAGCGACATAGTTGTCACAACCGGTGGACTTGGCCCTACAGGGGATGATCTTACAAAGGAAACCATTGCTCTTGTGGCTGAAAGTCCGCTTGTGGAAGACGCGGCCAGCACCGCAAGCCTTGCCGAATATTTTGGCAGCCGCGAAATGACGGAAAACCAGAAAAAGCAATGCTTTTTTCCGCAAGGATCCACGGTCTTTCCCAATCCCCAGGGCACGGCTCCTGGCTGCGCCGTGTCCTGCAAGGGGGGCAAGATCATCATCATGCTGCCAGGGCCGCCGCGCGAGCTTTTGCCCATGCTTGAGAATTCCGTGCGGCCTTTTCTGGCAAATCTGGGCCATTTTTCGCTTTACACCGGCATTATCCGTGTTTTCGGCATGGGGGAGGGCAAGGTTGCCCAGGTATTGGGGCCCCTGCTGGATGGCGCCAATCCCACAGCCGCGACCTACGCGGGCGACGGCGAGCTTTTTGTGCGCGTTTCCTCACGCGCGGAAAATCCGGAAAAAGCGCGGCAAATGGCCTTGCCGCTGCAGAACGCTATTTGTGAAAAGCTTGGCCCTGTCGTTTATGGAATTGACGTGCCCTCGCTTGAACACGTCGTCGTCGCAAGGCTGGAAAAATCCGGCCAGAGCATCGCCACGGCGGAATCCTGCACGGGCGGCCTGCTTGCCGGGCGCATTACGGCTGTTCCCGGATCGTCAAATGTTTTTGAAATGGGCCTCGTAACCTACGCCAATCGCATCAAGACGGAATTGCTGGCCGTGCCGGAGGAAATGCTTGCGCGTGTTGGCGCGGTAAGCCCGGAAGTGGGCAAATGCATGGCCGAAAACGTCCGCAAGCTGGCGGCAAGCGATTTTGGCGTCGGCATCACCGGCATTGCGGGCCCTGGCGGCGGAAGCCGGGAAAAGCCTGTTGGCCTGGTTTATATTTGCGTGGCCACAAAAAATGACACATTCATGCGTGTCATGCGACCGCTGGGGCGTTATCCCGGCAGGGAGCAAATCCGCCGCCGGGCCACGAGCCACGCCCTGGACATGGCGCGCAGAATCATGGACGGCCTGCCGATGGATGTGGACTGGATGTAGGAAAGAGAAGTATGCCAGGTCCCGATTTTGTAATTGATGAAATTAACGGAAATCCCGATATGTGGAAAAATTTTTCATTTTTTGCGGCAGCCGCTCATGTCGGTCAAGTCAACCTGCTTCGCCGGCGCTAAGGCGCGGCCTTGACCTTTATTCGGCAGGCTGTTGCATTATGGAACTGCGATGCGGCTCTGCGAAAAATTTCAAATGGAGAATATTGCTAAAAACACCGAGCTGCATCCACGAAAAGTGCGAAAAATTCTGGACACTACCGCGCCATTTTTTGGGGATTTTGCCGTCAAGCCGGCAAATTGCAAGGAATATTAAAAATTATACAGATCCGCGTCGGAGGGCAGGCGCTCCCAATGGATTCGGCCCTTTTTGCGTGAACGGCGCAGGAGGGCATAAACGCCGCCCGCGCCGCCATCATGCGGTCTGGCTGTGCAGAAGGCCAGCACAACGCGCTTGAACGGCTCCTGGGTGAGCCAGGTTTGCAGCTTGCCGCGCAAAACGCCCTGGCCAAGCGGGGAATTGCGGCCCCGGCCAGGCACAAGCAGCACACAGCGCAGGCCCTTGAACCAGGCCTGGCGAATGAATACCCTGAGCGCCTCCCAGGCCTGTTCGGCGTTCAGGCCGTGAAGGTCAAGATGATCCTCGGGGCTGAAATGTCCTTCTTTCAGTCTGTTGATGACAAGCTCATCCAGTCCGACTACATGGCCTTCCAGATATTCATCCGAGGAAAAAAGCGCAAATTCCATGCTTTTTTCCACGCTTTCCTCAAAGCTCCGGATTTCCTCAACCGGGGATTTCTTTTGGGCAGGCTTGAGCGCGATGGAACGGCCCTTGCCTTCAAGCGGGGTTACAGAGCGCATGGCAACGAGAAATTCATCCTCTTCCGTCGCTTGCGGAAGAACGGGTTCGGCCGGGGCCGCATTCTGCCCGGCAGGCGGAGTTTGGGGCTTTTCTGTCTCTGGCTTTTTCTTTTTTTGTTTGCGTTTGCTCATTCCGCTTGTCGGGCTTTGGGGCCAGGCCTGGCAAAGAACTTCGAGGGCAAAGCCCCCGGGTTTGGGGCTTTCGGGAACAATGCGCTCAATGGCGGCAAGAAAAAGCTCGTGATCCCTTTTTTGTTTCGCTATTTCCCGGGATCTTGCCTTTCTTCTTGCCGCAAGCCCGGCAAATGGCTTGTTGGAGAAGCCTTCGTCCTCTGCCATGACCACCTGCAAAAAAGCCGCCCCGGGGCGGCTTTGGAAATTATTTCTTGTTGTCTGCCGGTTTTTCGGTCGCGGGTGGAGCGGCTTTTTCCGGATTGTCCGCAGGGGCCTGTCCGGCCTTTGGCTGATCCGCTGGCGCGGTAGGTGAACTGGTTTCGTTGGCGGGACTGGCCGGCGCACTATTGTTTGCCGGTTCCGCCGGCTTTGCGGGAACATCCTCGATCTTGACATCAAGGATGCTGGATTCGACAGTCGGGCGGCTGCTGGTCACGTATGTGTAACTCAACGAGGTAATGACAAAGATGATGGCCATCAGGGTAGTCAGCTTGGCCAGAATGCCGCCGGCTCCGGAGCTGCCGAATACCGACGAGTTGCCGCCGCCAAATATGACCCCCATTCCTTCCTTGCCGGATTGCAGGAGAATGAGGATAACCAGAAGTACGCAAACAATTATATGCAGAGTGAGAATTAAATCCTGCACGAAGCCCTCCCGCCGACGCGGTAAATTCAATGGTCTTTATTTTACGCTATTCGGGCGTAAGAAGACCTATAGCACTTTACGCATGAGAATATCTCTTAACGGCAACGCAAGTTTTCCTTGAGATATTCTCGCGCGCTCCTTTGCAGGCAAAGTCGCGTTAGATCATTTACGCAATTGCGTTGCATAAATGATCTAGGCGCGCAATATATCCAAAAAGCTTGGCGCTTCTAAAGAAGCTCCTCCTACCAAAAGACCATCCACATTGTCAAGCGCGATAATCGAGCCGGCATTTTTGGCATTGACGCTGCCGCCGTAGAGAAGGGGCACGCTATTGGCAGAGGAATTGCCCAGAAGGTCGCTCAAAATCTTGCGGGCTGCGGCATGGGCTTCCCTGATTTCATCCGGGCCCGCGACCTTGCCTGTGCCGATTGCCCATACCGGCTCGTAGGCGACGGCAATCTGGTCAGGGCTTTTGGAAAGGATTCCGTTTGCCAGAGGCTGGATGGCGGAAGAAAGCTGGCGCTGCAAAACTCCAATGAGCTGGTTGTTGTTGCGTTCCTCAAGCGTTTCGCCAACGCAGAGCATGACCTTGAAGCCCTGTTCCAGGCCGAACGCTGTCTTTTGGGCAATCAGCCCGTCTGTTTCGCCAAAGACATGCCTGCGTTCGGAATGGCCGGCCAGCAGCCAGTTGGCGCCGGCATCGCGCAGCATGGCGCAGGAAATTTCGCCGGTAAAGGCGCCTTTTTCGGCCGGATAAAAATTCTGTCCGCCCACGGCCAGGTTGTTGATGCCGGCAAAGGCATCCGCAACTGCCGCAATGTCGGTAAAGGGCGGAAAAACAAGGGCCAGACGGCCCTCGGGCGTGCCTTCCTTGAGAGCCATGGCCAGTTGTCCCGCAAATTCGGCGGCCATGGGACGTGTTTTGTTCATTTTCCAGTTGGCGGCAATAATTTTTCGCATAGTCCTTCCTTTGCCTTACAGGCCAATTATAATATGCCACGCTTGAAATTACCCCTTAATTGCGGAGTAAATCCGCGCTGGGGAAATTTCCCCGTGGAGCTGGACAGGCGCGGGCGCCTTTGCGAAGCAAAGTCGCCATGACAAGCGCATATTTTCATAAGCGGTTTGCTATATCCCCATATCGCGGGCATAAAGCAGGGCATTTTCATTGTTTGCATAATAATGCGGCCTTTTTCCGCATTGGACAAAACCAAGCCCCTCATAAAGACTGATGGCGGGGAAGTTGCTCTCCCGCACTTCCAGGTAAGCTTTCTGAATACCTATTTTGCGCCCGGCTTGCAAGGCCAGAAAAAGCAGCCGGCGTCCATGCCCCTGCCTGCGGCATTCCGGGCGCACGGCAAGGTTGAGCACTTCCATTTCATCGCGCACCAAGTAGAGCGAGATGTAGGCCAGCAAGATATCCGCCCCCGGCATGCCGAATGCGGCGTATGCCGGCTGGGCAAAAGCCTGCCTGCACTGCTCCTCGCTCCAGGGCTGGTCAAAGCACATTTTCTCAAGCTCCGCGATCTGCGGGGCATATTGCGGCCCAAGGCGCGATGGATGGGCCTTCATTTTATAAAAAATCCAAGGGCCAGCGCATGGCGCATGAACGGCTCAAGCAGGGAATTATCGCAAAACGCGGCCAATTCATCCATTGTGAGAAAAAGCCAGTTCTGCGTGTCGGTTTCCATATCAAGCGCTTCCCGACGCGGCACTTCGGCCACAAAAATGTCCACCAGCCCCTGCCTGCTTTCCGGGCACGGCTGGATGCGGCCGACAAAAACGGGGTGGCTTTCGGCAACGCCAAGCCCGGCCCCAATTTCCGCAATTGCGGCATCTTCGCCGGCAAGGCCGGCAGGGAGGAAGGTAAAGCGATAAAAGCCGTAAGTGTCCCCATTTTTGCGCAGAATAAATTTTCCGTCCCGGCCGCGCAGCATTAATGCAAAAGCGCGATGGCGCAGGCCCTGCTCCAGCGCGTCGGCATGGTCCAGCAGGCAAAGCGGCCTGTTTTTCTCGTCAAGCGCCTCGCAAAGGGGCGGCAATTTGGGCTGGCTCTCCATCAGTTGATGAATGTGGAATGCCAGCGCGCGGGGTCAAGCATGGCCCTTGCCGTGCCTCGCAAGACAGTGGTGAGGGGATCGCTGTCCACATAGACATTCAGCCTGGTTTCGCGCGAAAGAAATTGATCCAGCCCCTTGAGCAGCGAGCCGCCGCCGGCCAGGAGTATGCCGTTGCGGCTCACATCGGCCGCAAGTTCAGGCGGCGCCTTGTCCAGGGCGGAAAGCACGGTGTTCAGGATGGCGCCGAGCTGTTCGGAAATCGCCTCCCGGATATGTCCCTCGTTCACGGTTACCGAACGGGGAAAGCCCTGAACTGTGTCCTTGCCGGAAACCTGCAATGTTGGCGCGTTATTCATCGGCACGGCCGAGCCGAGAAGTATCTTGACATTTTCGGACGTGTTTTCGCCAATTTCAAGGCGGAATTCTTCGCGCATATAGCGCTGCACGGCCATGTTCATGGCATCGCCGGCAACGCGCAGGGATTTGGATGTGGAGACGCCGCACATGGAAATAATCGCAACCTCGCTCGTGCCGCCGCCAATATCCACAACCATGTTGCCCACAGGCTCTTCAATGGGCAAATTCGCGCCCATGGCCGCGGCCATCGGCTCCTCGATCAGGCGCACATCGCGCGCGCCGGCAAGCCTTGCGGCATCAATGACGGCCCTTTTTTCCACCTGGGTGATTCCGGAGGGGATGCAGATGACCATGCCTGGCCTTGCTATCTTGAGACCGGTGATCGTCCTTTTGGCAAAGGTGGAAATCATGGCGCGGGTTACATCGAAATCGGCGATAACGCCGTCTTTAAGCGGGCGGACAGCCTTGATGCCGGCGGGAGTGCGACCGATGAATTCCCTGGCCCTGGCGCCGATGGCCATGATTGAATTGTCCCTGGCGTCAAGGGCGACAACAGATGGCTCGTTGATAATGATGCCGCGTTTCCTGGTATATAGCAGGGTGTTCGCGGTTCCCAGATCCATGGCGATATCTGTGGAAAAAATCTGCAGCAGGCGCGAAAGGATTGAACTCATCTTCAGTCGTTGTCACGTTTACGGGGATTCGGGGCGAAATTTGGGTTATAGGCCCTGCCGCCTTCCGTTGCCAGCCGGCCCCGGGGTAAATTTTTTTTCAGGCGGTTTTTCAGGTAAAGCGTTTCCAGGAAAAGCGCCAGGTGATCCACGGCCTGGTGCACGAAGCTGCGCATGCTTTCGTCAATGTCTATGGTTTGCGAACTGGCCAGCGAAAGCACGCCGCAGGTGCTCTTGTTGACGATTACAGGCAGGCAGATGGCGGACCTGAAATCTGGAAAACCGGGCAGCTTGCCAAAAATCGCGGCCGATTGCCCGGACTGTCCGTCGGTGAAAACAGGCTGGCCATTGTGGAAAACCCAGCCTGTAATGCCGGAACCAACCGGCATGCGGAGGGGATTCGCGTCCTGAAGCAGCACTGGCGTTGATTCCCCTTCCACCAGAAAAGCGTTGCCTGATCCTTCAAGGGAGGCAAAGGCCGCATATTCAAGCTGGGTGGCCGCAACCATGGTGTTAAGGAAATTTTGCAAAAAAACGGGCCAGCGCAGATAGCGGAAGCGCAGATTCTGGATAAGGGAAAGATTGGCGAAATAGCGCGCTATGTCGGTGGAAAGATTGTTGACGGACATGGTCTGCTGCATGGCCAGAAGTTCCGCGAAAAGCTGGAGGATCTTGCTGTCCTTGTCCGAAAATGAAAACTGGCGTTTGCTGTCCACGCAAACCACTCCGCCTGTCGGGATGGGCGCGCCCATAAAGGCCTTGATGCCTTCTCTTTCGCCGCTGTGATAATAACCCAGGGCGCCCTCGTGCTGGTCAAAGGGGCAGATTACCAGGGGCTCCCGGTTGAGGAGTATCCAGCCGGCAATGCCTTCCCCCGGCCGGATGACCGCGTCTTCATTGATATTGTCCCCAAGGCTGAACCAGGCAGCCAGGTTGTGGGCTTCTCCCTCTTGTCCCGGAAGAAAAAGGGCAGCCGTATGGGCATCAAAGATGCTGCATATAATATCAAGAACGTGCTTTTCCAGTTGATTGCCAGCCATGGGTTTACCTGGTTTGGGCGTCGGGGATACGGAATACGCCGCGTTTGGTTTGTCTTGTTAAAATAACAAAGCAGTTAATGACCTGCAAGGATTTGATTCAGCGTTGCCTTTTCCTGCCATCAGCATGGTTTGTTTATTCATCGCCAACCTTGAGCGCGGCCAGAAAAGCCTCCTGGGGCAATTCCACGTTGCCCATTCGTTTCATGCGCTTTTTGCCTTCTTTCTGTTTTTCCAGCAACTTGCGCTTGCGGGTGATGTCGCCGCCATAGCATTTTGCGGTTACATCCTTGCGGAAGGCGGAAACAGTTTCCCTGGCGATTATTTTCTGGCCAATGGCCGCCTGGATGGCAACCATGAAAAGCTGGCGCGGAATGGTGCGCTTGAGCTTGAGCGCCAGGGAGCGCCCGTATTGATAGGCCTTGTCCTTGTGGACAATTACCGCAAGCGCATCGACTGGTTCCCCGTTCAGCATAATGTCAAGCCGCACCAGGTCGGCCTGCTTGTAGCCGCAGGGCTGGTAATCCATGGAAGCGTAGCCGCGGCTGACTGATTTGAGGCGGTCAAAAAAATCATAAACAATTTCCGCAAAGGGTATTTCGTATGTCGCCACAACCCTGTTGTTGGAAAGATAGCGCAAATTTTTCTGCGTGGCGCGTCTTTCCTCGCAAAGCTTCATGACATTGCCGAGATACTGGCTTGGCACATGAATATCAAGATCGACGTAGGGCTCGTAGAGGGCGCGGATTTTGGCCTGGTCCGGCAAAAGGCTGGGATTGTCGATTTCCGCGGTCTTGCCGTCTGTTGTCTCCACCCTGTAAATCACGGACGGCGCGGTGGCAATCAGCCCGACCCGGAATTCCCGCTCAAGCCTCTCCTGGATGATTTCCATGTGCAACAGGCCCAGAAAGCCGCAGCGAAAGCCAAAACCAAGTGCCTGGGAAGTTTCAGGCTCAAAAGTGAAGGCCGCGTCATTTAATTGGAGTTTTTCCAGGGCGGCCTTGAGATTTTCGTAATCTCCCGATTCTGTGGGATAAAGGCCGCAAAAAACCATGGGCTGGGCCTTCTTGAAACCGGGCACGGGCTCGTCCGCCGGCCTGTTGGCCAGGGTAATTGTGTCGCCAACGGCCGCGTCGCCAAGCTCCTTGATCGAGCCGCACAAAAAGCCCACCTCGCCTGCGCCAAGCTCCTCAACATCCACCGCTTCCGGCGAGAAAACACCCAGGCGCAGCACGTCATATTCCTTGCCCGTGCTCATCAGGCGAATTTTGTCGCCCTTGCGCAGGGCGCCGTCAACCACCCGGAAAAGCGTAACCACGCCCTGGTAACTGTCGTACCAGGAATCGAAAATCAGGGCCTTGAGCGGTTTGTCCGGGTCGCCGTCCGGCGGCGGCAGGCGCCTGACAATGGCTTCAAGCACATCCCCCACCCCCTGGCCCGTCTTGGCGGAAACCTCAAGCGCATCGGTGCAGTCCAGGCCAATTGTCTCCTCGATTTCCTCCCTGACCGCATCCACATTTGCGCTCGGCAAATCAATCTTGTTGAGCACGGGAATGATTTCATGGTCATTGTCGAGAGCAAGGTAAACATTGGCCAGAGTCTGCGCCTCCACGCCCTGCGTGGCGTCAACGACAAGCAACGCGCCCTCGCAGGCGGCCAGCGAGCGCGAGACTTCATAATTGAAGTCAACATGACCGGGCGTATCGATAAGATTCAGCTCGTACTCCAGGCCATCCGCGGCAGTATAGGGAATGCGCACGGTCTGCGCCTTGATTGTAATGCCGCGTTCCCTTTCAAGGTCCATCTTGTCAAGGTACTGCTCCCGGGATTCACGCTTGCTGACAACTCCCGTAAGCTCCAGAATGCGGTCAGCCAGGGTGGACTTGCCGTGATCAATGTGGGCGATAATGCAAAAATTTCTGATACAATCTTGCGGAACAGCGGACATAAAGACCCTTTGTGGTCAAAAATGTGAAATATTAAACAATTCCTATAGTCGACAAGACAGGGAATTACAAGAAGATTTTTGGGATTGCGCCGGGCGGGACTGCCGTGTTTCGATATCTCCTCGCGAGTTCCCGCACTTCGTCAAGCGTGGCGCAGCATCGCAGACGCGGGGAAAGTCCCCGGGCTTGACCAGGCGGAGGTCGCTGGCCGGCGAGCTTTGCATATTGAAAATGAACTTGCGCCTCGGGTTGAGGATAATGTAAAGCGCGACCCGCAACTACGGCCGCACATCCAGGCTTTCCGACTTTTCATGAAAAATGTTATTTTTAAAAATAAGCGTTTATTTTCAAATAGTTATCTAGGATAGGGGTATTTTTTACCCCTAAAATAAACCCCTAAAATTTATGGATGGTTGTGGCCCTGGTTGGTTGTGGCTGGATGGATGCTTAAAAAGCGAAAAGTGAAAATTTTTCATTGCACGGATTTTGCAGATATGGCAACATATCCACAAAATCAGCAACTTTTACCTATTGAATGATTGTCAAAAATATCGGAATAAAAAAATTTTTCGGTGATTATGGCAATTTTTTACGGTGGTTACGATGAATCATATCATTCCGACAAAATTCAGAGCTATCTTTGACTGCGCAAGCACGGTTTTTGCTCTCTCTCTCTCTCTCTCTCTCTCTCTCTCTCTCTCTCTAAACCTTACGGCAGGAAACGCTGTAAATTTAATATGTCCCGCCCCTCTGGCCACGCCTGCGGGCTTTTGGCCTTTGCCTTTTGCGGGGGGTGGTCATGAGCACTATCAATAACAACCTCATGGCCGCGAATGTGGCCAATAATCTCAATGCCCACTATGGACGCCTTGTGACTTCTGTTCAGAGGCTTTCATCCGGTTTGCGCATAAACTCGTCAGCCGACGACGCGGCAGGATTGGCAATCAGGGAATTGATGCGGGCTGATGTCGCGGCTCTCAATCAGGGCGTGAGAAACGCCAATGACGCGATTTCCATGCTTCAGGTGGCGGACGGAGCTCTTGCCATAATTGATGAAAAACTGATCCGCATGAAGGAACTGGCCGAACAGGCCGCCACCGGCACCTACAACTCAACGCAAAGATTGATAATTGATTCCGAATACCAGGCCATGGCGGATGAAATTGACCGCATAGCCAGAGCCACGAATTTTAATGGCATCCATCTGCTGGATGGCTCCCTTTCCGGCAAGCACAATGGCGCCGGGCTTCAGGCCCAGGGAGCTATGAAGATTCATTTCGGCTCCGCTAATGACTCCGCGGAAGACTATTATTATGTGGCAATAGGGGATTGCACAGCTGTGGCGTTGGGAGTTGGGGCCGGCGCAACACAAAGCGGCCAGCAGATAACGTATATCAAGGTGGAAAAACAGGAGACCACCCAGGCCACCATTACCTTGTCGGAGAAAGTTGATGTTTTTGTGGGGCCGGATGGCCGTGATTATTACAAGGTCGGCGATATCTATTGCCAGTATGTCAGCGACCCCTACCGATACCAGGTGACCGACGAGGCCTTCATAGCGCAATTTACCAGGAAACAGCATGAAATAAGAACCACCATAAATTATGTGGGCTATGAAGATCCAAATACCGGCATAGAATATTACCTCGGCAATGGCAGCTACACCAGCGACCCATATGATCCGGTGGGCAAACGCTTGGACGCCGCCAACCCCGATCACGCGGACATCCTGAACCGCCTCGTAAGATCTCCCGGCAACAAAACCCTGCGAGTTGATATTAATTGGAAAGTCTGGAGCGATCCCCAGGGACTGCGCTACTACAGTTATGACAATGGCGCCACCTTCGTGGCCGACACGTCCAAGCCGTCCACCGGAGTTCTTGATAAAAACAACGCCGCCGACGCGGCTGTTATAAACAATTTTGATGTTGTTCTGGGCGAATACGCGCCAAGTTTGCCGCCCGTCGATGTGGTATATATGGAATGGAAAGATCCGCAAACCAAAAAAATATATTACAGCAAGGACGGTGTGACTTTCGTATCAAATATGAATGATCCCCTTAGTGCCCTTGACCCGACAAAGGACAAAGCCATCCTGGACAGATTGGAAATGTCCCTGAGCTACACATTTACCAATGTGACATACAATACTTATTTAAACCCAACAACTGGACAGCGATATTATACGACTGATAATATAACATGGCTGCTGAGGCCCACTGATCCGTCCGCCGGATCGCTCAATATAAACAACAGCGCCGACGCGCTTGTCATAGCCAATTTGCAGCCTTTCGCGGACAATATCTCCTATGCCATGACATGCGCGGTTTACCAGGATCCATCCGATAACAACAAGCGCTATTATTCTTGGGATTACGGCAGAACATATTTTTCCGATCTTACAGATCCAAGTGGCTCTTCATTCGCGGCCGACGATCCGGCCTATGCCGGCCTTGTGGCAAATTTTAATAAAATATCATCAACTGTAACGGTAAATCAGGCGTTCACCACATATTATGATGAAATCACATTAACCAAATACTATTCCATCGATGGCGGCAAATCATTTTATTTGGATCCCCAAAATCCATCGACATTTGTCGATCCCGCCAGCGGAAACAACGCGGCCATTTTGGGGCGCCTCAAGATATATCCACGGGAACAAACATTCAGCACACATTTTTATCACTATATTGACCCAGTTACTGGCAAAAGCTATTATACTCCGGATAACAGGAATACGTTTTATGACAGATCGGATCTGAAAACCCCTGTCTTAAGCGCGTCAAACCCCACTGACAAGGATGTCATAGATCGCCTGCAGGGAGATCAGCAAGGCTGGGTCCATATGGAATATGCGGACTCATTCCCCGAGCTTTCGGTTTATACCTATAACGGAAGATATTATTATAGCGCCGATGGCGGCCAGACATTCGCAATATCGGCAAGCGATCCCTATAGGCGCCATCTTGATCCCAGCAAGCCCGCGGATAAAACCATATTGGACTCTCTAAAGCCGGTCATGACCACAAAAACGACCGTGGAATATATCAAACAAGTGACGGACAACGGAGAGGTGGCTGGGGACGGAGCCGTCATATCCACCCAGGAGTCGGCGCAAAAGGCCCTCGCGGCCATAGACCGCGCCATTGTTTCAAAAGACAAAATCCGCGCCCACCTCGGCGCCCTGCAAAACCGCTTGGAGAACACCATAACCAACCTCAATATCCAGGCTGAAAACATGCAGAACGCGGAATCGCGCATTTCCGACGCCGATGTCGCCAATGAAATGACCACTTTTGTCCGAAATCAAATCTTGACCCAATCGGCTGTCGCCATGCTTGGGCAGGCAAACAGTTATCCCCATATGCTGATGGGTTTGATTAACGGATAACGCAAATTGCCATTTTTGACTACGCTGAATATTCAGCGCAATCTTGAGCTTTGCCTTACGCCTGCCCTGTTTGGCGCGTACTCAATATTGCGCCACAATCCAAGATAGCGGGCATTTTTCTGCAAGTCCCTGTCGCCAGCATATCCAAAGGCGTAATTCATGGTTCTTTCGGCATACGCGGGCCAGTTGCGCCTTTTTTCCATTCCTGTTCTGATACTTGGGGCGCAATCCCTGATAGCGGCAAGCACGGCTTCGGGGGAATGGCCGTTGGCCCGCATCCTCAAGGCAATCATGGCGTCAACGCGGGAAAAATCCTCAATAGTCAAATGGGCGCGGATATTTTCATAATGGGCGAAATAGGCCGTTTGCGGACTTGTCTGGACGGATGGCGCAAATACTGTCTTTTGCCGTTGCTTCATTTTTGCCATAAATGCCTGTTCCAGTTTTCTGGCTTCTACAAGAGCCTTTTTGCAAATCTGCTGAACCGCAAAACGAAGCAGCGATAAGGGGTATGAGCCGTCTTTCTGCCTGTGCTTCGGCTTGCGGTTTGCAAAGCCTGGGGCGCGGTGCGGATGGATTGCACCGGATAATTTAGGGTCGCCGTATTTATTGTTAAGCATGGCCGCAAGCTGGTTGGCGATTTGCCTGTCAAACTCGCCGCCAAACTTGGGAATGGTCAAAACGCACTGGAAATTGCGTGGCGAGCTTTCAATAATTGCGGCTGGCTTGTAGCCGTCTTTTTGCAGTCTGACAACATTTTCAGGGCTTACATCATCAATCAGGATATGGTGCTTGTCCTCGGATAAGGGCGTATAATAGATATTCTCGCCGCGCTTTTGCAACTTCAGGATTTCCGGCATTTTCTGGATTAGCTCTTCCGGCGTAAAGGCCATACTCTGGCCGTCTTTCTTGTCCAGAATGAATACCTTGCGGCTTCCGTCCTCGTCCATTTTGATGGCCGTTACCCTGTAGCGGTCGGCATTGACAGCCTTTGCGTATTCCAGAAACGCTTTTGCCTGGGGGATTTGAGCGGCTGGCGGGGATTGCGGCAGGGGCGGGGCGGTGTGTCTTTTTTCTTCAATCGTTTGTTGCGCCAGAACAGCCGCCAGATTTTTGCCTCGCCGCATAAGCCACTGGTTGAATTTGGGCCTGATGAATGACGGGCGCTTCTCAACCTGTTCATCATGGAATGCCTTTCTTTCGTCCTTTTGCTGGATTTTCAGGCAATAACGCGCAATGGGCACAAGAACAGGATGCTTTTTGGCAATGTTACCCAGCTTTACCTGTTTTTCCAGCTTTTGCCGTGTCTGAAATTCTTCCCATTCCTCCAGCTCTTTGGCGGCGTTTTCCTTTTTGCGTTTCGCAAGTTCATCTGTGGCGGCCCTGAATACCTGTAAGTCAGGGGCAATAGCCTGATTTAGCGGCTCTGGCTCAATTTTTGGCATGACGGTATCATAATCTCCGGCAACAAATTCCCCAAGCCTTTTGACCAGCTTGCCCATGCTGAATGAACGGTCAACGGATGACGCTTTTATCGCCGTTTCGCCTACCCAGATTATTGCGCCGGAGCCTTTTTTCTCAAAACGCAAGCCGATTTTCTTCAAGCTTTCGTGCAGCTCCTCCCATGACTTCGCGTTTTTGATGATGTCATGCCCGCGTTCCTGGGCAATTCTCTGCGCGGATTTTTCGCCGGTCGCCATTTCAAATTCAACTGCCTTTGGAGACGGCTTTGGTTCATGGTCTGTAATTCTTTGGGCAATTTCGCCTTCCTCGGTTACGATATACGGAGAATTTTCCAGCGGCTTCCATCCCTGCATTTTTTCAATCATGGCCCGGACTTTGTGCGCCTGCCTGATGTCAAAACCGTTATTGGTTCTCACCACTTTCAGCGTTTCGGGATGCACTCGATTTACCGCTATATGCACATGATAATTTCTGGTGTCGTTGTGCAGCCCGTAAATTGCCTGATGTCCTTCCAGACCCATTTCCTTGAGAAAAAATGCCACAAGCTCGTCAACCTGCTTTGGCGTCGGCTGCTCTCCCTCCGGCCATGAGAATACGTAATGGTTGACCGGCATTCTGCTGCGCACGGACTCTCTCGCAAGGCAAATCATCTCAAGTTTTTGCGCAACATGCGTGTCGGTTAAAAAATTCATGCCGCCCGCGTGTTCAATCTTCTCTCCCTTGTTTTTCACATCGGGATTGCGGATATAATCCACCAGGTCGCCTATTTGCCACTCTTTCGGCTTGCTGTTAACCGTGTGCTTGATTTTTTTAACAATCATGGCCGCACTCTAAAAATTTTCGCGCCCGCATTAAAACTTGTCGCGCTTTGCAGCATGACGCGGCTTGCTTTTGCATTTTGTCTTTTGCCTTTTGAGTTGCGAGAAGCGAAGCGCCGAGCAACTGCGGGGAGTCCAGAGGGGCTTGCCCCACTGGCAAGGGACACCTGGGCGTAGCACAGGTGCCATCTTGCCACGAAGAACCCCCACCATATCAGGGCAAATTAAAAATGTAAGGGGGGTCTGGCGAAAATGCACAAGATACACTTTCATGGATAAAAGTTTTTTTGCTGATGGGATTTTTGCGTCTGGCCGAATGTCAAACCGGCTCAAAAAGAAAGGCATTCCGTATTCAAAAAATAGCGCGCTCACCTCGACGGAACTGGCGCGATGAAACAAAATGCAGGGGGCGGGGTGTGTCTGGAAAAATTGCAACGCTGGTTACGGAGAGTCAGCATCATCTCAAACAAAAGTACGCATCTGGCAAACGAAATATGTGGAATCGCAAATGAATGGACTTCCGCTTCAATTTTTAAGGCATATATCCAACCGGACAAAATATGACATCCTGTTGGCGAAAGAAAATTTTTGGAAAATTGAAAATGCCTGTGAGCGCGAAGAAAAAGTTATAACCTTGTCCGCAAATTAAATTTTTGGCGCGGTGGAATGACGCAATCAATTTTTAAAAAGTGGACAAGTGAACCGATAAAAGTGAGTCGGCCCGCTTGTGAAATGTTCAAATACCTCGGACAAAAAGTTTCTGGCACATAAAACTAAAATGCGCTCCTCATCAGCAAAAATGGGCAAGCTGGAAGAAATGGAATGCGGAATCAATTTGGAAGGATTGTTGCGAAGGCGGGAAATTAAAAGTAAAAGGACAAAGTCCGGCTACCCTCCCAGCTATGCGTCGGCACGGCGCAAACGACAAAGGAGGGCACAGCCATGCGGAAGCTCATTTTCGTTTTGCTTGCAACCCTGAGTCTGATTCTTTTACTGGCAACTAAAGCCAGCTAAAAGTTGACCCCAGCTCAGGTGGAATATGAGCTGGGGTCGTAAAAACTGACCTACTGCGGTAGTCGGGCATCGGGGGACGCTAACCGCGCCGTGCCAAGTCCCGGGTTTGTCTTCGCTCGGCAAATCCGGGCTTCCCTTTTCTTATAAGTCCTCTCAAAGAACTTGGCAAGGCCATTGTTCGCGGCAATGGCCGCCAGGTCAAACATTTTTCTTCCTTGTTTCCGCGTCCCTGGACACTTCTTCCGCCAGCCTTTCTATGTCTGATTTTCTCCAGACTGTTGTTCGCGGGCCAAGTTTTATTGGCTTGGGGAAACGGTCTTCCTTGCAGCCTTGCCACCATGAGCTTCTGCTGATGGGAAAAATTTCCAGTACCTGTGGAAGCCGTAAAAATACGCATTGCGGTTTTGCTTCTGGCATGGTCAATCACCTTCCGTTTTTTTGATTTGATTATTTTCGGATAAAACAATGCGGGCTTTTGCTCTCAAATCGTCAAGATAATCAGCCCAGCGGTTCATCATACGGCGGCGTTCCTCAATATGCTCCGTCCTGTTATAGGCGCGGCCATTGGGGTCGCGCACGGTATGGGCAAGCTGGTGTTCTATAAGGTCGTAACGCTCCCGCAAGACTTCATCCAGCAATGTTCTGGCCGTAGCGCGGAAACCGTGGATGCACATTTCCTGCGGGGTGTAGCCCATGCGCCGCAACGCGCCAACCATTGTAACCTCGCCTATGGGCTGGGTGTAGTCGCGCATATTGGGAAACAACAGCTCGCCATTGCCAGTACCGATTTTCAATTTTTCCAGAATGGCCATTACCTGCGGGGCAAGCGGAACGATGTGCGGCGTATTCGTTTTGCTGACCGTGTAACGCCATTCACAGGTTTCAAAATTGATTTGCTCCCAGTGGGCGTTAATAAGCTCATTTGTGCGAACAAAAATATAGGGCATGATTTGCAAGGCGCATTTGACGGCGAAATAACCGCTTCTTTGACCATATTCGTCAATTCTGACAAGCAGCTTGCCAAATTCAAGCGGCTCCAGAATTGTGGAGCGATGCGTTACCTTGTGCGTCCGCAAAAGAATGCGAAGTGACGGGATGGGGTCAATTTCAAGGACGCCCATAGCGATTGCAAACTGCATGACCTGGCTGCACAGCTGGCAAGCCTTCTTGCATGTGGCTGTCTTGTCCTGTTTTTCAAGCTCTTTCATTGGCGCGAGAATATCTGCGGGCCTTATATCCCTGATGTGGATATGGCCAAGAGCCGGAAGCAAATTTCTTTCCATAACACCCTTGTAGGCGTGTAGCGTTTTTGGGGACACCTTGCTTTCCGCAAGCTCCATCCATTTTGCGGCCAAAGCGCCAAAGGAGTTCTTGCTCATGGATTCCCTCTCGGCCTTTTCCTGCCGCCTGACTTCGCCGGGGTCTTTTCCGGCGGCTTTTTGGGTTCTCGCTTCATCACGCTTGCGCCTTGCCTGTTCAAGCGAAATTTCCGGGAACGCGCCAAAGGACAAAAGGCTTTCCTTGCCATTGGCCTGCTTGAATTTCATTTTCCAGTGCTTGCCGCCGCTTGGGGTGACGTGCAGGAACAGCCCGCCACCGTCAAAGAGCTTGTATGGCTTGCCCTTTGGCTTCGCGTTTTGAACCTGGGTAGCTGTAAGCGGTTTTACAATTCTCGCCATGATGTTTTTCTCCAGAATTTGTGGTTTTTGCCCCTCAAAACTTACCCCTAAATTGACCCCTATACGGGCTGGATGTCAATGGTTTTGAGTGTCCCGTATTGGAGAAATTATCTTATAAGTATTTTAAATATAAAATGTAATAAAGTTATATAAATCCATGCAAGTCATGATATTAATTCTTCATGAACTGCGATGCGCTCTTTTTCGGCATGGCTCATTGTGGCGAAAATTTCATCCATCAGGGCAAAAGCCGCCATGCTGATTGGCAAGGCTGTTTGGCAAAATTTTTGACAGGGAGAGATGTTTTGACAATTTTTGGAATCATGGTTAATCAGGATAAAAGGAGAAGCCATGAACGCAATTTCCTTCGATACTCTTGCATATTTTGACAAGTTCAAGGATGCCGGTTTTACCGAGGAGCAGGCCAGAGTCCAGACAGAAGCCATGCAGGACTGGGTGGAGGCCGTTCAGGAACAGGTGTCATCCATAACTGGACAAATGGAGGCTAGGGAAGACAGAGATGAAGCCGCGTACAAGGAACTGGCCACAAAGGGCGATATCCTGGATGTGCGCAGGGATATCGAGGAATGCCAAAAAGATATCAAGGGATGCCAAAAAGATATCAAGGAATGTCAAAAAGATATCAAGGATTGCCAAAAGGAAATTCAGGAAATCAGGCTGGAGATCAAAAACGTGGAATTGCGCCTGCTGAAATGGCAAATAGGCATTGGGGCCGCGCTTTTCACCTCGATTTTCACAGCCCTTGCGAAAGGTTTTCACTGGTTCGGTTTTTAACTCGCATTTCCGGAAATTTCAGCAGGCGGCCCGCGGAATATGGCCCTCAATCATGCCAGGGTTGTCCATGCCCTGCAAAAAGCGGTAACCGCCGCGCGGGATGAATTCATCCCGGCCTTTTTGGCGGCCTTCGGCACAAGCCCGGCGACATTGCGCCTGCTGGACAGCCGCAATGCCGCACGGCGCCCGGGCGACGTGGCCCTGGCCGGTAAAATCTACATTCACGCGGCAACGCCAGGCTGCGATCTTGAGGCAGCCCGGGCCGAAGTCCGTGCCCTGCCCGAAATCAGCGGCAAAAGAATCCGCGACGGCACCATCAACCAGTACCGCATGGATAACGCCAATTCCAGAATGGTGAAAAAGGAAGCAAAATAATGGAAGAATATCTGCTGCTGGACGCTGGCAGCGGCGGCCGCGCGTCCCAGCGCCTCATTGGCTCGATGTTCCTGCGCCACTTCTCCAACGAAGCGCTGAGCAGGCTTGACGATGCCGCCCTGCTGAATGTCTCCGGCCCCCTGGCCATGAGTACGGACAGCTACACTGTCTCGCCGCTCTTTTTTGCCGGCGGCAGCATAGGCACCCTTGCCGTGCATGGCACGGTCAACGATATATCCATGCTCGGCGCCGAACCTCGCTGGTTGTCCTGCGCGTTTATTCTTGAGGAGGGCCTGCCCCTTGCTGAACTGGAAAAGGTTGTGGCGGATATGGGCGAAGCCGCGCGCAAGGCCGGGGTGAAGATTGTTACCGGCGATACTAAGGTTGTGCCCAAAGGCGCATGTGACAAGATTTTCATCAATACAAGCGGAATAGGCGAGGTCTATGCTTCTCCTGTTCCGTCGGGGCACAGCGCCAAAACCGGGGACGTCGTGCTGGCAAGCGGCACAATGGGCGATCACGGCCTGGCCATCATGGCCGCGAGATCTGGCGTGTCCTTTCTTTCCGGCGCGCGTTCCGATTCCGCTCCCCTGAACGGTCTCGCGCGGGAAATTTACGAGGCAACCGGCTGCGTGCATGTTTTGCGCGATCCCACACGGGGGGGCCTGGCCACAACCCTTAATGAAATCGCGGAACAGTCCGGCGTGGAAATTGAAATTGAACAGGCGGCCATCCCGATAAACGAAGAAGTAAAAAGCGGCTGTTCCTTTCTGGGGCTTGACCCTCTTTATCTGGCCAATGAGGGCAAGCTGATCTGCATTGTTCCGGAAAATCTGGCCCAAAAGGCGCTTTTTGCCATGCGGGCCAATGAATATGGCCAGGAAGCGGCAATAATAGGCCAGGTGAGGGAAGGCCGGCCGGGCAGGGTCGCGCTGCGCACGGAAATCGGCGGCAAGCGTCTTTTGGGCATGCTGGAGGGCGCGCAGCTGCCAAGGATTTGCTGATGCCGGCGATTCTGATTTTGTTCATTATAATAATAAACAGACAGGCAAATTGCACTTGCAAATTCGCAAATCGCAATGGATGGAATTTTTTCAAGTTTTGCAAAAAATGTGTATGCGCAATAAAATTGGAATTGCTGTGCCGATGCCGTCCTTTTGGAACAAAACATATTCCGTGATGTGAAATTTGTAGCAAATGTATGTGAACCAGCCTTGAATATGTTTTTTTTATTTGGTAGATTGAAGCATTCGGTAATTTTTTGCTTTCCGCCGGGAAGGGGTCTATGGCGGTAGGCCACACAGGCCCGCAATATATCAAAGGGCCATTATGACTCAGGAGGAATTGGGAATGTCGCAAGACAATTCGGATGTCGTTGTTGATCGTGGGGCGGCGCGCCTGGATGATCTTTGGCGAAAAGAAGACTATTGGGCAATCTGGATCGGCTTTTTCATCATTGCCGTGGCCATTTTTCTGGTGTTCTCCAACAGGAGCGGCATAGAAGCAAAGTACAATGAATATGCCGCGATTATAAACGCCGAAAAGGCCAAACCGATCAAGACCATTGAGCTGATCAACGCGCAGGCCGCCCAGAAGGCTATCCAGGGCCAGAAACTGCCTGCCATGAAAGCGCTGATTGATGTTCTTAAAACCCCGGCCCGCTGGAAGAGCAATCCGCTGGAAGCTCTATATCTGTCCGAAGCCGATGCCAGGGCCCGCAGCGCTGCAGCCCAGCCCGCCGTTGACAATGCCAAACAGGCCGAAGCGACGGCTCTGGAAGCTGCAACCGCCGCCCAGGCGCTTGCAGCCGGCGCGGATTTCAGGGATGAAAGTCTGAACGCCCAGGCAACGGAAGCCATCGGCGCCTGGCAGAAGGCCAAAAAAGCCACGGCGGACGCCTCAAAAAAGCTGGTGAAGCCTTTTAACCGCATTCCCGGCCTGATCATCCTGGGCCTTGCCCTTGCGGTTTTATGCAGCATCGGCGCCATTTTCATGGGCTTCAACGTCGGCCGCTTTTTTGTGGCCTTCCTCTGCGTGTATCTCATCTGTATTGTCGCCAATATTCTCGGCAACCAGGTAACAATGCGCAAATACGGCCTGAATGCCGAAATATGGTCGATTGCCCTCGGCATGATCTGGGCCAACACCATAGGCACGCCGCAGCTGCTCAAGGAAGGCTCGCAGGTTGAATACTACATCAAGACAGGCCTCGTCCTGCTGGGCGCGGAAGTGCTCTTCCACAAGATCATGGCCATCGGCATACCCGGCATCTTCGTGGCCTGGGTTGTTACGCCCATCGTGCTTATCAGCACCTACATCTTTGGCCAGAAGGTCATCAAGATGCCTTCGCGCACCCTTAACATCGTTATTTCGGCCGACATGAGCGTCTGCGGCACATCGGCAGCCATTGCCACAGCCGCCGCGGCCCGCGCCAAGAAAGAGGAACTTACCCTTTCCATCGGTCTTTCCCTTACCTTTACGGCCATCATGATGGTTGCCATGCCGGCCTTCATCGCCTGGGTAGGCATGCCCGAAATCCTGGGCGGCGCGTGGATTGGCGGCACGGTTGACGCGACCGGCGCAGTGGCGGCCGCCGGCGCGTTCATTGGCCCCAAGGCCCTTGAAGTCGCCACGGTCATCAAGATGATCCAGAACGTGCTCATCGGCGTAACCGCTTTCTGCGTGGCCCTTTACTGGACCACCAAGATTGATGTGGGCGAAAACGAGCACGTCGGCCTGATCGAAATCTGGAACCGTTTCCCCAAGTTTGTTATCGGCTTCCTCACGGTTTCGATTGTCATGTCCATTCTGAGCGCCAATGTCGCTCCTTACGGCGCCATGCTGGTTGACCAGGGCACGAACAGGGTGTCCGTGCCCCTGCGCGGCTGGTTCTTTGCCCTGGCCTTCGTCTCCATCGGCCTGACCACCAACTTCCGCGAGCTCGGCAAGTACTTCAGGGGCGGCAAGCCGGTTATTCTCTATGTCTGCGGCCAGTCCTTCAACCTTTGCCTTACGCTGTTGATGGCGTGGCTCATGTTCTACAAGGTCTTCCCCGAAATCACCGCGAAGATCTAGTACTCAATAACTTGAATACTTCGTATTCAATATCAGGATCGCTTAGCCGAAAACGTGGTTTCGGCTCGCTTACGGCGGCAATGCCGCCGCGCAAGGCGTACGCCTGAAGGCTAGTACTCCGAAACATTACATGTTTCGGAGTACTATAGTTTTTCTTGAATGAAAACATTCGTTCCCAAGGATATTTTCATTCATTTGCGTTGCCGTCATTTCAGCCGCAGGCAAGCTGCGGCTTCATTTTCTGGATTGCGACTATTGTCTCTTGAGGCGACACTATAGCATTTTACGCATGAGATATCTCTTGACTGCAAAGCAAGTTTGCCTTGAGATATTCTCGCGCTTGCAGGCAAAGGCGCGTCATGGCATTTACGCAATTTCATTGCATAAATGCTCTGGTAAAAGCCGCGGGCCAAAACCCGTTTTAAAGTAATTTGCAGGTCCCGCGCAATTTGCGCGGGGCTTTGCGTATCGGCCAATTTACAAGTTTTTTGGGAGCAAGTTTTGGGCAAGTGGATTAAACTGGTTTTGATTTGCGCGGGGCTATGGTTTTTCTTTGCCATTCTGACTCCGGTAATGGAAGCCCATATTCCGGCCTGGCAAAAGTATAACCGCGTGCAGGAGGAGCAGGGGCTGGATTCCGGCGCGTTGTATTATTCAAATGTGCCGCAGAGCTTCGATTCCGAAATCGGCACACGCGAAGCTGTGGAAGAAGGCATGAAGGAAAGGCGCAAGGCGCGGCGCAGGGCAAGGGAAAATCAATAAATAGAGTTCTTCCGGCGAATTTTGACAAACTCCTTTCAGCTTTGGAACGATACTTGAATATATCTGGCCGGAGGGAGCAAACCATGCAAATTTTACCTGCCGGCAGTAATGATACATCACTTGGATTTTTTGGAAGCAGCGCCAGTTCAGAAGGTTTTGCGGACGCAATGAATGAGGCCCTGGAAAATGTAAGTTCCGGCGAATCCCATTCGGCATCCACCGCCCTGAGGGAAGACGACAAAAACCGCGCTCTGGTGGAAAGTCCATACTCCCGCAGCACTTCTGACGGGGTGACCTATACTCTTTCGGAAGTCTGCTTTACCAAAAACGAACTGGCCGAACTGCGCGAACAGCTTTTGCGCGAGGGCGTTTCGGCCGAAAGTCTCGATCAGTTCAATATCCTTTGCGACCAGCCGGACGGCGCCACTCTGGCCCAGGTCATTGCCAGCCTGTACGGCAAAAAGGGTCAGGTTTCCCTGGGCGAAGACGACGAGCAGGCCATTGTCGGGCTGCTCAAGAAGATCGATCCCACGGGCGATCTGGCTACAGACGCCATCTTCATGATGGCCAACGGCCAGGGGCAGCAGGCTCTTGAGCAGATTTCGGCAAAATTTGCCGGTCTTGGCGAAAATATAGAGATCAGCCTGGACGAAATGATGGCCCTCGGCCGCGGCCTTGGCCTGAACCAGGACAGTTTGCGCCAGATTGCCGAAGGCTTTCGCGGTTTTTCGAACATTGTCGCCGGCCCGGAGCAGTTCGACGCTCTCATGGGGCCGGCCGGCAGCCAGTTTTTGACAGACGCCGCCAATGCCTCGAAGCTGGACGCTGCGCTTGAGAAAACTCTCAAACCACTGATTACCAGGGCCCGCGAGCGCATGGAAAAGGAAAAGGAAGCCGCGGCCGCCGAAAGCCGCCGTATTCAGTATGCGCGGCTGCAGATAGACAATACCGTGCAGGAAAACAGCCGCGAGACCATGGACTCGACCCTGAAGGGAAGCCAGGCCAGGCCAGAGGCTTCTTCAGAATTGACGACTGCCAAAGAGGCCGGAATGATTGGCGCGGCCGGCGAGAATTCATTCACCGAAAAGGCTGCCAATGCCGGCCAGGCGCGCATGAATGCCAGGAACAGCCAAAACTCGCAAAACGCGGCCGACAAGAACGCCCATTCCGACTTTGCGGCGCAGGACGCCAGGGACGCGAAGGGACAATTTGCCGGTCAGGACTTTGCTGGCCAGGATTTTGGCGGCCAGGAAAAGGACAGGAACCCAGTCTGGAACGAACTTTTCGGCAAGATAGAAACAAAGCCCACGGCCGCGCCCCAGCCCACGACGGCCAATTCCCTGGTCTATTCCATGCTTCAGGCTGAAGCAGCCAGCCAGCCTGTGGCGGATGTCCAGCAGCCCATGCCGCAAACGCAGCAGATGACGCGCCAGATGACCGCCCAGGTGGAGCAGGGCATGCTTACCGCCCTGCGCAATGGAGCAACGCGCATGGACCTGCAGCTGCATCCGGCCGAGCTTGGTAACGTAGCCATTACTCTGATTGCCAGAAATGGCGAGGTCAGCGCCCAAATTCGTTCCGAAAAGGGCGAGACAGCCGAAATGCTCACCCGCCAGCTCGACGCCATCCGCGTTACCCTCGAACAGCAAGGCATCAAGGTGGACAAGCTCGAAGTGGCCATGCAGAACCAGGACGAAAATTCCGGCAACATGAGCTGGCAGGATCTTTCCGACCATAACGCGCGTCAGGAAGAACATGCCAGAAGGGAAGAATTTGCCCGCATGAGAAACCTGGCATCCCTGCGAAACAACATGGAACGCAACAGCGAAAATGTTTTGGAACAGTCATTGCATAATATGAATGAAACGGCAGGATATGCAGGCCGTGCGATGCACGTTGTGGCCTGATCACAATAATATATAGCAAGACTGTTCACGGAGAGTAACATGGCGGGGAGCATTCAGGGAGCCTTAAACCAGACAAACAACGAGTTCAACCAGGCAATGTCCAAGCAGAAGGGCAGCACACTGGACAAGGATTCTTTCATGCTTCTGCTGGTTACCCAGTTCAAGTACCAGGATCCGCTCAACCCGATGGACGACAAGGAGTTCATCTCGCAGATGGCCCAGTTCTCGAGCCTCGAACAGATGATGAACATGAACGAATCGATGGAAAAGCAGACCGAAGCCATCAACAACCAGCAGATGATCAATGCCACGAGCTATATCGGCAAGCTGGTCAGCGTAACGGGCAACACTATCGGCAAGATCACCACCGGCACGGGCGATGACAAGCAGACAACAATCAGCACATTCCGCTATGCCTTTGGCGACGATGTGGTCAAGGGCACGCTGACGGTCAAGGACGCCAACGGCAATACGGTTTACTCGGAAGATCTTGCCGGCAAGCAGGCGGGCACGACATTCGAATTCAACTGGAACGGCAAAAACGGCGCAGGCCAGGATATGGCCGACGGCGTTTACCAGATTGGCCTGGCTGCCTTCAACAAGAGCGGGGAGGCTGTTCTTGCCGACCAGGTTGTCGATGCCACGGTCACCGGCGTGGTCAATCAGAACGGCGTCGTTTACCTTGGTATGGATGGCGGCCAGCTTCTGGCTCTTGCCAATGTGCGCCAGGTTACCACGCCAAAGGTTGTGGAAAACAAGCCGGACGACGGGGAAAACAATGGTGGGGAAAGCGAAAAGCCCAATGAGCCCGAAACCGGGAGCGACGGCGACAAGGTCGAGGGCTCGAATGTTGAAAAGCCTGGCGACAGCACTGAAGACGATGATTCGGGAGACAGCAGCGGCTCGGGAGAAAGCAGCGGATCCGGCGACAGCGGCGAAACCCAGGTCAGCCATCCGGCAAGCGGCGTTTTCGATAATAACATAGCGGCATAAGCTTATAGCAGGCAAATGGAATGCGGCGCGTCCCGCGCGCCGCCAACGAGAAGGAAACTTTTGCCGGCATGAATATTACGGCCATTGGGCGGCAGGAAAAGGCATCCGACGGAAGTTATGGTATTCTGGTTATGGAATAGATATTATATTTATTGGACTGTCCACCGGGATTGTAAAAAGCGGCCAGATGCTGATTGGCCGCTTTTTACAATTTGTTTTATTTGTTTTTCTTGTGTTTGGGCACGCCGATGGCCTGTTCGCTTTCCAGCAATTCCATTGTATCGACAATGGGGAATTGCGGCGTTATGCCCGAATCTTTCCAGCCGCCGCCAAGCGCCATGCAGACAGAGACAATGGCGTCAAGCCTGTCGCGCAGGGCAGTGGCCAGCGAAAGCTCGGCCGAGAATAGCTGGCGTTCGGCATCAAGCACGGTCAGATAGTCCGTATAGCCGTTATCGTACTGCAACCGGGCAAGATCTGTAGCGCGGCGCAGGCTGTCAACCTGAATCTGCATGCTGTTTACGATGGAATCTGCTTCGCGCTGGGCTGTGAGCGAATTGCGGATATCCTGGAAGGCGCTCTGCACCGTCTTGCGATAGGTGGCGATTGCCGCGCGCTTCTGGGCTTCCGCGTCCTTGAGGTTGTACCAGTTGCGCCCGAAGTCGATAATTGGGAGCGATCCGGAAACGCCGTAGCTCCATGCCCCGGCCGGCCCTGTAAAGAGATTTCCAACGCTGGAAGCAATTGTGCCCATCATTCCGGTGAGCGAAATTGAGGGGAAGAATTCCGCGCGGGCGACGCCAATATTGGCGTTATAGGCCATGATCAGGTATTCGGAAGCGCGGATGTCTGGCCGGCGCATCAAAAGCTCGCTGGGGAGGCCAGCGGGCAGCACAGGCGGAGAGGGCAGGGCGCCGATATCGTGGCCGCGCGGCATGGCTCGGTTGATTATATCTCTTGGGGAGCGGCCCAACAGCACGGCAAGCGCGGATTCGGCCTGGTCAACCGCAACGGTGGATGTATGCACCTGGGCGCGGGCGATCTCGACTTCCGCGCGGGCTCGCTGCCAGTCAAGTTCGGTGATGTCGCCTTCCTTGTAGCGGCTGGTGTAGATGCCAAAGCTTTCCTCGCGGCTTTTCAGGGTGCGCCGCGCTGTTTCAAGCTGCATATCAAGGGCGAGCAGGGCAAAATAAGCCTGGGCCGTCTGGCCTGCTATCTCCAGCCTCAGGGCTTCGTGCCCGATAACGCTGTTCATTAGCACATCGGAGAGCATGGTGCGCTGGTTGCGGTATTTGCCCCATAAATCCAGTTCCCAGGCCGCGTTCAGCTCGCCCTGGTACTGCGTGGTCGAACGGGACAGGCCGCTTTGATCAAAGGGAACGGTATTTGGCGTTTTCTCGCTTGCTCCCTGGGCGCGCCCCGCGCCGGAACCAGAAAGGTTGGGGAAAAGGGCGGACGTGGCCGTGCCCACCTGGGCGGCGGCGGAATCCACCCTGGCAAGCGACTGGGCGATATCCTGGTTATTGACCAGGGCATGGTCGATCATGGCTGTCAGCACGGGATCCTTGAAGCGCGTCCACCAGTCCGTGTCCAGAGGGGTGGAGCCAAGATCCACCTTGCGCCATTCGTCGGGCAAATCCTGATCCGGTCGTTCGTATTTGGGCGCAAAGGAGCAGGCGCCAAGCAGAATGCCGACGCAAAGCAGGCAAAGCAGCCGGCTACAGTTTTTGATCATACTTCCTCCAGTTCATCGTCATCGGCCGGTTTGTCGGCATTTGGATCTTTCCTGCCCCTGATTTTCAGGGCAATCGAGGTGATTGCCTTGAAGAAATAGGGCACGAAAAGGGTGGCCAGAAACGTTGCCCCGAGCATGCCGCCGATGACGGCCGTGCCGATGGCGTGACGGCTGTTGGCGCCCGCGCCAGTGCTGATGGCCAGGGGAACGACGCCCAGTATGAAGGCCAGGGACGTCATGATGATCGGCCGGAAGCGTACGCGGGCCGCGAACATTGCCGCAACATCCAGACTGCGGCCGGCTCGCCAGGCGTCGACCGCGAACTCGACGATCAAGATGGCGTTTTTGGCCGCGAGGCCGATGATGGTGATCAGGGCTATCTGAAAATAGACGTCGTTCATCAGTCCGCGGAAATAGGTGGCCACAAGGGCGCCGAAAACGCCGTAGGGCACGGCGGTGAGAACCGAGAGGGGAAGCGCCCAGGATTCATACTGGGCGGCAAGAATAAGAAAGACCATGGTCAGCGCCAGCACAAAGATGAAGATGGTGTCCTGGCTGGCCAGCTTTTCCTGCAGGGCCGAGCCAACCCAGCCCAGGGAGTACTCCTCCGGCAGCGTGTCGGCCACGGCCTGCATGGCCTCGATGGCCTGGCCGGTGGAATAGCCTTCAGCCGGATTGCCCATGAGGTGCGCGCCGGGGAAGACGTTATAGCGTTCAACCACATTCGGGGCTGTGCGCCGCTCAAGGGTCATGATTGCCGTAAGCGGAATCATTTCGCCCTTGTTGTTCTGCACAAAGACCTCGTTAAGATCCTCCGGCAGCATGCGGTAGGGGCTTTCGCTCTGCATACGCACCTGGAAGGTGCGGCCCAGATAGTTGAAATCGTTGACATAAAGGCCGCCAAATGTGCCGCTCATGGCCGTATAGACATCTGTGATATTAATGCCCATATCCTTGCAGCGGTCGCGGTCAAGATTGGCGTAAAGCTGCGGCGCGCCGGTCGAAAACAAATTCTGGATTGTTCCGATTGCCGGGTACTTGCGCGTGCCGTCCGCGTTTGTGCTTGTCGCTTCCTGCACAAATTTGTTCGCGGCCGCTTCAAGATCCTGCAAGGTGCCGGAGCCGCGCATCTGCAAATAGGCCTCCACGCCGCCCGTTGTGCTCATGCCCGAAATTGGCGGCGGCGAAAAGCCCATGACCACGGCTTCCGGCTGCATCATGGTAACAGCCTGCATCTTCTGGGTCAGGGCGTCCGAGGATTCGCTCTCAAGCGGCCGCTGATCCCAGGGAATCAGGGTGGCAAAGTATGTTGTGTAATTGCTTTTTACCGCGCCGGTTGTGATGTCGATGCCATTAATGTTGGCAAGCAGCCTCACCGTCCTGTCCTTCAGGGCATAATCCTTTATCACGTCGCCAACGACCACGGTGCGGTTGAGGGAAGCTCCGTCGTCCAATATGCCCATGCCAAGGATGTAGCCCTGATCCTCGTTGGGCACGAGGCCGCTGGGCATGATCCTGAACAGATACCAGATGGCAACGCAAAGCAGGCCCGTAAAAAACAGGCCCTTGCCGCCGTTGTTCTTTATCCAGCGCGTTATGCGCAAATAAACATGGGTGAATTTGCCAAAAAGGTAATTGAATCTCTGAAATATTTTGGCCGGCTTGTGATTGGGCGCATGCTGCTTGAGCATCAGCGCGCAGAGGGCCGGCGTGAGCGTTAGCGCCACAATGCCCGAAAGCGTAACCGAGATTGCGATCGTGATGGCGAACTGTTTGTACATCTGGCCCGCCAGGCCGCCCATGAAAGCGACGGGAACAAAGACCGAACATAGCGAGAAGACAATGCCGATAACGGCGGGCGTAACCTCGTTCATGCTCTTGGCCGTGGCCTCCAGCGGCGGCAAATGCTCGTCCTGCATGATGCGCTCGACATTTTCGATAACGACGATCGCATCGTCAACCACAAGGCCGATGGCCAGAACCACCGCGAAAAGGGTCAATGTGTTGATTGAAAAGCCAAGCGCGTAAAGGCCGGCGAATGTGCCGACAATCGAAACAGGCACGGCCAGGCAGGGGATGAGCGTGGCCCGCCAGTCCTGCAGGAAGATATAGACAACGGCCATGACCAGGATCAGGGCTTCGAAGAGCGTCCTGATAACCTCGTGGATCGATTCCATGACGAAGTCATTGGTATCGACGACAAGGGTGTATTCCATGCCGTCCGGCAGGGTTTTGGCGATTTCCTTCACACGGGCCAAAACAAGTTTGCCAGTCTCGATGGCGTTTGCGCCAGGCAAAAGATAAACCGCGCCCATTGCCGCGATGTGGCCGTTTTCGCGGGCGCTGACGCTGTAATCCTGGCCGCCAAGCTCGATGCGGGCCAGATCCTTCAGCCTTAGCATGGCCGAATCCGGGCCTGTGCGGACGATAATCTCACCAAACTGTTCCGGTGTCTGCAAGCGGCCAAGCGTGTCGATCTGCCAGTTCAGCTGCGTGCCCTTGACAACGGGCATGGCGCCGAGGCGCCCGGGCGCGAACTGGGAGTTCTGCTCCTGGATGGCCGCCGCCACTTCCTGGATGCTGATGCCGTATTTGGCCAGCTTGTCCGGATTGAGCCAGATGCGCATGGAATAGTCCTGCGATCCGAAAACCGTGCAGTCGCCAACGCCCTTTATGCGTTTCAGCTCATCAACGAGATTGATCTTCATCCAGTTGGAAATATAGACCTGGTCGTAACGGCCATCTGGCGAATAGCAGCAGAAAACCTGGAGCATGGCCGGGGAGCGCTTGGTAACGGTTACGCCCTGGCGGCGCACTTCTTCCGGCAGCTGGGTCTGGGCCAGGTTGACCTTGTTGTTGACGTTGACCATGGCCATGTCCGGATCGGTGCCCAGCGAAAAATAGACGCTGATCGATCCCGAACCGGAGCCCGAGGCCGAGGTGGACGTCATGTAAAGCATGTTTTCAACGCCGTTGATGTTGATCTCGAGAGGGGCCATGACCGTGGAGGCGATTGTTTCCGCGCTCGCGCCTGGATAGGATGCCGAAACATTGACCGTTGGCGGCACAAGTTCGGGATACTGGGCGATGGGCAGGGCCATGATCGCCAGCGCTCCAACCAGGGTGATCACGATGGAAATGACCATTGAGAGGATGGGGCGCCGGATAAATATATTTGGTTTGTCAGATATGGTGGTAGCCATGGATCACCTACTTTTGCTCCTGGCCCTGTTCTTTTTCCTGCTGCGCCGGTTGCTGTTCCTTTTGAGCCGTGTCATGAAGCGTTTCTTCGGGCGGCATTACGCGCACCTTGGCGCCGGGCCTGGCCTTGACCAGGCCTTCGCTGATGATGCGATCTCCGGCCTTGAGGCCGTTGCCAACAAGGTACCGGTCGCCCACGGTCGCGATTATTTCAATCGGCACTTCCGAAACCACATCCTCGGCATTCAGCGCCATCACGCTTGAGCCCTTCTGGGTTGTGGAAACGCATTTTTGCGGAATAAGGATTGCATCCTTTAGAATGTCGCCTTCCATGAAGATGCGCACATACTGGCCGGGCATGATCGATTCGTCGGAATTTCTGAAAACGGCTCTGGCCTGGATTACGCCCGTTGTCGGCTGTACCTTGCTGTCTATGAATGTAACCTTGCCCTCGCCAGGATACATGGAGCCGTCCAGCAGCTTTAATCTGGCAACATAGATATTGCCCTTTGGCATCACCAGCCTGCCCTCGGCCGCGAGCTGCATGCGCTGCATGCGTTCCGGCGCGGCAATGGAAAAATCGATGTACATGGGGTCGGTCTGGTTGACGTAGGTAAGCAGGGAATTGTTGCTGACCAGGTTGCCGGGGGTGAAGTTTTCCTTGCTGGAATAGCCGGAAACAGGCGAAACAACCTGGCAGTAATCCAGGTTGATCTGGGCCTCGCGCAGTTCCGCCTTTGCAGATTCGTAAGCCGCGCGAGCCGCGTCCCTTTCCTTTTGCGAAACCGCGTTCTTTTCGTAAAGGGGCCTTACGCGCTTCCATTCCTTTTCTGCATTCGAGTACTGCGCCCTGGCCATTTCCACCCTGGCCTCGTACTGGTCGCGTTCAAGCTGGAAGAGCTGCTGGCCTTCCTTGACGAAATCGCCTTCCTTGTAAAGGCGTTTCTCGATAATGGCCTCCACCCGCGCCCGGACCTCGACCGAGCGCGAGCCCGTGGCCTGGGCCTGGTATTCCGCGTTCCACGGCGCGTCCCCGGTCTTGACGTCATACACGGCGACAGGCAGCAGGGGCGTACCACCCGCCGCTCCGGGCGCATTTTTTTCCTCACAGCCGCACAATGCCAAAGACAGGCCAAGAACAAGGCCGCATGCTACAAGAGATCTGCTTGCCATTAAAATGCTCCATGCGCTTTTACGGCAAAGGGGACTGCCGCAAAGAACGTAGCTTCAGCAATTGGCTTTTATCCAAAAACAGACAAAAGCCTGAAAATACACTTTTTAATAAGGCAGATTTACAAAACACAAATATTGATTAATTGCAAGGCAACCGCCCCGCAAATTCACACGGGGCGGCATCCTGAAAAGTAGAATAATTTCAAAGGGTTGGGCGCACGGGTAATTTTTTGGTAACTAACTGAAATTATTTGTTAAATTTTTTTGGGATTTTTGCTTCTCCAAGGGCGCGAGACAAACACCGCCCTTTTTCAGAAGCTGTTTTCGCCTTCAAAGTCCTCTTTGTCAATATCCAGTTCTTCAATGGATTCTTCCCCGATATTGCGCAGGATGCCCGCAGAATCGCCAATCTTGCTGGACAGGGCGAGGGATTGGGCGAGGAGGGCGGACTCCTTCTCGCAGTCTTCCAGGATTTGCTCAATATCAATCTCCTTCGAGAAAAGGCTTTTCGCGCCTGGATTCTCCGCAAGCCCGTAGAGCTGGCATTCGTCTTCCAGGGACAGCGCTGTGCAGGGGAAAGGACCGTCAAGGCTTATCTTGCAGGTGGAATCGTTATCAAAAGCAGCCACAAGAATAAAAACAGCCTCTTTTGGAGGAAATACGGGATGGGCCAGCGTGCCAGTGATTTCCCTGACGCGCGGTGCCATTTCTTCTGCAACATAATCGATGGAACCTGGATGGAGCACCCAGGCCATGCGCTCCATGCCATCCCGCAGCGGGCGGATATGCCAGTCGCTGGTTTCAGTCAGGATTTCAATGGCGATTTCCATGATGCTTTCAATGAAATTCCGATTTGTCGAATGATAGCATTGGGATGGCCTTGCAAGCATGGCCGCCGCCTGTTCGGTCAGGGATTCAAGGCTTTCCTTTGAATAATCATTGATGATGGCTGTGGAAGGATACTCCCTGTTCTGGAAAAGATGAAATCCACCAAGGCGTTCTCCATCGGGGCCGGTTACATCGGCCAGACCGTGAAAGAGGATGCGGCCGTCAATTTTGCCGTTTTCGCCGATCAGGATGGCGCATTTTCCGCAAGCGGAAAGATTGTCCCAGTCCATCCATCTGGAACCGAATTTTTCACTGGCTTTTTTGACTTCTTCTTTGTAAGCCTCGTTCCATTTCCGCGCCTTTTCCTTGTCCACAAAAGGCAGCCGCGCCAGGAAGCCCCTGGTTACAGGGATTATGAGATGGCCTGATTTTTTGTCCTTGCTTACGCCCATCTCAACGGTCGAATCCGGCGGAATGGCCACCAGGCCCATATCGGCGGACATTTCCAGCCATTGTTCAGTAAGGGACTGAAAGATATTCTCGAATTTAATTCTTTTCGAGAAATGCATCTGCGAGAGACGTTTTCTTTTTGCGGTCATTATTCATCCTCCCCGGAGGCCGCGCCAAGGGCTTTCTGGATTTTCAGGGCAAGTTCCTTGCCGGAAAGCATCATGGTTACGATCGGGTCAACTCCATCTTCCACCCCAGCGGGAACGAATTTGTCCTGGAACACTATGTTTTCGGGATTTTCCAGAACCTTGCGCAGAAGCGCGGGATATTGCGCAAAAACATCCCTGTTCCAGGGCCAGGGGCCGCTTACCGTAATATCATATTCAAATTCGGCAGGATCTGCGATCCTGGCGAAAAGCAGGTATATGGCTTCCCGTTCCGGGAAGGCCGGATTTTCCAGGGTGCCGACAATGCTTTCGACACATTTTTTTTGCGGCCCGTCAACATGGAGGGGGCTTACGGGGTTGAGAAACATTACCAAACCTTCGCGCCAGTTCTTCCGCTCCTCGATTTCCCAGGAGCTGTTGGCGAAAAATTCCAGGCTGACTCCCATAAAGGCCTTGTTCAGGACTTCCCTTGCCTCATCCCTGAACGTGTAATCCGGCAGCAGCGCATTGAGGCAAATGTTTTCGCAAAAATCTTCAATGCTGTCTTCCGAAAAATCCTCAAGCACATCAAGGTTTGAAAGCAGGCCATCCGAACACAGATTATATTTGCCTGTTTCCACTCCATTCTCGTCAAGAACCGTGGCCGTTGCCATAAGCACGGCCTCATTTATTTCATTGAAGCTATGCAGGGCGATTTTGCAACGCAGCCTGCCGCAATCTGTAAAGGACGGCTCCCACTCCAGGGCGAATTTTTCTTCATCGCCATTGAACTTTGCAAAGGCGGCCGCAATCTGTTTTTCGTAGGATTTCTCCCATATTTCGGCCCTTTCCGGTTCCGCGAAGGGAAGCCGGGCCAGAAAACCGGGCGAGACCTTAAACTCTACTTCGCAGGAATTGCCGTCATTTTCGGGAATTTTGTAGCGTATTCCGGAATCCACCACGGGGAAATAGCCCATGCCCGGCATATCGTTAACCATGGAAAAATTCATGTTTTCGCAGATTTTCTCCCATACGCGGGCGGGCAATACTGGCGGGACATCTTTTTCGGGCTGACGGGATTTTTTATTCCTGCCTTTTTTCGCCATCGTTATTTTCTCCATAATTTGGTGGTTGGATGTAAAGGGGGATTGTTAATCCGGCTCGCCAATTTCGTCGCTTTCCATCCTGGCGCGCACATGACGGGCCAGGCGGCTGGCAATCTGCAAAAAGGCTACCCACCAGACGGTGGTCTTGAGAAGCTGGACGCGCTCAAAGCGGTGGCGTTCGTCATTGGAACGCAAAGTTGTGATTTCCAGGGTTTTTTCCATGCCCGCATCGTCAAAAAAGACAACGCGCAGGCCGGCCCGCTGGATTTGGCGCAGGGAATCCTGGGAAAGCGCGCCAATTGTCTTTTCCGAAATATCTGTGGCCTTGAGGGATGTGGTAGGTTGTTCGGAATCGATTGTGACCGGGGTTGGCGTGCCGTCAATCAGCAACTCGATGCGCGCCAGGTTGGCCATATTGATGCGGCTCCTGATAATAACCCTGGCCTGCCGCATCATTCTGTAATAAAAAATGCCAAGCTCTTCCGAGGAGCCTATAATGACCGTGGTCTGGGTATCCGGCGTGAAAACGCCCAGACTGGCAGTCATGCCGGAATCATCGGCAATCTTGCGTTTTTCATCGGCAACGGCGATCTTGATCCGCTCCGACTTGCGCTTCATCTCGATAAAGAGAAAAACAAGAAACAGAGCCAGCAAGCCTATCAGCGCGTATTCCATGATTTACCTCGTCCCCAAGAATAAACCGGCACAAGGCCCGGCGTCAATCATCAAGGCGCAATCTGCCCAGCGTGCCCGCCCTGGCCGCCAGAAGTTCTGCCACCACGGCAACAGAAGCCTGCACCGGATTTTCGGCATAAACCGAAAGGCCTATCGGGCAGCAAACCGGCGCCAGTTCCGCATCCGGCACGCCCATTTCCTTGAGTTTGGCAAAAAGATCGCCGCGTTCCTCGGGACTTGCCCAGACTCCGATATAAAAAGCATGGCTTTCTATGGCCTCATAAAGGGCATTCAGACAACTTTCCTCATCCGGCGCGAAAATGCAGACATAGTGGCTGCGGCCAATGCCGCAGGCCTGAATCAGATTGTCAAAGCCGGGCAGGGCCTGCACTTTCCTGGCTTTTGAAAAATTGCCGGCTTCCGCTTCAAGGGCCGTCTGCACAGCCACATCGACCACAAAACCGCATTTGTCCGCAAGGTCGGCGAGAGCCCTGGCCTGGGGGCAGTCGCCGCATATAAGGAGCACATGCTCATCGTCTTCTTCCATATCCGTGGCCTCATCCACAAGATCGGGGCTGGGGTCGAATTTCGCCAGTTCCCCGTAAAAATCTTTTTCACTCGTCATCTTTCGGTTCCTCGGTATAATCGCAGCCGGTTGTGGGGCAGGCAAGAATGGTTCCATTGCGGCCCTTTTTTTCAACAAGCCAGGCCGAGCCGCAGCGCGGGCAGGGTTTGGGCACAGGCTTTTGCCAAAGCGCGAAATCGCATTTGGGGTACTTGTCGCAGGAATAGAAAATCTTGCCCTTGCGTGTGCTTTTTTCCACAAGCTGGCCCTCGCCGCAGGCAGGACAGGTTACGCCTGTGGAAATGGAAGCGGCATAGTGGCAGTCGGGATAGCCCATGCAGGCAATAAAGCGGCTGCCCGTGCGCGACTTCTTGATCACCAGGTCCTTGCCGCACTGCGGGCAGACCCCGACTTTTTCATATTCCGGCGCCTTGCGGTTCACGGCCTGGACCTTGCCATCGGCATCGCGGACAAAATCGCTGGTATAGCGGCATTCCGGGTAGCCGGAGCAGGCCAGGAAAGCCCCGGCCTTGCCAAACTTGATGACAGTGGGCTTCCCGCATTCGGGGCAGGGCAGGCCGGAATCCATTCCGCCCTTGACCGAGCGCATGTTTTTGGCGGCTGCTTCCAGGCTGGGATTGAAGTGGGAGGTAAAACCGTTGAGCAGCTCGACCCAGTTTTCGCCGCCCTCCGCAACCTTGTCCAGTCCTTCTTCCATTGTGGCTGTAAAACCAACGTCCATCAGCCGTCCAAAATGCTCGACAAGCTGGTTGCAGACAACACGCCCAAGGTCCGTCGGCGCAAGGCGTTTGTCCTCGATGCGAACATATTCGCGATCCTGAAGGGTGGAGATGATGGCCGCGTATGTGGATGGGCGCCCTATGCCCAGCTCTTCCAGGCTCTTGACCAGGCTGGCTTCGGAATAGCGCGCCGGCGGCTGGGTGAATTTTTGATCCTTGATGATTTTTTTCAGGTCCAGAACCTGGCCGTTTTCCAGCGGCGGCAGTTCCAGGTCCTGTTCCTCCCTGCTTTTGGGCATGGCTGCCAGAAAACCTGGAAAGACAAGATGCTCGCCTCTCGCCTTCCACTGGCTGGGGCCGCAGCCTATTACGCAGGCCGTGTCGTCAAAGATCGCGCAAGCCATCTGCGAAGCCACAAAACGGCTCCAGATGAGGCGGTAAAGATTGTACTGCTCCGGCGAGAGGTATTGCTTTACCTCATCGGGCGTCAGGGTAACGTCAACTGGCCGGATGGCCTCGTGCGCGTCCTGCGCGCCCCCTTTGGCCTTGTAAATCCGGGGCTTGGGCGGCAAATAGTCCTTGCCGAAATTCTCTTCCACAAATTTGGAAGCCGCGTCCCTGGCCTCGTCGGCAATCCTGGTGGAATCAGTGCGCATATAGGTAATCAGGGCGGTCAGGCCGCGATCCCCCAGTTCCAGACCTTCGTAAAGCTTCTGGGCTATTTGCATGGTCCGCCGGGCAGTATAGGAATGGCGCTGGTTTGCGGCCTGCTGCAGGGTGGAAGTGATAAATGGCGGCGAGGGCGGCCGGTTGCGTTTCTTTTTCTCCACGCTTTCAACTGTAAAGGGCAGGCCCTTGATGCGCGCTTCGAAGTTTTCCGCGTCCTCCGCATTATGGATTTCGGCCTTCTTGCCGTCAATTTTCCAGAGCTCGGCCTTGAATTCGGGCGGAACGCCAGCGGCAAGCAAGGCATGGAAGGGCCAATATTCCTCGGCCACAAAGGCCTCGCGTTCAAGTTCCCGCTCCACAATCAGCCTGAGGGCCACCGACTGGACGCGGCCTGCCGAAATGCCGCGCTTTACGGTTTTCCAGAGCAGGGGGGAAATTTTGTAGCCTACAAGGCGGTCAAGTATGCGCCTGGCCTGCTGGGCCTCGAACAGGTTTTCGTTCAGTTCGCGCGGATGGGCGAGGGCATCCTTTACGGCGCGCTCGGTGATCTCGTTGAACTGGATACGCTTGATATCCCTGGCCTGATCGTGGATGAGCTGTGCCACATGCCAGGCAATGGCCTCTCCCTCGCGGTCCGGGTCGGGCGCAAGATAGACCGTGGCCGCGCGGGAGGCCGCGGCGCGCAGATCGCTGACCACATTGCGCTTGTTTTCGATAACCTCGTAATGTGGCGCAAAATTTTGGGCTTCGTCCACGCCAAGGGAATTGGAAGGCAAATCGCGCACATGGCCCACGCTTGCCCTTACGTCGAAATCCTTGCCAAGAAACTTGCTGATGGTTTTCACCTTGGCCGGGGATTCCACAATTATCAGCTGCTTACCCATAATATGACATCCTGTTGGAGCCCTGCCCGGAAAAGGCAACGATGTTTTTGTCGCGTCAATTTGTGATTTTTCTGGTTTTGTCCTGTTTCCGGTGCAATTGACGTGGGCAAAGATACTTTAACCTCGCATAAGGTCAAGCATTCCGGGCCAGGATAAATTCGGGCCAATTCCTAAAAATTCCCAATAATTGCTGGACATGTGGCAAATTGATGATTAATTTTCAAAAATGAGAAACCTGAAAGATACCCCCCATATCCGCGTGTTGTGCCTGGCGTTGCTCCTCATGGGGCTGATTGCCGTCTCGGCTTGCGCGCGTCAGGAAGATTTCGGCGGCAAGGAGGGCTCTGTTGCCGAAGTCGAGGCGATCACATCCGGCAAGCTCGCCGGTATTGGCGGCAAAAATGCCAAAACCATCTATATAAGCATCCATGACCAGACCGGGAAACTTGTTAGCCTGCCGTCGGATGCCCAGGGCGCCCTGGCGGCCCAGGGGCTGGATCTTGTCGATTCCCCCAGCAAGGCGGCGTGGATTCTGCAGGTTGCGGTCCTTGGCGAGGGCAGCATTGATTTGGCGGCCCTCAGGAAAATTGTGGACGAAGGCTACGGTCATGCCGCCAAATTCAGCGGACACGGTACAACCGGCCTTGTGGCCGATGTGCTGCTTGTCAAACGGCGCGTGCCCACTGCGCGCCGCCCCAGCCGCGAAAGGCTGACGAATATTGGCAGGACGAATGCCCTTGGCAGTTCGCAAATGCGTGTAGGCCTCTATGTCCCCCACGATACGCCAAAACACAGCAACTTGCCCGATTATTTCTCCATAACCCTCACCCGCGAGCTGCTGTCCGCCCTCAAGGCAGGCAGCAAGCAGATGGCTGAAGCAAATTAAGAGCTCCTGGCAGATTGGCGCGCTCATCAGGGCCGTGTCCATGGCGCCAGGCCGACACAAACTGTGCAAGGGCACTCATGGAGATTATGAAGTCAAATACTGATGATTTCCACAGCATTTTCGCATTGAGAGTTGTGTGCGTCAAGTTCTGCAATTTAGTCTCTCATGGCATCTGGGTACAAGAAGCGGCAAGGAGGCCGACCGAGAATGGGCCCAACGGTAGCTCGTCGGAGGTCGGCCTCCTTGCCGCCACAATTAAACAGCCAGTTTCATCAATTCCTGTTTTTTGTGTTCGCGTAAAAGACTCATATCCAGATACCTGTGCGCTTCGATCCAGTTCTCGTGAGTCTCTACGCACAAAGCCCTTACCAGCCTCAAACAACTCGCCTCATTGGGAAAGATTCGCACTACTGTGATGATTTAATGAAAATACCCACAACCACGGAACCAGCCAGCGATATT
>ERZ777306.916-NODE-916-length-53709-cov-7.586517_pt1 | contig 53709 bp, 40 predicted proteins | sample MGYA00374966_ERZ777306 | MGnify/ENA primary metagenome ERZ777306 (study PRJEB29329, sample SAMN06343882) | mouse gut metagenome | isolation source: Mouse cecum | place: Austria: Vienna | collected 2014-11-15 ... | reverse complement strand
AAACAGGTACAAAATACCGGGATAGGAACAAAATCGCAACAGGCTTTGAAATTATATCAGGAGCAGTTGAAAACTGAACGCAAGACTATGAGCCGGGAACAGCGGGAAGCGGAGAAACAGCGACAGTTTGAATTGAAACAGCAGAAAAGGAAAGAGAAGCATAGGGGCAGGTAAGAGTTTTGAATTGTCAAAATATTATACTTGTAATTTTTTGAAAGAATAAAGGGAGAGGATAATCATGGATAGTTTTATGAACAATGACAAAAATATAAGAATTAGTCGTTTTATATCGGCTGAATTTTTACCTGCTATTGAAAAATTTAAATTGGCGAGGGAATTGTTGAAAAAATGGTCAAGAGAGACAGATGCTATGATTTATCAGTTGTGCTCGGAATGTTCTGACAAACTTTATGAGGCAGTGGAACATTTTTTAAGGGAAGCGATTAATAGTGATACAAGTAATATTCATAGTTTGGTTGGACTGTGCAATAAGATAATGGATGATAATAGATTTGCAGATATTGAGTTGGCAGTATTTGTTGCTAAAAAGGAACCACGAAATGCATCAACTCATAATGGAAGGTTAGAAGAATTAGGGGATTATCAGAGAATTATTGATAATTTAGTTAAACTTGTTCATGTCATCGCTCCAACTCAAATAATTGGAGACATTGAAGATATAAATGAAAAATTTGATTATAATAAATTTTGGTACGATGTTGAAGAATTCTCGGCAGAAAATACTCATTATATTTTAATGATTGACCCAATAAATGATATGGATTATAACACGGTGGAATCTGTATTGTCCTTTCCTTGGAGTATGATATTAGATTTTGATGGTCGGGAAATGAAAGGGAAGGTTCAAAAAGGTGTATTTGCAAATCCAAATGCACAGATGTGTGATATTAACAGTGTCAAAGAGCAGGGGATTTCAGAGGTAACATTTAGACTTAAAAAGCCTGTATATATGTCTATGGAAAAAGGTGTGGCTCCGAGAAGGTTTTCTGAATGGAACAAAAAAGATAAAAGCAATTTTGAGTATTTTGTGGGTAAATCTAAAACCCTAGAAAAAGATAGAGTTATAATTGCTGTTGCCAAAGGGAAAGATAAGATAACAGAATTATTTTTGGAAAAAATAATTGATGAATATGGTTCAGATAATGTGCGAATTATATTTCTTGAAGGGAATTTTAACGAGGATCAGATTTATGAAATGAAATATCAATATAATGATTTTTGTTATTATCAAACTTCTTCAGTTTTGATTTCATTGTCGGAAATTGCAAAGCATCGGCATATAGATTACATAGCTACTACAAAAATATGTAAAGGTATTGTGTTGCCTAGTTATGATGGTACAAGAAATATTAGTAACAAGGCATTGATAGATAATTTAAATCAATATTTTGAAGTTTTGGATATAGATAAGGGGAAAACGGTAGATAATATATATTCTGAGGAAGATTTCCTAAAAGGAGAATTAATTTCTTGGGAAGCATTAAACTTGGAATATGATATTTTAACTGTGTCTGAGGAAAGGTATCTGAAGTTTATATGTGATTTAGAGAATTCGCTAAAAACAGTTTCAAGTAAACATAAATTGTTTTCATTGCTTCATAAGCCGGGATTTGGTGGTACAACTTTATCTCGACGTATTGCTTGGGATATTCACACGTTGTTTCCGGTTGTTCTTTTAAAGAATTATAGTAGTTCAGAAACTTGGAGTATATTAACTTCTTTATATGAAAATGTAAAGAGGGGAATTTTGATTATTGCAGATGAGAGTAATGTATCTCGGACAGATATTGAAAATATTCAAAAGGAAGTGCAAAATAGTATATTTCCTGTAGTATTACTAAATGTAAGTAGGATTCGTTATAAACTTAATGAAAGAGCAAAAGGAGAACAAACATTATATTTAAATGTAATGGAGCCAGAGATATATGGAAAAATTGCACAGAAGTGTGAAATACTTGCTAAAAAGAAATTTGACAAAAAAATAATAGAGAAACGTAAAAAATTAATTGAGAGAATAGAAATGCAAGACCGTTGTCCATTGCTTGTTGGATTATATTTTCTTGAAGATTTGTTTGAAGGAACTCAGCAGTATGTTTCAAAATTTATTCAAGAATTAGAGAATGAATATAATGGAACTGAAATCAAAGAGGCAATGTGTATTATTAGTATTTGCGATTATTTTGGCCAAAAGAAGGCTTTTCCAGTATTGTTGGAAAGGTTATTAAATCCAACACATTTGAGAGGATATAACGTTAAAAATTCTTTGAAGAAAGTACAGGATCTTTTTAAATTTACAGTTGTTAATGGGTGTACCTATGTTGAGTCTAAACATTATTTGCTTAGTAAAGAAATAATGCAACAATTATTTGTGCAACAAGGTAGTAGTAATAATTGGAAGGATTATGTTGTAATATGGGGCAAAAAAATTATTGATTTATCTATTTCGGTATGTGAAACGAAGATTGATCCTGATTTACAGAGCCTTTTGAAAGATATTTTTATCGAAAATAGAGAAACAGAGTATTTAAAGGGAAAATTTTCTGTTCTTTTAGAAAGTTGTTCGATTGAAAGTGACAAAGAGCAGATATTACAATATTTAGCTGAAAGTTTTGAAAAGTATATTAATGAGTTTATAGAAATAGAAAGTGAGATGTATAATGAACATCAATTATTAGCGCATTTGTGGGGGCATTTAGGAAGATTTTATAGTCAAAAAGGTTCGTCAAACAATTTTACCAAAGCAGAAGATTGTTGCAAACGGGCTTTGGATTATTCTGAAAAAATTGGAAAATATGATTATATTATCTTACATATTGCGGGAGATAGTGTTTCTAAAAGAATTAAGATGGTATTAGATAGTTGTGATGACTTTACTGATTTGCAAAAAAATATAGATGTTATTGTAGATGGGATTACTGAGGCCCGGGATTATTTTTGCAAGTCTATATCGTGTGGGAATGAACAATATGGAAATGTAGGACTGCTAACTTTATGGTCTCAATTTTTCTTGAAATTTTTCTCAATCACTGGCATTGATAATATATTTAATATGCAAAAGGTTGAAAACATATGTAAGAAGTTAGGAGATAATGAACTAAACGAGTGGATTGTGTCAGAAATAACGGATTTTGTCGAATTGATTGAATATATTGATGTTGAGGAGTATTCTGAAACAGCACAATCAATTATATATGATGTAAAATCCGATATGGATGCATATATGAAATATAGTAGAAAGAATAATGTTCTTGGAGAACTTAATAATTATTTAACAAAACTTACAGCAATGTCTATTAAAGATAGCGAAAAAATTAGTAATGTGAAGCGAATGATTGTTAGAAATATTCTAACTAAATATTATGACGATACAAAACATACATACTCAAAATTTTTAAATGCAGATAAAAATACTAAATCAGATTTGGCATTGGTCTTAAGATATTTGGGTGATAATATAGGTCAAGATACTAGAACAAGAAATGATTTTGTTTTGTGGTTCAAATTAATGCGTTATTCTGATGAGAACACGGATGATGCAATTAGAAAGGGGCATCAATGGTTAGAATATCAAGAAGCTCTTGGCGAAAAGGATTATCTTCCATTGTATTATTTATATATATTATATTATCTTCATGCATTGGATGGATATAATAATTCTATTAATGAAGCTGAGAAGTTTAGAACTAAATGTAGAAAAGTGTGTGAGGAAAAAAGAAATGATCAATTTAAACTAAATTATGACCGTGTTAGAGATTGGCTTGGAAATGGTAAAGGATTGAAACGATTGCTTGATGATCGTGAAGCTGATTATACAAAACTGTTATCTGATGAGCGTTATACGACTGTTCAGGGGAGGTTCAAGGAGGCTGATCCTTCTAGTAGAAGAATATATGGATATATGGAAATTACGGAACCAGTCTTTTTGAAAGGAACGAAGGTATTTTTCAAACCAAATGAGTGTGGAGTATCGGGAAGACAGATAGGGCACTTATTTGAGTTCAAGATTGGATTTTCACTTGAAAGGCTGGTTGCATTTGATAAAAGTGTAAGAGATATTAGTGAAAATTTAACTGAAAATAAGATTGATATTAAGGAAATAGGGCCAATTAAAAAGAAAAATGTAACAGTTGGCGATATTGCACATATTCGATTTTTTATGTACCAAAAGGAGAAAAATAGACTTAAAGGTATAATTTCTGAAAATGGGAAATATGCTTTTTTATATAAGAGAGAAGTCTCTTATGATACATTTATAAGTGATTCAGATATGGAAATGTATGTGTGCGCTGATAATGGTAATCCGATTGAAGTTAAAATAATCGAGTATAATGATAAATTTGACTATTATATCGTATCCTTAAAACAAGTGATTTTAGGAGAAAGTTCTATTCAAAAGGAGGGGGATTTTTATAAAGCTTTGAAAAATATTAAATTCTAGTAAAAAGTTGAATAACAAAAATAGTATTATTGTAACGTGGCTCTATTTTGGCTCTAATAATTTTAATCGGCATAAAAACGAGAGCAATTTTTAAAGAATATGGATAATAAATGCTTGAAAAATGATGAAAAAACAGTCAGTTCAAGTTATCCGCCGAGGAGTTCGAATAGTAAACAGAAAGCCGGGAAGCCGCATAAATAGCGGACTTTCTGGCTTTTGAGATGGGGCGTGATACCTTTTTGATACCTGTATGGGTACATGAGGTAGTGTCAAGAGAGACAGCGAAAACATCAGAAAATCGATTGGCAAGACTGCTGTTCAAGATTGCATATCTGTTGTGTGGAGGATAGGATGCATTTCAGGCGTAATGTATCTTTTTCCGTTTTTGATTTTTAGAACTATATATTTAGACACTCCTAATGTGTTCAACAGCTTGACATATGGATATGATACGAGATATACTATTTATAAGAAAGAATGAAATCAGTTTATTTTATAAACAGTTCTCGATATAAAATAACAGGAATGGATGGAGAAGAAGAATGTTGGTGCCGGTTCAGAAAAAACGTGTTTTTGAGGATATTTCTGCACAGATTATAAATCAGATTGAGGATGGAAATTGGAAAGAAGGAGAACAGATTAAAGGAGAGCTGGAATTATCCAAATTGTTTCAGGTCAGCCGGGGCTCTATCAGGGAAGCGATTAAATCACTGCAGATAATGGGAATTTTAGTTGCGGTCAGCGGACAGGGGACTTTTGTAGCAGAAAATGCCCTTCAGAAAATTAAGGACAGCCGATTTGTTGATATGATCAGCGATGGAAAGTATCGAGATGAGGTGCTGGAATGCAGATATATGATAGAGCCGCAGGCAGCTTTTGTTGCGGCAAAAATCTGTACAGAGCAGGATATTGCGTATTTGCAGGATTGCTACGACACAATGATGGCATATGCGGATGCGGACGATGTAAAAAATGTAAACTGCTGGGGGCAGCGTTTCCATACCTATATCATTGAAATGATGAAAAACAAAGTTCTTTCTGCGATCTATAAATCAATTGAGCAGAGATTGCTGGACGAAAGAAAGGAATTTATGCTGGGGAATGAGAAACAGGAGCTTTTGATGTATCATCATGAACATTTAGAAATCATTGATGCTTTCAGGAAACATGATGCGGTGCTTGCCAGAAAGATTATGGACCAGCACTTAGGGCGGCAGATGCATTGGAAAAGGTTTTCTTTGGAGTAAAAATAAAGAACATGCAAAAACAGGCAGAGCAGACATTTGTGTCAGCACTGTCTGTTTTTCATTTGGGGATATGCCAAAAGAAAAATTGTCGTTTTCTACAATATTATACGGAAAAGATGTACATTTTTGACAAGAATGTATTTTTGAAATGAAAATGATTGACATGCTGTTTGAAAATATCTATAATCGTATTTGTAAAGCTGTTAGACAGCTTTACAAATAGACATATTGAGGAGGGAAAAAATGAAAAAGACTTTTGCAGTAATAGGTGCAGGAAATGGTGGACAAGCCATGGCGGCGCATTTAACATTGTCTGGCTATGCGGTGCATCTCTTTGATGCAAATCAGGAAAAAATAAAAGAACTACAAAAAACAGGGGAAATTATTGTGACAGGCAAAGTGGAAGGGACAGCTAAAATTGAGCTGATTACAGGGAACATAGAAACGGCAGTAGAGGGATGCGATGTACTCTTTGTCGTGACGACAACGGACCGGCATCCGGAAGTGGCAGAAAGCCTGCTGCCATATATCAGGGAGGAGCAAATAGTTGTCCTTTGCCCGGGGCAGACTGGCGGTACGATTGTGGTTAAAAATATTTTCCAGGCGGGTGGAAAAGCAATTACTGTTGCGGAAATGCAGGATTTGATTTATACCTGCCGCGTCCAGGAGCAGGGAAGGGTCACGATTACGGCTTTGAAAAAAAGTATGGATATAGCGGCACATGATGATAAAGAGTATGAAAAAGTGATTTCTGCGATAGGGGAGATTTATCCGCAGCTGAAAAAAGCCCCCAGTGTTTTGCATACGGGGTTTGACAATATGGGGGCAATTCTGCATCCAGCCCCGACTTTGCTGAATGCCGGACGCAGTGAATCCGGAGAAGATTTCCTATATTACAGGGAAGGGATTACGCCGGGGGTAGCGGCGGTTTTGGAGGAAATGGACAGGGAACGGCTTGCGGTGGCGGCTGCGTATGGGATAGAGGCAGCTTCTATTGTGCAGTGGCAGAAAAACGCATATGGGGTAGAAGGGAAAAGCTTTTATGAGATTTTCCAAAACAACGAATCTTATGCGCGTGTAAAGGCGGATAAAAATTTAAGCAACCGCTATATTACAGAGGATGTACCCTGTGGTTTGGTTCCGATTATGGAACTTGGAAAACTGGCAGGAATCGAAACGCCTGTCATGGAAGGAGTGATTGTTCTGGCGGGAGCACTTCTGGGCAGAAATTTCAGGGCGGAAGGAAGGAGCCTGAAAACACTTGGACTGGAAGGCAAAACTGTGGAGGAGATTAAAAAAATGTTTCTATGATGAGGAGGGAATTTTATGAAAAAAAATTTGTTATGTATGGCATTGGCGCTGGTAATGGCAACAGGAATGCTGGCAGGCTGCGGCGGGAATGACGGCGACGTAAGTTCGGCAGATAATGGCAGTACACGTGTCTGGAAGTTTTCCCATACGCGTGCAGAGGGAACAGACAATGACATTATGGCGAACAAATTCGCGGACAGCCTGACTGGAGCGATTGACGGGCTGAAGATTGAGATGTATCCCAACAACCAGCTTGGTGATTATACGGTTGTTCAGGAAGCAGTAGGACTTGGAGAGGTGCAGCTTATGCTTGGCTCTATGTCAAATGGCGTTGACCCTACACTGTCAGTCCAGATTGCCCCTTATCTGGTAAATACATGGGACGAGGCTTATGACTGGTACAATTCAACGGACGGGCTGATGTATCAATATGTAGCGGAGCGGCTGGAAATGCAGAATATCCATCTGCTTGCCGTTATGCCGAAATATTTTGGCGCGATTATGACAACGACGCCCGCATCCAATATTGACAATCCAACAGCAAACAAGAGCGTTAAAATCCGTGTCCCTCAGATGAAATCGTTTGAACAGTTCGCTTCCGCGGTAGGGTTCCAGACAACGCCTCTGCCGACTTCTGATACGTTTACCGCTTTGCAGACAGGCGTTGTAAACGGAAGCTGCGGCGGTGGTGCGGAGCAGTATTACTCGGACTTCGGAGAACTGGCAAAGCATGTATACTGCCTTCGTACCCATATGGAGAACCATTGGCTTTATATGAGCATGGACACATGGGACAGCCTTTCTGCGGAAGAACAGGAAACAATCACGCAGCTTGCGAAGGAATGGGAAGAAGAAGCGTTTGCTCTTGCAAGAGAGAATGAAACGAAATATACCAGCTTGTTTGAAGAACAGGGGGTTGAGGTATATATGCCGGATGACAGCGTAGTTGAGGCATATGCGGATTATGTCCATACCAATGTATGGCCGCAGATTGCTTCTGAATATGGTGAGATCTGGGATGAAATTCAGGAGAAAATTAACGGCTGAACATACCTTTGCTGGGTAAGCGGCCTGCTAAATTGACGGAATCGGGCGGTAAGGAAAAGAAACGGGGCAGGTTCTTCTGTTTGCTGGAACCTGCCCGATGAAACAATGTGGAAAGGAGACTACAAATGAGAGCACTTCAGGTAGATACAAACGATAACGTAGCGGTAGTTGCACAAGCGGTTGCGGAAGGCGACAAAGTTTGTGTGAATGATTTGGAGGTAACTGCGGCGGGGGATATCCCCATTGGGCATAAAATAGCCCTTTGTGATATTCCGGCTGGAGAGATGGTAGTAAAATACGGCGTGCCAATTGGAAAAGCGAATATGGATATTAAAAAAGGAAGCCATGTCCATACGCAGAACACGGAAGACATTACGACACAGCTTTGCCAGGAATATGCAAGCGCATTCAAGAAGAAAGTAGGTGCTGAAAGATGAGTATGACGTTTCAAGGATATGAGAGGAACAACGGCGAAGTTGGAATTCGTAACTATGTGCTGCTGCTCTCCATGGTACATTGCGCAAATACGGTTACACAGCAGATTTCATGGAAAACGGGTGCGCAGGCGATTACGCATGATTTTGGCTGTATCGAGTTTGAGGATAAGCATGCGCGTACAAGGCTGTCTTTGCTCTCGGCGGCTTTGAATCCGAATGTTTTTGCGGTTGTGCTTGTTGGACTGGGCTGTGAACAGACAGACCATGAATCACTGCGGAAGGAAATCGCGGAGGCAGGTAAGCCTGTTTCTTATGTTGGGATTCAGGAATCCGGTGGCTCCATGGAAGCGGTCGAAAAAGGAACAGAGATGGTAAGAGAATACCAGCGGCAGGCGGAAACACTGGAACGCAAGGAATTTCCGATTTCAAAACTGGTTTTAGGCGTTCAGTGCGGCGGTTCGGACTGGACGACGGCGTTATCCGGAAACGCGACAATTGGAGCAATGACGGATTTGGTGACGGCAGAAGGCGGTTCTGTCATTATCAGCGAGGTTTCCGGTTTCCCGGGCAGCGAGCATATCCTGGCAGAACGGGCGGTGACGCCTGAGGTTGGTCTGGAGGTCATTAAAATGTGCGATGAGCTTCGGGAGGAATATGTTTTGCTGCATGGGCAGAAAATAGAAGAAGTAAATCCTTCCCCTGGAAATAAAGCGGGCGGGATTACGACAATGGTGGAAAAATCTATGGGCAATGTGAAGAAAATGGGCGTTACATCTAAGTTGCAGGGCTTGATTTATGCAGGGCAGCATGTCCCGTCTGCCGGCTTGTGGATGCTCGACTTGCGTGCTCCGGCGATTGACGCGAATGCGACCAGCGGGTTTGCAATGTCCGGCGCGCATATCGATGTATTCAGCACAGGCCGTGGCACGCCGATGGGAAATGCGGTTATGCCGGTTCTGAAATTGACAGGCAATCCCAAAAGCTTTGCGGAGATGGGAAGCATGCTGGATTTTAACGCGGGAGTGGTAATGGAAGGAACGCCGATTGCAGAAGCAGGGAAAGCTTTGCTGGAAAAAGTAATTGAGATTGCAAACGGCGAAAAAACAAAATCTGAGATAAACGGTGACTTTGAATTTATTATTCCGAGGGAAAATAACAGATAGGGGGGCTCAGAATGAAATCATTTGGAGCTGCTTATTGGAAGGGAATTACGGTGATAGGGAAAATTTGTGAGTATATCTGCGCCATTATGGGAATGGGAATGGTCGCGCTTGTTACAGTGCAGGTTATACTGCGCGCATTGAATATGCCGCTGTTTGGAATAGAGGAGCTGCTGACATTCCCTACGATATGGCTTTACTTTTTAGGCGGGGCCTGTGCGTCTTTTACAAATTCCCATATTGAGTGCGGGTTGGTTGGGGCAGTCTGCAAAAATCCAAGAACAGTGGCTATATCGCGGATTGTTTCAAATATCCTTGCGAGTACCCTTGCTGTTTACGTCCTGAAATGGGCATGGGAATACTCAAAATACAGCATAAAAATTGGTAAGGTTTCCGCAATACTGCATATACCGATGCCTGTCGGGGAAGTGGTAATGTTTGTTGGGCTATTGCTGATGGCACTCTTTACTGTCAGCGAAACGGTCAGGAACATTTTCCATCTGAAAGATATTGCGAGGGAAGGAGGCGGTGCATAATGGATATTATGGTTGCATTTGGGGTATGTATGGCTCTTCTTCTGATACTCTTGCTTTTGGGCGTTTCCCTGCCATATTGTTTTGCGGGCGCGTTGATTTTCATGGTTGGCGTCTGCGGGATACCGATTAAATCTTTGTTCGTATGGGGTTATACGCAAATGGTAAGCACATCCCTTATGGCGGTACCAATGTTTATCATAGCGGGTAACCTGATTGCGGAAAGCGGAATTGCATCCAAGCTGATTGAACTGGCGAAAATATTCGTTGGGAAAATCAAGGGCGCTCTGGGCTGTATTTGTGTCGTAACCTGTGGGATTTTGGGCGCGATTTCCGGCAGTGCGTTTACGGGGATTGCGGCTTTAGGCAGTATTATGATTCCGGAACTGGAAAAAGAGGGATATTCCAGAGGATTTGCGACTTCATTGGTAACCTGTTCATCCATTTTGGGCTCGTTGATACCGCCAAGTGTGCCAATTATTATTTTTGGATGGACAACAGGCATTACAATATTAGGCTGCTTTATGGCTACAGTCGTACCCGGCGTACTTACCATTCTTACATTCTCTGCAATCAATATGTTTTATGCCAGGAAATATGCGGAGAAAAAAGAACAAATGGAGGTGGGGGATACAGCGGGGCAGCAGGTAAGGGCCAAAAAGAAAATTTTTTTGGAAGCGATTCCGGCATTGGCTATGCCAGTCATCATTTTGGGCGGCATTTACGGAGGTTTGTTTACGGCAACGGAAGCGGCGGCTGTCTGTGCGACACTGGCTTTGCTTCTGGGTGTGCTGATATATCGTCAGTTGAAGATGGCAAACATGAATACAATGTTAAAATCAACGGCGTCTTCAGTCGGTTCGATTTTTATGATGATTTTCTTTTCCATGCTGTTGAGCCAGTGCATGACACAGCTGAAAATTCCACAAATGCTGGTAGAGGCTTTTATGGGATTCACTGACAGTAAATTTCTTGTGCTTCTTATGGTGAATGTATTCCTTCTTTTTGTTGGGATGATTGTAAATGATTCAACGGCTGTTATGCTTTGCGCGCCCCTTCTCCTGCCTTTGGTAACAGCTTATGGAATCAATCCGGTACATTTTGGCGCATTGATGATTGTAAATCTTTCCTGTGGCTGCCTGACGCCGCCTTATGCAAGCGTACTGTATTTTGGAATGAAAGTAGGGAATGCGAAATTTGGGGAAATGATGAAAAATACGCTGGTGTTCCTGTTGGCAGGATATGTTCCGGTTATGCTTCTGACAACGTATGTGGAAGAAGTTTCCCTGTTCCTTCCCCGATTGCTTGGATATGTGTAAAGTGGTATTTTGAAGAATTACATCCTGGTGTGTTGGCGATGTTTCTGCGTTAAGCCAATATCTGCCATGTAGGCATGCTTGTATGCCTGCATGGCTTTTTTTTATTTCGAGCAGGATTTTCTAAACTTTCGGAGTATGAATGCTTTTGGAATTTTTGCTGTAGCAACGGCGTACGGGGGAGAGATATATAACAAACGTGGCATTCCGCCGCCAGGTGAAGGCGATTGAAAAAGCCCGGAAATAAGAAACAGAGCAGTTATTAAAAAGTGTACTTTTTAGTCAGGTCTTATCGAATGAAAAAAGTTTCATAAAAGTATTGTAAAGCTGCATATTTTATGCTATTCTTGTCATAATAAACAAAACAGAGCAGTTATTAAAAAGTACACTTTTTGACTAAATTAGTAAACTGTTTTGCGGAATTTTGGGAGCGGAAAAAGAAAAATAGTGTGGAAAAACAGAAAACGATGGCGAAACGCAGCGAGAGAGGGGGTGAGGAAAATGAGATTTTGCGAACTGCGGATGGCGAGGGGAAGTCCGCAAAATGAATTCCTTCCTGTCCAAACATTTTTGCGGGCAGACCCTCTGCCATTCAGCCGTTCCCCTCCGAAAAGGACTGCGGGACAGGCTTAAAAACAGACAGGAGGAATGACTACTATGAAAAGGAAATTTTTGTCAGTGCTTTTGGCGGCGTCCATGGTGCTGACAGCATTGCCTGCAACGGCATGGGCGGAGGAGGAACTGCCTGAAACGCCCGCTGTTGTTCAGACAGAAGGGGAATTACCTGAAGAAACATCTTCCAACACTCCCGATGTTCTGGCAGAAGAAGGAACGGAAACAGACACAACAAATCCAGATGGGAGCGGGGAACCTTCGGAAGGAGAAGGAACTAAGCCTGAGGAGGGCGGCACAGTGGAGAAAGCCGAATTGCCGAACCCTGTTCCTGCGCCCCTGCACGATACAAGGCTGGATGACAGCACGGAAGGTGCAATCGCTGATGATAAGCTGTACACAAGTGGAAGCTACAAAGTGACGCCTGCTACGGAGAATGATGTAACGACAGTTGCGATTGCAGTAGAAGGGCTGAAAGAACATAGAAATAATGCTGACCCTAAAATATTAGGGTACTGGGTAGGCTTTTCATTGGTTGCACCTGAAAACGCGACCAGTGTAAGCTATTACTTTGGCGCGACCCAGCCTAATGCAAACACAAATCTTACCGATTTGGGTGAGTTGGAACAAAATGTTGATGGCGAAGGCGGCGAAGGGATTGCGTTTTATGTAAATGCAGACGATAAAAACGCAAAAACATGGGTAAAGGTACAATGGACGAATGCCGAAAAAACGGAAATTGGCGTAATGACCTACCAGATGGATTTGACGGGCGTAAAAAAATTCGTTGAGGAAGAAGGTAAGGTTACATTGCCCGCACCTGTGGCAACTGTACTGCATGACGCAAGCGGCGGCATTGCAGACAAAGACCTTTACACTGCGGACAGCTACAAGGTTACAGCGGAGGAAGCTGGCGCAGACGGCGTAATTCCTGTGAAAATTGTTGTTGCAGGATTAAAGCAGCATTTTAACAATGCTGACCCGCAGGTGAAAGGGCTTTGGGCTGGCTATGCACTGACCCCTCCCGAGGGTGCAGCGCAGGTGAAATATGCCATGGCTGACACCAAGGAAGCGTTAGACGCTGCCAGCATGAAGACACCGCCAACATTGGAAGATAATGTTGACGGAAAAGGAGCAAAAGGCATTGCATTCTATGCAAATAAAAGCGCTGAAGCACCTAAAGTTTTCGCAAAGGTGCAGTGGCTGGACAAAGATGGAAAAGAAGTTGGCGCAGAAACATCTTACAAAATGGATTTGACCGGCGTAACAGAAGCAGCAGGTGCTGATTTGGATGTTGGGGAGATAGAGGTAAAAGGTAATACAGCATCTACAACCATCACTGGCGAATACAAAGGCTCATCTTCTGAAGATGCAAATGATGAAGTTTCTACGGAGGGCAATGAAATCGTTTTTGATTTGGTTAGTGGCAAGGACGGAGCTGTTAACGAAACTGTAAAAACTGCCAACGTAACTTTGGGAGCTGAAACGGCAGAATCTCTTGCGGGCCAGAAAAAGGATGTTTCCATTAAAACGGACGTAGCTTCTGTAAAACTGGATGCAACAGCTATGAACAAGGTTGCCGCAGGTACAACGGTTGAAATTACAGTTTCCGCAAAGTCTGAGGAAGTTCCTTCCGGCGAAACAAATATTACAGGCTTGTTCGATATTTCCATTAAAGCGAATGGCAAAGACCTTCTGCCTTCCAGTTCTGCAACTGAAAATGGCATTATCACCATAACAATGCCTGCGACAGATGAAGACCAAGCGGTATACTATGTAAGTGTCAAGGATAGCAAGGCCGGTACAAAAACAGTAACGTATCTGGAAAAGATGGAGGAGGCTAAAAAAGCCAACAAAACATGGACATTTTCAACAAATCATTTGTCTAACTATGTGACAGACAAAAGGGCTGACGTTGCGACGATTGCAGACCTTAAGATTGTAAAGAGTGGGTTTGTCAAGGATGTCAGCAAAATTAAAAACCTTGAAAATAATGAAAAACTCCCTGAGGCTCAGGTTCCCGAAGAACTGAAAGATTCATGGAAAGCTATGGGCGACCGTAAAGACTGGCAGAACCAGACGATGTGGGTACAGTTTAACATCCCTCCTGCTGATGGTCAGGCTTTCTGGGCGGAAATTACTGCACCAGATGGGACGACATACGGTATCGTATGCTCAGGGAATGGAACAAGCAATGTATTTGCATGGAGCTTCCTGAATGATGGGCAGTTTGAGGCTTGGCCGAAGGATGAGAAAGGCCAAAAGCTTCCTAATGGTGCAGCTGTTGGTAAATATACAGCAGAAGTGTCCTATTTCCCCGATTATGATTCTGGGAATTCACCTACATCTAAACCGGATACATTGGAGCCTATCGGTGAAGGAGCGGCTAATATCACTGTCAAAGCGGCAGATACTGAGGCAGATGAGGCAAAGCTCCCGAAAATCGATGCATTCCGTTTCCTTGCTGATGCGGAAAGAGCGAAAGTGGAATCTGTACCCGATGCATCTCCCAATAATATGTGGGTAACATTCGACCCTGTTATGCAGCCCGGACAGTATTGGCTGGAGATTATTGACCCTGATGGCACGGTACATGTTCAGATGGGCTGCGGTGCAGGTGATTTTACCGAGGGAAAACCTTGGGACAAATTTGCATGGAGCTTTGATGCTAATGTTGGGCAGTGGACGGGTAGTATTGCAAGCGGCAAATATATTGCAAAGCTGTATTCCTATGCAGGCAAGCCCAGTACAGGTCTGACTGACGTTCCTGCGGATAAAATGCTGATTAGCACATCAGAGATTACACTCAGTAAGCTGACACTGGATGCAAACGGCGGTAATCTTGCAAATAGCAAGAGTGAAGTTTACGCGGCTGCCGGCGATGTGATTGCGGATATTTGGGATGAACCGACACACGATGACTCCAAGAAGGAGTTTGGCGGCTGGAAAAACAGCGAAGGCAAGATTGTAAAAACTGTACCCGGTACAGATATTGAATTGAAAGCATACTGGACAGAAGGCAAGACGGCAGCGCCTGTAATCAGCCCGAATGGCGGTGCTTTCAAAGGCCAGCAGACAGTAACGATTACCTGCGCAATAGAAGGCGCGGATATTTATTACACAACAGACGGTACAGAGCCGACTGTGGACGGTACAAAATATACCGGTGCGCTTACAATTACGCCTCCGGCTACTGTAAAAGCAATGGCAGTAAAAGACGGAATGGCAGAAAGTGATACTGTAACAGCCGTATTTACTAAGAAATCCTCCGGCGGCGGTTCTTCTTCCGGCGGCGGAGGCGGCGGCGGAGCGTCTTCTTCCAGCTCCACCATTACGATATCCAGCGACAGCAACAGCGTAAAGGCTGATGTGAAGATTTCCGGCGGCACGGCGACCATTGGCGAAGTTGATAAACTGAATAAGGTTATCGGCGATGGCGTTGTAGCAATCGACCTGTCCAAGGACAAGAAGGATATCGACACCGTAAAGCTGGATTCTTCCATCGTGAACGCAATTGCGAATAATGAGGATAGTGAAGGTCTGGAAATCAAGCTTTCCGATGGTACGGTTGCGCTTGATGCGGACGCCGTTGCAGCTGTTAAGGGCGGCGACCTGATCATCAAGCTGGATAAAGCAAACGACCTGAACAGCAAGCAGAAAGACGCAGTAAAAGATATGGATGTTCATGCAAACTATGTGTTGACCGTGAACGGGACAAAAGCACTCAAGGGCGGCAAAGTGGACGTAAGTATCCCGTTTGCAGTTCCCAGTGATAAAGACGCAGAAGGCTTCAGCCTGTATTTCGTGGCTGAGGACGGCACGACAGAAATGGTTTCCGCAAGATTTTCCGGCGATGAAGTACGCTTCACAGCGGATGCGTTCGGTGATTATGTAATCACTTATAAGGCGGCTGCGCCTGCGGAACCCGTTGAGGAAACGCCTGTTGCGGCGGACTGCGACGGCGGCAGCAGCTGCCCCGCGCATAAGTTCACCGATGTGAATACAAGCCTGTGGTATCACAAGGCAGTGGATTATGCCATCAATAACAGCCTGATGAGCGGCGTTGGCGAAAACACATTCTCTCCAAATGCCAACCTTTCGAGGGCAATGCTGGCGCAGATCCTTTATAATCTGGCAGGACGGCCCGCTGCAGCAGGAGCTTCTGACTTCAACGATGTAGCAGAAGGCATGTGGTACACAAATGCTATCGCATGGGCGGCAGAAAATGGCGTTGTCAGCGGCCTTGGCAATGGCAAATTTGGCCCGAATGACAATATTACGCGCGAACAGCTGGCGGTTATGCTTTACCGTTACGCTGGCTCTCCTGCGGCAGGCGGCAGCCTTGACGGCTTCGCTGACGCGGGCAAGGTGAGCGGCTATGCGCAGAACGGGCTTGTCTGGGCAACCAGCAATGGCGTGATGAGTGGCAAAGGCGGCGGCATGCTTGACCCTCAGGGTCTGGCTACACGCGCAGAGGTCGCACAGATGCTTTACAATTATCTGAACAGATAATTCGATTTTTGGGGCGGCAAAACCGCCCCTCCTAAAAATGCATATGTCTTAATTGTTTGAAAGCTAACCTTGGGAAAAGGTGCGGATGAGAGTCCGTGCCTTTTTCTATGTGACGAATTAGAGGGGGGGGAAGGAAAGATTACTGCCTTGAAATCAAAGACATTATTTTTTAGACAGGGAAAGTCTGTCTGTTATTAGGACTATGCCATAGGTCGGTGTGGCCTGAGAATGTGAACTGAATCAATTTAACGATTTGTTACAGAAAGAAAAAGATATTTGTACTACAGAAGAATATTGTATACATAGAGGATTGGGATTGCAGATATTTGGCAAAAGCGCAGATGAAACGGTACGGGAAGAAATCACTTTTGTGGAAAAAAGCAATTTTGCAGGTGCCTTTTTGATACCAAAGCGGATAAGTAAAAATTATCAAATTGTACTGAAATAAATGCGTAAAAATTAAAAAATTAGAAAATCGGATTATAAATTAAAATAAAATTATAAAATGGAATTTTTCAAAAAAATGGTTGGGCAGAATCATCATTTTTTTGCCTTTTACAAGTGAAGGGCTTTTTTCTTCCCTTCTTTGCACCTTGAAAATTTCATACCAGCAACAGGAATACTTTACTCTGCCAGCCGGAAACGGAAAGCAACGCCGACAATACGCCATGAGGGTCATGGCAGGAGGTCACTTATGATTGGAGCGAACAAAATTGTCGGCCGTGCATCTTTGGCAAGGCGCATTGCGACGACCTGGACAGAGCCATAATGATACACCCGCCGAGTCCCAGACATCGCAAGGACGGCGGCCCGCATGAAGGGGGAGGTGAGATGCCTGTGAGCACAGCCAGTGCTGTTCCTGTTGTCGAAAAATATCGCGTTCAATGCGGCTGGGAAATATTGCCATTTGAGGATTGACAATAGAATAAACTTTACAGAATTTATGCAATCCGCTATAATAAAAACAATCAAAGGACGATAAAAAACGGACAAAGGAGGCAAAAACATGACAGATGAAACCAAACAGGTTCTTGAGGTTGTGAAAGAGATGTTTGAAGCCTTAAATGCAAAAATTGACGGGCTGGGTACGGAGATGAAAACCCGTATGGCAAAGATTGAAACGACCCTTGAGAATGATACGAATAAAAGAATCAAACTTCTTGCGGAGGGCTACCAATCGGTCGGGGCGATTCCGGAAAAAATGGAGCAGCTTTCCGAGGAGGTTGGAGCCATCAGGGCAGACGTGGACATCATCAAGAAGGTTGTTACGACGCATTCCGTGGAGCTTGACAAGCTGGGGAAAGCAAGATAACACACAGTTTTGAGTATCGTACAAAAATAATAAGTTATGAAAGAAGCCTTTATTCTGAATAGGGGCTTTTTATTTTGGAATACTTTTCGCAAGGAGGGATGTGGATGACAAAAAACAGAAATGTTTCAGATTTGGGTATTTACGTGTCGATGCTCATTCTCAATAACAAGATATTTGAGCGCGGACTGATTACGGAACCCATGAAAAATAAGATGTCAGCGTTGATCCAATCAGAATATCAAAAAAGGTAAGGAAAATTTTGGAAGTTTTATTTTGTTGCGCTGTATCTGCTGGGCAGGTATAATGAAAACGTATACAAAATCAGGCCTCCAAAGGAGGTCATGTAATATGGAAATATTCCGGATCAGGGAAGAACTGAAAATCAGGCCGATACGGGAGATACCGCTGCGGGTGACGTATTATGCCCGCGTCAGCAGCGAGCGGGACGAGCAGCTCAATTCCTTGAAGAACCAGACGCAGTATTATGAGGATTACATCAAATCCAACCCTAGGTGGACGTATGTGGAGGGGTATGTCGATGAAGGGATTTCCGGCATTTCTACGCAGAAGCGGGAGAATTTCCATAGGATGATTGAGGACGCCATAGCGGGGAAGTTCGATTATATCGTGACAAAGGAAATTTCGCGCTTTGCGAGAAACACGCTGGACAGCATCAGCTACACGCGGAAGCTGCTCTCGAACGGGGTGGCGGTGTTTTTCCAGAATGACAACATCAATACGCTGGACGAGGACAGCGAGTTCCGCCTGACCATCATGGCGGGCGTCGCGCAGGACGAGGTGCGCAAGCTGTCCAGCCGTGTGAAATTCGGGCACAAGCAGGCCATCAAAAACGGGGTGGTATTGGGCAATTCCCATTTATACGGGTATGACAAGGAAAAAGGGCGTTTGACGGTCAATGAGGAAGAAGCGGAGATGGTGCGTTTTATCTTTGAAAGCTACGCGGGCGGGGAAATGACAACGCCCAAGATTGAAAACGCGCTGTATGAAATGGGCTGGCGCAATTACAAGGGCGGCAGGATTGACCGCGGCGTGATCCAGCACATCATCACCAATCCCAAGTATAAGGGCTATTATGTGGGCAATAAGGTCAAGGTCATTGATATGTTCACAAAAAAGCAGGCGTTCCTGCCGGAGGAAGAATGGGTGATGTATAAGGACGAGGAGAAGGTTCCGGCTATCGTCAGCGAGGAGCTTTGGGAACGGGCGAACCGCATCTACAAAATGCGGGGCGACATCATCAAAAACCGCCGGAGTTCTTTCAAGACGGACAATCTGTTTACCGGAAAAATCATCTGCGAGGCAGACGGCTGTGCGTACTGGCTGAAGGCGCGTTCCGACCGGAACGGGAACAACAATTCTCGTTGGGTATGCAGCCACAAGCTGAAGGCGGGTACGGGAAACTGCAAATCCTTCGCCATCATGGAGCGGGAATTGCTGGACATCCTTGCCAGTGTGCTTCGGGAAATCTGCGGGGGCTTCGACGAGGTCGTAGAGCGGTTCGTGCGTCTTTATGAGAAATCCGCGCAGTCTGTGGATTATGACGGGGAAATGGAAAAGATACGGGAGGAAATCCGAAAGGTTGAGCAGAAAAAGGACAAGCTGCTGGAATACAATCTGGATGGCAAAATTTCAGACAAAGAATTTTTGCGGCGGAACGACAGCCTGAACCATTCGCTGGAGCAGCTGGAAAAAGCGGCGGAGGAATTGGAAGCGCAGAAAGAGGACGACAGGGTGAAGCTGGAAGAAATCTACCGGCTGAAGAAGAACTTGAAAGGGCTGGACGCGATTACGGCGGAGGACTTTACGCAAAGCATTATCAACCTTTTTATTGACAGGATTTATGCCGAGCCTGTTGACGAAAGGCAGATGAAACTGAAAATCGTGCTGAATACAGGCGATACAAGAAACAGGGTCTATGAAAAACAGGCTTGCGGCGGCGAAAAAGACGGTGTCCGTTCGGGGAATACGATGAAGAAAATGATTGAAGCACAGGAAAAAATGATGGCTGAAAAGAATCAGGGCTGATAACGGCATGACCGGATAAAATATCCGGACAGAAAGGAAGCTTGGAGTGGACTCTGGGCTTCCTTTTTTTCCTGCGGTTTAGGCGTTTTTGTTTCCGGCAAGGAGATTTTTCGGTTTTGTTTTTGTTGTAGGAAATGTTTTTTTGTGGTATACTTACCGTTAAGCCTTTTAGGAATGGACGGCGATGGCTTGAAAAACGAATTGCAGTATTTGATAAAGATGAGAAGGAAATGCATAACGGGAGGAAAACACATGGCAAAGCGGGAAATTCGCCTGAGTACAGACGAAATTTTGCGGAAGAAATGCAAGGTGGTAAAAGAGATTGACGAGCGCACACTGATGCTGCTGGACGATATGGCTGAAACGATGTACGATGCAAACGGCGTTGGCCTTGCCGCGCCACAGGTGGGGATTTTGAAGCGGGTCGTAACGATTGACGTAGGAGATGGGCTTGTGGAGCTGATCAACCCTGTGATTTTGGAAACGAGAGGCTCCCAGGTGGATTATGAGGGCTGCCTGAGCATACCGGGAGAGTCTGCGGTTGTAGACAGACCGGAGTATGTGAAGGTAGAGGCATTGAACCGAAAGGGCGAAAAAATCATTGTGGAGGGCGAGGAACTGATGGCAGTCGCTCTCTGCCATGAACTTGACCATCTGGACGGTATCCTCTACATCGACAAGGCGATTCCGGAGGAAGAACTGGAAGAAATCAAGACGCGGTGAGGAGGGCTGGCATGAGAGTGATTTTTATGGGCACGCCGGATTTTGCTGTCGCTTCGCTGGAAGCCCTTCTGCGAGAACATGAGGTGCTTGCGGTGATAACACAGCCGGACAAGCCGAAGGGCAGAGGCAAAAAGCTGGCGTTTTCCCCGGTAAAGGAATATGCGCTTGCGCATGGTCTGGCTGTTTTGCAGCCGGAACGCGTGAAAGCGCCGGAATTTGTAGAGGAGCTGCGGAAATATAATGCGGAGCTGATTGCGGTAACGGCTTTTGGGCAGATACTGCCGGAGGAAATTCTGAATATGCCGGAATACGGCTGTATCAACGTGCATGGTTCGCTCCTGCCGAAATACCGCGGAGCGGCGCCCATGCAGCGTGCGATTATTGACGGGGAAACGGTTACGGGAATTACGACCATGTTTATGGCGAAAGGCATGGACACGGGCGATATGCTCCTGAAAACGGAAGTGGAGATTGCGCCGGAGGATAATTTTGAAACGCTGCACGACAAAATGGCGGCGGCGGGTGCGTCTCTTCTGCTGGAAACCATTGCAGGGCTGGAGAGCGGCATGATACAGCGGATTCCGCAGAAGGAAGAAGATGCGACATACGCGCCTATGATTGACAAGGAAACAGGGCATATCAGCTGGGAGAAAGGCGGGCAGGAAATCATCAACCTGATGCGCGGACTGACGCCGGGACCCGGTGCATATACTCTTTATGAAGGGGAGCCGCTGAAGCTGTTCCGAGCGGAGGCGGAAAATGGAGCGTTTCCAGATGCAGAGTTCGGGGAAATTGTTGAGGTCACAAAGCAGGCGTTTGCCGTAAAATGCGGGGACGGTGTGCTTTGGGTACGCGAATTGCAGGCAAGAGGCGGCAAGCGTATGTCTGCCGATGCGTATTTGCGGGGGCATGAGATGAAAGAGGGCGTCCTTCTCACATAATACCATCAGGAGGGAGGAATGAAATTTGCCGATGTTTTATTATGGAGATAATTTGTATTTTCTTGTTTTGATTGCGGCGGTATTTTCTTTTTATGCACAGATGAAGGTTTCAGGGACATTTAAGAAATTTTCCCGCGTCCGCAACAGGCGCGGCTATACCGGCGCACAGGTAGCGCAGGCCATGCTGCAAAGGGCGGGGATTTACGATGTGCGGATTGAGCGGGTTGCAGGGAGCCTGACAGACCACTATGACCCTCGTACAAAGACGCTGAGGCTTTCACAGGATGTTTATGACAGCAATTCTGTGGCGGCTTTGGGCGTTGCGGCACATGAAACAGGACACGCCATACAGCATGATGTGGGCTATGCGGCTTTAGGGCTGCGGAGCTTTTTTGTACCGATAGCCAATTTTGGCTCCAAATTGTCGTGGCCGCTGATTTTGATTGGCTTTTTATTTACTGGGAATACGGGGCATATGCTCCTGACGTTGGGGATACTGTTTTTCAGTTTTTCGGTGGCATTTACGGTGATTACGCTGCCGGTGGAATTTAATGCTTCCGCAAGAGCAATACGCTTGCTGGAGGACTATGATTTTTTAGATTCCGATGAAATCGGCGGGGCAAGAAAGGTGCTGAGTGCGGCGGCAATGACGTATGTTGCTGCGGCGTTCGCGGCGGTGATGCAGCTGTTGCGGCTGGTGGCACTTGCGAACCGGAGGAGTGATTAAAACAAAATAAAGGCCGGCTTCGTCCTTTTGGAAGGAGTCGGCTTTCATTTTGTTGATCAAATGCTGCTTCTTAAATTTTGAGCCATTCCTGCCCAGGAAATGATTTCCGGATATCTTATAAAGGATACAGGGAAGAAAAATGTTAGGGCAAACGATTCATCATTCTTGAAAAGGAACAGATGTACAAATTTCCCAGGCAGGGATAAAATCCCGCGAAAAACTATTGTTTTTGTGGAAAAAGTCGATATAATAATAAATAGGAACTGGTAATTTTCAGCGGATAAGAGGTGAAAGAGTATGATGGGTATTTCAGGAATTACGCCAAACAGCAGTATTTCGAAAATCAATCCATATAACAATTATGTTCAGAAATATCAGGGGATGCAGGACACAAAAGCGGCACAACAGGTTTCCCAGCCTGCAGAGGGCGGCATGAAGATTCAGCTTACGGGTACGCCGAAGGCTCCTGTGCAGCCGGTACGCCCGATTGGTGCGCCTACGCCCCATACGCCGGAAGGCATAGATGCGGCGCAGAAGCTGCGGCAGGGCGCAGATCCGGCGGAGCTTGCAGTCCGCATGAGGATACAAAGAGATTACCCTGAAGCGGAGCAGCAGGCATTGCTGCCAGGACAGGAGAAAGACCCTGTTGGGGCAGAAGGTGTGCAGAAAGCGGCACAGGAGGGAGAATGTCAGACCTGCAAGGAACGCAAATATCAGGATGGCTCTGACGACCCGGGTGTGTCCTTCAAAACGGCGGCACACATCGCACCGGAGGCTGCCGGCGCGGCTGTGCGGGGGCATGAGATGGAGCACGTTGTGAGGGAACAGGCAAAGGCGCAGCGGGAAGGACGCCGCGTGATCAACCAGAGTGTTTCCATACATACGGCAATCTGTCCGGAATGTGGGAAAACATATGTTTCCGGCGGCACAACGCGCACGACGACTGCGGCTGAACCCAAACAGGAACAGCCTGCGCGCAAGGGCGAAAGATTTTCCGCAGTGGCTTAATTTGCGGGACAACAGGCAGAGAATGAACCGGCTGTGAAAAGCTTCATGGCCGGTTTTCCTTTATAGAAAGCCCAGACCTCGGATATTGGACGGGCAGGCAGAAATGAGCAAAAAAGCGTGCCTTTAGACGTGTGGAATGAAAAACAGGAGGAAAATACAGTGAAAAAAAGATGGATGAGTTATTTGGCGGCGTTTTTAGTATTTTGTATGACGCTGTTTGGCGGCTGTGGTACGGCGGCGGAAAACCTGCCTGCACAGCCCCAGCAGGAACAGAGCCAGGGGCAGGACGAAACAGACGCGCCAGACATGGATTCGGCAGAGGAAATTGCCGAGGATGGCAGCTATACCTCGCCGGAGGACGTTGCGCTTTATTTACATACCTATGAAAAGCTGCCGGGGAATTTTATCACGAAAAAGGATGCGGAAGCACTGGGCTGGGACAGCAAAAAGGGCAATCTTTGGGAGGTTGCGGACGGCATGAGCATTGGCGGCGACCGCTTTGGGAACTATGAAGGGCTGCTGCCGGAAGAGGACGGCCTGACGTACAAGGAATGTGATGTGAATTACGCAGGTGGTTTCCGTGGCGCAGAGCGTATTATTTTCTCCAATCAGGGGGACATTTATTATACGGGCGACCACTACGAGAGTTTTGAACAGCTTTATTAAGCGGTTGAAAAGAGGGACAGCCCCGATTACCATTAAGGAAAAGCTCCTGGAATTGATTTTCCAGGGCTTTTTTACGTGGGAGGGATAGAACCGCTTGAGAAGTTGGAGCGAGGCCGGATTATGCGGTTTCTGCATCTTAAAAAATCTGTATAAAAAATTAAAGAAACATTAAGAAAGAGTATCGTACTTCTTCCAAATTTCATATTATAATAGTTCTCAAGAAAATACACCTGAGGAGGTTGCAAAAATGAAATTATCAAAGAAAAAGAAGATCATCATAGGGGCGGCGGCAGTGGTGGTCATACTGGGCGGCCTGAAGATTGCCACTGGAAAAAGCGGCGGCAATGATTTGGGGATGCCTGTCAGCACAGCCCTGACCCAAAAACAGGATCTGGAGGAAATACTCAAGCTGCGCGCCGTTCTGGAAGGGACGGAAAGCACGGAGGTTGTTTCCCGTCTGCATTATGAGGTAAAGGAGTTGTATGTGAAGGAGGGCGACCATGTGACGGCGGGCCAGCTGCTGGCAGTGCTGGACAGTTCGGATATTTCACAGGAGCTTTCCCTCAAGCGCGGCAATGTTTCCCTTTTGCAGAAGCAGCAGGCGGAAACACTGGAGGACAGACAGGTCGAATATGACAACGCGAAAAAGGAATACGACGACATAAAGGCGTTGTTTGACATTGGCGCGGCAAGCCAGAAGGAGCTGGACGATGCGAAACAGAAGCTGGACAATATCCCTTCGGCGGACGGAAAAGCCGCCCTCTCTGCGGCGGAACAGCAGACGATTTCCAACGCGAATCAGGAAGTCAGCATACAGTCCAGCACGCTGGCAGACTGTCAGATTCGCAGTAAAATTGACGGCACAGTCACGCGCGTGAACACGAAGGTCGGACGTTTCGCAGATGAAACGGAAGACGACAAGCCGATGTTCGTCATTGAGAACATTGAAAACCTGCAAATGAAAGTGCTGGTCGGCGAGAATGATATTGGGAAAATCAGCATCGGGCAGAAGGCTGACATTACGACGGACAGCATGGGTAAGGAAAGCGTTGCGGGCGAGGTCGTGCGGATTTCTCCGACCGGCGAACTCAAGGAAGGCTCAGCAAGCGAACGTGTTATTCCCGTTTATATCAATATCAATGAGAAAAACGACAAGTTGATCGCGGGCGTTACCGCAAGAGCAACCATACATATCGCGGAGGCGTCACAGGCGCTGACAGTTCCTTTTGAAGCCATCGGCGAACTGGAGGACGGGAGCAATGTGGTTTATGTTGTGAACGAGGACAACACGATTCATATTGTGCCGGTGGAACTTGGGCTGGAAACAGACCTGTATACGGAAATCATCAGCGATGAACTGACAGAAGGCCAGACCATCGTTCTCAGCCCCAGCCTTTCGCTGGCAGAGGGCATGAGCGTTATGCCGCAGTAGGAGGGAGCGTGAATGAAAGAGATTATAAAAATTGAACATTTACATAAAACATATGACACTGGCGCGATACAGGTGCATGCCCTGCGGGATATCAACCTGAGCATTACAGAAGGCGAATATGTCGCCATCATGGGGCAGTCCGGCTCGGGCAAATCCACGCTAATGAATATTCTGGGCTGCATGGACAGACGGTTTGACGGGACGTACCTTTTGGACGGCATCAGCATTGAGGACCAGAACGAAAATGAGCTTTCCCGTATCCGCAATAAAAAAATCGGCTTTGTGTTTCAGGCGTTCCAGCTGATACCCAGGACCTCCGCTCTGAAAAACGTGGAAATCCCGATGATTTACGCAGGGACGAAGGGGGAGGCGCGGAAGAAAAAGGCAGCCTCCCTGCTGGAAAAGGTCGGGCTGGGGCAGAGAATCCACCATATGCCGAACGAGCTTTCCGGCGGCCAGAAGCAGAGGGTTGCCATTGCGCGCGCGCTTGCAAACGACCCTGCAATTATCCTTGCGGACGAACCGACGGGTAACCTGGACACGAAAGCTTCCCATGAAATCATGGAATTTTTTACCAGCCTGAATGACGAGGGCGCGACGGTCATTGTTGTCACGCATGAGGAGGATATCGCGCAGTATACAAAGCGCATCGTCCGCTTCCAGGACGGGCAGGTCATCAGCGACGCAAAGGTGGTGAAGGAAGGATGATATTTGAAAACATCAAGCTGGCGCTGTTTTCCATCAAGGTCAACAAAATGCGTTCTTTCCTGACCATGCTGGGTATGATTATCGGTATCGGCTCAGTTATCGCCATTGTTTCGCTGGGGGATACCATGCGGAGCATGTTCGCGCAGGAGTACGAAAACATCGGCACAGGGCTTGCGGGCGTGTATATCATGCCGGAGGACGGTTATTTTACGGAAAACGATTACTTTAAAATAGAGGATCGGGAGAAATTCAGGGAGGCCATGGGCGACGATGTAACATACGTTGGTTTCCGCTATATGGACAGCGCAGAAGCACGTGCGGGCAGGAAGATGGAGAACATCTATATTGAAACGCTGGCGGAAAACCCGACGGCGATGGAGGACTTGACGATTAAACACGGGCGTATGCTTTCTGATCAGGACCATTATAACAAGCGGAAATATGTCGTGATGGAGCAAGGAACGGCGATGGAGCTTTTTGGTGTGGAGAATGCCGTTGGAAAGACCGTGAATATTAAAATCAGCGGCAGCGAAGCTGAGGAATATCTCATCATCGGTATTTATGAAAATACGGATTCCCCGCTGATGAAGATGATGGCGGGCAGCGGGCCGAAATATGCGTATGTCCCGGAAGGCGCGCTGATTACGGAGGACAGTTGGAACTGGAGCCTGTATTTTATGATGGATTCTGATAAGGATATGGCAAAAATACAGAACCGTGTGATTGCTTATATTGCAAGGATGAAGAACTGTTCAACGGACGAAGTGCGGATCAATTCCGCGATGGAGGAGATGGCATCGATTGACAGTATGCTCGGCGGGCTTTCGATGGTCGTTGGGGCGATTGCGGCGATTTCGCTCCTTGTCGGCGGCATCGGCATTATGAACATTATGCTGGTATCTGTAACGGAAAGAACAAGGGAAATCGGTATCCGGAAAGCCCTCGGCGCGCAGACGCGGGATATCATGATACAATTCCTGATTGAAGCAGCGGCGATTTCCGCGGCGGGCGGCGCGATAGGCACGGCGCTGGGTATATCCATTGTTGCGCTGGGCGGCATGGCGTTTGGGATTGGCGTTGTCGTCAAGCCCACAGTCGTGGCAATGGCGGTTTCGTTCTCGGCTGTGGTCGGGCTGGGCTTCGGGCTTTACCCCGCAAGGAAAGCGGCGAAGAAAGACCCTGTTGAGGCATTGCGGTACGAATAATTTTTTGGCAAGGGGGCGTGGTACAGGAGGTTTTATTTATGAAGAAAAAAATTTTGGGCGGAATTGGCGTTATCGTTCTGGCAGCAGTATGTATCTGCGGGTTTTTTCTTTCAGGAGCAGGCAGCAAATACTATTATACGCAGATTGACAACAGCTTTTTAGAGCTGATGGAGCCGGACGGCGGCGTGATTGATTTCAGCGGCGGAATGGATTTGAAGTATACCTTATTGTCCTATGATGAGAATGGAAAGGGAAGAGATATTTCGTTTGGAACGACAAGGGAACTGAAGGAAGACGCCTTTCTCTGCCTGACGGTTATGCCGGTCCGCGGCGTTGTGGAATGGAGAGAAATACAGTATGAGGAACTGCCGGAGGCGGTCCGGAACCAATATGATATGACAGAGTGAAAGTGTTCAGGGCTTTGTTCTGCACCCTGAAAAATGTGAAGGCTCTGATATGTTTGCACCCCCGGAAAACGGGGGTGTTTTTGTGCGTTTTTGTGACGAAAGCAGCGCTTTTTTTCGTTATTATGCCGAAAATCAGGAGGATTTCCGGTTTTGTTTTTCTGTTTTGGCGGCAGGAATTGTGCAAATTTTCTTTGTTTGCTGGAAAAAATATGCTATACTTAGTAATTGAAAAAAGATTCCAGCTGAAAAAATGAAGGAGGTGCGGATTTGGAACAGGACGAGAAAATATTGGAAAATAAGCCGTTTGCGCACCTCCATGTGCATACGGAATACAGCCTTTTGGACGGCTCCGCAAAAATCAGGGAGCTTGTGGCGCGGGCGAAGGAGCTCGGCATGGACAGCATTGCCATTACAGACCACGGCGCGATGTACGGAGTGGTTGATTTTTACGAGGCGGCGCAGGAGGCGGGCATAAAGCCCATCATCGGCTGTGAGGTTTATGTGGCGTCGGGGTCGCGGCTCGTGAAGGAAGGCAAGGGCGGCGGTTATTATCACCTTGTGCTTTTGGCGGAAAATAATGAGGGCTATCAGAACCTGGTTAAGCTGGCGTCATACGGCTTTTTGGACGGCTTTTATTACAAGCCGCGCATTGACAAGGAACTGCTGCGGAAATACCATAAAGGGCTGATTGCTTCCAGCGCGTGCCTTGCGGGGGAAGTGGCGCGGAATGTGCTTACAGTTTCCTACGAAAAGGCGAAGGAAGCCGCTTTGGAATATCTGGAAATTTTCGGGGAAGGCAATTTCTTTCTGGAATTACAGGACCATGGTATGAGGGAGCAGAAGCAGGTTAACAGCGCCTTGCTGCGCATGAGCAAAGAAACGGGAATCCCGTTGATTGCGACAAACGACAGCCATTATATTTACAAGGAGGATGCGGAGCCGCATGACATTCTGCTTTGTATTCAGACAGGCAAAACCATACTGGACGAGGACAGGATGCGCTATGAGGGCGGGCAGTTTTATGTGAAAAGCCCTGAGGAAATGTATGGGCTGTTTTCCTATGCGCCGGAAGCGTGTGAGAACACGGCGAAAATTGCAGAACGCTGCAACGTGACGTTCACGTTCCATGAGCTGAAGCTGCCGCAGTTTGACGTGCCGGAGGGCAAAGACGCTGTGGGCTATCTGCGCGAACTCTGTTACGAAGGCTTCCGCAGGCATTACCCTGAGCCAGAGCCGGAATGGGAAGAACGTCTGGAATATGAGCTTGCCACGATTCAAAACATGGGCTTTGTGGATTATTTCCTGATTGTGTGGGATTTTATCAAATACGCGAAGGACCATGGCATCAGCGTAGGCCCGGGGCGCGGTTCTGCGGCGGGCAGTATGGTTTCTTACTGCCTTTCGATTACAACGATTGACCCTATCAAATACAGCCTGATTTTTGAGCGGTTTTTGAACCCGGAACGCGTGAGCATGCCGGATATTGACGTGGATTTCTGCTACGAAAGGCGGCAGGAGGTCATTGACTACGTTATCGAAAAATATGGCGAGGACCATGTAGCGCAGATTATTACATTCGGTACGATGGCGGCACGTGCGGTTATCAAGGATGTGGGGCGGGCGTTGGCAATGCCCTATGCCGATGCGGACCGTATTTCCAAAATGATTCCCCGCATACAGGGGCAGAATATCACCATAGATGCGGCGATGGAAATGAATCCGGATTTGAAAGAGGCTTACGAAAATGAGGAGGACACGAAACGGCTGATTGACACATCTAAACGTCTGGAAGGACTGCCGCGCCATTCCTCCACACATGCGGCGGGCGTTGTAATCTGCAAAGCTCCTGTTATGGATTTTGTGCCGCTGAGTGCGAATGACGGGCAGGTCAATACGCAGTATGCGGCGGGGCTTTTGGAAAAGCTGGGGCTGCTGAAAATGGACTTTCTTGGCTTGCGGACACTGACGGTCATTCGGGGCGCGATAGAGGAAATCGAGCGGAACCATGGGATAAAGGTGGACATTGATAATCTGCCGATGGACGACCCGGCAGTGTATGAGATGGTGAGCCAGGGGAAAACGGACGGCGTATTCCAGCTGGAAAGCCCGGGGATGAAGCAGTTCCTGCGGGAATTGCAGCCAAAAAATTTTGAGGACTGGATTGCGGGAATCGCGCTATACCGCCCGGGACCGATGGATTTTATCCCGACCTACTGTGCCGTAAAGAACGGATTGCGGAAAATACAGTATACGCATGAAAGCCTGAAACCGATACTGGAAAATACCTACGGCTGTATCATTTATCAGGAACAGGTCATGCAGATTGTGCGGGATTTGGCGGGCTACAGCCTGGGGCGGAGTGACTCGGTGCGCCGCGCGATGAGCAAAAAGAAAGCCTCTGTGATGGCGGAGGAACGGAAGATATTTGTTTATGGTGATGGAAAAGATATTCCCGGCTGCGTGAAAAATGGTATTCCTGCGGAAAAAGCGGAAAAAATATTCGATGAAATGACGGATTTCGCAAAATATGCTTTCAATAAGAGCCACTCTGTCTGCTACGCTGTAGTGGGTTACCAGACGGCATGGCTGAAACGCTATTATCCCGTTGAGTTTATGGCCGCACTTATGACGAGCGTGATGGATAAGGCGGATAAGGTTTCCGGCTATGTGGAGGAATGTAAGAAGATGGGAATTGCCCTCCTGCCGCCGGATATAAATGAAGGATTTGGCCCGTTTTCTGTTTCGGAAGGAAAAATCCGCTTCGGGCTTTCCGCGATTAAAAACGTTGGGAGCGGCGCGGTGGATTTGCTTGTGCGGGAGCGGGAGAAAAACGGTCCGTTCCAGTCTATGACAGATTTCTGCGGACGCATGGACGGCGGCGAATGGAATAAGCGGAGCATTGAAAGCCTGATAAAAGCGGGCGCTATGGATTCGCTGGGCGGACTGCGCAGCCAGTACATGGCGGTATACAAAGGCATCATGGACGGCATTGGACAGGCAAAAAAGAACAACATTGAGGGACAGATGAATCTGTTCGATATTGCGGGGGACAACAGTTTCCAGAAAACAGATGATCTGCCGAAGCTGAAGGAATTTCTGCCGAAAGAACGGCTTGCGATGGAGCGTGAGGTTCTGGGGATATATGTCAGCGGGCACCCTCTGGCGGGATATGAGGAACGGTTTGGCAGAAAAGTCAGCTGTACCAGCCTCAGTTTTCAGAAAACGGAAGATGATGAGGAAAGCCGGATTGAGGAAGGGGAAAAAGTCATCATCGGCGGCATGGTTATGGGGGTTTCCGTAAAATATACCAGAAAGAACGAAAAAATGGCGATTGTAATGCTGGAGGATTTCCATGGTGCAATCGAAACACTGTTTTTCCCGAAAGCGTTTGAGCGGTACGGCATGTATTTGAAAGATGAGGAAGTGCTGCTGGTGCGCGGGCGCGCGAATGTTTCGGCGGACGGCAAGGCGAATGTGATTGCGGATTCGGCGGAAATTTTGGAACTGGACGGCGAAGATGCGCCGAAATCACTCTGGCTGAAAATGGCAGCGGGAGAAAAGGTAACGGCTGCACAGATTAAGGAGGTTCTGGCGGTACACAAAGGCGATATTCCCGTATATATTTATCAGGAGGAGACGAAGCAGAAAATGAAAGCGGAACGGCAGTTCTGGGTGACGTGGGACGAAGCGCTCAGGGAGGAACTGGGGCGCTTGCTGGGCGAAAAAAATGTTGTGGTGAAGTATTAGTTTTCGGGGTTCTGCCCCATACTTCCCCAAATCCTTTGAAAAGAGCTATCTCCCGACTTTATTTCCAGCCACCCATTTGTGCGGGCTGGGGAGAATGTTTTTATATATATGGAATCATGAAATCGTTTTTTCTAACAGAACGCAGTTCTGCACAATCTTTCCTCTCTCTTTCTTTGAAAGAGAGAGGCGGAGCTTCATATTTTGGCTGAACAGATATAATCATGAAAATAAGGAGGAGTTTTGACATGGAGGAACAGAAGAAAATCAAAAAAATCGGTGTGTTGACAAGCGGCGGCGACGCGCCGGGCATGAATGCGGCGATTCGCGCAGTTGTCAGAACAGGACGCTATTTCGACCTGAATGTAATCGGTATCCGCAAGGGCTATAACGGCCTGATTAACGGTGAAATCAAGGAGATGTACAGCAGAGATGTCTCCAACGTGATGAACCTTGGCGGCACGATACTGCATACGGCACGCTGCCCGGAGATGATGACGCCGGAAGGCCTGGACAAGGCGGCGGCGATTTACAAAATCCTGAGCCTTGACGCGCTGATTGTCATTGGCGGTGACGGCTCCTACCGCGGCATGGCGGAGCTGGCAAAACGCGGCGTGAACTGTGTCGGTATTCCTGCTACAATCGACCTGGATATGAACAACACAGAATACACCATTGGGTTTGATACGGCTGTCAATACGGGGATGGATGCACTGAATAAGCTGCGGGATACCTCCAGTTCGCATGAACGCTGCTCCGTAGTAGAGGTTATGGGGCGCGATGCGGGCTATATCGCCGTTTGGTGCGGCATGGTCGGCGGCGCGGAGGACGTAATGTTCCCGGAAGAAAAAGACACGATTGACAGTAAAGAGGTTATCCAGCAGATTCTGGCAAACAGAAGCACAGGCAAGCGGCACAACCTGATTGTTGTGGCGGAAGGTGTTGGCGGCACGCAGAAACTGGCGAAGGATATACAGGAGATTACGGGCATCCAGACAAGGGCAACGATTCTGGGGCATCTGCAAAGAGGCGGCAGCCCTACGGCAATAGACAGAATGCATGCGTCTATGATGGGCTACCATGCGGTAAAGGCCCTGCTGGAAGGCAGGGAAAATATTGTCATTGCTTATAACAAGGGGCAGTATGAGGTGCTGGACCTGTTCGAGGCGTTGGATATGAAGAAATCGCTGGACAAGGAAATTTATGATGTAGTAAAGATTTTATCGATTTAAGGATCTGGGTATTCTATAAGAATACGAAAAGGAGGGAATATGCATATGCGCAGAACGAAAATTGTCTGCACGCTGGGGCCTGCTACCAACGATGTGGAAACGATGAAAAAACTGATTAAAAGCGGGTTGGATGCGGCAAGAATTAACTTTTCTCATGGAACATATGAAAGCCACGGGGAAACCATTGCGAAGCTGAAACAGGCGCGCGAGGAAATGGATGCGCCAATTCCGCTGATTTTGGATACGAAGGGTCCGGAAATCCGTATCCGGACATTTGCCGAAGGAAAAATTCATCTGGAGGTCGGCGACAAGTTTACTTTGACAACGAAAGAAGTAGAGGGCGACAGGAACATGGTTTCCGTTACCTATAAGGATATGCCGAATGACTTGCAGCGCGGCTCACGCGTGCTTTTGGATGACGGGCTCATCGAGCTGCAGGTGGAGAGCATTGAGGCGGAGGATATTCACTGCGTTGTTGTCAATGGCGGCAATTTGAGCTCCAATAAGGGTGTAAATATCCCGGGAATTAAAGTGAACCTGCCTTCCCTGACGGAAAAGGATATTTCCGATTTGAAATTCGGTGTGGAAAATGGTTTCGATATTGTAGCGGCATCCTTTATCCGCCGTGCTGCAGACGTAACAAATATCCGCAGAATTCTGGAGGATTTCGGCGGCGAAAATATACAGATTATTTCTAAAATTGAAAACCAGGAGGGCGTGGATAACATCGACAGCATTCTGGAGGTTTCTGACGGCATCATGGTTGCCCGCGGTGACTTGGGTGTGGAAATCCCGGCAGAGGAAGTGCCTCTTGTGCAGAAGATACTGATTGCAAAGGCGAACCGCTGGGGCAAGCCGGTTATTACAGCAACACAGATGCTGGAAAGCATGGTAAACAGCCCACGCCCGACAAGAGCCGAGGCAAACGACGTTGCGAATGCTATTTTTGACGGCAGCGATGCGATCATGCTTTCCGGAGAGACCGCAATGGGCAATTATCCCGTCGAGGCGGTGGCTACAATGGCGCGCATTGCACAGAAGGCTGAGGGCAGCATGAAATATGGAACGAAGCTGGACAGCCAGACAGAGCCGGAACGAGTGAATATTACAAATGCTATCAGCCTTGCGGCATGCGCAACGGCGGCGGAACTGAATACAGCCTGCATCTGTACGATAACGCAGTCCGGCTTTACAGCGCGTATGATTGCGAAGCACCGGCCGGTTTGCCCGATTGTGGCTGGTACGCCGAACGAACGTGCTTGGAGGCAGATGAACCTGATTTGGGGCTGCAAATCCCTGCATTATGAAGGGGACCTGCCGAAGGGCGGTGTATTTGATGCGGTAATGAAGATTGCGGAGCGCAGCGGACTGGTAAATAATGGCGATACGGTCGTGCTGGCAATGGGGATGCCTGTTGGGGTCAGCGGCGCGACAAATACGCTGCGAGTGGATATTGTGGGCGATATCCTCTGCAAGGGTACTGGCACGGGTACGAAGAAAGCAAGCGGACGCGCGCGCGTTATAAAAGTGCGTGATGACATGGAACATACCTTCCAGAAGGGCGATATTCTGGTGACAACGGCAACGGACAACAGCTTTATGCCGTATATTCAGAAAGCGTCTGCGATTATTGTAGGGCCGATGGACCAGAATGTAGACTGCCATGCGCAGATTGCAGGCAGCGCGCTGGATATCCCGGTTATTGTATGCAATCAGAAGGTTGTGGACTTTGTGCCGAATGACGCGCTGATTACGGTTGACGCAGAAAAGGGCTTTGTATACAAGGGGATTCCGAAACGGTAAAGGCTAAAAGACCGCGTGGACGCTGTCCCTGCCACCCCTGCAAGGGCAGAATGCCCTTGCGGGGGTTTGGTGGCAGAGCCTCCGAGGTCTTAAAAAAGGAGGCGTGGCGTATGCATATTGTATTGCTTGAACCGGAAATCCCGCAGAACGCCGGAAATATTGCCAGAACGTGCGCGGTTACAAATTCCACGCTCCACCTGATACGCCCGCTGGGGTTCTCCGTGGACGACCGTTATTTGAAGCGCGCAGGTCTGGATTACTGGAAACTGCTGGATATCCGGTATTACGATGATTTTCAGGACTTCCGGAAAAAGAACGCAGACGCAAAACTGTGGATGGCCACTACAAAAGCGCGTCAGGTTTATACGGACGCGGATTTTGCGGCGGACGATTATATCATGTTTGGCAAGGAAAGTGCGGGCATACCGGAGGAGATTTTGATGGAGTATGCGGAAACATCTATCCGTATCCCCATGCTGGAAGCTGCCCGCAGCCTGAACCTCTCCAATTCTGTGGCAATCGTTATTTACGAAGCGCTGCGCCAGCAGGGATTTCCCGGTATGCTGCGGGAGGGGCAGCTGCACCGGTATACATGGTGAAGCCTGTGACAAATGATAGATGAATACGATAAAAGCGGGAAACCTCTGTCTGAGGCTCCCCGCTTTTTTGTATGCAGACTGTTCTGTGCTATTCATCAGCAGTATTTGTTTCAATGCTGTCCTGTTTCGATTCCTGTCCCGGCTCGGTCATAGGCTTCAGGTTCGGCATAGATTCCAAGCCTTCTGGCTCTTCCGGTGCTTTCGCGCCCTCTGTCTGCGGCGTTTCCTCTGCGGCAGGGAAGCGTACCTGTGCCTTGAACATATCGCCTTCGATTTCCAGCGAAAATTTACCTTTTTGCAGTTCCACGAGGGAGCGGGCAATGTTCAGCCCCAAACCGCTGCCTTCCGTATGACGGGAGCTGTCGCCGCGAACAAAGCGTTCCATCAGTTCATCGGCAGGGACATTCAGCTTGTCACGTGAAATGTTTTTCATGGAAATCATGACATTTTCGCTCGATTTCTTTATGTCAATATACACCCGTGTGCCGGTCTGCGAATATTTGCAGGCGTTGCTGAGGAGGTTGCTTAATACACGCCACGTCAGTCCGCCGTCTACCATGCCGATTATGGGGGTTTCGGGCTGGTTGACAATGACCTCCAATGCCGCTGCCTCCAATTTTTCTTCATATTCTGCGACAGACTGATTTACCAGCTCGGCAATATCCGTCGGCGCAAGATGCACCGTCAGGCTGCCTGTAGACGCTTTGGAGGCCTCTACCAAATCCTCCGTCAGCTTTTTCAGCCGGCGCGACTGGCGTTCCAATACCTCAAGATATTCCGCCGCCTGCCCTTCCAGCCCTTCTTTTTTCAGAAGGTCAACGTAATTGATGATGGAGGTCAGGGGGGTTTTAATGTCATGCGAAACATTCGTAATCAGTTCCGTTTTCATGCGCTCGCTTTTCATTTTTTGTTTTAACGCAATGGAAAAGCCCTTTGAAATGCTGTTCAGGTTTTCCCCATGCTGACGGAACGAACGCAGCATATGGGCAGTGTCCACTTTATAATCCAGATTCCCGCGTGCAAGGTTCTGTCCGGCTTTTTTCAGCTTTTGCAGTTGGGACGCAATAGAACAGAATGTGAACAGCAAAACAGTGTTCAAAATCAGCGCGACGCCAGGCCCTGTCAGGTAGAACAGGGATACGGCAAGCCATGCCGCGGCAACCTTCCAGACCATTGGCAGAGCGGCGACCACGTCAAGGAATGTGCTGCATAGTGCAAGGAAGAATTTCCAGCAGAAATGGAACACCCAGTAAGCGATGCTATTCCGCCACCACTTGCCCATTTTCAGCCGTGTAGCGCAGGTCAGCAGCGTTGCCAGAAGCAGTATTCCGAAGGCAATCAGGAGGAAAATACCAAACATGATATTTGCCACATTGGAAAGAGTCATATTCGCGCCAATGAATATGCAGAAGCTGAAAAGCGTACCCATTATACAGAAATAGAGGTCAAGCGGTATCCTGTCCTGCATATTGGGGAATATCTCGTCTGTGCCTTCGCGGTGCCCTGCGGCGCAGAACAGATAGACCATGCTGCCCGCCAGAATAATCAGGCTTGTCAGCAGGAAAAGGATTGCCCAGTTGTGCATCATTTCCGCTGCTCCGTAAAAACGGTAGCTGAGCCAGTATTCATCGGATACCGTCAGCGGGTCGGTTACATAGGCGCGCATCGTGACGAGGACAGGCTCATCTAAAAGCGGGGTACCTTCCTCCCCTGTATCGCTGTATATGACAGCATGGTTGGAGTCAAACGTAATTTCGTAGACTGAATCTTCCAAAAGATTTACTGTGCCCTCCGCCAGATTTACGGTTTTTGAGCCCAGAAAATCATAGTACAGTGAGAAACGGTAATCCATTATATGCACAAGAGGGCCGCTGTCTTGCGGAATATTGGTAAACAAAAGCTGCGACCCGTCCTTTGAGAACAACTCAAAACGGAAATTTGTTTTATCCGGCGCAAAACGTTCCTGCAGCGTGCTGATGGATACATCGCTGTTAATCCAGCTCATCGTGCGGTCTGCATAGAGGTATGTGGTTCCGGCACACTGACCCGTTTTGGCGTAGGGGACAGGCTGGTCCGCATAAAAACCACAATCCCCTGCGAAAGTGATGGTTATGATGCTGATGATGGAGGTCAGCCCTGAAAGTATCACCAGAAAACAGGCAACCGCCTTCATACCCAGATTATGGGTAAGTTTTGTCATTCCTTCGCCTCCTTTTCAATTTTATACCCCAGCCCCCAGACTACCTTAAGGTAATGCGGTTCGGAGGGGTTGATTTCGATTTTTTCCCGCAGATGCCGGATATGGACTGCGACAACGCTGCCGGAGCCATAGGCGTCCTCGTTCCAGATCTGTTCATAAATCTGGGCAGAGGAAAATACGCGCCCGGGATTTTCCATCAGGAGTTTCAGGATATTGTATTCGCTGGGTGTCAGATTGACAACTTCCCCGTCCACGGTAACAATTTTTGCGTCATCATCCAGGTCTATTCCGCCGATGACCAGATGGGAGGCTTTTTTCGTCATGCCGCCCAAAGAGGTGTACCGGCGCAGCTGGGAACGTACCCTTGCCAGAACTTCGATGGGATTGAAGGGCTTTGTGATATAATCATCGGCGCCAATGTTCAGCCCCAGTATCTTATCGCTGTCCTCGCTTTTTGCTGTCAGCAGTATAATCGGGATATTGCAGGTTTCCCTGAGCTTCGCTGTGGCAGAAATTCCGTCCATCTGTGGCATCATGATATCCATTAAAATCAGGTGGATGTCGTTGTGTGCCACAACGTCCAATGCCTCGCGCCCTGTATAGGCTGTGAAGATTTTGTAGTTTTCCGTAGATAAGTAAATTGACAATGCGGATACAATGTCCTTTTCGTCATCGCAAATCAAAATATTATACATTTTTGCACCTCCGTCAGTCTGCAATTTTATTGTAACCGACCCTCCTTAAGAAATGAGGAGGGAATTTTTTAAGATATGTTTAATATCCCTATCTTTCTATTTTCTTAAAGATTTTATCATATTTAGCTTAAAAATTACAGGCTAAAGTAATAAAAAAGAGGAAGAAGACCGCGGGACGATGCTTCTTGTAAAAGGTTGGAGGGTGTTTAACGCTGGCCGGAACAGAATGCAGAAGAATTTCCATGGTTTTAGTCTGAAAAGAAAGGTGGAGAAGACATGAGGGATATGAGTATGTTTTTGGCTGCTGCGTGCTTTGCAGGACTGGTACTGAAATTGGTCAGCGTGTACTTTGGAAGTATTGCGTGCTTTGCTTTCAGTAAGGAACAGAAATACCCGCCGGCGAAACGCCTGCGGAAAATGGCTGTGCTGGCAGCCTGCCGGAACGAGGAAGCTGTCATTGGCGGGCTTGTAGAAAGCCTGAAAGCACAGGATTATCCAGCGGAATATTACGATATTTATGTTATACCGAATAACTGCACTGACCACACGGAAGAAGCCGCCCGTCAGGCTGGTGCGAAGATTATACAATGCACAGGGACAGTCGGCTGTAAAGGTGACGCGCTCCATCAGGCGGTGGAGCAGCTTATGAAAGAGGACTATGAGGTGTTCTGCGTATTTGATGCAGATAACCATGCCGCGCCTGATTTTCTGACACGCATGAATGAGGCATTTGATGCGGGCGCAAGGGTCGTAAAGGCAAGGCAGGTTGCAAAAAACCCGTATGACAGCTGGGTCAGCGGATGCTATGGCATTTATTTTGATCTGTTCCATCTGTTCTTTAACCATCCGCGTGCGGTCTGCGGGCTGTCCGCAAAGCTGGTCGGGACAGGCTTTGCCGTACACCGCAACGTTTTGGAGCGTCTGGGTGGCTGGAACACATCAACGATTGCGGAAGATGCGGAGTTTTCCTCCCAATGTGCCGAACTGGGCGAACGCATCTGGTGGGCAGGGGACGCCGTGACGTATGACGAACAGCCGCTTTCCTTCCGCGTTTCACTGACACAGCGGCGGCGCTGGTGCAGCGGTGTTATGCAGGTGGCAAAGCTCCGCCTGCCGGTGCTTTTGGGGAAATTTTGGAAGGGACAGGAAGGAGATGCCGCGATGCTCCTGCTGGATTTTATTATGTTCCTGATTGCGCCCTTTACACAGGCGGTTTCGATTGTACCGCTGGGGCTTGTGCTCCTGTGCAAAGGGCTGGAAAACGGCTGGGGAAATGCGTTGCAGTATGCTGGCAGTGGGCTTCTGCTGTATATGCTGGCAATGATGCTGCTTGCGGCTGGCCTGGTCTGGTTCCGGAAGGGGAAAAAGCCGGATTGGCGTATGGGAAAAGCAGTCCTGCTGTTCCCGCTGTTCATGGCGTCATGGCTGCCGCTGCAAATAGCCAGCCTTTGCAGGGAAACAAAAAAATGGGAAGAAATACGGCACACAGGCAAAGGGGTGTGCCGCAAAGAAGGGCTGGGAAGGCTTTCCCAAACGCCGCAGACACTTTGACAGGCGTAAATATCATGATGAAAACCGGAATTTTCATATAAAGTGGAAATTCCGGTATATTTTTTGTCCAATTCTGTTGGGAGAAACGGAAAACCACAGGAAAAAACTATTTTATTTGACAATTTTCCCCTAATAATACCTTTTTTTCAATTGTTTATATTCATCACATATAAACCTGTGCGCGGATTTCTGAAGGTGTATAGAAGACTGGAATAAAATCTTAACAGGTTTTTTATAGAAATTTATACTTTTTTACGCTATTCTTATTGCGGGATAGTTTTGTAAATTATTGGAATTTCATACAATTTCTTCTTTTTCAGGATAAAATACCCATGTTGTGTATGCTTTAGGCATGAAACATCGCTGGCGGCGCATCACCGAAGGGAGGGCGGACAGACGCTTTTGCCGGCAAAAAAGCAATCATTGTTTTTACATTTTTGGTATGGTTCTGATTTTTTGATTATCCTGTGGGAACGAAAGGGTTTCCACGCATCAGTTTTCCTTCGGCTGGCAGGGTTTTCTTTGGCAGGCGAAGGAAATAGGATTGTAAAGGAGGAATACTATGTCAACTGCAACTGAAAACCGTGGTCAATTTGGTTCTAAGCTCGGCTTTATCCTTTCCGCGGCGGGCTCCGCTGTTGGTCTGGGCAACATCTGGAAATTCCCCGGCAAAGCATACAACAGCGGCGGAGGAGCCTTCCTTGTAATTTACATACTGATGGTTGCGCTCATCGGTACAACGGTAATGCTTGCTGAGTTCACACTTGGCCGTAAGACACAGAAAAACGCGATTGCGTCTTTCCGCGAACTGAACGCAAAATGGTCCTGGGCCGGTGGCCTGGGCGTCCTGACAGGCTTTATCATTCTCTGTTATTATTGCCAGGTTGGCGGCTGGACGATTAAGTACATCATTGCCTACATCGTAGAGGCAAAAACCGTGTATGCCGACCCGATGGCATATTTCCTGAATATGCTGGGCGCGAACGGTATGCCGCTTCAGGGTGCGATTATTTACCCGCTTATTTTCCTTTTGCTGACGGCTTTCATTATCAGCCGTGGTGTTGCGGAAGGGATTGAGAAAATGAGTAAGGTCCTGATGCCCCTGTTGTTTGTCCTGCTGATTGGCCTGATGGTTCGTGCCTGCACACTGCCCGGCGCAGATGAAGGCCTGAAATACATGCTGACTTTCGATGTATCTACAATCAATGGCAATGCGTTCCTTGTTGCGCTGGGTCAGGCATTTTTCTCTTTGTCCCTTGGCATGGGTGTTATGATTACATACGCATCCTACCTGAGCAAGGACGATAACCTTGTTTCCAATACAGGTATCGTTTGTCTGCTGGATACACTGGTTGCGCTGTTTGCAGGCTTCATGATTATCCCTGCTGTATTCGCAACCGGCATTGCTCCCGGTATGGGCGGCGGCTTTGCATTCGCAACGCTGGCTGGCGTATTTATGTCTATCCCTGGTGGTACAATTTTTGGTATGCTGTTCTATTTCCTGCTGTTCTTTGCGGCAGTAACGTCCTCTACCTCCATTCTGGAAGGTACGGTAGCATTCCTGACAGAGGAAAAAGGCTGGGAAAGAAAGAAAACACTGGTTATTGTATCCATTGTACTGTTCATCATTGGTATTTTCTACACATTCTCTCAGGCTGGCTTCATGGATATTCATGGTATCTGGGTCAGCAAGAACGGCGTAGAATCCCCGATTTTCGGCGACTTCCTGGAGTACCTGACAGACAGACTGCTCCTGCCTCTGGGTGCATTCTTCACGACTGTGTTTGTGGGCTGGATTTGGGGTACGGACAACGCCGTAAAAGAAGCAACTTCTGATGGCAAGTTCCCGTTCGCGCTTGCGCCGCTGTGGAAGGTTCTGGTAAAATTCATTGCCCCCATCTGTATCATTGTTATCATCATCGCTGGTATGGTTCTGGGTATGTCTATTTCCTGATCGGATAAGCAGATTGTAATCTGAGAATATTTTTGAGTTAGCTTTGCTGGAGGAGGGGCAGAACTCCCTTCCATACCCCTCTGACAGCAAAAATGACAAGGCGGAAGCCTGTTGAGAAAGGCCGGAAGAATCCATGATGTTGGATTTTTCCGGTTTTTTGGTTGATAGAAAACGCCGGAGAAATTTTCAAATTTCTCCGGCGTTAGTTTATCCCGAGGAGGGATTACTTCGTGATAACGGCTTCTTTCAGCCCGTCTACATTTCGGTAGCTGACGGTATAACCAAGTTTTTCAAATTCGCGGATGCCAACAAAGGATTTTCCGCCTTCCAGAATCCCGTCCATTGCAATATTTTTACCATCTTTTGCAATATACGCTTTACGTTCTGCTTTATTCCATGTTACGGTTTCGCCCAGAGCATCGCAGACAGCACGCAGAGGTGCATACGCTCTGCCATTGCGGACAGCAAAATCCTCCAGAGAACTGCCGCCGTTGATGCGGAACGGTACAGGCTCCTGCCGCCGGATTTCCAGCATGGACTGCGTTGCGGTGCTCTCGAAACCCCAAGTCAGAGCCACGCCCGTAGCAGGATTGAACTGCGCTGTCAGGTCGTCTAACTTTGCGCTGACGTCATCCAGTGTCAGGCTGGTTTTCGGGAAAGCGATGGACGCAGAGGCTTTAGCGAGAGTTTCTTTGCTTGTAATGCTGAACGCTTTTTTGCCATTGTAGGTGATGCCATATGTGTTTTCGGAAACATATTTGCTGCCGTTCTGCGTAATGCTGTAACGGTAGTGGAAATTGTCAAGAATAAGGCGTGTGGCGCTTTCCTGCATCAATTCTTTCCACATTGCGCTGATTTCGCGCAGGGATTCGGATAATTCAGCTGTTTCGTCGCTCAGTTCCACAAAAAGAGCGTGCATTTCATCAGCCGCGTCTGCCTCACCAGTCTGTTTTGCGACTTCTGTCATATAATTTTCTGCCGCAAGCAGGAACTGTTCAGGGTTCTCCGCGAAGAAATCCAAAAGTTTCCCAACCAGCTGTGCAACCGCTTTGCCGTCCGTTTCAATCAGATAGCCGCCTGAAATTTCCTTTACCAGTGCTTCATCGCTTTCAAAGCCTTCCAGCATTTCTTTGTAGAACTGGAATACAGAGTCATACAAATCACCGAATCCACCACCCGGCAGTTCCTGTGCCAGTTCATTGGGAGAGTAAAGGCTGATGTATTGTTTGCCAAGGGACGCCGCCAATGCCTGTTCAAATTCACTGTTGAAAAGATAGCTTCCGTCCGCACCGCCGGTCATATCCTTCGCAAGGTGGTAGATTCCCAGCAGAGTATCGGAAGAAACGATCAGTCCATGTGTAACACCGAAATACATTTCTCCCAGATCATATTTTTTATCCTGATAGGTCATAGCCATATCCAGACGGTAATTCAGGGCGTTTATGTCCATATCCATGGTGTAATCCAGTAGCACGGAATGACTGCCTGTCAGGTCTTCCATGCCCTCCGCAAGACCCATAGAGCCGGTTTCGTTTTCGATAGCTGCGGCAAAGCTGCGCAGTGCGTCAAAGTCCATATCAAACTGCGTCTGGCCTTTAATCTGGCAGGATTCCATCATTACCATCATGTCCCTGCACATCTGCAGGTAGCCCAGTTCTGTTTTGGAGCAGCCCGTAAATGCCGTCAGGCACATGACTGCGCAGAGCAGGGCGGTTACAATTTTTTTCATACTTCATACCTCCTTTGTAAAAACCATTCCATTTTATAGTGTATATTGGTACTTATATGTACGGGCTGGTACTTGTATGTACAGGTTAATACTATATGTACCAGTGTGTTTATATGTACTTAGTAGTATACTCCGAACGAGAGGGGAGTGCAATAAGAAAGGGATGTGTTTATCAACATCATCAAAGATTTTTTGCGGAAAAGCTACAGAAAAACCGGAGGGGAAACCCCTCCGGCCTGTAACGCTGTTTATGCAGTTTTGCTCAATCTATGCGTGTCGTTTTGCTGATTAAGAAATAGACATACCCAGAACCATACCAGCGATGATGATAACGATGATACAGATAGGTGCTACGAATTTCAGCAGAACTTTCCACAGAGGGGCCAGTGCGAAGGAGAACTTGCCATCGGAAGTTGCTTCCTTAACAGCATTGTCTACGCCCCATACCCAGCCTACGAATATTGTTGTGAAGAATGCACCCAGAGGCAGGAGCAGTCTGTCTGTCAGGTATTCCAGGAAGTCGCCGAAAATCGGGGATTCTACGCCGTTCTTGCTGACCCAGATACCATGAATATCCATGAAGCCAGCCTGAGAGAATGTGTAGAAAATACCAATGATGAACAGTACAATGGATACAATAACCAGTGTTTTCTTTCTTTCCCAGCCTTTTTCCTCTGTCAGGAATGCTACCGTACCTTCCAGAATGGAGGTAGAGGACGTTACTGCCGCAAAGAACAGCAGGAAGTAGAACAGCAGACCGAAGATTGTACCGCCAGGGATTGCCTGGAATACACCAGCCAGTGTTGCGAATGCGAAGCCGCCGCCCATACCGGGAGCAATGCCGGTTGCGAATACAGCGGGGATAATCATGAAGCCCGCGAACAGCGCAACGCAAGTATCCAGTACGCAGATGATACCAGTGTTGGAAACAAGGTTATCATCTTTGCTCAGGTAGGATGCGTATGTAATCATAACGCCCATACCAAGGGACAGAGAGAAGAACGCCTGACCCAGAGCAACAAGGAACGCATTGCCATTGATTGTAGAAGCATCAAATGTCAGCATGTACTTCAGCCCTTCATCCGCGCCGGGCAGTGTGCAGGCACGAATCATCAGACCAATCAGCAGGACAAACAACAGGGGCATCAGAACTTTACTCATTTTTTCAATACCTTCCGCAACACCACGGCTGATAATGAAAGCCGTCAGCAAGAGGAAAATCAGAGGGAAAATGATTGCGCCCTGAAGAGGGAAACCATTTTGGCCCAGCATGTTCAGGAAGTAAGTCATAGGGTCAGCATAAATCGTAGCAGACTCTGTGATATAGCCAACGATATATTTAATCGTCCAGCCGCCAACCTGACAGTAGTAGCAAAGAATGATGAAACCTGTCAGAACGCCCAGACCGCCGGCCCAGGACCATTTTGCATTCAGTTCACGGAAAGACGCGATTGCGTTTTTCTGTGTTTTACGGCCAAGTGTGAACTCAGCAAGCATTACTGTTGTACCGATGAGGGCAACCATCAGTATGTAAATTACAAGGAAAGCACCGCCGCCGCAGTTGTATGCTTTGCCGGGGAATTTCCAGATGTTGCCCAGACCAACAGCGGAGCCCGCCGCGGAAAGGATAAAACCAAGCTTGGAGCCAAATTGACCACGGTTTTCAGTTGCAGTTGACATAGTATTCCTCCTTACATAAATAAATAGATGATAGCGTTAATCATATTTCTGACTTCTGCCGCAAAGCAAGAAGGCTCTTTACGGGAAGCCTGCCGTTCCAATTCCCTCCCTCCTGAAATATTCACCACTGCCGCAAAAAGCGGCGTTAGGCATATGTGATTGGAGCGGTTCCATTTCGGATACGTTTATTTTACACTAATCGTTTCATAATATCAATAAAAAAGTTCAAAATTTTTAATGTTTTTTGTACATATCTGTGTATTTATTTTCATACATGGCAAAAAGGTATTGCAACTTGGCGGAAAACAGAGCAAAATTTATGTTGAAATTCAGAAATAAAATGGTAAATATTAACAGGAAATTTATATAAAAAATGGTAAAATATAGAAAAATCAAAATCACGTTAGTTTTCTGGGAGATATTTAGAACCTATCCGTAAATCGTAAATAAGCTGAAGTAGGATGTGCGTAGGTAATTTACGGATAAGTTCTTAATATTATAAGATAAGAATACATGCCCTGTTGGAGGGGCGGTTTCAGATTTCCATTGTTTTTTTCCGGCTTTTTATGGTACAATAGCGGCGTAGGGAAGGTGTGGAAATGGAAAAAATGCTTGAAGCTCTTTCAAACTGTCGGGTGTGCCCGCGAAGGTGCGGCGCGGACCGCGCTTCTGGTAAGCTGGGCTGGTGCCGCGCGTCGTTTCTGCCCAAGCTCGCCCTTGTCAGCGTCCACCATTGGGAGGAGCCGCCTGTCAGTGGGACAAACGGCTCGGGGACGGTCTTTTTCTCTCACTGTAACCTCGCCTGCGTATTCTGCCAGAACCATCCCATCAGCACAGGCGGTTTTGGGCAGCAGGTCACGGTGGAGCGGCTGGCGGAAATTTTTCTGGAGCAGCAGGCACGCGGTGTACATAATATCAATCTGGTTTCTGCGGTGCAGTTCCTGCCGCAGACAGCAGAGGCGCTGAGGCTGGCAAAAGGGGCGGGGCTTTCCATTCCCGTTGTTTATAATTCCAACGGCTATGAAACGCCGGAAGGCCTGCGGCTTCTGAAAGGGCTGGTTGATATTTACCTTCCTGATTTCAAGTATTGGGATGACGGACTTGCGAAGGAATATTCCGGCGCGCCGTGTTACCGTGAATATGCTATGACGGCAATTACGGAAATGCGGCGCCAGCAGCCCGGGGATGTTTTCCATAAAGATGGTACGATGAGAAAGGGCTTGATACTGCGGCATCTGGTGCTTCCGGGGCACTATAAAGACAGCCTGCGCATATTGGACTGGGTGCGGGAGGCTCTTGGCGCGGAAACGATTGTTTCCCTGATGAGCCAGTATACGCCTGCCCACAGAGCCAAGGAATATCCGCTGCTGTCCCGTCGCGTAACGACGTTTGAATATGAAAAGGTTGTAGCGTATTTCTGGAAAGTCGGTCTGAAAAATGGTTACATGCAGAGGCGGTCTTCCGCCGGTTCGGAATATACACCTCTGTTTGATTTGTCCGGCGTGGAAAAAGCCGGAACGCAAAAGGATTAAGAACTTATCCGTAAATAAGATACGTGCAGATTGCACAGTCAGATTTTCCGGCAGGCAGGGAGCCTTTTTGCAGGTGTACGGCAGGGAAAAGCGGCAAAGACTGCCGGAAAAGATGAAGCAGGATGTGCGCAGATAATTTATGGATAGGTTCTAAGGAAGGAGCAGAATTATGATTAAAAAGGAAAGAGTTGTAGCAGCGGAAAATATGAGAGGCGGCATTGGCAGTGTAGAGGTCCATCATTTTCTGGAAACAGAAGAACTGCTTGGACACGCAACGATGTTTGCACGGGTGATTGTAAAGCCCCACAGCAGCATCGGCTGGCACCAGCATGTCGGCAACACGGAGCCTTACTGTATTCTCAAAGGCGAAGGCGTGTTTATTGATAATGACGGTTCTAAAACGGTTGTGCGGCCTGGTGACGTCTGCGTGATTGAGGTGGGGCAGTGGCATTCCATCGAAAATAATACCGATGAAGATATGGAAATGATTGCGCTGGTAATCAATGCGCCTGTGGAATAAGGAGCCTCTTTCCGCAACTGCCAGTTGCTTGTCAGCTTCCTGCCGGAGCGGTATACTATCCTAAAAGGAAGGTGACGGAAGTGGAAACAAAAGAGATTTTATTGGAACTCAGGAAGAAACACGGGCTTTCACAGGAAGAAATGGCTGAAAAATGTCTGGTAAGCCGGCAGGCGGTTTCCCGCTGGGAATGCGGCGAAACGATACCGAATACAGATACGCTGAAGCTGATTTCTGAGCAGTTCGACATTTCTATTAACGCCCTGCTGGGTGCGCCGCGGCAGATTTTCTGTCAAAGCTGCGGAATGCCGCTGACAGATGACGCGGTAATCAGTCATGAGGCAGACGGTTCGTTAAACGAAAAATACTGCAAGTGGTGTTACGCAGATGGGGAATTTCTGACTGACTGCACGATGGAGGAAATGGTCGAGCAGTGCATCCCGCATTTGGGCTGGGAAGATGAACAAGCCGCACGGGAGTTTATGCAGAAGATACTGCCGGGGCTGGAACGCTGGAAATGAAAAGAAAGGTATGGCAAGGGTTAACCGCCGCTTTATTTGAGTTAAAGAAAGTGTTTTGGGGAGGTGCCGCAATCGGCACATTCCCCATACCTATTTAATCAATTTTCCCTACAAAATGATAGTAAATCCCAATGTCCCTCACTGTCTTACCGTTCCCGTCTTTCCGTGACTGCTGGACAATGATTTTCTCAATTAGTTCATTCAAGAGTGGAGCGGTAAGCTCATCAATGGCACTGTGTTTCTGGATGAAATTGTTGTGGTCGGGCATTTTTGTAACACTTATGACTAAAAAATATACTTTATTATTATGCAATAACACCGCCGCTTTTTTTAAGAATGCCACTTCCTTCCTGAGTTCGTCATTTTCCTTTTTCAGTTTGAGGATTTCTTTCATGTTATCGTATTCGGCTTTTGCTTCTGTGCCTGTCTGGCATTCTTCGCAGAACTGCTTGCACCATGCAGAGATTGCTGCTTTGGATACACCGTATTCTGCTGTAATACTTTTGTAAGTGCGTCCTTCTTCCCCGTGGAAACGGACGATCTTCTTTATTAAATTCAGAAGTGTAATTTTGTGACATAACGAAATACCCCTTTCTTGATTATTTTCAGTATATCTTATTAGCCCCTCCTGTTACAACTTTATTATGATTATGGCACTTCTGTTCTACCATATACGGGAGCTGCTGCCAACTTTATGCCCAGACCATTCACAGGCTTCATAGGGGATAAGCGGCAGGGTTCTCAGATACGGCGTTTCTTCCATTTTTCTCACATCTGGCACAGTATCCTTCCCCAAAGAGCTTTTTTGTGACGCCTGTCTTTTTTAACTTTCTATGGACGTAAGGATAATCAACCGGACATATCTGGTTTATATTTAAACCTATCCGGACAGGACTGTTCATAAAGCCTGTCGAAATGCCGGGAAATCAAGGGAAATCAGCGTTACCACAAAGCTGGTTTATTCTTTAAGAAAATCGTAAGGATTTTTTGCATAATTTTGTAACAAGTCTGTGTTACAATAATAAAGCAGAATCGTCCTGTCCGGCGCGGCTTTACCGGACGGGAATGCAAAGCACAGGAAGGGAGTGTGAAGTTTGGGAGAAAATATCATTCGTATCAGGAATGTGAAGAAAATATATCAGATGGGCAGCGAAAGCATACCCGCCGTGAACGGCATTTCGCTGAATATCCGGCAGGGGGAGGTCTGCTGTCTGCTGGGGAAATCCGGCTCAGGCAAATCAACGCTGCTGAACCTTGTCGCGGGGCTGGAAAAGCCTACGGAAGGGCAGATTATATTCCACAAAAAGCATATCGAGCGCATGAATGAGGACCAGCTTGCCGATTTCCGGCAGAAGTATGTGGGCTTTGTATTTCAGTCCTATAACCTGCTGCCGACGCTTACGGCCCTGGAAAACGTGACACTGCCGCTGATATTCAAGAGCGTGCCGGTAAAGGAGCGCAACGAGCGGGCGATGGAGATGCTGAAAGCCGTCGGGCTGGAGGAACGCGCAACGCATAAGCCGCAGGAGATGAGCGGCGGGCAGCAGCAAAGGGTCAGCATTGCGCGGGCGTTTGTCAACCGTCCGCCGGTGGTATTCGCGGACGAACCTACGGGCAATCTGGATACCAGAACGACGTATGAAATGATGGATCTGATTACAGGGCTGGCAAAGCAGAACAACCAGACGCTTGTGATTGTAACGCATGACTTGGAGCTTTCGGAATATGCTGACCGCATTGTGATGCTCCAGGATGGGAAGATTGAAAAAATAGAGGACAGGACAAAGGGCAAAGGAGAAGGAGAGGAAGGACATGACTAAAAAATGGTTTCAGAGGGCTGTGACAGCGGCAATGGTCTTTCTGCTGGCGGCGGGCCAGTGTGTGACAGGCTTTGCAGATGATTGGGACAACGGCACGCCCGGGCTGGTGATAGGCGGCGATGGTGTGTATGAGGTGGAAGCGGGCGAAACGACCCGCCTTACCATACAGCTGAAAAATACTGGCGCGGGAACGGCGGAAAACGTCAACGTACAGGCGAAAGGCGCGGCAGGCATTATACCCTATAAATTAAGTCTGGCGGGTGGCGGCAATGTCGGCGATATCGGCGTAAACGGCTACAGGGAATTGAAGCTGACGGTCACGATGGATGATATTGTGGAGGAGTCCAACTATCCCGTTACGCTGAATTTTTCTTATAACGGCAGCGGCGGCGGCAATTACAGCGGCAGCGGCACGATTTACCTGAAGGTGAAGGGCTACGGGCGCGAACCGGATTTCCTGCTGGACAATATGACGCTTGTTCCGGAAAGCCTTTCCCCCGGTGAAACGGCGGAGCTGAGCGGGCGTGTTGTGAACCGCGGCACGCAGGACATGCATCAGGTGGAGCTTTCCCTCGATAACCTTTCGGCAGAGGGGATCAGCCTTGTTTCCGGTTTCAGCAGCAAAACAGTGGCACAGATTCCGGTCGGCGGGGAAACGGCATTCCGCTTCCCCCTGGCAGCCAGCGCGGATATGGCGGCGGGAAATTATCCTGTTACCATCAAGCTGAAATATCAGGACGAATTTGGCAAGGCGTATGAAAAAACACAGCAGTTTTATGTCAATGTCGGCGGCGTGGCGGGGAAAAAGGCGGATTTGGAAATCCGCAACATGAAGGAGCCCGGCGGCACATACGGCGTGAACCAGAATTTTACGGTATCCTTTGATTTATATAACGCGGGAGAAACGACGGCAAAGAGCATTGCCGTAACGGCGGAGGCGGTGGACGCGACGGCAGTTGTGCCGAAATCCGCCAGCCGGAAAACGGTCAAGGAGCTTGCGCCCGGCGCGAGCGTGCCGTTCTCTTTCCAGTTTGCGGGAACGTCCTCGTCCACTTCGCAGAATTATGCAATACAGTTTACCGTGGAGTATACCTCCGGCGGCTCGGCAACGACAACCTTTAAGCAGTACGCGGGCGTAAACGTGAGCAATCCGGATAAAGACGATGAGAACGAAAGCAAGCCTAAAATCATTGTCAGCAACTACGTCAGCGACCCGCTTATCGTGATGGCGGGTGATGAGTTTGACTTGACGATGACACTCATGAATACGCATAAGGAAAAGGCGGTCAAGAATATTAAGATGTTCCTGACGCTGGCGGAGGAAACCTCCTCTGAAACTGAGAAATCCGGCAATATTTTTACGCCGGTCAACAGCAGCAATACGTTTTATTTCGATTCCATCGGGCCGAAAAGCACGGTGGACAAATCCCTGCGGCTTTACGTTGTGCCGGACGCACAGCCTAAAACGTATACCCTGACGGTCAACTTTGAATATGAAGATGGAAACGGCAAGGAATATACGGCGCAGGAACTGCTGGGCATTAACGTCAAACAGGTGACGCAGCTGCAGATTGACGAATTTTCCATCCCTGAAATGGTGGAGGTCTACCAGCCTGTTTCCGTATCCTTCAGCTATTATAATACGGGCAAGGTGACTTTGAACAATGTAATGATAAAGGTGGAGGGCGATGTAGACTGCCAGAACAAAAGTACATATATCGGCAACATGGAATCCGGAAACAGCGAATATTTTGAAACGACGTTTTCCGCGATGCAGCCCGGCGAAACACCGGTTACAATCATTGTTTCCTACGAGGATCCCAGCGGGGAAACAGTTGAGGAGCGGCGGGAGCTGATGCTCAACGCCATGGAACCCATGATGCCGGAGGATATGGAAGGCGAGCCGGAAAACCCGCCGCTGGATATGGGGCAGATTGCGAAATATATTGGTATTCTGGCTGTTCTGGGCGCAGGGCTGGTGTTCTTCATGAAGAAGCAGAAGGAAGAACCGAAGCGCAACGCGGAAAGCATGAACAGCGATGATTTCGAAGATGATGACGAGGACGACGATTTCGATGATGAAGCATTGGAAGAAGATGAAAACGACAAAGAGGGGATGCCCTTATGAACACGAAGGATTTAATCAGCATGGCTGTGCGCAACCTGCTCAAGCGCAAGCTGCGGACAGTCCTGACGGTGCTGGGCGTGGTAATCGGCACAGCTTCCATTGTGGTTATGATTTCCATAGGCATCGGTATGAATGAGAGCTTTGCCAAACAGCTGGAAGGCTGGGGCAGTTTGCAGGTCATAGATGTTTCGCCCAGCGGCGGCATGAGCTATGACGAGGAAAGCGGCAGGATGAAGCAGGAAAAGAAACAGGACCCGCTGGACGCCAAGGCTGTGGAAACATTTAAGCAGATAGAGCATGTGGAGGCGGCTTCTCCGGTAAAAACGAGCTATTTTATGATTGGCGCTGGAAAGTATGTTGCGGACGCGAATATCATGGGCATTGACCCTGCCGCGATGGAGGCGCTTGGCTATAAGGTCGAGGAAGGACGCGCGCTGACCGCGGAGGATTCGAAGGCGATAGTTGTCGGCGGGGGCGTGGAATTTTACGACCCGAAGCTGAGCTGGGAAATGCGGTATTCCAGCGAGCCGCCGCAGGTGGAGATTCTGGATAAAAAGGTTGACGTCAGCTACGATTGGAGCTATGGCACGCGCTACGCGGATAAAAAGCTGAAAGCAACAAAGATGGAGGTTGTCGGCACGCTTTCCGCGGAGGGCAATGACAGCTATTGGGTCATTATGCCCATCAAGGAGCTGGAAAAGCTGCAAAAGGCGCGGGACGACTGGGAAAAGTCGAAATATGGCGGAAATTCCTCATCGAATCGCAACCAGACAAAGGAATTTGACGAGGTCCGCGTCAAGGTGGATAAAATGGATAATGTGCAGGCGGTGCAGCAGCAGATTAAGGACATGGGTTTCCGCGCAAGCAGCCTGACGGACCAGCTGGAAGCGATGAAGGAAACGACGAAAATGCTCCGCATCGTGCTGGGCGCGATTGGGGCGATTTCCATGGTCGTGGCGGCAATCAGTATTACAAATACCATGGTTATGGCGATTTATGAGCGGACGCGGGAAATCGGCATCATGAAGGTAATTGGCGCGTCCCTGCGGGATATCAAGCTGCTGTTTTTGACGGAAGCGGCGTTTATCGGGCTTGCCGGAGGGCTGGCGGGGATTGTGGTCAGCTTCGGGGTGTCGCAGATTGTAAACCTTGTGGCGATGCAGCAGGGGAGCAATATGACTTCTTCTATCCCTGTCTGGCTGTATGCAGGCGCGGTGGCGTTCGCTACGGGCATCGGGATACTTTCCGGCTATCTGCCGGCGCAGCGGGCAATGCGCCTGAGCGCTCTGACGGCGATAAAGACGGAGTAAGGGAGTTTCAGAAGGCGATGGCAGTACCTGAAAGAAAGGGGCGTTTGTATGGGGAGATGGGTGAAATGGTTTTGTGCGGCGGCGGCTGTGGCGACAGCCCTGAGCCTGTACCCGTTTCTGGCGGGGGAGAGCATTGAGTTCCGCTGGTGGTGGTACGGCTTTGAGGCGGTGGCGGAACAGGAAACGGAAATCCTGCCGGAACAGCTGGAGGAAATCGGGCGGCGCATGAAAGAAGCCCATCCGCAGAGTACCATGGCAAAGCCGATACCCTGCGCGTTTTTGTACAATGGGGAAACATATATCCTCAGCCCGGAATTGGGGGTTTTGTTCCTGCCCGGCTGGGAAACGGACGAGGCGGCGCAGGTGCGGCTGACGGAGCCGTGGAAGCGGCATGAAGGGCTTAATGCCTTTGGTGCGATACAGGAGGGGGACAGCGTGTATTTTGTGCAGGCGAAGGAAAGAAAACGCTTCTGCATATTTGCCCTTCCGCGGGAAAATACGATTTTTCCGTACACATACCAGCTGGAATACCGGCGGTTCGGGCTGGATACGATGGAAACGGAGCCGCTGGAAAAGGCGGAATATATGGCTGTGTGGGAAAGGCACAGTCTTTGGCAACAATAAACGGGTGAGCACCTACTGGCAGTCAGGCTGTATGTCTGGCTGCTTTTTTTATGAGGGAGGAAAACATACTGTATTAGGCAGTGCCGTCACAAGTGTCTGCACACGCCTTTCCGGCAAATTATGTCGGCTTTTTTATTAAAACAGAAGCAGAGAAAGGACGTTGAAACGCGCGCAGATTTATGGTAGGATATGCCAAATGGGACTACATGAATATTATCCCCCTTGGGAGCCACCAGTTTCCCGCTTCAGAGCCACCTGGAA